>Ga0163154_10010747_pt1 | contig 10109 bp, 12 predicted proteins | sample OliLakLV19MP9P1_FD_148649 | JGI IMG/M metagenome (GOLD analysis project Ga0163154, IMG submission 148649) | Freshwater microbial mat bacterial communities from Lake Vanda, McMurdo Dry Valleys, Antarctica - Oligotrophic Lake LV.19.MP9.P1 | ecosystem: Environmental > Aquatic > Freshwater > Lake >...
CCATGGAGCTGATTGCCTCCGTATGCGTCAGCAAAATAATCGTGGACGGGATCGTGATGACGAGTTTTGCGAGCACCCAATAATGCCGAAACACCCCCCATGTGGTTCCAATCGACTGGATCAGCCCGGTGAGCAGTGCGGCGAGGCTGAATGGGACGATCACGAACGCAGTTGTCACATGCATCGCGAGATACGCCCCGCGCACCATCTGATCGTCCTGGCTGGTCAGACCAGCAATCGCGAGCGATAGGAAGGTGGCGACTGCGCCAAGCCAGCCAACCGAGCAGATCACATGCACCGTGAGCGCGAACTTGCGCAGGCCAGGTGTCATGATCATGGCTGCTGTGCTCCGTGCGGTATCGGCAGGGTATGGCTCCCAGGACCGCCCAGGCTATTGCCGGTGAGGTGTAGGATAATAATCAGCACGACCAGGACGATCAGGACGGTTCCAAACGCCTGCACCCAGCGAGGTGCGCTGGGGGGTGATTCGTGGCTGGCTCCTGCAGGGGTTCGCGACATCTGTATGCCTCTCATATCATGTGTGCCGTTGCCATCATAGGCTACCGCATTTCGCGATAGAATTTACTTTATCCATTCCCCCATGTTTGCCCACTATCACGGCTGCGAAACAGTTGACCACGCTGATTAATAACCAGCAGCGTCTGTCCTCCCACAGATCCAGTCGTCATTGCAATAATTGGACCGACATCAAGTGGTAGCAGATCCCATGCGGTGCTCCCTGCGACACGTCGGTGCAACATTGATCGTGCGCCCATAAGCGCTGCCGCATAGATATCGCCGGTTTGTTGATCAACAGTCAGACTCGTGATTTGTGCATTGTTCAACCCAGTGCGCGCCCAATGGAGTCCACCATCAGATGATTCAAAGACCCCTTCAGCGCTGGTGCCAACATAGAGCGTTGCGCCTCGACCAGCAGCTAAGGCCGTAACCTGTCCGAGATCAGTCGGGAGCAGTTGCCAGGTCAGTCCACCATCAGTACTCGTTTGGATTCCCTGACCTGCAACAAAGGCATACAGCCGATTCGCGTCATCACTGCTGGCAGTAAAACCATGAATGTCGGTACCTTGGATAGTGACAGCTGGCGTACTCCATGTGAGCCCACCATCATCACTCCGATAGAAAATGCCATGTCCTGAGACATATACGCGCTGTGGTTGCGAAAGGAGTGTTGTCACATTCATGGCATCAGCACCCGTAAGCGTCGTCTTCACCCAGGTAACGCCGAGATCGTGGCTGATCAGGAGGCCATTATGGTGGCCAAAGAAGACGGTATCGGGAGCGGAACCAAAGGCCAGCGCATGAAAATCTTCCGTTGGTAAAAGCGCAATGGGTTGAGCGCTAGCTGTACTTCCACGGCTCATTTGGAAAACGTAATAGAGGATCAGCACGATTGTGCCAACGGCAATAACAATCGGGAGTGGGCGGATGCGGCGTGTTACGAACATCCCTCCAGGCCGTGATTGAGAACTGCGCATTCTGATCGCGTTCCTTTCGACTGCTGAGTCTGCGGTGAGCGCACATGCTATCGGCCCTGAGTTTATAGGGAAATGGGAGTACTGCGATTATGGTGTTGGCACCGGCAGCGCTGGGCTGTCGACCGCGCTTACGGATGGCCGATCAAGCGTCCGCTCGACCCGTTTGAGCGCCACCGCGTTGAGTGCCACAATAATTGATGAGATCGACATGAGCAGGGCCGACCACTCCGGTCGTAACACAATCCCGAACGAGGGGTAGAACAGGCCAGCAGCCACCGGGATCGCCAGCACATTGTAGATCGCGGCCCAGAACAGGTTCTGCTTCATTTTGCGAACGGTTGCCTGTGAGATCATGATCGCATTGACAATATCAAGCGGATCGCTGCGCATCAGCACAATATTGGCGGTCTGAATGGCCACATCGGTTCCCGCACCAATCGCGATCCCAATATCGGCCTGCGCCAATGCTGGCGCATCGTTGACCCCATCGCCAACCATGGCGACGCGCTTGCCTTCGCGCTGTAATTCCTGCACATGGCGGGCCTTATCCGCCGGTAACACCTCGGCAAAGAAGCGTGGAATGCCAAGATTGGTCGCAATCGTAGCGGCTGTGCGCTGATTGTCGCCGGTGATCATCACGACATCGATCCCCAATTCGCCAAAACGGCGGATGGCCGCACGGGCATTGGGTTTGACGGTATCTGCAACAGCAACGAGCCCCGCCGCCTGACTATCAAGTGCCACATACATGGGCGTCTTCCCAGCCGCAGCTAAGGTATCGGCGGGAGCTGAAAGTGCTGCCACATCAATCTGTTCTTTGCCCATCAGTGCCTGGTTGCCGGCCAGCAGCACATGCCCATCGACCGTCGCACGGATGCCGTAGCCTGCAATAGATTCGAACGCCGATGCGTCGGCCAGGGTCAGCCCGCGTGCCTCGGCTCCATTGACGATTGCCTCGGCCAGGGGATGCTCCGAGCCACGTTCAGCGGAGGCCAGCAGGCGGAGCATGGCCTGCTGATCCTGCCCGGTAGCGGCAATCACATCGGTAAGTGCCGGTTTGCCTTCGGTCAATGTGCCAGTCTTATCCAGAATAATCGCCGTCATCCCGGCTAGACCTTCGAGGGTGGCTGCATCCTTGATCAGAATATTGTGCCGAGCAGCCACCCCCGTGCCAACCGCGACGGCCGTGGGCGTGGCCAAGCCCAGTGCATCCGGGCAGGCAATCACAATTGCCGAGATAGCGAAGGTCAGCGCAACGGCCAGTGAGGCATGCAAGACCAAAAACCAGATCAGAAAAGTCAGCAGACCAATACTGGGCAGCCTGATCGGCCAGCCGCTGACCGGGTGCCTTCGAACGCTGCGCCTTCTGCACGAGATCGGCGATCTGGGCCAACGTCGTATCAGCGCCGACTTTGAGCGCCCGGAAGCGGATGCTACCACTGCGATTGAGCGACCCGGCGATCACCGGATCACCCTCGCGCTTGGTGATCGGGATGCTCTCGCCCGTCACCAGCGACTCATCAATACTGGTTTCCCCGGTTGTGACCACGCCATCGACCGGGATCTTATCGCCGGGTTTCAGAATGACGATATCATTGACCTGCACGTCGGCGCTGGGGATGGTCGTCTCAACCCCATCACGAAGGATGGTTGCCTGTGGTGGCACCAGATCGAACAATGCCCGCATGGCATCATTCATCCCACGCCGTGAGCGCATCTCCATCCAATGCCCAAACAGGACGAACGACACCAGCATCGCGCCTGCTTCAAAAAAGGTTTCTTGGCCCAGCACCATCAAGGCAATGCTGCCAAGGTAGGCGGCCAAGACGCCAACGGCGATCAGGACGCTCATGTTGAGCATGCGACGACGGAGCGATTGATAGGCTCCACCAATAAACATCCAGCCACAATACCACACCACCGGCGTGGTGAGCAGCAGCATGAGCACGTTCATGTTGATGCCGAAGGTGGGGAGGGTAATACCAAAGATGTTTGGCCCCATCGGCGACAACAACACCGTCAAGATAGTCAATGGCAATGCGATCAGAAACTTTGTCCGAATATCGCCTTCCATTGAGGCCGCCATGTTCGGATCGGACATATCGTGACCCATGCCCGCATGGGCGCTGTGATCCATGGTGCTAGGAGCAGCGCTCTCAGCCATACCGTGGCTCATACCAGCGTGATCGCTATGATCGATCATATCAGCCGATGCAGCCATATCGTGGCTCATACCCGCATGGGCGCTGTGATCCATGGTCTCAGGCGGAGTTGGCTGAGCTGTAGCCGTAGTGGCATGCGTGGCGTGATCCATCTGATCCATGGGCGGTACTGGCGGGATTGGCGCAGCAGGCAGCGCAGGTGTGGCCGCAGCCATGGTATGGTGTGCATGGGCGCCCGTTGCTGGGAGCTCATACTGCATGCGATCATGTTTGGTGCCGAGCGTGATCGCATGCATATCCACCCCATGTTTGAGCTGCTGCATACGGAGTTGGGGTGATGCCGAATCAGCGGCTAGTGCATGCACTCCATGATCGGGCGCGTCAGGAGCGGTGTCGTCGGCTGGCGCGCAATCACAGCCCGTCGCATTGATGACCTGTGCAAGAATCTCCGGGGTGACCATGCCATGATGATAGCCAACATCGACCATATCATGTTGCCAATCGAGATCGACGCTGGTCACATGCGGCTGCGCCTGCAGCGCCCGTTCGACCGCCTGAGCACATTCAAGGCAATGAACTGCCTTGAGCGAGAAGGTTGCATGCATCTGATGCATCTCAGTGTGAGCCATGGGTCGCGCTCCTTGCGTAGTACTGTCCCGAGCAGGTATCGTCTGATCCCACCAAACGAGACGGTTGCAGTGTAGTGGGTTACACGGTTGCATGCAAGAAATGCGCCCAATTGCTGGGCGCGATCAGGCAGCGCTGTGCGAAATGCCACAGCATGCGCGAAATGCCATGCCTTCCTACGTGGTTACAGATAGAATATGCTTGATTATGCCCCGCCAATGCTCCGTTCATCCACGTTTGCTGATTTCGGCGCATCATGGATAACGATACATTGGCAAAGGAGCAGGCACATGCGACGCATGCACAGATGTTGCGAATCTAGCAGCTCTAGGGTGTAGCGAGCCGGGAGTGTTGTACGAACGCGCAGCTTGACAAATGTTCATGGAATCGCTATACTAAACGTACCCCCCCCCCTAGGGAGGGGGTTAGGGAATAATAAGGAGTACATCAATGACGACCGCTATCACCGAACAGTTTCGCGTTCCAGAGATCTCGTGCCAGCACTGCATTAACGCTATTACCACCGAGGTCTCGGCCTTGACCGGTGTGCAACGTGTACAGGTAAGCCTTACCGATAAAATTGTGACGATCGAGCATGTGCCGCAGGTGAGCACCGAGCAGATCATTGCTGCGATCAATGAAGCAGGCTACGACGACGTGGCGCGATTATCGTAGGTATAACTACAGTGGGTTAGGGAGCTCGGGTGGGCTGTGGCGAATGTTCTTTAGCTGCTGCTCACCCAGATTGCTCTCTCAGGAGTTCTTTTCAGATGACCGTACAACAACTTGATCTTTCAATTACCGGCATGACCTGCGCTTCGTGTGTGCGGCGGGTCGAGAAGGCCATGGCGAAGGTGCCCGGCGTTGAGGTGGCAACCGTCAATTTGGCAACCGAGCAGGCGACCGTGGTGTATGATCCTGCGCAGGCAACCGCAACCCAACTCCAGCTTGCTGTTGAGGGGGCGGGCTATGGCATTATCACCGATCAACTCGAGTTTCCAATCACGGGCATGACCTGTGCATCGTGTTCAGCTCGGATTGAGAAAGCGCTCAACAAGATTCCAGGGGTGCTGGAGGCGAGCGTTAATCTGGCAACCGAACGCGCTCAGGTTACCTATAGCCCGGCTACCATCGGATGGTCTGAACTGAAGTTGGCGGTCGAACAGGCTGGCTATGGGGTGATCGAGACGAATGAGACAGGTCTTGATGGTGAGGACGTTGAAGCGCAGGCACGGGCGCGAGAGTTAGCAGATAAGCGCCGCAAACTACTGGTTGGCGCGCTCTTTACGGTTCCCTTTTCCTCTTATCAATGGTGCGTGACGTCGGCGTGATTAGCCCATGGCTGATTGGCCAAGCGGCAGCGATGCCGAACATGCCCGGCGATAGTATGACCTACCCAGCGTATGCGGATCTGCTCAACTGGTTGTTCCTCGTGTTGGCCACGCCGGTGCAGTTCTATAGTGGGCGTGATTTCTATATCCACGCATGGGCAGCGCTGAAGGCCCGTACCGCAAACATGGACACATTGATTACGCTTGGCTCATCTGCAGCATACATCTACAGTGTGTGGCTCTTGTTCAGTGGGCTGTCTGGGCATGTCTACTTTGAGACCGCTGCCTTGATTATCACCCTGATCTTGGTTGGTAAATACCTCGAAGCGCGGTGATCTACGGAGTGTTGCACAGGCAATTACCCTCAGTAAGCGGACCCTGTCAACCATTCGCTGGAATCTGTTTTGGGCGTTCATCTACAATGTTATTGGTATTCCCATTGCGGCTGGGCTGCTCTATCCCTTCTTTGGCATTCAGTTGAGCCCGATCATTGCGGCTGGAGCTATGGCGTTTAGTTCTATCTTTGTCGTTAGTAATTCGCTGCGGCTCCGCAATGTGCAGATGGATACCCTTTCAGCTTAATTACATCGTTGGGCCGCTCATCAATGCCACTTCCCCACCCAACCGACCGAATCCCAATTCCCCGTCTATGCTACAATACCCTCGGACATACATACGCGATGGGATGGTGCTGATGAGCGAAATCACAAATGCGCCTGAGGTGTTAACGGTGGATGAAGTCGCAACGTATTTGCGCCTGCCAAAAGAAACGATTATCCGACAGGCAACCCAAGGTGTGCTTCCTGGTCGCCAAATCGAAGATACATGGCGCTTTCTGAAGGCAGCGATTGACGACTGGTTGCGCAGTCACGATAGTCGTACGCTACTGTTACAGCAAGCTGGCGCGTTAGCGGCTGACGAGTCCTTATCCACCTTGCGCGACACCATTTACGCTGTGCGCAAGCGCCCGGAAGTGACTCCGGAGCGCACCACCTAATGCATGTGCTCGACACTGATACGTTGACCCATTTATATGCGGGACATCCGCGCGTCGTGGCGCGTCTGCGCGAGGTGGATGATCCCATAGTTGGAACGACCATCATCACGAAAAGCGAACTGTTGCGCGGGCGTATTGACTTTCTGCTTAAAGCCGCAACCAGTAACGACCTCCTGCGCGCACAACACTGGTATACGCGGACGGAAGAACTTCTCGCGCAGATTCTGATTGTGCCGTTCCACGAGGCAGCCGCAGTTCAGTTCGATCAACTGCGTGCCAACAAAGTCTATCGAAAAATTGGGCGTGCGGATCTGCTGATCACGAGTATCGTCCTTGCACACTAGGCGACACTGGTGACGCGCAATGGACGCCATTTCCGACAAATTCATGGTATACGTGTCGTCAACTGGGTTGATTAATCGTGTCTAACGGGTATCGTAGCCGTTCAGGTTGTACCAGCGCGGCCCAACCCGCCCATCAAGCCGACCGCCTCCGGCGCAGGAGTCAAGCGAATTTTATGAAGTTCTGGTTGCGCCGGGTGGCGGCTTATGGGCAACTCGTTGGGTGGCACTCACGCCGCGCTCCTTGATAATCTTACTCTGATTCCGCTACGTGCTTTATGGGCGCCAGTACAGCATATTCCTGCTTGGCTTCCCCTTGATCTCGGTGCTATAATGTGGTAAAGGATAATCGTTGTCTCGCAGCCCTATGATGAAGGGAGCTTACCATGTCGAGTCAAACTGCACCCACAATCACGAACATTAATCTCTTGGAAACGGCTTAATCGGAACGCTTATCGGTGGTTGGCAGGGTCGGTGACGTCGTGCTGGCGATCAATTCCGTTGTGGGCGGGATGCCAACCTCGTGGGACTGGAAAACCGATGATGAAGTCGAATACCACCACTATGTGCGTGGCACCGTCCACTACCAGTTTAAGTACGGCGATCAGGAGTTACCCCCTATCGACGTCAACGCGGGCGAGATCTTGACCATCCCGGCTGGAGTTGCCGCTAAGGGGTGCTAAAACGCCACCGTGCGGCCCCAAGATCGCTGCTATTTTGAAAGTTGGTAGCACACAAACGCTTTCCCGATCTATCAGGGCGGCGCAGCTAAGCGCCAGGACGTTGGTGCGGTTGTCCGAGATTGAGTTGAAAAGATACTATGTCGTCATCAAAAGAAAGCATGTTCAATTTGGTGTTCCATCCTATAATTGGTGACAGATTTTCTGACCTTGCCGCTTTTTTCGAGCAATACGGAAATCCAAACTATTGTTGGTGTATGCGCTGGCGATTGAAAAGCGCAGAATTCCAGAAGACAAAATCTAAAGAACGCCGAAGCAAACTTCAATCCCTTGTCCGAGATACTACCCCTATTGGAGTTGCGGCTTATCTTCAAGATAAAGTAGTTGGTTGGTGTTCAATTGCTCCACGCGAGATATATCCGCTTTTGGAAAGTTCTACAACTCTTAAGCGTCTTGATAACCTACCTGTGTGGTCAGTGGTGTGCTTTTTTGTAGACCCAGACTTGCGCAAGCAGAATTTACCAGTCAAGTTATTACAAGCGGCTACGAAATACGCATTTTCACAAGGCGCAACAATTGTTGAAGGCTATCCAGTTGAGCCAGATAAAAGTTATCGCTTTATGGGTTCACCTGCAACATTCGAGAAGGCAGGTTTTCAAGAAGCAGGTGTAGCAAAAAACGGCAGAAAGATTGTGCGTTTGTATTCAGGAAAATAAGGAAATGCCAGAATCGCATTTAATATGTTGTCTACCTCCAAACACCACCGCCCAACACAGCGTACACCTGACGTGTGGGATTCTGCGGCATTTTCAAGCATTTTTCTGGCTTCGAGTTTTTCCTGCTCCCAAACAGAATCCACGCCCGCCCACACGCAGGTAACGCAAACCGTTAGCCGTGTAAAGCAGGAGTATTCATGCCACAGATTTCTCACACCGAATACGTCCCAGCGTTACGCTTCAATTGGCTTACACGCTACTACGATGCAGTTGTGGGCACAACCACGCGAGAGCTTTCGTTCAAACATGCGCTCATCAAACAAGCCGACATCAAGGCAAGGCATCAGGTTCTTGACCTTGCATCTGGCACAGGCACCTTGGCCATATGGGTCAAGCAAAGCCAGCCTTTGGCTACCGTCACGGGCGTTGACGGCGATCACGCCATTTTGTCCATAGCAACCACAAAAGCGCAAAAAGCCAATGTTGCAGTGCAGTTTGCCCATGCGCTTTCTTACAGCCTGCCCTATCCAGTGGCGTACTTTGACCGCGTGGTTTCAAGTCTGTTTTTCCATCACCTGACGTGGGAAAACAAGCAACGAACAGCGCAAGAGCTATTTCGTATTCTCAAACCCGGCGCAGAGTTACATGTTGCTGATTGGGGCTATCCCGCCAATGCACTCATGCGAGGACTGTTCCTGTCCATCCAGCTTCTCGACGGGTTCAAGAACACACAAGACAATGTTTCGGGCAAGCTCATCCAGCTATTCCAGCAGGCTGGATTTACAGAGGTTGCTCAGTGGCAAACCTTCAACACCATCTATGGCACAATAGCCTTATACAGTGCGCTCAAACCCGGCTAACAAGGCGCTCCAGCCGCCGGCAGGCCGGCGGCTGAGCTTGGGCGTTGGGATGAATACACAGGGCAGGCGTCGTTCGTACGCCTGCCCGTTTGTGATCTCCCGGCACATGTCATCCGACAACGCGATAGTTGCGCATCATGCCACCGTTCTCGTGCTCCAAATTATGACAGTGGTACACAAACATGCCGGCATAGTGTGTGAATCGCATCAGGAGTGTGATCGTCTCGCCCGGCATGATCAGCGCAGTGTCTTTCCAGGCTTGATCAACGAAACCCTCGCGCAGGCTCTCCCAACCCGCTTTGAGATCGGGAGCGATCTGGCGATCAATCACCTGAAACTGAACGCCATGAATGTGCAGTGGGTGGGCCATCCCATTCGCATCCATCATCGCGCCGGGGTTGCGCTCATTGACGAATTGCCATTGTTCAACCGTCCCCAGCTTGACGGTCTCTTCCGCAGATGCGGTCTCCATTTCAAAGAGACGCCCGTTCAACAGCCATTGCATGCCATTCAGGGTAATTCGCACCGTTCGTGGGTTGGCAGCGTTGACCGCGTCCGTCGGTATCAGCCATGTTGGAGCACTCAGGCGCGTCGGGAGCGTGAGCGGTGCCCGCTCCTCACGGTCGATCCGCACGGTCAGGACACGCATCGGCGCACCGAGTGCGGGAGCAGATGTGTTGGTCATCCCATTCATCGAACCTGCACCGCCGGGGTTTTCCGCACCTTCAAAAGCCAGGCTCTCGAGGGTTAGTTCTGTGCCAACCGCCAGCGTGCTGAAATCGGCCCACAACTCAATACGCTCGCCCGGCGCAAGCGTGACATACGGGCGGGTGACGGGGCGTTCAAGCAGGCCGCCATCACTCCCAATGACGGTCAGTGGTGTGCCACTACTCCAGGCG
>Ga0163154_10010754_pt1 | contig 10105 bp, 6 predicted proteins | sample OliLakLV19MP9P1_FD_148649 | JGI IMG/M metagenome (GOLD analysis project Ga0163154, IMG submission 148649) | Freshwater microbial mat bacterial communities from Lake Vanda, McMurdo Dry Valleys, Antarctica - Oligotrophic Lake LV.19.MP9.P1 | ecosystem: Environmental > Aquatic > Freshwater > Lake >...
TGACCGCGCCGGGTTGGTTCCATCGAAGGTCGGCGGGGCACCGATCTCGCTGCGCTCGCCTGGCTGGCTGCGCTCAGGGCATTCCTCTACGACTCCGCTCTCGATGGTCGGGCGTGCCTCAATGTCCTCGACGGATAACGGAGCCCTGGAACCGGATCTCGAAGCGATAGCGCGGGCGCTTGATGCAGAAGATCTCGTTGGTGTGCGGGTTGATCCGTGCCGGGATGTCGCGCGCCTCGACGGTGGCGGTGGCGCGGTAGCCGCGTTCGTTGCAGATGTCGATAAGGATGGCGATCGCCTGGGGGTTGGCGAACAGCTCGTTCTCGGTGGTGATCTTGGCCAGGCCGGTGATGGCGTGGTTGAGGATCACCGGCATGAATTCGTGAGCGATGGTGTCGAGCACCTTGCAGAACAGGTCGTGGCTTTCGCGCTGGTAGCTTTCCAGACGGCGCACGAGGTGCTGGCGCGCGTTGAGCACGATGTCGCTGGCGAGCGGGATGTGGTTGATGAGGTCGAGCACCTCGGGATCCAGCTCCAGCGATGACTGGTACTGGAACTCCTTGATGATGTTGCGCTCGACCGAGGCGAGGTCGCCCTGGGCGTTGATGACGTGGTAGTGGAAGTGCTTCTTGAGGTTGTGCAGCGCTTCGAACGCCGCTTCCTTGAAGATGCGGTAGCGCTTGCGCGCCGACTCTTCATTGGTGTCGGTGGCGCGTTCTTCGAGCAGGTCGCCGACGCCGGTGTCGCGCACGCGCTGGTTGTGGGCGATGATCTGACGGCCGCGCTTGAGCTGGCGCTCGATCGATTCCTTCTCTTCGACGAACAGCACGGTGATGCGGAACACCGGACTGGGGAAGTGCATGGCGTAATGGGTGGTCGCGTACTGCTTGCGCAGCTCGAGCATCTTCTGGTAGAAGAGTTTCAGCGTCTCGACTTGCACCTTGGTGCGCGGAAAGCCGTCGACCACCACGCCGTTGACGTAGATCGGATCCATCAGCTTGCGCAGCAGCAGGCCGATCACCTCGCGATCGCCGATCAGGTTGCCGGCGTTTTTGATGCGCTGGAAATCGTCGGAGTGGAGCAGGTCGGCGACGACGATCGCCGGCGCGGTGATCGAGCGCTCGCGCAGGATGAACGGGGTGTTGGTGCCCTTGCCCGAACCTGGCGCACCATTCAGCCAGATGATCTCCTTGGGGAAGCGCAGGTCCTCGCGCGGGTGCTGCACCTCGAGGTCGTGCCACACGTCGCGGAAGATGACATACGCGTGCTCGATCGCGGGATCGAGGTGCGCGGTCTCGGCCGGCTTGGGGGCTTCAGGAGCGGGATGCTGGGTCATGGGTGGGTCCGTGGTCCGTGGTCCGTTGTGCGTGGTCCGTGGTCGCAAGCCAGGGGACAGGACCGGGGACGACGCCTTCCCCGACCACGGACCACGGACCACTGACCACGCACCTCTAATCGAGCGAATCCGGCGCCGGTGCGATGTCGACCGGGCTCGCGCTTTCCCACTTCACGGCGGCGAGGGCGTCCATTGCCTCGTCGACGCTGTCGACCAGGGTCATCAGGTTCATGTCGCCGGGGCTGATGTAGTGGCCCTCGTGCTCCATCGCCTTGGTCATCCAGTCGAGGATGCCCTGCCAGTACGACTTGCCATAGAGGATGATCGGCATGGCCTGGATCTTGTGGGTCTGGACCAGGGTCACCGTCTCGAACAACTCGTCGAGGGTGCCGAAGCCGCCGGGCATCACCACCACCGCGCAGGTGTGCTTGAGGAACATCACCTTGCGCACGAAGAAGTAATGGAAGTCGACCCGGGTGTTGATGTACGGGTTCTCCTTCTGCTCCATCGGCAGGCGGATGCACAGGCCGACCGACTGGCCCTTCGCGCCGAACGCGCCCTTGTTGCCGGCCTCCATGATGCCCGGGCCGCCGCCGGTGATGACCGGGAAGCCGCGCAGGACCGAGCGCCGCGCGATCTCGGAGGCGGCGAGGTAGCAGGGATGGTCGGGTGGCGTGCGCGCCGAGCCGAAGATGGTGACCGCCTTCGGCATCTCACTGAGGGTCTGGAAGCCGTTCACGAACTCGCCCATGATGCGGAACATCCGCCACGAGTTCACTTCCGGCTTGCTCATCATCTCGATCATCGGCGGCATCCTTTGTGGTCGGGCCCCAGCATGGAGAACCCCGGGCGGGGGGAAGAGGGCTCCCGTGGAGCATACCCCCCGTGGGCCGACTTTGCTGTGGGGGACTCTTGCCAGGCAAAGGGGGAGTGCGTTCGTGCCCCGGACCGTCGCCTGGTGGGCATGCGTGGACCACGCCCTGCTATGGAATCCGGACCCGAGCCGAGCTCAGCTCGGCGATCCTAGGCGCGCCCCTTACAAGCCGCGCGATGGGTGCGGGTGGGGGAGCCATTCAGCCAGCGTTGGCGCGCTTGCGGCGCGCCTGCAGGTGCGCCCACAGCGTCTCGACATCAGCCTGGCTCACCCCAGGCAGCGAGCCGATCTCGCCGAGGGTGCGCGGCCGACGCGCCAGCAGCGTCTTGCGCCCTTCGAAGCTGAGACCCGGCAATCCTTTGACATCGAGGTCCATGGGCAGGGCGAGGTCGCGGAAGCGCGCCAGCTTCTCGATGCGGGCGGATTGCCGGTCGAGGTAGGTGTGGTAGCGCAGTTCGGTCCAGGCCTCTTCGGCCTCGGCCGGGGCCAGCGCGCGCAGGTGGGGCAGCAGGTCGCAGGTGGCGGCGAAGGCGAGACCTTCGCCAGCGATGCGCCGTGAGACGTCCTCTCCGGCGGCAGCGACCGCGAAAGCGATGCGTTCAGCCTTGGCGCCCACCTCGGCTGCGCGTTTCTGATCAACCAGGCCAAGCCGTGCCGCGATACCGGTCAGGCGACGGTCGGCGTTGTCGGCGCGCAGGTGCAGGCGGTGCTCGGCGCGCGAAGTGAACATGCGGTACGGCTCTTCCGGCAGCCGCGTCACCAGGTCGTCGACCAGCACGCCGCGGTAGGCGTCGCCGCGCGACAGCAGCAATGGCTCGTGCCCGAGCAGCGACAGCGCGGCGTTGGCGCCGGCGACCAAACCCTGGGCGGCGGCCTCTTCATAGCCCGAGGTGCCGTTGATCTGCCCGGCGAAGTGCAGCCCGGCGACGGCGCGACACTCCAGGCGATGGTCCATCTGGTCGGGTGCGACCACGTCGTACTCGACGGCGTAGCCGTAGCGCAGCACGTGCGCGCCCGCCAGGGCCGGGATCGCGGCGAGGATCGCGTCCTGCACATCAAGCGGCAGGCTGGTCGACAGGCCGTTGACGTAGATCTCTTTGGTCGTGCGCCCTTCCGGTTCGAGGAAGAGGTGATGCTCGTCCTTGTCGGCGAAGCGCACCACCTTGTCCTCGATCGACGGACAGTAGCGCGGCCCGATCGAGGCGATGCGCCCATTGTACATGGGCGAGCGGTGCAGGTTGGCGTGGATCACCGCGTGCGCGACGGGCGTGGTGCGGCAGGTCCAGCAGCTGATTTGCGCCTGGGTGATCGCCGCGGTGCGGAAGCTGAACGGGCGCGGCGGATCGTCGCCGGGCTGCTCCTCGGTGAGGTCCCAGCGGATCGAATCAGCGTGCAGGCGGCAGGGCGTGCCGGTCTTGTGACGGAGCAGGCGCAGGCCGAGCGCGGTGAACGACTCGGACAGCCCTTGGGCTGGCGCGTCGCCCATGCGGCCGCCACCGCTGGTCGTCTCGCCCTGGTGCATCAGCCCGCGCAGGAAGGTACCGGTGGTGCAGACCACGCGCGGGGCGCGCAGGGTGCGGCCATCGCGGAGCGCCACGCCCGTGACTGTTTGTCGTTCGCTGTCGGCCGGAACGGCCTCCTGGCTCACGTGGGCGGAGGGATGGCCTCCCCCCGCCATCGCGCCTGCGGCGCTGCCCCCCGATGGTCGTTCGCGGTCGGCCGGAACGGCCTCCTGGCTCACGTGGGCGGAGGGATGGCCTCCCCCCGCCATCGCGCCTGCGGCGCTGCCCCCCGATGGTCGTTCGCGGTCGGCCGGAACGGCCTCCTGACTCACCAAAGCGTTGCTGCCCGCAGATCGCGATCCGGGCTCGGTCAGGATCGCCCACGCCTCGCCCTGCACCGGGAAGATGTTGGCGTGGGTCTCGATCGCCTGCTTCATCCACGCCGCGTAGGCCGCCTTGTCGCATTGCGCGCGCGGGCTCCACAGCGCGGGTCCCTTGCCGCTGGCGAGCATGCGGAACTGGATGCCGGTGGCGTCGGTGGCCAGGCCCATCAGTCCGCCGAGGGCATCGATCTCGCGCGCGAGTTGGCCCTTGGCCAGGCCGCCGATCGACGGGTTGCAGCTCATCTTGCCGATGGTGTCGAGGTTGCCGCTGACCAGGGCGGTGCGGCAACCCAGACGCGCCGCGGCCGAGGCTGCCTCGATGCCGGCGTGGCCGGCGCCGATCACGATGACGTCGTAGGCGTGGGCGGGCATGGGCGGCGGGAGTATGGCGGTGTCGGCGGCCGCTCCAGGTCGGTTCCGCTCCGGCAGCTACGGGCTCTTGAGCTGCTCGAGCACAGCACCCGCATGAAACCTCCGCGTCCAGTCCTTGCAGGGATGCGCCGGGGCCACCAACGCCAGGGGTGCGCTATCCGATCATCGTCATCGATGATGATCCCATGGCCACCAGGGTCCTATCGGCCTGCGTCGAGTAGGCTGGCTGCGAGGTGGTCACCGTCGATGCGCCCCACGGCCAGTCCAGGAGCTGGCGCGGGCCACGCCCTTCCCGCTCGTGTTCCTCGATCTTGCACCTCGGCGACAGCGACCGCCTGGTCGCGGCGACCAACTGCGATCTCGAGGCGGCGGTGTGTGCCGGTGAATCCGCGAGGATCCCTACTATCGCCTGGCCCGGTCGCTGACTGAGATTTCAGGGTTTCGGGGCGGGTGCCGGCGCGGCTTCGGCTGCCTGCTTGGCCTTGGCCGCCTGCTCGGTGGCCTTGGCGAGATCGGCTTGGACCTGGATCCGCTGCGTTTGCAGGGTCGTGCGCTTGGTCTCTAGGCGCTGGATCGTCGCGCTTGCGCTGGTCGCCTCGCGGGGGGCCGAGCCGGCGGCGCGCTTGGCCTTGGCCAGCTTGGATTGCGCGCTGTTCTTGCGCTCCTGGGTCGTGGCCGAGACGGCGTTCTGGCTGCTCTGTTCCGCGTCGGCGGCCGCTACCGCCGCGGTGAGTTCGTTCTTCGCCGCTTCGTGGGCGGCGGTGGCGGCCTTGGCGGCAGCGAGATCGGCGGTAGCGGTGGCGTGCTGCTTCTCGAGCTCAACGATCTGCGCATCCAGGGTCTTGAGCTGACGCTCGACGCGCTTGACCCCGACCATCGATTCGCTAGCGGCCTGATCCGCCTTGCGCTCCTCGACCTCGGCGGCGTCCGCCGCCTGCAGCGCAGTGGCCTCCGCAGGTGTCACGACCTTGCCTTGGTAGCGAACTTTGCCGGTCTTGGTGAGGTAATCGGCCTCGGGCAGCCAGGCGCCCTCGTGCTGGTGGAAACCGAGCGTCGCCATCAAGAGCCGGCCACGCTCATTGGCGGGATCCAGTTCGAGGCAGCGCTTGCCGTGGGTCACGGCCTGTTCAGCCAGTCCATTGGTGCGGCACCAGTCGGCCAGACCAAGCTGGGCGGCGGCAGTGTTGCCTGCCTCGCCGGCCATGCGTGGGTATTCCGCGATCGGCGAGGCGATGGTCCGGCGCGCGGTGATCTGGGCGACCGTCACCGTCTGGCGGACCATCATGTCGCTTTTGCGGCCCGCCATGCGCGACTCGACCACCACCTTGTCGGCGGTCTCCTCGACCACCGTGCCGCTCACCACGCGCCCATCCGCGAGGGTCAGTTCGACCTGTTCGGCGGCGGCCAGACGGAGAAGGACGGCGACGATAAGCAGTATTGGCATCCGCATGTGGGTTTCCTTCAGCTGGGCTTGAGGGCGGTGATGAATTGGACGAAGCCCAGAGCCTGGTCGCGCAGTCGTTGGCTCAGGCGCGCGTCGACCAGGTCGCCGCTGGCATCGAACTGCTTGTGGCTTTCACCGATGAAGATGCGGTTGGGATAAATGAAGGCGTTGCGGTAGCCGGCCACGCCCTGGAGGTGCTCGACCGCGCGCAGCGCCTGGAACTGGCCGGCGCTCAGGCCGATGAAGGCGCACGGCCGGCCATCGAATCCCACCGGGTACGGCAGCATGTCAAGGAACAGCTTGAGCACTCCGGGATAGCTGCCGTTGTACTCGGGAACCACGAACACCACGCCGTCCGCGGCAAGGAAGCGGTCAACCAGCGTGCGTACCCCGGGCTTGGGCTGCTTGTAGGCATCGGGCTCGAGGAATTCCGGCCCGAGTTCGAGGGTGAGCAGGTCGCTAGCGTGGCCGAGCGCGACGTAGTCCTCGGCGACCAGCCGGGCCAGCGCCAGTGACAGCGATCCGGTGCGGTTGGTGCCGGGGATGACGACCATGTGCATACTTCAACCCTAGTGTACTGCGTCAGCTATCCTATCGCCGAAGCTTGGCCACGCCGGCCATCTGCGGCGTTGCCCTTCACGTGGGGGTAGCGGTGCTACTCCGGCGCTCGGGCGCCTTGCCTATGACCGACGGGGGCCGGCGCTTGTGCGGCGGCAAGCCGTCTGCTGCGTTGCGACAAGCTCGCGCTAGCGCTTCGTTTTCCGCGCCTTGCATCCGCCCCGCCGGGGCGGCGCATGCCTTGGGGCCTTCTTCAACCTAAAATCCGGCGATAGCGGCCCATCTGCGGCGTTGGTCGTCAGTCCGATCACCTGGGCAGGGCCCCAGGTGATCCCCGCAAGCAGCGCAGCTGCGCGCCAGCACTGAGGGCGCAGGCGCGCAGCGCCGAGCATCAGTGCGAGAGTGTCTTCGCGATCACCTGGGCAGGGCCCCAGGTGATCCCCGCAAGCAGCGCAGCTGCGCGCCAGCACTGAGGGCGCAGGCGCGCAGCGCCGAGCATCAGTGCGAGAGTGTCTTGGCGATCACCTGGGCAGGGCCCCAGGTGATCCCCGCAAGCAGCGCAGCTGCGCGCCAGCACTGAGGGCGCAGGCGCGCAGCGCCGAGCATCAGTGCGAGAGTGTCTTGGCGATCACCTGGGCAGGGCCCCAGGTGATCCCCGCAAGCAGCGCAGCTGCGCGCCAGCACTGAGGGCGCAGGCGCGCAGCGCCGAGCATCAGTGCGAGAGTGTCTTCGCGATCACCTGGGCAGGGCCCCAGGTGATCCGCGCAAGCAGCGCAGCTGCGCGCCAGCACTGAGGGCGCAGGCGCGCAGCGCCGAGCATCAGTGCGAGAGTGTCTTGGCGATCACCTGGGCAGGGCCCCAGGTGATCCCGCAAGCAGCGCAGCTGCGCGCCAGCACTGAGGGCGCAGGCGCGCAGCGCCGAGCATCAGTGCGAGAGTGCATTCGTCAGTCCGATCACCGGGCCAGGGCCGCAGGTGATCAGGTCCGATAGGATGTCCGCACAGGCGCACAGCGGCGAGCAGACATCCGAGAGGACGCCTTTCAGTTGGGCCTCTCCCCGGATTTCCCACCTCACCCGTGGGGTGAAATGGTGACAGCGTGTATCTTCATTCGACCACGGCCCTTGGTCCGGGCCGGGCGCGGCGAGCAGGTCGTGTGCCGCCTTGGCGAGCGCGATCTGCTCGTTACCCTGGTGCCGGTCGGGGAGGGCACCGCCAGCCACGGCATGCCGGTAGCCCAGGACAGCATCTCGCTACGCAATTTACGGGGAAGGCTCGCTCATGGGTGACGCTGACCATGCTGCCCAACGCGCCACCTTGCGCGTCCTCGCCATCGACGACAACCCCGCTGATCTCAAGCTGCTCGCCACCACCTTCGACGCCATCGGAATCAGCGTTGATCTGCGCACTGCCACCGACGGGCGCGACGCGGTCGAGCTGTTGCAGGGCGAGCTGTTGCGCGAGCATGGTTGGCGTCCCGACCTGATGATCGTCGATCTCAGCATGCCGCATATCGACGGCCTCGAGACGGTCGCCCGTCTTCGCGGCAATCGCGCCCTGGCCAAGGTGCCGCTCGCCGTGCTCAGCGGCTCGATCCATCCCGCCGATCGTACCCGTTCGCTCGCCGCGGGCGCCAACTGCTATCTGATCAAGCCGGGAAACTTCGAAGGGCTTGTGGCCCTGGTGAAGGATCTGGTCGCCGGCCTGCCCCCGCGCCAAGCCGACGCCGGCCACGCTGGGCGCTGAACGCGGACCGGCTGACGTCTCGTGGCGGGTGGCTCACCGCCGTTTGCGCAGATGACGGAGGGCCTCATGCAGGCCCTGGTCCGTGGGCGGGGCGCCTGGTGGCGCGCTCGCGGCAGGCGCCCCGGGGCGTGGCGCGGCTGCGGGCGCGGCGGGCTTCATCGGCTCGGCGCGCGGGTGCCGCCGCCACCCGCCGAGTTGCAACCGGCGCACCGCGATCTCGCCGAGCAGGATGAGCAACGCCAGGACCAGCAGCAGCGGCGCCACCGGGCGCACCTCGCCCGGGCTGGGCGGGTTGGCGAACAGTTTGCGCAGATCGGCGCGCAGGGCGCCGCCGGTATCCTTGGTCAGGCGCGCCAGGGTCTCGGCGCCGGGCGGGCGGCCGAAGCGCGGTTCGGCTTCGGCGGGATAGGGCAGGCACAGCGCCGGGCCGGTCACGGCGCGCCCGCCGACCGCCGCCGCGGGCAGCATGGGGCGGTCATCGCGCAGGGCGACGATGGCCTCGTAGACGCCGTCCTCGACCGGTGCGAAGGCGGCGTGCGGCGGTTCTCCCGCGTCGCCTTCCACCGCCAGGGCCAGGCTCGGCGGCAGCGCCGGCCAATCGGCGCGGCGCGCGGGATCGAGTTCAAGGCGCAGCACCGCGCTGCGCCCGGCACGCAGGGCCGACAGCCGGCCGGGCGCATCGCGCTCGTCGCCGCCCGCCGTCCAGCGCACCACGCTCGCCAACAGCGGGCCGTAGCCGCCCCAGTTCAGCAACCCGGTCGAACGTTCATCGTCGACATCGACGCACAGCGCCGCCGAGCGACCGGTGCCGATGCGCCACACCGCCAGCGCCGGCGCCTGCGGATCGCCCTCGGCGCGCGCCAGCACCTGGGCGCGATCGCGGGCATAGGTCAGGTTGTAGCCCGCGGTGGCCGGCCACGGCGCGGCAAGCACGGCTTGGTCGCCAAGCGCCAGGCCCAGGCCGGGCAGCGGGCGCAGTGGCGCCGTCTGCTCGATCCACGCGCTGCGCGCGATCAGGACGGTCTCCTGGGCGAACAGGCGCGGGATGTCCTCGGGCTTGGCTGCGAACGAGATGCGCCCGCCGCCGCGCGCGGCGACGTCCTTGATGAAGTCGGCGTCGCTGTCTTGCTCGGTGCCCATGCCGATCACCGACACGGTGATGCCGGCTTTGCGGTACTCGGCGAGCAGCGTCTTGTAGTCGCCGGGCTCTTCGGCGTCGCTGGCGTCGGCGAACAGCACGAGGTGGCGGGTGCCGGCGGTGGTTGACAGCAGGGCGCGCCCAGCGGCGAGCAGCGCTTGGTAGACGTAGATGCCGCCGCCGCCCGGGCGCATGCCCAGCACCTGCCTGGCGAGGCGTTGGCGGTCGTCGACCGGAGTCATGCCCACGATCTCGTGCGGCGCCGAGTCGACGGCGAACACGGCAACCCGATCGAGTGGGCCGAGCATCTCGATGGTGCCGGCGGCGCCCTCGGCGGCGAGGTCGAGCTTGATCCGTCCGCCAGCCACCGGCGCGGTCATCGAGCCCGAGATGTCGATGGCGATGGCCATCGCCACCGCCAGCTTGCGGTGCTCGTCGCGCAGCTCCATGGTCACCGGCAGGACGCGTTCCACCGGACTGGCGCGATAGCCACCGGCGCCGAACGAGCGCCGGCCACCGGTCATCAGCAAGCCGCCACCGAGGTGCTCGACCCAGGTCCCGATCGCGGCCAAGCCATCGGCGCCAAGGCGGTCGGCGGGAACCTCGTCAAGCACCAGTGCCGAGCAGCCGACCAAGTCGCCGAGCGCGAGGGGGCCCTCCCCACGCGTGAACACCGCGAGCCCGGCTGCCTCCAGGGCGCGGCTGACATTGCCCGGCTGGCCATCGCCGCCGATCACCAGGCCGCGCTGGCGG
>Ga0163154_10010755_pt1 | contig 10104 bp, 21 predicted proteins | sample OliLakLV19MP9P1_FD_148649 | JGI IMG/M metagenome (GOLD analysis project Ga0163154, IMG submission 148649) | Freshwater microbial mat bacterial communities from Lake Vanda, McMurdo Dry Valleys, Antarctica - Oligotrophic Lake LV.19.MP9.P1 | ecosystem: Environmental > Aquatic > Freshwater > Lake >...
GCTTCGGCTGCGTGAGCGACCTTTCCGGCCGCAATAGCGCCAGCGCTGTCCGCGATTGATTCAAGCTCACGAAGCGCCTTAGCGTGAGCTGTCAACTCAGGCCGAAGATCAAGCCACGCTGGCGCGTGTACGCGCACTAGCCAATCAAGCGCCAGATAGCTCCGCCGCTCTTCAACTGCCGCCGTGCTTCGCGTGCCGACTATCTGCGGAATCAGGGCCTTTAGCAGCCGGTCGCGCGTCGCGTCATCCGGCAAGCCGTCATTCCACGAGCGCAATAAAACTCCGATGACGGGGCAGGCGCACTGCGGGGAATCGCTCCACGGCTCACCCGCTACGTAGGAAGCGGCTTCGAGAATGCACATGCCGTCTTCATATGATTTATGCGACCCAGAGGCCAGCGTTCCGCGCATGACTTCTTCCAAGCGCTCCTGAATAATCATTGCGCCTCCTCCGTGCGCCAGCCGGTCGTTGTTGACTTGCATCATGAGCACGACCCCCAAGTGGATCGCACGTACCGGCCGAGCGCGATGTCTTCGGCGGATTCGGTTTCAAGCCGCGCGTCAGCGGCCCAGGGGTAAGCGGCCAGCGCGCCCGCTTTGCCTTCGGCGTACACGATCCAGATCGCCGCGCCGGAAGCATCTAGCATCACCCAGTTCTGGGCGCGCGGGCGCTCAAACAGCGGCGCCAGGGCGGCGGCTATCACCGGGTTTAGGTCGCTGGTCATGCGGACACCCCGGATTGCTTGAGCACAGCTGCATTCCACGCGCGCCAACCTTCTTCGAGGGGAAGTTTGCGGGCCACGGGCAGCGGCGTCAGAGCGCGCCGCCGGGGTTTGATTGGGTCTACCTCAAGCGCCGCCCACCCCGACGAGGGCGCGGGCTTACTCAGGGTCTGCAACTTACCTTTAAACTTTGGGTGCGACATCTGCATCTCCAGGCGCCGCGGAAGTGCAGCGCATGCAAAGAAGTATCACGGCTGTGATTGATCTTGTCAACACGAACGTGATAGAACTAGGGAAAGCACCAACACAATGGCATGATCACGCCTCACATCCGGGTTGACAACATAAACACGGACGTGATAATCTGCGCCTATGGATGCACTAGATCGAGCAATCAAGGCCGTGGGCGGGGTTGGAAAGCTAGCCGAACTTACGCGCGTCGGCCAGAGCGTTGTGAGCAATTGGAGAGCGCGCAACTCCGTGCCGCCGCGGCACTGTGCGTTGGTCGAAGTTGCCACTGGCGGCGCCGTTATGCGCTGGCACCTCCGTCCCGACGACTGGCACTGCATCTGGCCGGAGCTGATCGGCGCTGAGGGTGCGCCGGCGCCAGCCGACAAGGCCCCCGCATGATCGTCTTCGTTGCCGCGGGATGCGCTGACTACGCCCCCGCGGTTTTGCCCAGGGCTCAGGCCCTGGGCCTTTTCTCTACCCGGGCAGCTTGAATGCCAGCGCACCACAAAGCCGCCGCTCCGCCGATGCATCTGGACAGCCTGCGTCCGTGCCTGGGCCAGAAGCACCCGATCAAGCGCGATCTGATGTCCATTTGCCTCGGCTGCGACAGACAAGACAAGGCGCTCACCGACGCCACACTTGAGCCCATCGCGCCCGCGGCGTACACCGATGTCAACCGCATGCCGCAGTGCGCGAATCGGCGCTACAGTGGTGCTGCCGTGGTGATCGAGGTGTTGTCTGTAGGTGTGGCGGAATGAGCCGCTACAGCGCACAGACACGGGGGCAGCGATGAATGCCGGCTTGACCTTATGAACAACGCGCAGATAGTGGAAAGTAGAACCACGGGCAGGCACCCCCTGCCAGGTGAAGGTGCGATACCTGTCTCTGCGCTCCACTTCCGCACCGGCCGCCGCGAAGAAGCGGAAGGCATGGTGCTTGCCCACCACTACAGCAAGCGAGTGCCGTCCAATGTGCAGATGGTTGGAAGCCTGCACCTTGAAGGCGGGCTGTTTGGTGGTGATGGGCCGATGGTGGCTGCAGCGTTCTGGAATTACCCGCCGACGCGGTGGAAGGAAACCGTCGTTGAACTGGCGCGGCTTGTGCGTGGCGATGACCGCGTGCCGTTGACCTTCTTGCTTGCGCGGTGTGTGGCGGAACTACGCAGACACGGGCATGACTTGCTTGTGAGTTTTGCGGACAAGACCCAAGGGCATGAAGGCTATGTGTACCGGGCCAGCAACTGGCGTTACGCAGGGTGCCGCGAGCGGCGCATGGACGGCCTGATGGTGAATGGCGCATTCATGGCTGGCCGCTCATGCAATCAGAAGTTTGGCACGCAAAGCCCCGACAAAGTTCGCGCGCTGAAGCCGGGTTGGACTATCGAACCGCACTACGACGAAGGCAAGCACTGCTACTGGTTGCCGCTGGGCACCAAGGGCGAAGCCAAGGCGCGGCGGTTGAATTTGACGCTACTGCCGCCCGAGGAAGCGCCCCAGCCTGTGCAGGCGGGGCTCGTATGAGCCTCCCGCACACCGACAAGCGCGACCTAAGCGCAAAGCAGCCGGCGCGTGGCTGCGGCGTACACATCGAGCAGGCGTGGCTCTGCGGACACAAGCACACGAAGGGCACGATCCGCAGCATGGGCCGGGGCCTGCCGGCGATGCGCTGGCGGTGCGTGGATTGCGCGAGGGCGAAGGCTTGAAGCATTCACAAACACCGTGGAAGAAGACGGGGATGTGTCATGTCTGCGGAAAGCCAACGCAGCTACTCATTCACAAGCCATGCGGGCTCACCGTTGACGCTGCGAAAAGGGCCAAGAGGGTGCCGGTTGGCGGCGGCGGTTCGGTCAACCAAATGCAGGCTGAAACCGGAAGGCATAACAGCGCGAAGCGCGGTTACCTGACCGGCCGATTCAAGCCGCCGCTATGAGGCCATCCATGCAGCTATCGCTTGACCTTGCCCCCCAGGCCATGCGCAGCCGCGCGCCAGCCCTGGCCGCGGCCAGCCGTGCCGGTGATGCCGCTATCGAACGTGGCGCAGAGAAGGCCCGGAGCATCGACCCGACCTTCATCGCGCGGGCCTCGGAGCACATGCTGCGCTACCTGCGCCAGCACGGCACCAGCAGCGGGGAGCTGCTGACCGATGCCTGCAAGCTGGCCGGCATCCGCAGCACCGACGACAGGCACTTCGGCGTGGTGTTCAGGGCGCTGATACGGGACGGCCTGATCCGTTGGGCGGGTGAGTGCAAGCGCACCAAGGGGCATGCCAGTCGGGGCGGCAGCTTGTATCGGCTGGCGGCTTCAGGTCGCACCGAATGACTGATTTCCCCATGGCTAGGGTAGCTCCCGAAAAGGCGGCGTTCCGGCCCGCTCTGCCGCTGGGGTTCTTGCCGGGTGTGTACGGGATACACATGACTGCATCACTACGGAAGCCAATCAGCAAAAAGACGCGCTTTGAGGTTTTCAAGCGCGACAACTTCGCCTGTCAGTACTGCGGCGCTCACCCACCAGACGTGGTTTTGCACGTCGATCACATCGTCGCCGTGGCCGCTGGTGGCGCGAGCGACATGGACAACTATGTGACGGCGTGCCAACCGTGCAATAGCGGTAAGGGCGCGCGCGATCTTTCGGTTGCACCGCAAACGCTGGCCGACAAGGCGGCCGAGGTGGCTGAGCGAGAAGCGCAGCTTCTTGGATGGCACGACGTGATGGCAAGCCGGCGTAAGCGTGTTGAAGAAGACATGTGGGAAGTAGCCGAAGTGATCGAAACAGGCTCCAGCTCTACGGGAATGAAGCGTGATTGGCTTGCCAGCATCAAGCGCTTCAACGAGACGTTGGGCAAGCCGTCCGTGATTGAGGCGGCCGACCTTGCGAGAGGGAAGTACGTCTATGGCGGCAAGCGTACTTTTCTGTACTTCTGTGGCATCTGCTGGACCCGCATTCGCCAACTTGAAGCAGAAAGAAATGCCTAACCGAATCATTCGCGAGGGCATCCTAAGCAGTGATCGAGTCGATCAACTCGATGCGGCTGCCGAGGTGTTTTATCGCCGACTGATGAGCAAAGTTGATGACCACGGGCTTTTCGACGCCCGCGCGTCCATGCTTCGCGCGTCCCTCTATCCGCTCCGGGTTGACCGAGTGCGTGAGGCCGACATTGCCCGTTGGATCGCTACATGCGAGAAGGCCGGCGTGATCGCTCTCTACGTCCACGAAGGCAAACCTTTTGGGCAGATGTTGGATACACGTTGGCAAGCCCGCAGCGAGCCGAAGCACCCGGCCCCAATCTGGGGCATTGGAGCGCCGCCGGCTCCACATGCAAACAGTTGCGCGCAACTGCAAACAACTGCGACCCTAGACGGAGTCGTTGTCGGAGTCGTGAAAGAAAAAGAAAAGGGCGCGCAACATCGGTCGAGGCAGCTTTGCGCGCCCTCTGAGGCTGTCGAGAGCGAAGGCGATCAACCAACGCCATCTGGGCTTGCCTGCCGGGCGATCCGAGCCGCTGGCATCGACATCCCCGGCCCCACGGCAGACCTTAATCGCCTCGTCAATGCCGGCGTGCCGCCCGAGGAATTCGGAGCCGTCGCGGCCGAGTTGGTGGCGCGTGGCAAGGGCCGCGTCCCGCTGCTGCTTTCGACCATCGAAGGCAGGCGGCAAGACGCCCAAGCGAAAGGCGGTGTTGCCGCCGCAGTTCCGGTCACGACGGACCCCAACGAAGAAATCCAGGCGCGCGGCGCGTCTGTCTGCGTTGGCCGGTGGGCCAGCGGCACGCTCGGCGACTACCGAGAGCGCGTAGAGGCCGCAGAGCGTGCGCAGCAGGGCAGTGCGCTTGCATCGGTGCATGACCTGGCTGCGAGGATGAAGGCGTGATTGAGATCGGCGACCTCCCCCTTCGCCTCTACGGCCGGGATGCAGCCGTCGCCGCGTGCCTCCTGGATGGCATGACGAATAAGGAAATTGCGAGAGCCATCGGTGGCGTCACCGATCACGGTGTCGAGCGGGTGCTGCGCTTGCTGTCCCAAAGGTTCATGGCGCGCAACCGCGTTCACCTGGCGCTGATGCTCGAGCGCAGCGAACGGGTGGCTGCATGACCACCTGCAATCTCGTCACTGCGCGTATCACGCCGTCATCGGCCTGTGGGCTGTAGTGCTGCTGTGCCTGCGATGACCCCCGCTGAAGTGCTGGCGGCAGAAACGGCCAAGGTCAAGCGCTCGTCGCTCGAAGACGCGCTGAACTTGCAACTGGTGGCCGCGAAGCTCACCCGCGGCATGCAGCGCGAGTGGAGGTTTGACACCACCCGGCGCTGGCGCTTCGACTTCGCGTGGCCGAATCAGGCCCCGCTTGTCGCGGTGGAGGTCGAGGGCGGCATCTGGAGCAACGGCCGGCACACCCGCGGCAGCGGCGCGAAGGCCGACATGGAGAAGTACGCCGTCGCCGCCACGCTGGCCTGGTACGTGCTGCGCGTCAGCGGCGACCACATCCGCAGCGGCCAGGCCCTGCGCTGGATTGAACAGATGGTGAAGCCATGAACCTTAACGACGGCGCAAAGCTCAAGTGCTCGGCCGGCCAGCGGGGCGCGCAGGAAGCCCCACACGCGCCGCGATGCGCCTCGCTTGGCTCGGCGACAGGCCGAATTTACGCGCAGCCTCGGCGGCAGTGCCGTGGCCTGCGCGCAGCCATTTGGCGGCACGGTCGGCGGCTGCTGATGGGCGGCCGGGCATCAGGACACGACGCAGGTGCTCAGGCGCTTGCGGCTGCCGATTTCGCGCAGTGCAATGCTGTTGCCGTTGTATTCCTGCCGCTTTGCACCGGTGCGGCTCATGCCGTAGCCAGGAGTTTCTCCGTCGATCAAAGTCACCGAAGTGACCTTCGCCATGCCAGCGCTGATTTTCTCGGCCAAGGCGGTGATGGTCACGTTGCGCCATCCGGCCGGGGTGTGGACGGAAGCGTTGTACTGGATGCTGATGGGGGTGGTGTTCATGTCTTCTCTCCTTGGGGTGGTTGCCGGGATGGCTCCACTCGCATGCCCTGGTTGGGCAGGCGGCTGGGGTCAGGCGTACTGCTTTTCGTTCAAGAGCCGCTGCACATGGGCTTGGATGTCGCAAAACAAACTACCGCTGGCGGCGTGATTGGATTCGCGGACCATGTCGATGTCCGCCGGGGTTACGTCGCACCCGTCGATCTGCAACGATACAAACTGGAATTCCACATCCCCGCAGCAGTCCACGCCATCTTCAATCGTCTCGTAATGCAGCACCGCGAGCGTGACGACTCGATAGGGGTCAAGCAGCGTCTCTGTGATTCTGAATGTGCTCATGGTGTTTCTCCTGTTGCCGGCTACAATGCGCAACCGATGAATGAAGAATACGGCATCATGCCGCATTACGCAAGGAGTATTTTCTCGCCTTTTTCGGGAGTCCCTCGCGCATGAACCCCTCGCGGCCCCTGCCCCCCTCTTCCCCCCGAGAGCGCGGGCGGCTTGCCTGGGGCTCGCGGCGTTTTGGGCCTTGGTGATGGTTGCGGTCGCGTCGCGATGGTGAGCGAAAAGCACATGTTCATTCTTGCCCACGTCGAGGCTCGACGTCGCGCTGCGCAATGTGTGGTCGAAGCGCCAGAAGGATGGCGCGTGACCGTCGAGCCGCCGAAGCGCAATGCAGAGCAGAACGCGAAATTTCACGCCATCTGTTCGGAGCTGGCGAAGTCTGGGCACCCGTGGGCCGGCAAGGCACGAAACGCGGCGCAATGGAAAGTGCTTCTGGTCAGCGGTCACTCAAAGGCCACGGGGGAAGAGTTCGACATCATGCCGGGGCTTGAAGGCGAGTTCGTCAACCTGCGCGAGTCCACGGCGCTGATGAGCGTGAAGCGCAGTAGCAGCTTGATCGAGTACGCGAACGCCTATCTGGCGGAAATTGGAGATCGCTGTGTTGAAGCATGAAACGCTGTTGCAAACGTTGGGTTACGACCCAGCATCTGGTCATTTCTGTTGGCTTGTCAAGCGGAAGGGCAGAAAACTGGATGGCCCAGCAGGCAGCCTAATGTCTCACGGGTACATCGCCATTTGTATTGATCGCCGTGATTACACCGGGCATCGGCTAGCTTGGTTCTACGTGCATGGTAGTTGGCCGCGTGGAGTGATAGATCACATCAACGGAGATCGTGCAGATAACAGGATCGCAAATCTGCGTGATGTAACGCAAGTTGAGAACATGCTGAACGTTCATGAGGCTCGCAGAGACAGCGCAACCGGGCTTAGAGGTGTTTCTCTGCACAAGAGAAGTGGGAAGTACACGGCGCGATTGAAGATCGGACAGAGCTACAAGAGTCTTGGCCTTCATGCAACGCCTGAGCTTGCGCAAACTGCCTACTTGGCCGCGAAAGCGTTGATTTCATGAGGCGCACCTCGCAGCTTTCGCAGGCCGACATGCGCGATCTGATGGGCTACGTGGACGCTTGGTGCGCAGAGCGGTCTGAGTTTCAGCGGGAGTCGGCAGCATGATCAAAAAATGGAAGACGCAAAACGGCACAGCCGAGATTGACTGCGTGGAATGCACGCGCGAAACCGCCTCGAGCGTGTGGTTGCCTTGGCGAATCGGTGGCGTTGCCGAGCCCGTGGAAAAAAAAGCAGCGAAAGAGGGCGGGTCGTGTACCTATCACGACACTTGGGAAGACGCGCACAAATACCTGATGGCGCGCGCAGCGCAGAAAGTGGAGTCAGCCCGCAGTCAGCTTCAGCTTGCTCATGCGTTCGAAGGCAACGTCAAAGGGCGAAAGAAGCCGGAGGCAGCATGAAAATTGACACCGGCGATTCCGTCTACCACGCACGTCAGCGCCTCGGGTACGAAGGGGCCGCAGCATGAGCGCGTATTACAACGAGTTCGACCCCTACGCCGCGCAGTGGCTGCGCAACCTGATAGCAGCCGGCCACATCGCGCCCGGCGACGTTGACGAACGAAGCATTCTGGAGGTGAAACCCGATGATTTACGAGGCTACACACAGTGCCATTTCTTCGCCGGTATCGGCGGATGGTCCGAAGCCCTGCACATTGCAGGATGGCCCGATGACCGACCTGTTTGGACTGGCTCTTGCCCCTGTCAGCCCTTCAGCGCTGCGGGCAAGCAGCGTGGCAGCAGTGATGAGCGCCACCTATGGCCTGCGTTCTTCCGGCTCATCAGCGAGTGCCGCCCTTCAAGCGTCTTTGGTGAGCAAGTTGCCGGAGCTGCTGGCCTCGCGTGGCTTGACCATGTGGCAGCAGACCTGGAAGACGCAGGTTACGCCGCTGCGGCGGCGAATATTGGCGCACACAGCGTCGGCGCACCGCACCTCAGACAGCGGCTCTACTGGGTGGCCCACGCCGATGGCGGGCACGCCAGCGCAGAACGGCAACAACGCAGCGGGGAACAACGACAGCAGCCGGCGCACGGTGGAACTGGCGCACTGGCCCACGGCGCGGAAGCTCGATGGGGAAATCAACGAGAGCTTGGAAACATGGTCGAAGCGGCGGGATCGGAAAGCGGCCGAAGGGATCAACCTGCACTTCCCTTTGACGATCGCGGCTCAAATGGCAACCTGGCCGACCCCACGCCGGGAGGATTCGGAATCAACGGGCGCGCACCGGGGCAAGCCCGACACGCTGCACTCAGCAACGCAGCTTGCGGGCTGGCTATCTCCAACAGCAGGAAGCCCGAACAGCCTACGCGGGAAGGGGCAAGACCCGGCAGTGCGCAAAGCGGGCGGCCATGCGGTGAATCTGCAAGATCAGGTGACGCTTGCGGGCTGGCCCACGCCGATGGCTGCGAACGCGCACAGTTACCCGACGCAAAACGCGAAGGACGCGAACCGGGATTTGCCGACGGCGGCCCTGTTCTCGGGGTGGTCCACCCCCTGCGCGCTGGATTACAAGGGGCTGTCCACGTTCCCAGTGCACAGCAATCAGGCGAATCTGAACCGCGATCTGAACCGGGCAGGTTTGACCATTGGGCCGACCTTGCCTGGATCGAGTGCAGCGACGGAAAAGCCCGGCCAACTCAACGCGGCATTTTCCCTCTGGCTCATGGGCTACCCGGTGGTGGCGTGGCTATCAGCAGCGCCGTTCCGGATACCCAAGGCAGTGAAGCCGGCGAGCGCGTATTTAGCCGAGTTGGAGTCTTGCGAGGCGCCGGGAACGCCATCGTGCCCCAGGTCGCCGGCGCTTTCGTGATGGCCGCAGCATGAGCCCCACCCCGCGCCAGGCGGAAATCCTCGCGATCATCCAAGCGCAGCAGCCAATTAGTCGGCAGGATTTGTTGGCCGGCCTGGCCTGCCGGGCGCCCTAACGTTCGGGTGTCAGACACTCCGTGACCTCCGTCCCAAGGTTTCTCAGCAAGCGCCCGCCATCCCGCTCGCACGCTTCCACATCGCGCGCCTCGTGGAAGCGCACGGCCAGAGAGACGCCGAGCAGCAACACCCCGATAAGCAACGAATACGCCGCCACCGCCCGGCGGCGAAGGTGGCGCTGTAAGGCCGCGACGGCCGAGGCGTGCTCAAAATGGCTGGCGTGCAACCGCGCGGCCCGCTCGGGGGGGTCGTGCATGGGGCTTGGTATTCTTTCTCGGGGCGAAAGGGTGACAGGGTCACGCATTGTTCAGTTCCTCCGCCGACTCTTCGGCGATCCGATTTTCGGCGATAATCGGAGAACCCGCACAGTCAAAAGCCATGCCAGGAGTTCAGATGAAATGAGCATCGCCGCGCCGCCGCCCTCGCGTGTCTCAATGTGGGCGCTCGGGTGAGTTGGGACCACGGCGGCAAGACCCGCCAGCAACGCGGGTACGGCGCGGCTTGGGTGCGGGTGCGGGCTCATGTGCTGAAGCGGGATGGGTGCAGGTGTCAATGCGCGGAGTGCCGGACAAGCGGCCGACTGCTAGCCGCGACAGAGGTAGACCACATCGAATCGAAGGCCAACTGGCTGCGGCGGACGGGCTCCCTAGAGGGCGTCGACGATCCGTCCAACCTCCAGGCCATCAACCGCGAGTGTCACGCGCGCAAGACGCTAGTAGAGAGGGGCGGAACGCATCGCCCTCCGCGTCTTCGGATCGGGACGGATGGATACCCCTTCACGTAACGGCGCGCGGCGCTAGCTGCGGGGCCTTGCTCGGGCGATCCAAGGGTTAGTACCGGGT
>Ga0163154_10010757_pt1 | contig 10103 bp, 6 predicted proteins | sample OliLakLV19MP9P1_FD_148649 | JGI IMG/M metagenome (GOLD analysis project Ga0163154, IMG submission 148649) | Freshwater microbial mat bacterial communities from Lake Vanda, McMurdo Dry Valleys, Antarctica - Oligotrophic Lake LV.19.MP9.P1 | ecosystem: Environmental > Aquatic > Freshwater > Lake >...
GAACCAATATTAATATCATCACTGAGTTTATAGTCTAATCGGGTGCCTAACAACGATCGGGTTTGAAATGCAAAAGGATCTTGTTGCTCGTAGGTGATGTCGAGATCTTTTCCGGAACTCAGAATACCTTCGTTTAGGATTGTTACTTTACCGAATGTATAATCAACGGTGTAGTCGGTTCCTTCCCGCAAAGGTGTTCCACCCGCAAAAACTTTTACCGAGTTAGGTGAAATATTAAAACCTTGAATAATAATTTCTTTTCCAGAGCCTGCTTTAAAAGATCCCGTTAAGTAAAATTTGTTTTTTGTAGCAACTAGTTCGGCTTCAGCTTTTGTTGTGCGATACAAGGTGTCGTACACATACTTGTTAATCAATTGATCGCGTAAAGCAACATTTGTTTCATTTGCAAAAAGTTTTCTAAGTGCGTCATCAAAAGGGTGGAGGAAAGGAAAAATGATCGCTCCTGTTTCGGTATTTACAGTAATATTTTCTACAAAGTCAAAGTTGCCATCGGGTTGTGGATCGTTATACGGATTTAGTCGGTCAAGCCCGAACACTTGGATCAATTGCTGCGTGCGTGCAAACTCACCTTCCTGCAGCTGCGGGTTATCTATACCCGTGCGGTCGTCACGGTAAATTACGCGTAGTTGAAATCCATCGCGGGTTAGTTGGGTTACGTTCAGGTTGTAAATATTTTTCATCATCAAATCCCAGGTAGGAATAATTTTTCCCGTCTTGTCTTTGATACTAATCTTCCGGGGCCTGAGTAATTTAAGAAAGGCTACTTCGTCTTCTGGTTTGTTGCCATAGTCTTCGGTCATTTCGCCAACCTTATAGTTGCGACCGTTGTAGGTATACTCATAGGCTACTGCCAGTGCTTCGTCATTTTGAAGTTTGCGTTGCAGCGTTAAGTAGCCAAGCTCTTTATTAAAGGTATATTCTGAAATGGCCAGCTTACGCGCACTGGTTATTTTTTCAAAGTCTGTGCCGTTAACAAGGCCCAGTCCTTCCAAAGCCTGGTTGATTCCGTCAGAGTTAGCGGGAAGGGAACTGACTTGATCGAATAAGTTACTTGCCGTATTTGATGTTGGAAAACCTGCCGGTGCGGCTGAAGTTATAATATCTTTTCGGTAACGTTTATCAGCTTCGCCCATGTCCATTAAGCCCACCACGTTACGCAAAGTTTGAGTATCATTTTGTCGGTTAAGCAAGTACACCTCAACCCGGGTAATGTAAACACCGGAAGTAATCTGCGGAAGTGTGCCAAGCCACCCTTCAAAATTATCATGGAAGAATTGCCCCAAGAAAAAGTGCCGGTTTTCATCGTAGTTAGATCCAACAATTTCAAATGGCCTTCCTTGTGCCGCTCCATTCGTGCTACCTTGTACTTTAATGGAGGATTGTTTACCGCGCTGCGTGGTAGCAATAGTAGTCACGAACATTTTGCCAAACTGCATTTGCGCCTTTATACCAAATAAATTTTGTGAGCCTGTAATCAAGCTATTGTTAAGTGGCAAACTCACATTTCCGATTTCTAACTTTTTTAAGATATCTTCTTTAAAACCTGTGTACTCCACTTTCATGTTATTCTGAAAGTCGAACGAGTTATTGTTATCGAAGTTTGTGGTAACGGAAAGTTTTTCGCCCACCTTACCCACCACACTTAAGTTAATTTGCTGATCGAATTCAAACCCGCCATTACGCTGTTGACGGATTGGGATAGACGGGTTTTCAATTTTTTGAAACTGGGCGCCAAAATCTAAATTCACAAAGCCCCTCGGAATCAATTCAACATAGCTGCCTCCAAAAATCCGGTCTAGTACTGGGCTAACATAAATTTTTGGAATGAGGTTGCGGCTGCTCACAGCACTTTCACCATCCAAAGCCCGGCTGCGCGATTGCCAATAATTTCTTTTGAGAATCAAATCTTGCTGGCGACTAAACTCCTCAAAGGTCATGGATGATGGCGGCCTGAAATTTAGGGGCCCAATCTTTTCATAAATATTGTAATGCAGGCCAGTGTCTATTTCTAGTTCGGTGCCCAGGCTTTTTGGGTTTTTAAGAAATAATGGCGAGTAGGTGGTGAAGTTTGAGAAGGGATCGCCATACCGATCGCGCGTTCTAAAAAACGGGCGATACGGATTGGTTTCAGTACGGAGTGTATCGACAGTATCCTTCTGCTGGCCATGGGCCATAGGGGCATGCAAGCAAAGTGCGAGGCAAATGCCCAGTCCGAGAATGAACTGAATCTTCCGTGTAACTACAATCAATCGTGGTTCAGGCGTTTTTTAGTGCTTGCTTAACGAGCTCTTCTAAACTAATAGTATTTCCTGACTTCTTCAGGACCGAATCAACGCTTTTTTCAGCCGCTAATTTGGTTATGCCAAGCGTCATTAAGGCTGTTAACGCCTCATGCCGCACAGTATTGTGTGCAAAACCAGGTTTTCCAGTATCATCAAGCTGATCTTTTCTAAGCTTATCTTTCAACTCGAGTATTACCCGTTGGGCAGTCTTTCCGCCAATACCCTTTACGGCTTGCAGTGCAGCCGCATTTTCGCTTACAATGGCGGCCCGCAATTCATTTGGAGGCAAATAAGAAAGTACAACCAACGCTGTATTGGGCCCGACTCCGTTTACCGAAATGAGGTGTTGAAACATTTGCTTTTCAAGTTCATTAATAAAGCCATACAAGATTTGGGCATCTTCGCGCACGTGCAAATACGTAACAAGTTTCAGGTCTTCCTTGTCCTTAATTTCAGAAAATGTGTGCAATGAAATGCTCACTTGGTAGCCAATTCCATTTACATCAAGTATTATAAAAGTGGGCTCTTTGTGAACGAGCTTGCCTTTAAGATATGCAATCATAAAAGTTTAAAAAATGAATGCAGTTTACGAGGATTTGGGCAGGTAAACAAATATAAAAGCAAGGTCAATAACTGTTATGTGTGCAGATTTTATAGTACTCTAAAAGGCAGTCTCAAATAATTTACTTTTCTGTAAGAAAATGATTTTTTGATGTACTAATAAAAGTATAAAAGCAATTGAATGAAGAATAGTGAACAGCGAAGTGAGATGTGTTTAAGCAACGGCTGGATAGTCACTCAGCGTAAACCCTCGGTCTGTATCCTTAGTGAAGACACCATAGTCGTTAAATTGAGCCTCGTTAGAGGCGAAATATAGGTAGAATAGAATTTTATAGGTAAATAAAGTACCGTAGGTACGAAATATATTACGTCCCTACAGGACTCGACTACATTTCTGATAAAGACTGTTGCCGATATTTAGTTCCTACGGAACATTAAATTCTCTTAAGTTAACGACTATGGGGAAGACACAGACCACGGGCGGCAGATTTTGAAAATACTCAAAAGAAGCAGGCTTGAATTATTTACTTTTCTGTAAGAAAATTATTTTTTGATGTACTAATAAAAGTATAAAAGCAATTGAATGAAGAATAGCGAACAGCGGGATGTGTTTAAGCAATGGCTGGATCACTCTGTGCTACATTTAAAATAGCGAGAGCCTATGCGCTAACTGCGAAGGCAAATTGAAGAATGCATCCATCAATCCATTGCAACGGTGTCCACCCGAATTGGCAGGTGATTTTATCACTCCGGAATTTATGTTACAGGGGGCAACGCACAATTGAAATAAAAGGTATCCGTGAACGTCTGTCAAAAACATTCAGTCTTCCTGTTCGCACTGATCTAGAACCGTTGTTAGCAGGTAGCAAACGCGTAACGCATATTCTCAATCCTCCTAAAAAGTATCGGTCGGTGTTGATTTGATCTACAATGAAGAAATAATTCCTACCGGCAATCAATTTAGTGACCTCAACCTTTAAAGGGTCAATATGACGATTAATAATTGTCCAGATTATCCTGTCATCAACACTATCGTAGGCGTGTATTAATCTATTTCTTAAACTGATAATTTGTTTGGCTTGTTCAAGATCGTTGTTTTGAGATAATTTTAGAAACTTGTTAACGGCCTCGCCAATTATAGCCAGATGTCTTTCAACCGCGCCTTTAACTAAAAAAATTTTCTTGTACTGATGGAAAGATTTATTGTCCTTGGTAAAGGAAGAGATATGATTTATAGAACTTAATATATCAGACAAATATTTTTTCTCCTTGTCCGTCATAAATTAATTTCTTTGTAGCATCTATGCTTTTTTTTAGATATGGATTGCGAATCGAATCATCAGTAAGTAGATTTACTTTTCTTCCAAAGAGGATTTCAAGCTTATCCCAAAATGAAAGCAATGTTTCGCCATGTTCAATGGGATCTTTGATTTTCAGATCCACAACAAAATCAATATCACTTTTAATTGGATCGAAGCGATCGGTAACGCCCGATCCAAAAGCGTATATTTTACTTACTTTATGCTCATGGCATAATTTAAGAAAATCATTGTTTCGCTCTTTTATGATCGAACTTATCCCCATTTACCAAAGACGGTTAAATTGATTTTGCGTGAGCTTTGCCTTCAATGTTACAAAAATTACAGTTTTTACAAATGATCATTTTGTTCGTGCAGTTGCGCATCCACTACAGCAATTGCTGCCATATTCACAATCTGGCGAATGGTGCTACCCAGTTGTAAGATGTGTACAGGCTTTTTCATGCCTAACAAAATCGGACCGATTGCTTCCGCTCCACCAATCTCCATCAATAACTTATAGGAGATGTTTGCCGCTGCTAAATTCGGGAAGATAAGCGTGTTCGCGCCTTGCTCTGATAAAGCACTGAATGGATAGATTTCTTTTTGCAAATCAGTATCAAATGCAACGTTGGCTTGAATTTCTCCATCAATTACTAAATCGGGGAATCTTTGTTTGGCCATACGCACTGCTTCGCGTGTCTTTTCAGGTATTTCCCCTTTGCTCGACCCAAAGTTTGAATAACTTAACACCGCAACCCGCGGATCTATATCGAAGAATTTAACACCCCGAGCCGTGAGTCCAATGATTTCTGTGAGTTCTTCTTTTGTAGGATCTACGTTTACTGTGCAATCGGAGAAGAAGAAGCTTCCCTTCTTATTCATGATAATGTACATGCCCGCCACGCGCTTTACACCTTCGGCCATTCCAATAATTTGAAGGGATGGAAGAATAGTTTTAGGATAGTCTTTAGTCAACCCAGATACTAAAGCATCGGCCTCACCAAACTCAACCATCATAGCACCAAATGCATTTCTATCGCGCATCACTCGGTAAGCATCTTTTAACGTTGTCCCTTTACGCTGTCGTTTAGCATAAAATGCTTTTGCATACTTCTCTTCACGCGCTTCCTCTTCCCGAGGATCGATAATCGTACATCCTTCAATATCTAATCCGTGCTCTTCTACTAATTTCTGAATCTGTTCACGATAGCCTAATAAGATAGGATGAGCAATTCCTTCATCTTGTAAAATTTGTGCAGCCTTTAAAATCTTTGGATGATCGGCTTCAGCAAACACAATATTCTTAGGACTCTTCTTTGCACGCTCAATGATGCGCGATGTTAATGTGGAATCAATTCCAATGCGCTTCAATAACTCATTGTTGTATGCTCCCCAATCGGTAATAGGTTTACGTGCCATACCTGACTCCATGGCCGCTTTAGCAACTGCCGGAGATACGGTTGTAATTAATCTTGGATCGAGTGGTTTTGGAATTAAATAATCTCTCCCAAACTGAATTCGCTCTACACCGTACGCTTGAAAGACCATATCTGGAACAGGCTCTTTGGCTAATTCAGCAAGAGCATGCACAGCAGCCAATTTCATTGCTTCATTTATCTCGGTAGCGCGCACGTCCAGTGCGCCTCTAAAAATATAAGGAAACCCAAGCACATTGTTCACCTGGTTAGGATGATCGGAGCGACCAGTACCCATAATTAAATCAGGGCGGGTTTTCATGGCAAGATCATACGCTATTTCAGGATCAGGATTCGCCAAAGCAAACACGATCGGATCTTTTGCCATGCTCATTACATATTCTTGCGTAATGGCATTGGCAACGGATAGCCCAACAAACACATCGCAACCTTTCATCGCTTCTTGCAGTGTGGTAAGTTTTCGGGAGGTAACAAATTCTGATTTTATTGCATCAAGCCCAATGCGGTCTTTGTTTATTACACCCTTACTATCGCACATGATCAGGTTCTCTTTCTTAAGCCCTAATGCCATGTATAGTCGCGAACAAGAAACAGCCGCAGCACCGGCACCATTTACTACCAATACAATCTCTTCAATTTTTTTATTTACTACTATCAAGGCATTAAGTAATGCCGCGCTTGATATAATAGCGGTTCCATGTTGGTCATCATGCATGACGGGAATGTTCATCTTCTCACGCAACTCAGCTTCAATCTTAAAACATTCGGGCGCTTTAATGTCTTCCAGATTTATTGCGCCAAAGGTTGGCTCAAGCGATTTTATAATTTTGATCAATGAATCTGCATCTTCTTCATCAATTTCAATATCGAAACTATCAATGCCTGCATATTTCTTAAACAACACGGCCTTTCCTTCCATCACAGGCTTGGATGCTTCGGGACCTATGTTACCAAGACCTAATACAGCCGTTCCGTTGGTGATTACAGCAACGAGATTCCCCTTAGCGGTATATTTATAAACATCATCTTTGTTGGCCGCAATTTCTTTACAAGGTTCAGCAACACCGGGTGAGTATGCCAGTGCCAAATCAAGTTGAGTACTCAACATTTTGGTTGGCACTACTTCAATTTTGCCGGGCTGCCCTTGAGTGTGATAATTAAGTGCGTCTTGTTTGCGGATTTTAATAGACATAGAGATTCTAGTTAGAAATTAGAATAAGCAATTTACAACCTAACCGATAGGAATTATTAATAATCAATAGAAATTATTAATTGCTTAGATGAGTAATATCTTATTTGTTAGTCTGAGCTAATTCTCCACTCGTTCTAAACGTATAAAGAATAGTTTCAAGTTCGCGAATAAGCTCGCGCTGATCTTTACTTGGACTGTAGGTAAATCCTTCGATGTAATACATCATCGCTAAATCTTCATCCACAAAAGAAAACGAGATAAAAGGGCCACCCATAGTTAAGTTATTGGTTCGCCACAAGCCACGCATTTCAACAGCAAATTTTTTGTTGAATATAATCTCTTTCGTGATTATAGGTTTGTAAGGAACAGAAGTTTCAGTTACCAAGTAAGTTTCAATTCTTTCAGGGTCTTCAAAAATATTATAGCGGCAAATCTGATCGCGCCAAGCAATTAAACTGTCAGGTTTAAACTGTTCTTGTGAAATATATTTTTTTCGTGTTATAAAAATATCTTTATCATCATACGGATTGATTTGCCGAAGCCAAAAGAAATTAGAATCGTTGGCAACTAACTGAAACCCAAACGGAACTTTTATTTCGCAATTGAATTTTTTGCGCAGAATTTCAGGAATTCCTTTTGATTGTTTTGACTTAAACAGTGCTACAGTCAACCGTTCACGTTCACTTACATCAAAGTGTTGTACAAGTTTTGTTCCGTAGGTTCTTATTTTTTTTATCAATTCTTTTTCAGTGTTTCCAAAAAGGAATAGCACTTCCTGATTTTTTGCAAATAGGTTTTTTGTATTCTGACTGAAAAGATCAGGGTTTGATTTTATTTTTTGAAGCGATTCAGGCGTGAATGTTTTTCTAATCCGACTGGCACCTACCGATCGTTGATCGAGTGTAACTGCATAGATCAAATTTCTTCGCTGCTTTAGTACATAATTCATTTTTCGCGGATCAATCCAACGCATGTGAAAAATCGATTCTTTTCTGGGTAATCCATCCATCTCAGCACTGAATAAGGAATCCAGAACATCGCCTAATGCACCTTTCCACTGTAATGAATCCATCACTAAAAAAATATCGCCCGTCTTTCCGGATGCGTTAGGCAAATTATTTCCACTAGGATCGGAACAGGAAACTAAAAAAATGAAAACGGAAATGAATAGTGGAAATAGGTACTTCATGAATCAACGATAAAATTAGCCACATCTATAATTCCTAATGACGACAATCGTCACAGATTTTCTCAAATTAACCAACAATCAATTTTTGACCTGGTTGCAGGTTGTTGGTTTTTAGATTGTTTAATGTTTTTATTTTCTCAACAGTCAGGCCGGGAAGTTTTTTCGAAATATCCCACAAGGTATCGCCTGGCTGAACAATGTATGTTTTGGTATCAGGCGACAGCAGCACCGGCTCAGCAGCAACACTTCGGGAGGATACCACAGCTTTAGCAGGCGAAACCCAAATAATTAACCGTTGATCGGTGCGAATTGTATTCCCCGAAAGATTATTCCAACCCTTAATATCCTCAATACGCGCGCCATGTCGCATAGCGATTGATCCAAGTACATCGCCAGATACAACTTTATAGGTAATACGTTCCCGGCCAATTGTATTAACCGAAGGATTCGCAGCATAAAGTTCATTTTCTATTCTTCCAACTCGTGATGCAGAATCTAATATGCTGGCGCGATTTAAATCAAGTGCAGCCTTAGCGTGAAATGGCATTTTAATTATTGGGAATCGACTATTTGCAGGAAGAACATTTCGGATTACAGTTGGATTTAATTTTTGCAAATCTTCCAAACAAGTTCCGGTTAACTTAGCTAATGTTTCAAAATGTAAAAATTGTTTGACAGCCAATGTATCATATTGAGGTATTTCTTCACGAGCGGTTTCTACAAGATTGTGTTGTTCCGTGTAATTCATTGCGTATATAATTGCAATAAATTGCGGCACATACGCCCGCGTTTCTCTTGGCAAGTGTGGGTACACTTCCCAAAAAGATTTTTTATACCCTGATTTTCGCACTGCTTTTCGTACTGTGCCCGGCCCTGAATTGTAAGCGGCTAAGGCTAACTCCCAATTACCAAACATTCTATATAACTGTGCTAGATATCGACAAGCAGCATCAGTTGATTTTTCCGGATCCATACGATCATCAACATACCAGTCCGTTTTCAAGTCAAAGTACCGGCCTGTGCCCGGCATAAACTGCCAAAGCCCGACAGCCCGAGCTTTCGATACCGCTCTTGGATTTAATCCGGATTCGATGATGGATAAATACTTTAGTTCATCGGGTAGATTGTAGTCACTTAAATATCTTTCGAACAGCGGGAAGAATAAATCTTTTCTTCGCTGCATCATGCGAGTATAATCACGATTGCGAACCGTGAAGTAGTCGATAAAACCATGCACAGTATTATTGTAGGTAAGCGGTATTTGCTGTTGAATGCAACTTAGTCTGTCGGCAAATAACTCTGGAGTATCATCACCGGGAATGTATTCTAAATTGCTTGGAAGAATGATTAACTCAACTACAATGGAATCTGTAGGAACCTGATCGTTTGTTGGCTCAGGAAGCGCCAGCGTATCGGGCTGTTGTGCCTTGGCGAATGTTGAGATTAGAGCAAAAAATATGGGTAAACTTAAGTACTTGTACAAAGAGCTAAGATTTCTTAAATAGGACAGGGGTCTCACCGCTCTAAGCGGGCTTACCCCTAATAACTTCGTATATAGTTTAATTAAGTAGTATTTCATCACTTTATATCAAACCCGTAAAGGCAAAATATTACGCTAAGTTCATAATAACCTGCGACATCTGAAAGAGTTTAGACTCTTCGAAGTCATCGGCAGTTAATTGGAGCCCAATTGGCAAACCTTCTTTATCAAATCCGCAGGGCACCGAAATAGCAGGCACACCGGCTACATTAGCATGAACGGAAAACAAATCGGCCAAGTACATTTCAATAGGATTGTTTGTATGCTCGCCAATCTCAAAAGCGGTTGTGGGTGTAGTAGGAGAGAGAATAACATCATAATCAGAAAAAATTTCTTTCGTCTTTTCGCGAATCAACCGTCTTACTTTTTGTGCTTTGGTGTAATAAGCATCGTAATAACTTGCACTTAGCACAAACGTTCCCAGTAAAATTCTTCGTTGCACTTCTTTGCCAAATCCTTCGGAGCGAGTTTTTTTATAGAGCGATTGAAGGTTCGTTACCTGCTCACTTCGATAGCCATACCGCACACCATCATACCTCGATAAGTTTGAACTTGCTTCGGCAGTTGCCAGAATATAATAC
>Ga0163154_10010760_pt1 | contig 10101 bp, 13 predicted proteins | sample OliLakLV19MP9P1_FD_148649 | JGI IMG/M metagenome (GOLD analysis project Ga0163154, IMG submission 148649) | Freshwater microbial mat bacterial communities from Lake Vanda, McMurdo Dry Valleys, Antarctica - Oligotrophic Lake LV.19.MP9.P1 | ecosystem: Environmental > Aquatic > Freshwater > Lake >...
GTTGCATGTACCTGCCCCCCCAGAAAGGATAGTGCTATGAAAACCTCCATCAGACTTCCGATACTCATGGTTATCGCTGCGTTCGGTCTTGCGCCTGCAGCGATCGCACAGAATTCGGGCTCGGTTGACGTCACGGCCGTTGCCGCTCCGCCGGCCAGCAGCGCGGATCTGCCCGCCGGCGGCGGCTACCCGCCGAAGCCCGATGGCGTTCCCACGGATCTTCACCGCCAGGTGGTGAAACTGTACCAGCGGCTGCACGCAGCCCATCCGGACGCCTCACGCCAGCGGATCTTCTCAAAAATCGGCGAGGAGCTCGGCATCGCGCCCGAACGGCTTTGGAATGCCTATCACGATCAGGGCGGGGACCGAACGCCGCCCCTTACGGCGCCGCCATTGACCAAAGCCGAAACCCTCGATCGCAGCGACAAGCTGACGGTGCGCCGCGCGGACCGGCCGGTGGCTGACGCGGTTCGCGGCAGTGTCCGCAGCGCAGTTCCGGAGGGGGGGATGCGTGTCGAGCGGGTGGCGCGCGCCGAACGGCCCCAGCGGCTGGAGCGTGTGCGGCCGGCCGAACGCCCGCAGCGTGGCCGGTAGCCAATCTTCCTTGTCCAGCGCCGCAGACTTGAGCCAGATGGGTTCGGGTCTGCGGCGTCGTTTTCATAGCGCTCACAGTTACAGGACATGTCTCATGAACCGAATTCTCATAGCCGCCGGCCTGCTTGGCCCAGGGCTCCTGGCAACACCGGCCGCCGCCCAATCGATTACAATCTCTGCTGGTGTCGAAACCTCAACCGGCGATTACGGCACAGACGAGTCCACCGACATCATCTACGTGCCCTTCAGCGCCGCTGCGACGGCCGGCGCATGGACGCTGCGCGCAACCTTGCCATGGCTCGAGGTAACGGGACCGGGCGTGTTCGCTGGTGACGACGTTCCTTTGGTGCGCGGCGGTGGCGCCGTGTCCGGTCGCAATAGTCCAGGACCGGCGTCGGGGCTGGGGGATGCCAGCCTGTCGATCACCAGGGTGTATGGTCTCTCGGCGGACGCCGCGTGGCAGCTTGATCTGACCGGCCGGGTCAAGCTGCCGACCGGTGATTCCGGCAAGGGCCTCAGCACCGGCGAGCCTGATTTTTCTCTCGCGGCAGACCTGACGCGGAGTTTTGATACGACCAGCGTGTTTGCGGGCGCGGGCTACCGCGTGTCAGGCGATCCCGAAGGCCTGCCGCTCGCCGACACCTGGTTCGCGTCCGCTGGTCTGACGCGCCAGATCAATGCCTCGTTTGGTATCGGCGCAGCGGTGGATTTCAACCAGGCCCTGATTGCCGGGGTGAGCGATGCCACCGAGTTTTCCGGCTGGGTCACGGCCAAGATGTCCGATCAGGTCCGGGTCCAGCTATACGGATTTTCCGGCGTCTCGGATTCCGCGCCAGACCGCGGGATTGGATTGCGCCTTGTCCTGCAGCGTTAGTCAGGGGCGGGCGCGGCGCGCCACTCCCGCCTGATCAGATCGGCTTCCTCGTCCGGGCCGATCTCGCGCCGTACGCCGAGGCGGACGGCGGCGGCGGCAATCGGGTCCTGCCCCAAACCGGCAGGCAGGAAGGCACCTTCTGGTGCCAGCGACGCCAGCACCTCAACTTGCCACGTGCCATTGCTAAAACAGGCAAGCCCGCCGGCCCTCTGGTCGCCCAGCAGGCCGAACTGCCGGCATGGATCGCCGTTGGACGCAATGAAGCTGGTGACGATGCGCACTTCTGAGGTGTGGCGATCACCAGCGGCTTGCGATTGCAGCGCGTGTTCCAATATCGCGACCGCAACGATGCGATCCCCGGCGGTTGCAAGCAGGCTTCCCGGAGCTGGTCCGGCTGGATCGGGCGAAAGTGCTATCATTGTTCCAAACGTGATCGCGGCCGCAGCGGCGGCCGCTAGCCATTCGCGCGGTGCGCCCAGCGGCCGGGATTTCGGCGCAGCGCGGAGGCGCGCGCCCGGCTGATCCGGTAGGGGTGAATCGGCGTCGAGGCTCTCGGCGAACGCGGCTAGGCCGGCGGATAACTCGGCCGGGGCGAAGGCCTGCGCGGCGGCCCTGCGGATTGACCTGAAGGTGGCAAGGCGAGCGCGCGCTTCGGCGTCGTGCACCAAAGCGTCTTCGAGGCGCTCAACATCTTCGGCGGTCATCTCTCCGTCGAGATAGGTCATCAGCTCATCATCGGTAATCGGGATCATGGCGCTGCGCCCTCGCCAAGCCGGGCGAGCAGGTTCTGGCGCGCCCGCGACAGCCGACTCATCACTGTGCCGACAGGAATACCGAGCACATCGGCGGCGTCCTGATACTTGAAACCATCGATCCAGACCAGCGCAACGACTGCCCGCTGCTCTTCCTGCAATGTTCCTATTGCGCCTGCGACGCGTCGTACGAGGTCATGGGTCTCCATGAGAGTCCGCCCATCTTCGCCCGCCGTGAAGGCAAGCGCGTCAATGCCAGTTTGCGTGCCTCGTCGGGCCATTTTCCTTCTCTGATCAATCCAATGGTTCTGCATGATCTTGAATACCCAAGTATCCAGCCGTTTGCTGGGATCGTAGAGTGATGCTTTGACCATAGCCCGCTCGAGGGCGGCCTGCGTCAGGTCATCAGCCTCCGCTGCGTTGCGTGTCAGCACAAGCGCAAACCGCCGGGCGCGCGGCAGCAGGCTGGCGAGCTCGCGCCGGAAGGTGATGTCGTCGCGCTTTGGCATATCTTTCAAATGACACTACGTCCTGGTTTATAGTTTATTCCGCCGCCGCAGGCACAATGCTGGACTATTTTCCCGTCTGCAGGCGTAGTCACGGTAAGTTCCTACCTTCTGGCACCGGTGGTATCATGCGCGTTATCCTCCTTGCCATCTTCACGCTGGCCCTAGGGCTTGCGGCCGCACCGGCTTCAGCGCAGCGCAATGAGCGTCTCGACCGGCTCGACCGTTCTGGGCAGCGGGAGCGCGCAATCGAGCGCGCCGATCGCAGATTGCCGCCCGAGCGGCGCCAGGCTCCGCTGCCGCTCCGGTCCGATGACGGCGCCGTCCGGACGCCTGACACAGGCAGCGACCCTGCCGCCAGCACGACGGCCGCGCCGCTCTACCTTAAAGACCGGGACCTCTGGGTGCGGCCGGGCGAAATCCTCGCGCTGAACCTTTCTCCACCGGCGCGCGCCGAAGCCGAGCGGCTCGGCCTGCGCGAGATCAGAACGCGCCCGCTTGGCGCGGCGGGCGCGCTGTCGATCCTTGCCTCGGCGGTCCAGCCGAACCCGTCGGCCCTGATCGCGCAGCTGGAGCGGGCCGATCCGGACGGCCTGTTCACGCTGAACCCGCTCTATCAGTGGCAGGGGCCGATGCCGCAGGCGGCCCTGTTACCAGATGTGCCGGATGATGGACCGCCTGCGACCGGACAGGTCACGCGGATCGGCTTGATCGACGGGCGCTTGCTGGCTGGGCACCCGCTTCTTGCAGGCTTGGTCGTCGCCGACGCCGTGTTTACGGCGGGCCCGGCACCGGAGACCGTACACGGAACAGCCGTCGCCCTGCGTCTTGTCGAGTCCTTCGCCGCCTTCAACGAGGGTGAGCGGCCGAACCTCATCTCGGCCAGTGTGCTTGAAGCAGACGGGTTTGCGGCGGCTGACGCTATTGCAGGCGCCATCGCGTGGATGTCGTCCAATGATGTCTGGTTGTTGAACATCTCGCTCGCGGGCCCGGAAAACCTGATCCTTGCTCGGCTCACATCGCGGTTCCTTGCAGACGGCGGGTTAATCGTTGCTGCATCCGGCAATGGCGGTCCGCTCAGCCGATCAATCTTTCCGGCAGCCTATCCTGGCGTCACGGGCGTCTCGGCCTGCGCCGATGATGGAAGTGTCTATCCTCTCGCGACACCCGGCGAACATGTCGATATCGCGGCGCCCGGCGTGGATGTTCGGATTGCCGGCCTCGAAGACTATGGACTCTTTTCCGGAACCTCCTACGCCGCGCCGGTGGTCACAGCATGGTTGGCATCGGACCAAGGTAGTTTGGCGGCGCTGCCAACCCGCTGCGCCTTTCTGGCGGCGCGCAGCGCAGCTGCGGGCGTCACGATGATGGGCGCGGCACCGCGCCAGTGAAATGCGTCGCACGTGCTGGCGCAGCCCGTTCGCGGTCGCGCTCCGCATATGGGGTCTTCAGCTATGAGTTACCTCCCTCTCACGATGAAGGCTTGAGAAGCCTCTGCTCTTCAGCATATTGGTGAAGTCGGGCGTTCAGCACTGAGATTCTGCTCTGCCGAGATTTCTTGTCGGACTCGGCCGGGAGGCAGAGCGCTAGAGGCGGCTTGCTAGTGGGATATCTCTACCATGCGCCCATGTCTCCTGCCGGGATTATCCTGCCGCCCGTTTGGGCGGAGCCAGGAGGCAGTTTAGGGCCAGTGCTCTGATCGTCATCGGCGGCGAGCGGCAGGGTCACCCCAGTTCGGTCATCGGGGTCCTACGTCGCTACCAGGCGGGAGTCGCCGTTAACAGTCGTTCACCTCATGCAACCGCACACCAATCCCTCCGCCCCCTCAAGCGCTTCGCGCGAACGCGAACGGCTGGTTGCGAGTATAGCAATGGATGCCGGCCCCGTCGTGCAGAAGTGGCATTGCATCAATCTGAACGACGCGCCGATCTGGAAACGCCGCTTGCACCGCGGCCAACCCCTCTGCATCACGAATACGGATCTTCTCGTCCATGCCGCTGCGCCAGTATTTGGAAGTGACGACAACGCCATTGGCAATCACGAAGTTGAGGTAGCTAGCCGGCAAACAGAACTCTATTTCCTCGTTCTCGGCAGCCCCTTCGAACCAAAATCGTTCAATTGGAGTGAGGGAAGCGTACTCGGTTTTGTGTGTCATCAGATGCGCGGTCGGTGCGCGCAAAATTCGAAACAGTCCCCCGTCAATGTCCCGCGCGGCCTCCAGGACGACGAAGTTCTCCTCCATCCGACGATGCGTTTCAGCGTGTATGGCGCTTAGTGTTCGCTCAGCTGGCGGAACCTCCGCAAGGATTACAGTGCTGGCATCCACAAAACGGCAAAATTCATCGATATGTCCGCCGGTTCCGATGCCCCAGAGCCCGCCTTCCAGCCTGCCGGTATCTTCCTCACGAGGTCCGCGTTCTAGCCAAATCACTTTCTCCACGCCTTGCATGCGGCGGTACTCTGCCTCCATCGCCGCTCGTGTCATGCCATTGTTGATTTTGTCATCGAAAGCACCGCCGACCAGCATTGTGCCTCGCCCATTGCACTGACGATTGCCACCGTCACTCAGCATTTCTGAGGAGAGCACCGATACGCCCAAATCCTTCGTCAACAATCGATCAAGATGGGATATCATTGCGACAGGATGGCTCGACGAAAAATCGGCAATCGCACGCTTGCCGCCATCGGCGCGCAAGAAAACTGGTCCGGGATCCTGTATTGCTCCAAACAGATAGGGCGCCTCCGCAAAATCGATCCGAGAAAGATCGATGCCCGCTGTCTGAAGTCGATCACCTATGTGCGCGCGCATAGCAGAGTGGCTACGCGGCGGCTCCGGCACGGAGGCCTGTTCCTGCCAAGAGGTCCACTGATTGTACAAAATGCGTACGCGAACGTCTCCAGTGATTTCCTTGATTAAGGGTATCATCGTGTCAGTCATCGGCGCACCGCCTAGGAAGCCGTTCTCGCCCCACGTGATCCAGATTGCTTCTTGCGCTTCGAACTCTGTGGTCGCCCGCCAAGTCGGCGCGGCAGTTGCATTCGATGAAGTGCACCCCGCAAATAGTGGCGCTACGGCGCACGACGCGAAGACCTGACGTCGCGACCAGTTAATTTGCACTGTTGGCACTGCTCAGCTCCGTTCATGTCAATCGAATACGCACTGTGAAGTCATGTTAGGCTCCGGCTCGGGCGGTCAGCCAGGAGTGACCCTCGAAAAGTTCGACGCCTTCTCCGAACGCAACGCTCTCCGGCAAAAGGAGAGCTTCGCTCTCTCCACTCATGAAAGTCCGGCTTCGGGCGATAGCCATCAGACCACGGTCACGATCGGGCCATAAGCAGCAAGGCGCGTGTCATGCGTCACGAACCGGTAAGGCTCAGTCAGAGCGGTCGCGACCAGAAGCCGGTCGAACGGGTCGTCGTGATGCCGGGGAAGGGTCGCGAGCGTCAACACATGGGCGCTGGCGACCGGCACCATGACGAAACCCGCAGCTTGGAAGAAGCCCAGCGCACTTGCTGCCGACATCGGCATAGACTCTGGACCACGGTCCAGTGCGTGCTTGATGGCGATTTCCCAGAGACTGACGACGCCCACGTAAAGCGTGGCGGCGGGATCAAGGATCAGTGCACGCGCAGCTTTAGGCAGACGGGGATTATCCTCGACCGCCCAGATCGCAATATGCGTGTCGAGCAACAGGTTCACTAAAGCGCGCTGGCGAACAGTGCAGCCGCTTCGGCGTCCAGTTCCGGATCCGGCTCAGGCGTCGTGAATTTTCCCTTGGCGATGCCAATGCGCAAGCCGACCGGCGACGTATGGATCGGCACAAGGCGGGCGGCAGGCTTGCCGTTACGTGCGATGATGATTTCACGCTCCGCCCCACTCTCGATAGCTTCCACCAATCGGGAGAGGTTCGATTTCGCATCCAGCATGTTTACAGTGGTCATAACGCCTGAATACTATATTAGCTTGGCTAAGTCTAGCTAACAATTGGCCTTCGGCCCGCTTCAAGCGGTACGGCAAACAGCATGCGTTCCGTGAGATGGCGGTTTGCAGGGGAGGGGAATGGCCCGGGACTTGCGACGCACCCGCGCTATGAGGCCTCGGTTATTCTCCACACGCGCGAGTCTTGGCGTGGCCGGCCTGGCGGTTGCCGCGCTCGGCTTTGCCGCGCTGATCAGCCATGGGCTCGTCCTCTACAACCCTTCGGCGTCCCTGAAGCCCGGTTTCTATGTGCGCGGCGATGGGCAAGTTGAGCGCGGTACGGTCGTGACAATTCCAGTTCATGCAGTGGACCTCGCCTATGTCGACGAAGGTCATATGAAGGCCGCTGGCGACCGTTTGCTAAAAAGGATCGCAGCGATTGGAGGCGACCGGGTGTGTTCTACGCAGGGTCAGATCCTGTTCAATGACGTGCGTGTTGCCGCTGTCTCTGAAATGGATTCGGCGGGCATTGCTTTGCCTCAATGGTCAGGCTGCGTGATACTCAGGGACGGCGAAGTCTTCCTGCTGGGTGACGATGCATTGAGCTTCGACGGTCGCTATTGGGGTGTCACATCGGTAGCGGATATCGAAGGGACCTGGCGCAAGGTTCCCTGAACGCGCGAGCGGTTCAGCGTCGCCTGCCAGGTGAAGGCAGAATCTTCCCATCCGTGTACGTGCTAAGCTCTTGGGAATGGAGGGCCGTATGAAGGTTGGAGGGCAAGATAAAGGCGTGACCTTCGGTCACGCGAGACGCCGGTCGGCGCGGAGGTTTTTGCAGGTCGTGGGACGGCCTGCAGGTCGCGCCGCGACCTGTGCCACTGAGCCGTCCGTCAGCGGAGCGTTTGCACTGTTTGGAAGCAGGTGAACGATGACCGCACGCAGTCTGGACCAATTGCTCATCTCTTCGCGGCTCGCGTCACCGGCGAACAAGTCCGACAGTTTTGGCATGCGCGGTCAGCGCCAGCTGTCACGTTCGGACAAGGACTTGTTGGAGGGAGAGATTGGTCGTGGGCGGCGCGCAGGGAAGGGCGCGGGCGGCGGGGCAAGGCCGCCGACCGTGCGGGCGGGGCGCGCCGGGGAAGCAGGCCATCAGCGAGGTGGGGCAGGCGCCGGACCTGCACCCGACATGCGCCAGCAGGCCGTGATCAAGATCCATTACTTCAATCACTCAGGCGGCGGCGCGCTCGCTGCCCACGCCCGCTATGTTGCGCGGGACGCCGCAAGGCCCGAAGAGCGAGAGATGCCGGTTGCTGAAGGGCCGGTCTCCGGGGAGCGTGAGGCGGCGCAGAGCGAAGCGCGCGCGCATGCAGACTATCTCGCAAGAGGCGAGCAGAGGCGCATGCGTTTTATGACAGGGAGCATGAAGGGGTCGATGGCGCAGCCCGCGCCGCCGAATGGGCAAAGTCTGATAAGCGGCATTTTCGGCTGATCCTTTCGGCCGAGCGCGGTGATGAAATCCGGGACCTGCCAGCCTACACACGGGAAGTCATGGCGCGTGCCGAAGTGCAGCTCGGCTCTCGCCTCTCCTGGATCGCGGCCGACCATCACGATACCGGGCACGCCCACACCCACATAATCCTGCGCGGGCGCCGCGCGAATGGACAGGATCTGGTTATCCCCAAAGACAAGCTCCAAGCCTACCTCGCTGCAACCCTGCACATGCCGATCGGGCTGGAGACGCGGGCGGGCAGCACAGGCCTGCCAGTGTTTCTGGCGCGGCGCTATGGCTTCTTTGGCGCCAGCATCGCCGAACAGCCATGCCTCTTTATGGCTGCGTTCGAGACGTGTGAGGCCACGCCGACAGAAATCGCCAAACAGGTTGCTCTGGTTGCCGCCAGCTTTGACGGGGTCGTCATCTACGCTTGCGCGCAAATGACCTCAACGCTTCGTGCCCGGCTGGTGTCGCTAGGCGTACCCTTCGCCGTCCCTGGCAATCAGCTTTATATCCCCCAATTGGCTACAGATCTGCGCGAGCATTTCCGTTCGCCAGATCGCGGACGCGGTGAGTTCCTGTCGCCGGCCGCGCAACTGGTCCTTTTTCACTATGCGCTACGTCAGCCCTACGATCACGCAACGCCGTCGATGCTGGCCCGTGATCTCAAATATTCCGCGATGTCGATTGGGCGGGCGTTCGACGAGTTCGCCGCACGCGGGCTCGCCAAAGTCGAGAAACTCGGCCGCGAGAAGGTGCTCACGTTCACGGACCCTCCGCGCGACCTCCTCGAACGAAGCAAAGCCGCGCTCCGCAGCCCCGTACGCGGCGTTCACGCTGTGCGCTTCAAACACCTACGCCCGCCGATGTTGCTCGCCGGCGAAACCGCGCTCGCCGATCTTACCAACCTCGCGACACGGGCCTTGCCAACCTACGCCATCGACGCCAACGAATGGCAGCAGTTCTTTGAGCGCCATGGCATTGAGGACTACCGCTATGAATATGAAGCTGAGGCGGTCATCGAGACCTGGCGCTACGATCCGGCAGTTCTGAGCGCCGGCAACGCGGTTGATCCGCTCTCGCTCTACGCACGCTACTGGAACGATGCGGACGAGCGCGTAAGCCAGGCAGCGCAAGCGCTGCTGGAGACGTGCGGATGGTAACCGGCCTTGATACTTTCCGCCGGTATTTTGCCGATCACAATGACAGCTACGTTCTTATCGGAGGAGCGGCATGCGATCTCTGGTTCTGGCAAGCCGGGATCCGATATCGCAGCACGAAAGATTTCGACGTCGTGCTCTGCGTCGAGGTTGTCGATGCCGCGTTCGCCGAGCGTCTCGCCGCCTTCCTGGAAGCAGGGGGTTACAGAGTATGGGCGACGCCCGACGGAGAGAGAAAGTTCTTCCGCTTCGAGAATCCTGCGGACAAATCATTCCCAGAAATGTTCGAGCTGTTCTCACGCCCGCCGGCAACGCTCACCCTGCAGCCGAGCGACAAGTATGTCCGGCTGAACGTTGCTGATGCCATCTTGAGCTTGTCCGCGTTGCTTCTTGATGAGCACTACTACGAGGCCCTTAAATCCGGCGGACAGGTTGTCGACGGCGTATCCATTCTCGGGCCGGAGCTGCTCATCCCGTTCAAGGCACGCGCATTTCTTGACCTGACCTAGCGCAGAGCAAACGGCGAAAGCGTCGATGGCGCGGACATCAGGAAACATCGAAACGACGTGTTTCGATTGATCCAACTCTTACGCGTCGATGACAACTTTTTGCTCGCGGAGCCAATCTTCGAGGACCTTCGCAGATTCATCGTGGCTATGGCAACCGACGCCGTCAATCCGCCAGACTTTCAAGTTCAAATGACTAATACCAAGTCGCGCTGATCGCGACTCGCGGGGGGATTCCCAAGGGTCTAAAAGTATGAATCTATGGCGATGTGCTCAGGGAGGACATTGTCATGGGGAC
>Ga0163154_10010764_pt1 | contig 10098 bp, 9 predicted proteins | sample OliLakLV19MP9P1_FD_148649 | JGI IMG/M metagenome (GOLD analysis project Ga0163154, IMG submission 148649) | Freshwater microbial mat bacterial communities from Lake Vanda, McMurdo Dry Valleys, Antarctica - Oligotrophic Lake LV.19.MP9.P1 | ecosystem: Environmental > Aquatic > Freshwater > Lake >...
CCACTCCTCATTCAGTGTCTGAACTCAGCTCACGCCGATTGAGGCATTGAAACCCGCTAAAATTAGCGCCTGTCACTATTGCGTTAGTGAGGTCTGAACTCAGCTCACGCCGATTGAGGCATTGAAACTATAAATGAGAACGGATGTGCCTTTTTACTGTTTGGTCTGAACTCAGCTCACGCCGATTGAGGCATTGAAACAAAATGTAGCACCGGCCAGCGCACAACTGGCCGTTGTCTGAACTCAGCTCACGCCGATTGAGGCATTGAAACGTATGCCAGAAATGGATCTTCCTCTAGGAGTAGCAGGAGTCTGAACTCAGCTCACGCCGATTGAGGCATTGAAACCGGTGATGTTTTCGATACCGCCCGTGGTGTCGCCTTGTCTGAACTCAGCTCACGCCGATTGAGGCATTGAAACTAGGAGTCCGGTAAAACATTCGTGCCGTCGGGTCCGTCTGAACTCAGCTCACGCCGATTGAGGCATTGAAACTTGACGCGAACGAGTGGTAGTTTGTGGCTCATTCCTGTCTGAACTCCGCTCACGCCGATTGAGGCATTGAAACTCCGTATCAGCAGCGCAACGACGCCCGCGTCGGAGTCTGAACTCAGCTCACGCCGATTGAGGCATTGAAACGTACGGCTTTACTCGCACAATAGAGTCGTATGGGAAGTCTGAACTCAGCTCACGCCGATTGAGGCATTGAAACAGTGGCAACGTTGGCAGAGGCTGATAAGGTTGTCAGTCTGAACTCAGCTCACGCCGATTGAGGCATTGAAACCACGCCTCTGATTGCGCCGCGCATGATAGCGGGCGGCAAGTCTGAACTCAGCTCACGCCGATTGAGGCATTGAAACGTCCTTTTTCAAGCGTATACGAACCAGTCCAGTCAGTCTGAACTCAGCTCACGCCGATTGAGGCATTGAAACGAATGAAGCCCCCCTATGTCGATAGACCATAGCTTGGTCTGAACTCAGCTCACGCCGATTGAGGCATTGAAACAATCACTTCCAGCGACCAGCCGAACATCTGCGCCAATTGCACGTCTGAACTCAGCTCACGCCGATTGAGGCATTGAAACAATTAGGAGGGTGTTATGGCTGCCATTGCAGCAACGTCTGAACTCAGCTCACGCCGATTGAGGCATTGAAACCAGACTTGACACAATCGAGGAAACTGATATAGCATGTCTGAACTCAGCTCACGCCGATTGAGGCATTGAAACACAGAAAAACCGATATCGCACGCTTTCCGTTCGATGTCTGAACTCAGCTCACGCCGATTGAGGCATTGAAACCGATTCATATTGAAACCTATCTCCACCGACCCGCGAGTCTGAACTCAGCTCACGCCGATTGAGGCATTGAAACAAGTCCAATCTTTTTGTTCTAATTGACTGTCTTAAAGTCTGAACTCAGCTCACGCCGATTGAGGCATTGAAACGATGAGATGACAACGATTGCCAGCCTGAGCGTAAGTCTGAACTCAGCTCACGCCGATTGAGGCATTGAAACGAGAACGGGTTGGTCATCGGGGGGCTGGGCGAAGGTCTGAAGTCTGAACTCAGCTCACGCCGATTGAGGCATTGAAACAACACTTTCCACTACATCAATAACGTCATCTCACTGTCTGAACTCAGCTCACGCCGATTGAGGCATTGAAACGTCGCCCTTCCCCATTGCCCATTCGAAGTCCAACTCGTCTGAACTCAGCTCACGCCGATTGAGGCATTGAAACACAAGCACCTTCGCGGCGGGAACGTAGGTTTTCCGTCTGAACTCAGCTCACGCCGATTGAGGCATTGAAACACGCGGGTGAGTGCGTATGCGTACACGCGCTTAAGTCTGAACTCAGCTCACGCCATTATTATCCCGATTTTGTGGCGGTGGATTCGGACGGGACGCATCTGGTGATTGAGACCAAAGGCCGCGAGGATACCGATGTCCCGCGCAAGGACAGCGCCGCCCGCGTGTGGTGCGAGGGCGCAAGCGCGCTGACCGGTACGCCGTGGCGCTTCTTAAAAATCATGCAGAAGGATTATGAAGGCCTGATCCCCGCGACGCTGGCCGATTGCGTCGTGTATTTTGGCGGGTAAAACCATCTTGATATAACTCATTGACCATTGAGAACACCTAAGCGTCTTGTAGCAAGCGTGTGAGTTCTCGTTTGAGACGCTCTCGTTGAGCCTGATAGTTTTTTTCGTTGATTTGCTGATTTTGGTACGCAAGGTCAAGTTGGGCGATTTGTGCGACCAATTCGGCTTGGGTTATGGGTTTGGCGCGGTATTGGCGGATGAAGAGGACGGCGGCGATGATTAACGACAATCCACCCGTCACAACTAGAATGACGCCTAGGGTGGATTGAGGGGAAGATACCGATGCAGTCGCGATGGGAGTCAGGCTAAAAGAGATGGTTTCGCCAACCCCAACGGCCTCGGCTAGATAATCTTCAAATACACCACCACTAAATTGCATCGTGCCTTGTGAGACGAATTGTGCGCTCTCGACGGTGAATTGATTGGGAGGGAGCATCAATTCGATTTGGTTGGTGAGGGGATAAGCGAGTGTATAGCGAATTTCTGAACTATCTTTGGGCGGCAAAATAAAGGGGATGTGGACGAGGTGCGCGTCACCGGGCAGTACCGGTAGTGTATCAATCAAGGTCTCTGTCGCCTCATCCCATGCGTAGCGGTTGGTATCAAGATTGATGGGCATTCCCCATTGTGGCACGGGGATGTCTAGGACGTTCGGCCTGCCATCAGGGAGGGTTTGGAGGGGGAGATAGGTGCGGTCTGAACTGTTGTTAAAGCGCAAAATGCTCAGATATTCCATCCCGACATCAGAGGCGCTAATGGTAGCTTGTTGTAAAAATAGCGAAATAGACATCACGCTAGGGTCGGTTGTGGTCTCATAAACCATGACGGAGAGATTCAGGTGCGCGGTTTCAGCGGTCAAATCTGAGCCGAGCGCCATATCACTGATATACGTCACACCGCTGTACTCCACACTGACCAGATAAGCATAATCTGACTGGACGGTGATGTTTTCAAAGCTAAATGTGCCGTCGGTGGCGATTTTGGTTTGCGTGCTGACCTCTTCACCGGCCATATTGAGGGTAAACAGTGTGACCTCTACATTAGCAGGAATTTCACTATCGGCCGTGCCATTTTCGATGACGCCATTAATCACACCGGCTTCTATTGTGGATGAGGTGGTTGGTGCGGTTGGTGTGATTTGAATCGAAGTGGAGTCCGCCAAACGGTAGGCGTATTCCGCGACAGCGCGGCGTTCTTCCTCAGTGAGCGCACCTTCCCACGGCGGCATGAGTTTTTCGATACGCCCATAAGTGATGACCTCGAAATAGTCCTCAACTGTTTGGTCTGCACGGCGGTTGAGGTCGGTGAGGTCTGGGACGGCTTGAATCTGCCCGCTTGTGACCAATTCACCATCACCGCGCCCGCCTACCCCGTGACAGGACGCGCACCGTTGGCTGAAAATTGCTTCACCTTGTGCTAAGGGGTCGGTAGGCGTAATTTGCGTCGGCGCGGGTGGCAAAGTCGCCACCACTCTTGGCTCACCCGATAAGCCGGTACATGCAGAAAGGCTCAAGAGCGCAAACGCGGTAATTAATCCCCAGACGCGGGGTGTTTTTAGCGAAACAACAGGCATGATGTGGCCTTATCCTTTGGTGTTGGCAAGCGATTTCTGCTCATCAAGATACCGTTGAACGGCGGCCTCAATTTGCGATTCGACCTCTAGGGTGTGTTGGGTAGTATCGGATGTGACGGGCTTCGGCGCGATTTTATCGAGGTCGTCAATGGCGCGTAAAATTTGCACGCCGCGTCCCATCCACACTTCACGCTCGGTTTCATAGGCTTCAGTCGATAACTTACCCACCTCAAGGTCATCGCGAAGGTCACGTAAATTTGAGGTCACTTGTTGGTAATACACCAGCAAGGCGTCGCGTTGGCGTTGATAGTGAAGTTGTGCTGTGGAATGCACATTAGAACGCCAAAACGGGGCGACCAGCGCAATCACCGATAGACCCGCCAGAATAAGACAAAACAAAGCTGCTTCACGGGTCATGAGCCTTGCGCCTTTGCTAAGAGAGGGTCAATGAGGGTGGTCAGTTGCGCTTGGGTGATACCGGCATAGATGAAATGCGCGATAGTACCGTCCGGTGCGACGATAAACGTTTCTGGCACGCCGCGTATGGCATATTGCGCCGAGATGCGCGTGCCGAGGTCGGGTGCATTCAGGTAGGTGATGCCGTATTGGTCAAGAAATTCCAACGAGCGCACGCCATTATCTGCGTAAGCGATACCGAGAAATACGACCTCATCCCCTGCTTGATACTGTTCCCATGTCGCTTGGAGTTCTGGAGCTTCGTCCTTGCACGGGCCGCACCAACTCGCCCAAAAATTGATGACCACAACTTTTCCGCGTAATTCTGAGAGGGTATTGGTCTGTCCATCAAATGTGGTGAAGGTGAAATCCGGCGCTTGACCAGACGTTGGTTGTTGTTGGGTTTGGCGGGCGAGGGCGACGACGATCACAAGGCCAAACACGACGAAGGCGAACAGTAAAAACCATGAGGCCGGACTCAGGCTTTTGCGGCGAGTCGATGGCGTGGGCTGTAGAAGGATATCTAGCGTGCTGCTCATGGGTTTACCTCTGGGAATCGCGCTCAATGCGTGCGCGTAAATCGGCATCGGATGGTTCGGCGACTGGGGGAAGCGTATCTAAGATATGGCGCTGAGGGGCTCGTTTTTCTCCCCAATACCATTTGAGCAACAGGATTAGCCCAGCCGCAACCAACACAAAGGGCGTGACCAACGAAAGCGCCCGCAGTAAGGGGTCTTGAGGTGTACCGACCACCCTATCTCCAAAGCGGCGGACGAAATCAGCCTTGATTTGTTCGGACGTAAAACCAGCTTCAAGTTGCAGTTGGATTTCATAGCGCCAATCGGCACAAGCCGCTGTCCCACAGGTATCCAGCGTGATATTTTCACAGACCGGACAATACAATTCCTGCGCGATAGCATTGACCTCATCAGCAGTCACGGTACGCGGCGCATCATTTTGGGCGCCGATATTCCACCCTAATCCACCGATGAAAAAGAGGAGTGCGAACAGGATGTAACGCATATTAGGCGCGCCCTTTCGCGAAGGCATTGGGGACATCGCTCACGCGGCGCGTGACAACTTCCGCCGTGACAGTGGGATAAAGGCCGATGGCCGTCCCCGCAATCAGAATCAACGCCCCCCACCATACCAAGTTAATCAGTGGGTTGATATAAACCTTGAAAGTCGCGCTAGTTTGGCTGATTTCATCCCAGTCGAGCAACAGCACATAAATATCATTTTCGAGTGTGCTATGCGCTGCGGCGATGGTCATGGTATTCATGTCTTGCTGCTGGGGGAAGAAATCGCGGCGTGGGCGTAGGGTTGCAAGGTGTTGACCGTCCCGATAGACACCAACCACCGCAATATCCATGATGCGCCCGTCTTCGGCGATTTGGCCGCCTTCAAACTGCTCATAGCGCAATGTGTAGCCGTCTAATGACAGTTCCCCACCGACGGATAAAGTGGCTTGTGTCTCACGCTGATAGGCGGTGCTGCCGATGATGCCAATCCCAATCACTGCTACGCCGACATGAATCAAATAGCCCCCATAGCGGCGCGGATTACGACGGGCAAGCGCGATGAGCGCGGCAACTGGATTTTCTTTAAGGTGCGTTTGACGAGCGCGGACAGCGCGATACGTCTCATACACGGCCACCCATCCGGCTAAGGCAACCAGACCATATCCAATCAGCGTGGGCGCTTTGGTATGCCCCATCAAAATGAAGCCGAACAGTGTTAAGAGGGTTAAGGTTGATGGGATGAGCAAACCAGTCCCCATCCGACGTAATGCACTTGCGCCCCATCCAGATAGGGGAGCAATCCCCATCAAGATGAATAGCGCAAGGAATAGCGGGCTGGTCACGCCGAGGAAATATTCCGCGCCGAGCGTGATTTTGGTATCGAAAAACAATTCTGAGGTGATCGGAGCGCCAAAACTCCCCCAGAAAATGGCGATGAACAGCGCCAAAAACACGAAGTTGTTGAGTAGGAATAACCCCTCACGACTCAAAAAGCTTGTCATGGGGTGGTCGTCACGCAATCCACCCGCAGCACGCCGCCAGATAATCAAGCCGATGAGGGTGAGGGTGACGCTGAACCAGAGCGCGAACATCGGGAAACCGATGTCGCTACGGGCGAAACTGTGGACGCTTTCGACTAAGCCGCTACGAGTGGCAAATGTGCCGAAAATCACGGCGGAAAACGTGGCGACCATCAACGCCATGTTCCATGTTTTGAACATGCCGCGTTTTTCTTGAATCATAATACTGTGCAGATAGGCCGTGCCAATGAGCCACGGTAAAAAGGCCGCGTTTTCGACTGGATCCCATCCCCAATACCCACCCCATCCCAACACGTCATACGCCCAGCGCCCGCCCAAGACCAAACCGAGACCGAGGAAAATCCATGCGGTCAATGTCCAACGGCGCGAGGCTTTAATCCATTGGATGCTGAGGTCGCCTGTTGCGAGGGCGGCAAAGGCAAACGCGCACGGGACGAGAAATCCGACAAAACCGAGATAGAGCAATGGCGGATGAATCGCCATACCGAAGTGCCGTAACAGGGGATTTAAGCCTTTGGCACTTTCGCTAAGGGCGGTCATGGCAGGGGCTACTGCTCCTGCCGGTTGAAGGGCAGCTTGTAGCACTTCTTCACCCGCTACCCAATAGCGAGCGAACGGGTTTTCGATGGCGACCAACAGCAAGGTGAAAAAGGCTGTCAATGTCAGTTGAAAGAGGATGACGTGTGGCATTAGTCGGTTGTTGGTGCGCCAATTGAGAGCGACAGACAACGCCGAGAACGCGCTCATCAGCCAGCACCAAAACAGTAATGACCCCGCCTGTGACCCCCAGAGTGCAGTCATGCGATAAAACATCGGCATATTGGGGTTACTGACTGTCCAGATATAGGCGATGTGGTAATTTTCAGTGATGAGGCCGATGAGTAATGCCCCGATTGCGATGCTTAATGCCCCAAATACAATATAGACCGCGTTACGGGCGCTGACCGTCCACGCGGGTAAGCGGCGATAATAGCCAATGGCGGAGGCGACTATTCCATACAATGCAACCGCTATCGCCAACCATGTGGCGATAAACCCGATTTCGGCCAGCATGATTAACGCTCGCTTTCAACGGCCAGTATAGCCTCGCCCGGATGCGCTTCCCCAAAACGACTAGGGCATTTGAGCAGGACGGTTTCGCCATAAAAGCGCCCGTCTTCTTGGAGTGAACCGGTCAAAATGGCTTGCGCTTCGTTACGGAGCAGGTCGGGCTTGACCTGATTTCCCATATAGACGGTCAGGCGCGGCGCATCAGGGTCTAGCACCGCCTCGTGTAGTGCTTGTGCTAAATCGGGGGTATCTAGTGGAACATGTGCGACCGTGAAACTTAGGTCGAGTGTTTGCGGGTCATAGACAATGCTCTCACCAATGACTGCGCCGGTAATCCGTACTGATTGACCGACGGGTTGTGCGCCAGACAATAAATCTTCTATGGTGATGAAATAGCGTAAACCGCCCAGTGTGCCGCTGACCAGTAAGACGACCACTGCGCCGACTAAAATCAAGCCTCCGATGGCGAACTTGAGGCGTTCCCATTTTTTGGCGTTAAATCTGGGTGTAGCTTGACCGTCTAGTGATTCTTTTGTCCAACCGATTTGTGTCATGATTCCCCTTCTTGGTTTTGCCAAATCAAAAAAAACAAAATGGCAAAAACCTCTAAAGTCAAATGTTACAGGCTTATTAGACCCGCTTTAGGTGCTTTTTGTACCCAAAACGTTATGATAATAGTAACCTTAGTGCATAAATCTGGCAAAAAATAATTTTAAGACGTTAGACTGTAATCAGGTTTATTTTCAATGAGGAGGGATAAACACGCACTCTTAATGCATATCCTATTGCTCTTGCGCGTTTTTTAGTTTGGGGGGGAACGGACAGCACCTATGCGACAACTCTCTCGGTACCGTCCCAGTTTTCTGTTTATCGTGACCGGCCTGATGTGTGTGATTGTCGGGCTTGGTCTTTTCACGTTTGTTCATGCACGGGGTGATTCTTACCTGTCGGATGATCCGAACGCCTGTAATAACTGTCACGTCATGCGTGACCAATTTCAAGCGTGGCAACACTCGTCCCACGCTCGTTTCGCTGGTTGTAACGATTGTCACGTCCCGCACGATTCAGTTGTTGGCAAATGGTTGGTGAAGGGGATTAACGGATTCAACCACAGTTTTGCGTTCACGTTCACGACCTATCCAGAGGTAATTCATATTAATGATATGAATGCAGATGTGGTGCAAAACAACTGTTTGGGGTGTCACGAGACGGCAATCAGTGAAATTGCGCCGACTCATGCTGACGCGCCCAATTGCTTGACCTGCCATGCGGGGATTGGACACCGTACCCGCAAATAAAGGAGGAAACATGAGAAGGATCATCTATGGCTTAGTCTTAGTTGGCTTAGTCTTGGTTGGGATTGGCATTGGCGCATTGTTGGCAAATGTCACTCAGCACCAAACTGAAGCCCGCCAATATCCGCTGCACATCGTGGAAATTGGCGAAGATGAGATTGATCCAGCGGTATGGGGGGCAAATTTCCCCATCCACTATGAACGTTTTATGATGACGGAGACCGACTACGGGCGTACGCTATATGGCGGTTCTGAGCCGTATAGCAAGTTAGAGCGTTTCCCAGCAATGGTACGACTGTGGGCAGGATATGCTTTCAGCAAAGACCATAACGAGGAGCGTGGTCACTTTTACGCCCAAATCGACCAAGCCAATACACAGCGCGTGAAATTGGTTGACCAGCCGGGGGCATGTATTAACTGTCACTCTGGCGAGACACCTCAACTCATCGCAGAACTGGGCTGGGAAGAATTCAACCATACGCCCTATAACGATTTGGCTGACCAACTGCATATCGCTTCAACCTGCGCGGACTGTCACGACCCAGAGACGATGGCGCTACGCTTGACTCGTCCGGGCTTGATTAATGCGCTCGAAGGCCAAGGTGTCGACTGGACACAAGCAACGCGCCAAGAAATGAGGACGTATGTGTGTGCGCAATGCCACGTCGAATATTATTTCGCGGGTGAGAATAAAATCCTAACCTTCCCGTGGGCGAACGGTATGAACATCGACCAAATTGACGAATACTATCAAGAGGTCGGGTTTACCGATTGGACACACGCCGAAACCGGCGGGCGGATGATTAAGGTACAACACCCCGAAACCGAATTGTATAGCTCTGGCTTACACGCGAGTTCTGGTGTGGCGTGCGCTGACTGTCACATGCCATACATCCGCGAGGGCGGCATCAAGGTGAGCGACCACTGGTTGCGTAGCCCGTTGACGAACGTCGGCGCGGCTTGCCAGACCTGCCATAACCTCCCAGAAGAACAACTTGAAGAGCGGATTGTAAATATCCAAAACCGCACCGCCGAGTTGTTACGCTTATCAGAAGAAGCATTGCTGGAGGCCATCGATACGATTGTTGCGGCGAAAGCGGCGGGCGCAACCGATGAAGACTTGACCGAGGCGATGACGCTACACCGTCGCGCTCAATTGCGCTGGGACTTCATCTCGTCAGAGAACAGCACAGGCTTCCACAGCCCGCAAGAATCCGCACGGGTGTTGGCGATGTCGATTGACTTTGCACACAAGGCGACTCAAAGAGCCAATGTTGTGCTGGTACGCTATACCCAACCGGAAGAAGTCGCTGCCGTACCCTAAGCCTTACGCTTGAAATCGTCACCGTTAGACCATGAGGGGGCGCAATGCGCTCCCTCACGTTTAGATGAGTGGCTCATGTTCAAATTGAGTGCTGTAGTGACGGCATTCTTGCCGTCCGTTTTTGGAATAGGCGACCGATGTCCAGAAGGGCGTCCCTATATCCATGTGCTATCGCCTCAAACGGATACTGGCGGCAACTCCCCCACCAGTCGCACCGTCTCGACGCTGACGGCGGTCACGCGC
>Ga0163154_10010766_pt1 | contig 10097 bp, 6 predicted proteins | sample OliLakLV19MP9P1_FD_148649 | JGI IMG/M metagenome (GOLD analysis project Ga0163154, IMG submission 148649) | Freshwater microbial mat bacterial communities from Lake Vanda, McMurdo Dry Valleys, Antarctica - Oligotrophic Lake LV.19.MP9.P1 | ecosystem: Environmental > Aquatic > Freshwater > Lake >...
TTTTACTGTATCCCCTGTTAAGTGAGCCAGATTATTATAAAAACCTTATTTTATTAAAAATTAATGAACAATCAGGTTTGTCATTTAATTACAAAGAATCGGAACCTATTTTTTTACCTTTTCCTGGCATTGAACTTACAGATGTTAATGTTTCAAAAAATTCAGAAGAAGTCATTCGCGTCAAAAAATTAATCATTCAAATTAATTTTGGAATTTTTATAGGACGAAACTTAGAAATTAGAAAAGTAATTTTAAATACTGGAAATATTGAATTAAAAAGGGAAAAAGATGAAACCTTTCCCATTTTATCAAAGTTTTTTGAGCCAACTAACGAAAGTAATGATGATAATTCGGCAGATAAGAAAGAAACAAATGACATTCATTCCCCTTTAGAATATGATCAAATTTTTGGAAATTTTCCTCGTAGTATTGTTTTAAAAAACGTAAATATAAACTTTGATGATCGATTGTATAATCGAAACTTAGCTTTATATATATGGGATAGCCGTGTTGATTTCGATCTTTATAATCAACAAATTGATTTGGCTTATTATGGAAAATTAAACGAAGAAATTTTTCAAATTTACATGAACGTTTCTTTTTTAGAAGGATTGATTACGTATGAAAATTTGAGATTCGAAGGTTCTATACACTTCGATGATTTTTCTGGGGTCAATTTATATGATATCTCTGTTATTTTTCCCCATTTAGATTTAACAGAAGCAAAGCTTGATGCAGAAGTTCCATTTTACAAAAGAACAGACAATGTCGTTGCTGCTGATTTTAAAAATGCCCACTTAATAAATCTAGCACGAAAGGGGTATCGTCCGTTTATTGATGCTTATATAAATGTATTGATTTCATATGATATCAGTACTTCAAAATTAGCTTTTGATAATATTTCTGCCGAATGGAAAGGAAAATTAAAATTATTCGGAAATGGGTTTGTAACATTTGTTAAACCGCCAGAATTGCCAACAATTATGTTTGAGGGTGGTTCTGAATATGTGGATGCAGACACCGTAATTAACATTATGCGATTGTTTCTTGATCCAGATTTAAGCAAATCTATTTTTACAAGAGATATGCCTGATACCCATTACATTGATAGAATGAATGTATATTTAAATTTTAATTTGAAACGTGCGAATTTACGAGGTATTTTTGCGGATGATTTAAGTTTCAATCTTCATTATAACAAAAGTTTGATGAAAATTAAAAAACTAAATGTTAATTTGTACAATGGAAAATTAAATGGAACAGGTGGATTTTATTGGGGAGAACAACCAAAATTATCCATTTCAGGCAAATCTGAGGGTGTTTCATTGGACAAATTATTTACTCATCAATTTGGATCATCACCTATCACGGGTACACTCGAAACAAATTACACTTTGAATGCTATAGGGAATACAGAGTCTTCTCTTGTTAAGACGTTAAAAATACATGCTGATTTTTTATCTAGAGACGGCGAATTGTTGAGTTATACAAATATTTTAAAACCTATTAGTTCGATAGGAAATCTCATTTCTCTTAAAAAACTTGATTTCAATAAATCCACGCCATACAAAGAAATAGCGGTGGATATGGATTATTTTGAAAGAAATTTCCAATTCTCCGATTTTATTTTAAAAGCAGATGGTCTTTCAGCTAAGGGTGCAGGCGCCATTGATTTAGATAAAAAAATCAATATGAAATTTACGATCGCCTTGCCAGGATTAGCTGGCAATGTTTTGAAACTACCAATTATTTATAAAGGTACTTATGGTATCAATTCCCCGTATATTGATCCTATTTGGCTTGGTTCCATCTATGCAGGTACTATTCTTTTAGCGGGGCCTGCTGGTGCAACAGTTGGGGGAATTGCAGGTTCTGCCGTATCCGATTATGTAGATAGAGCTGTGGACAAAGTATCAGAATCAGTTCAATCGGGATGGAGTAGTATGAAAGGAAAATTTACTCAATTATTTTCTAGTGATTCAAATCTTGATGAAAAGTAAGTTAAACAATTGGATTTTACATTGAAAAATTGCTGATTGTAATTATTGCTGTTCATATAAAAAATATAAAATTTAACTAATATTAGATGATTATAGGAGAAAAAAATTATGAAAAAATCGACTCATTTAGGGAATAGCAATTTAAATATAAATAGAATGGGCCTTGGTTGTATGGGTATGTCGGAATTTTATGGCTCTTTCAATGAATTAGAATCCATTGAAACTTTGCTCAGAGCCATTGATTTAGGTATCAACTTCTTTGATACAGCAGATATGTACGGAAGTGGAGAAAATGAAAGGTTGCTCGGAAAGGCATTTAAAGGTCACTGGCACAAGGTTATATTAGCTACGAAATTTGGTGTTATGCGAGGACCAAATGGAGAATGGCTTGGACTTAATGGGCAATCAGAATATATCAAGAAGGCTTGTGAGCAGAGTTTATTAAACTTGGGAACTGAAACTATTGATTTATATTATATGCACCGCCAAGATCCAGTAGTAGAGATTGAAGAGATCGTCGGTACTATGTCTGATTTAATTAAACAAGGCAAAGTCAAATGCATTGGACTATCTGAGGTTGATGCGAAAACTTTGAGGCGCGCCCATAAAATTCACCCGATAACAGCACTTCAAACAGAATATTCTTTATGGAGTCGTGAACCAGAATTGGAGCTTTTTGATGTTTGTCAAGAGCTTGGGATCACGTTTGTTTCTTATAGTCCTTTGGGACGAGGTTTCTTGACAGGATCCATGAAAAGTCGAGCTGATTTGGAAGTTGGAGATTTCAGATTAAGTAATCCTCGTTTTACTGAAGAGGCTTTCAGGGAAAATCTCAAATTTGTAAATGTGTTAGATGAAGTTGCACAGGAAAAAAATGTAACAAAAGCACAAATTGCTTTATCTTGGGTATTGAGTCGAAATGAAGAAATTACTGTGATACCAGGGACAAGAAAAATTCATCGATTAGAGGAGAATTTAGGTGCAATGAATGTGGAATTAACAAAGGCGGATTTCGATAGGATCGAATCTGGTTTGCCAAAAATAACTATTGGAAGTCGTTATTAGCTAGTGTTAGTTGATAACTGAAATTGGTTTTCAGAAACCAGACTCTTAAAGATTCTCGCGTATAGGAATTCCTTCTTTTCTTAATATGCGCAATGCGTTTGTAGTTTTTGAAATTCCTTCTCGTAAGTGATAATCAAAGTACATTTGCCCATCTTTTTCCAATTCTGTAAAATGATAAAGTTTGGCACCAGGAATTTCAGCTAAGTCCAAGTCATGAGTAGTTAAAAATACTATGGCTCCCTTTTCTTTTAATGCATTCAAAATTTCTCTCGTGGCAATTTGTCTTTCTCGTGAGTTTGTGCCTTTGAGAATTTCATCTAAAAATAAAATTGATATTTCATTTGAGGCATCAGAATTTCTTATTATCTCTGATAATCGCCTAACTTCAGAATAGAAAAAAGAGATTCCATTTTCTAGAGAATCTTGGGAACGAATGAGTGTATGTATTTTAAAATTTGTAAGTTTGATCGCAGAACCACAGATTGGACCGCCAATCCCAGCTAACAATAAATTTATGGCTATAGATCGGAGGTATGTAGTTTTTCCCGACATATTGGAACCAGTTAGGATCATAAGATTTCCTGTTTCAATTTTTGGCAAAGGATTGGAAATTCTTTGTTTTGCCATAATTAGTGGATGTGCTATTTCATTTGCTTCAAAACTTTTGTCGTTTGTCCAAATCGGAAAATCAAAGTCAGGATTGAGGAAGGCGAATTGTGCAATCGGTAGATTGGCTTCTAAACGAATCCATGATTCTCTTTTGGAATCCCATTCTTTTTTATAGAATTGGTTCCACTTAAAGTATGCTTTTACTTTCCAAAGATCCCATAGAAACAGAATATTTAAGGCAAAATGAGGGATGGGAGAGATGACCCAATAGCTAGAGTTGGTTAACTTCTGCATTGAGTTTAACATGGCTTTGGTTTTGTTTCGATTTTTTGGATCCATTCGTACCCAAGCCCATTTAATATTCATTATGGATTCTTGGTAGGTTTGGATCTGTTTCCAAATTTTAGTAGAATCTTTTTTGTAAAATACAAAAAGGATCAAATTGATAAGAAGCAATAAAGGTGAGAACGGAAGGGAAAAAATGGAAGAAAGGATTAGCCAAACAGGAGTAAATATTCCCCAAAAAGGAAATATAAGCTTTAATAACTTTCGTTTTTCCCAAAAAGGAATTTGGACACTTGATGTGTAGATAGAAAACTTTTCTTTGGAATCTGAGACATGAGGTAAAGACTTTCTTAAAAATTGGTATGGTAAAAATTTATTTTTGATCAAATCTTGGACATCTTTTTGCAATTTTATCGAATCAACATTTTGAATTTGCAAAAAAGAATTTAAAAATAATGACCAAGCTTCTTTGGAAACAGTGGTATCCAGATAAGGAAATAATCCTTGTTTGGTGCAAAGATCAAGGTCAATGCTTAGTGGGTGATTACGAATTTTTTCTTCATATTCCCAAATTTCATAACCTTCTAAAGATTTTATATTTCCATTCTTTCGTGAAATCTCCCTGTCCAAAAATATAAGGTTTCGTTGAATCTTCTCTAAGTGTTCCTTTTTATGCTGATACAGAAATACTAAATGTAAAAAGAAAGCTGTAGGTAAGAGAAGTGTCACATAATATAGAGTAGGTGCTATTGAAAAATATAAACATGAAAATAAGATAGGTAAGGATAAGAATACGACTAATCTAAGTCTTGATAGATTTCGTAATTTGTTTTTCTTATTGGAACTGATTCGAGAGTAACGTAATTTTGATTTTTCTAGGAATCGTGCGGGGAAATCAGATATAGCGGGGGCGTTCGTAATTTTCTTCTTCTCTTCTTGTGATTTCTGTGTCGAGTACACGGATTAGACTGCCGAGGTCACTGAGACGCCATTTATCAATCAATTTGCCACGATCTCTGCCTGAAAATTTGTCGAGGTACAGAGTCCCAAAGAGATCCTCTCCATATTCATAGGCAATGAAACGTCCGTTTCTTTTCCCAGTAGAATTTACCATGCGAATTGTCATAAACCAGTACCAAAAATATTTCAAAAAAAAATAGTACAAGCGATTTTTTTTGCTTCAGCTTTTTCTTTTAGGTGCGATAACTATATTGGGGGTAGGCTACTTGTCACGGATGACAAAACCTACAAATACAAATCCCCCCGGAACCAGAGACGCACGGAGGCTGACATGGATTTCTACACAGATATGGACACTGAGCTTAAGAGCTCATTTACTACACAAGACCAATTTTACACAAACGTACAAGACGAAACTCTCTTCCCACAATTAGGCTTAAAAGCCCGCAATTTACTGAACACAAACCAAATGGTAAAACTTACCGAAATTCGCAAAAGGCACCTCAAAAAAGGGGACCAACAATCCAATTTCAATTGGGATTAAACCAAAATTATCTTGACCATCTGGAAAAGCCAAGTAGTCTGAAGACCGCTTTTTCAGATGGAGAGATATGGCAAATAACCTAGCAGAAGTTTACAAAGAATCCGCGGACAAATTCGGTCCAAGACCAGCATTTTGGTATAAAAATGCGGCTAAAAACTACGAGGCACTCACTTACAAACAATTATATGAGGATGGCCTTGCTCTCGCCGAAGCTCTGATAGACTTAGGAGTCAAAGCCAGAGAAAATGTTGCTGTACTTGCAGACAATCGAGTGGAGTGGATCTTATCCGACTGTGCCGTGTTACTCGCTGGTGCCGCCAACGTACCAAGAGGATCAGATATCACTGATTCAGAAATCGTTTATATCTTAAGTCACTCTGGTGCCAAAGTTGTTTTTATCGAAAATGATAAAGTTTACGAAAAGTATAAAGCTAACAAGAGTCAGATCAAGGGAATCAAAACCATCATCATCATGGACAAAGATTCCAAGTTAAAATCTGGATCTGGCATTGAGAAATTTCATGACTTACTTGCGACGGGGCGTACACTTCGATCAAAAGGAAAAAAAGAAACTGAAAAGCGTATGGAAGGTATCAAACCTGACGACCTTTATACTTTGATTTATACATCCGGAACGACGGGAATGCCAAAAGGTGTGATGCTCATGCACTCCAACATGATCCACCAAATGCATTATGTAGTGCCAAAAGTTGCAAAGGTGACACCTGACGATCGTATGTTGTCAATACTTCCAGTATGGCATATCTTTGAAAGAGTTGTGGAATATTTTGCCATTATCAATGGAGGGTCGACTTATTATACGAAGGTGACTGACCTTCGCAATGACATCCAAAAAGCAAGACCTACATTTATGGCTTCTGCTCCTCGTGTCTGGGAAAGTATCTATAATGGTATTTACACTCGTATCAATGACCCGAAACAAACTCCGCCCGTAAGAAAGGCTCTATTTAACATCGCCTATTTTTTCTCAAAACACTACCATGCCTCGGTTCGTTTTTTAAAAGGATTGGAAGTCGATTATGAAGGTAGAAATATAGTAAAATCATTGGGACTTGGTGCTATAGCTATTGTTAAATGGCTTTTGACTGCGCCATTTACAGTCTCAATCCTTTCTGCAGGATTAGCTATTTATCTTGGAAATGTTGGATGTAGTTTTTCTACAGTCGCATGGATTGTAGCCGGCTTTGGTTTGATTCTCAATGTGTATACATTGGATAAAATCGTACTTTCAAAGATTCGTCTCGCCACGGGTGGTCATTTGAGAGCTACTTTATCCGGTGGAGGTGCTCTTCAGAAACACGTGGATGCATTCTTTATGGATATTGGTATCACTGTTTTAGAAGGATACGGAATGACAGAAACAGGACCAGTTATTTCAGCTCGTACGTTTGAAAGACCTATCATGGGTTCGGTGGGTGATGTTGTCCAATTATCCGAAGTACAAATTAGAGATGATGCTGGGAAAGTTCTTTGTCATATAGACGACAAAAAGAATATCCTCTCTGGCAAAATGGGTGTGAAAGGAGTAGTTCACATCAAAGGGCCACAAGTGATGAAAGGGTATTATAAAAATCCAGAAACGACTGCGAAAACCATAGTTGATTCTTGGTTAAATACGGGTGACATTGGAATGGTTAACTTTAAAAAAACCATTACCTTAACTGGTCGTGCGAAAGACACCATAGTATTGCTAGGTGGTGAAAACGTTGAGCCTGTACCGATTGAAAATAAAATTGATGAATCACCATACATACGTCAGTCGATGGTTGTCGGACAAGACCAAAAAGTACTCGGAGCTATCATCGTTCCTGACTTTGATGCACTCAATGCCTGGGCACAAGACAACGGAATTACAGAAACAAAACCTGAAAAATTGATTCAACATCCAAAGGTGATGGATTTCTATAAAAAAGAAGTTCGAAATTTCAACAGTGTCAAAACTGGCTTCAAAAACTTTGAACAAGTGCAATATGTATTACTAGTTCAAAAACCATTTGAAATTGGGGATGAATTAACAAACTTATTGAAAATGAAACGCCATGTGATCACTGAAAAGTACAAAGATCGGATTTTGGATCTCTACAAAAATAGTTAATGTCAGATTTCGCAGAAATTTATCATGGAGACCGCATCTTGGAAATCAAGATGCAGTCGAATGAAAAAAATACTTTTGATTTCGAGACTTTTTCCGCCTTTGAACAGCTGTTATTGAAACATGCCAAAGATGAGAAAATAAGAGTTTTACTTTTTACATCCGCTCAAACTCAGTTTTTTTCCAATGGGATTGAACCGACGTTAATGTACAATAAATCGGAAAAAGAAATTCGAGATGCTGTGACTCTTCTCATAGGATGTGCGTCTTTATATTTTAATTTTCCGGTTCCAACCATTGCACTGATTAATGGACATTGTATGGCGGCTGGCGCTGTTTTTGCCATCTACTCTGACTATCGTTATATGGTGGATAAAGGAGGAAGGATTGGTTTTTCTGAAGCACTTGTCGGACTCAATTTTCCTTCTGCTCCTACTATGGTTTTGCGTGACCTCGTAGGTACAAATAAAACCAGGGATTTATTGTATGGCGGCAAACAGCTGAAAGGTCATGAGGCAAAAGAAATCGGACTAGTGGACGAAGTTTATCCAATAGAGAGCTTATTTAGTGAAGGAATGAAATTAGCAATGAGCCTTTCCAAACTCACTTACAATTCCGCTCGCGGTATGAAAACGGCGCAAAGAAGTTTTTATAAACCAATTCATGAAGCAATCACAAAGGAAGACATAGATTATTTTGTTACCACCATTCAGTCTATAGACGGCCAAGAAGGTTTCCTCTCCCTCATTGAAAAACGCAGACCGAAATTTGTGACTTAAATAAAATATATTCGCTCAAAATAGGGAACTTAAATCCGTTTACTTGGGTCTAGTTCAGGTAGCTATGATTTCCTATCGTTAAAGTCTAAGGTATAAGTTGCAATTATCCGAAGTTTCCATTAAAAATCCAATTTTTGCATGGATGATGATGTGCGCCCTAGTTTTACTCGGCGCAATTGGTTTATCTAGATTGGGATTATCACAAATGCCCAATGTCGACTTTCCAGTATTATCTGTGAATCTCACCTTACAAGGTGCGAATGCATCAGTGATGGAAATGAATGTTGTAGATCCTTTAGAAGAAGTATTTTTGACAGTTGAGGGAGTCAAAGAAATACGGTCAACATCTTCAGATGGATCAGCAAATATTGCCATAGAACTTGAGTTAGATCGTGATGTGGATGTTGCTTTACAAGAGATTCAGACCAAGATTATTCAAGTCCAAAATAAACTGCCGTTAAATTTAGAATCACCTATTATCGTGAAATCAAATCCTGATGATAGTCCCATTATTTGGATCACACTCACTGCCGAGGGAAAATCAGAACAAGAAAAAATGATTTTTGTAAAATCATTTTTAAAAGATAAGTTTCAAGAAATTCCAGGTGTCGGAGAAATTATTTTGAGTGGATATGTTGATCGCACCATCAATATATACTTAGATCCAGTTCGTCTCGCCAAATATGAGTTAACTGTGGAAGATGTTATGAATACTCTTCTTCAACAAAATTTAGAAGTCCCTTCTGGAAAATTAGAAAACTCGAAATCTGAAATTTCTATACGTGCCGTTGGCGATGTAAATTCTGTAGAACAACTTTCCAATATTTATATTAATTCTAGAAGTGGCCAGGCACTCTTCCGACCAATTCGTTTGAAGGATGTGGCGAAAATAGAAGATGGCTTAGATGAAATTAGAAAAATAGCTAGGTTTAATGGACTTTCTTCCGTAGGTCTGGGGGTTAAAAAAATAAAAGGAGCGGATGCTGTGAAAGTGGCAGATGGCGTAAAAGCTAAAATGCAAACTTTATTACCTGGCTTACCCAAAGGTTACAACCTAACTGTCGCCAATGACAATTCGATTGTCATTAAGGAATCCATCGATGAATTATTATTTACACTTTGTTTATCCATACTTTTAACAGGACTTGTTTGTCGGTTGTTTTTGGGGAGTTGGGAAAGTACTACAAATGTACTTCTTGCCATACCTACATCCATAATTGGAACCTTCTTGGTGTTATATGCACTCGGGTTTACATTGAACACATTTACTTTGATGGGTTTATCTCTAGCAGTCGGTATCGTAGTCGATGATGCGATTATGGTATTGGAAAATATCACAAGGCATAGAGAAATGGGCAAATCTTGGTACTTATCTGCATTGGAAGGAGCATCTGAGATTCGTTTTGCGGCATTGGCGGCAACACTTGCCATCATCGCTATCTTTGCACCAGTTGCATTTATGTCAGGAGTGATCGGACGATATTTTTTGGAATTCGGGATCACTGTTTCTGTAGCAGTTGCCTTGTCTCTATTCGAAGCTTTAAGTTTCACTCCAATGAGAGCCTCTCTATATAAGGATAAATTGGAAAGTGGAAGTCAGATAACAAAGGATAATCCAAATCTGCGAATTCAAAAATTATCCTTTTTTCAAATTCTTCGAAAGCATATAGAAGATTTTCGTATTTTCCTATTTAAGTTTTTACAAAAAATTTCAATTTTTAAAACGATAGATCCTTTTATGG
>Ga0163154_10010769_pt1 | contig 10096 bp, 7 predicted proteins | sample OliLakLV19MP9P1_FD_148649 | JGI IMG/M metagenome (GOLD analysis project Ga0163154, IMG submission 148649) | Freshwater microbial mat bacterial communities from Lake Vanda, McMurdo Dry Valleys, Antarctica - Oligotrophic Lake LV.19.MP9.P1 | ecosystem: Environmental > Aquatic > Freshwater > Lake >...
GATGCGAGCTGGGCGGAATTCTGGGGTAAATCCAGCGTCGAACTGCAGGACGGCGAGCTCGAAGCGATCTGGTATCGCAATCTCTATTTTCTCAACTGCTCGGTCCGCCCCGGCGTCACCTGCCCCGGCCTCTTTGCCAACTGGAGCCACCGAAGCATCGGCACCGCCTGGCATGGCGACTATCACATGAACTACAACACCCAGCAGGCGTTCTGGGTGACGTTCAGTTCAAATCATGTCGAGAAACATCTGCCGTACGTGGATCTGGTTGATCACCTGCTTCCGGTCAGTCAGAAATGGGCGCGCGATTACTACCAGTTGCCCGGCGCCTATTTTCCGCACTCGGCCTATCCCACCGAAATGAACATCATGCCCTACTGGGTGCCGACATGGGCGTGGGAAATCTGCGAAACGCCCTGGACCGTGCAAAGCCTCTGGTGGCATTTTCTCTATACGCAGGATGAGGATTTTCTGCGCAACCGCGCGTTCGGACCGATTACCGAGGCGGTGAAATTTCTCGTCGCCTACATGATGCGGCCACAAGCGAGCGCCGGCGCGACAACGAATGATTCAAATCGCGAACGCGCTGGCGATGCCCCGGTGCCGCCGCTCGATGGGAAATTCCACATCTTTCCGACGGTGCCGCCCGAGCTGTATGGCCTGCAGGATCGATGGGATAAAAATTACGACTGCATTGTCGACCTTACACTGACGAAATTCGTCTTCAATGCCTACTTGAGCGCTTCCGATCGCCTGGCCGCAGGCGATGCGGAACTGGCGGGCAACATCCGGACAATCCTGTCTCGTTTCCCGGATTATCCCACCGCCGACTCCCCCGCCGGGAAGGTTTTTGTCTCCGTTCCGGGCGAAAGCCCTGACATGATCATGAACGTTCCAAACGGAAACATGAGCGTTTTCCCCGGCGAAGATGTCGGGCTGCACTCGTCGCCCGAAACTCTGCAAACCGCCATCAACACGCATCGAAATTCTCAGAATGAAGGCGGAAATGATCTGGTCTTTCGACACCTGCAAGGCGCTCGCCTGGGCGTGCTCGACCTGGAAGCTTTCAAGCGGCAGGTGCGCTACTGCACCTTGCCCAGTGGGGCCGCCACCGACATGGTGTTGCAAGTTCACGGCCGATACAACGACGAACTGCCGTTCGATTTCATGGCCCGCATGGGAATCTGGTTTGAGAACTTCGCTTTACCGGTGGTCATCAACGAATGCCTGTTGCAAAGTTACAACGGCACGATTCGCCTCTTCCCGAACTGGCCAAACGACCAGGATGCCGAGTTCACGAGTCTGCGGGCGGTGGGGGCATTTCTCATCAGCGCGAAGATCGTGCAAGGCACCGTGCGCTGGGTGGAAATCGCCAGCGAAAAAGGGAAGCCCGCCACGGTGATCAACCCTTGGACGGGGCAGGCAAAAATCATTCGCGGAAAGAATGTGACAACGACGCGCGATCGCATTCTGACGTTGCCCACGAAGGTCGATGAACGCATTCGGCTTGAGCCGGCCTAAACTCATGCCAGCATGGGTGGAGTCTGGGAAATCACGCCCAATATCTTCACCGCCCGAATCGCCAGAAACATCGGAATCTCTTTCCGCGCTACGTTTTCGGCGCCGGCGCGCGGGCCGGAATCGCTTCGCTTATGGCTGCTCCATTCTTCCAGGGCATCAATAAGCAATCCTGCCTGCCGCAATGCTTTGACATAGGTTTCGATCGGCTTGTGGAAGGTCCAGGTATACGCATCGGGCGCGCTGCCGGGATGGGTGACAATCGGCTCTTTTCGAGGCATCAGATAGCGATCGACTCTTCGGTACTGCACCTTTTTCGCGTCGTCCCAGCCCCAGTGCGTCTCCTTGGGCCCGCGAAAGCAGGGGTGCATCATCACGATCACGAATCGCCCTCTGTCTTTCAGAATGCGGGCGACGTTCTCGAAGACCGGGAGCGTGGGGTGGATATTCTGGATCGCCAGCATGCACGCGGCGGCATCGAACGTCGCGGGTGGCGTCGCGGGCATGTCGCGCGCATCGCCGACCTGGTAGCGAATCTCTGCCGGGCCGCGCCGGATGGCGGCGTCGATGAGCGCGGGAGCTGCGTCGATGCCGGTGACCTCGCATCCACGATCATGCAGCGCGCGGCAAAGCACGCCCTGCCCGCAGGCGACATCGAGGATCCGCTGGCGCGGTTGCACATCAAGCAGACGAATCATGCCCGGCAAGATGATCTTCTGCTGAAACTCCGTTCCGTCGTCCCCCACCAGTTCGTCATACCAGTCGGCGGCGGCGTTCCAGTCGGTTTTGCGCGGGCCGGTTACGGGTTTCGGTACGGTCACGCGATGGCCCGGGCCAGACGGTTTGTGGCGTTGCATGTAAGCATCTCACCGGCAGAAGCGCTGAGCGGCAAGTCGCCGAGCAGGCGAAATTTATTCATCTGTGGATGAGGTGGTGGCTCGCCCACGCTGTCGATCAAGCCCGAAGCAACGGACAGATCGAAAATAGAAATCGCACGTCAATCACAAGTCTTCGGAGGAATCGCCGCGTATTGTGCGACTCGGCGGCGAAATTTTCAGGGCGAATCACTCAAAGCCACGAATCGCTCTTCATCCCCTGTGCTTTGAACGCCATGTAATTGGCAAATGTAATCAGCGCCCAGGTGACGATCGTGCAGACTGCCGTGGATGCGGCGCTGGTGCGCAGCAGCCAGCGGAAGAGCGTCGCGTACACCGCCACCGCCACGATCGACCCCAGCGCGCTGCCGCCGACGTCTTCAATCTGATAGGAGAGAATGCCATAAATCGCCGCCGGTCCGACGGCGATGCCGATGATGCGAAGGATGGATTTTTTGAACGTCCCGAAAAAATAGACGTCGAAAAACTGCGTCGCCACGAACATCCCCCCCAGCATCAACCCGATCGCCAGCCCCAGCCGCACTACGACCGATGGCAGAGCCGCCGCCATGCTGTTCACCGGCTTGCTCGATGCGTACATTGCCTCATAAAAGCAGAGGCCGAGGCCGATGACGATCAAACCGACCGGCACGATGACATCGCGCACCAAACTGTCTTCCATCGCCTTTTCGTCGTCAGGATTCTCATCCAGCAGCGGGGCAATCCGCGTCCGAGGAAGCGATGCCAACTTATCTTTTAGTGCCTGATTGGTGATGTGGATGACGGGCTTGGCCGCCGCAACGGTTTCATCTTCAACTTGAGGCGTCGGCTCCGGCGCGATGGCATAGGGATCATCCGGGAGGCCTTCAGACATCGATTCCTGACGAAGCTGCTGGCCCGGCCCGGCGGGCATCCCGTCATCGTGACCACCCGACCGCGTCGAGTCGATTTCGACCGGCGAGCGCGGAACCACGCTGATCTGGCCACACTTGCAGCGCGCCCGCTTGCCGATGATTTCTTCCCGCCACTTCATCCGCTTGGCGCACGCGGGGCAGGCAAAGGTGAACACGGTGGAGGGTGCCATGTGCGGAATTCTCGCTCAAGCATTCCCCGCATTCAACGCCGTCGCATCGACCATGACGCAGGCACGGGTGCTTGCTATTATCGTCGGCATTTATTCTAAAGATTTCATGAAGCCTCAGCCTGCCATTTCGTTAAATTCCCTCGGCACTTTGATCGACCGACTCTTCGAGATCGCGGCGCGCAAAGTCGTGCAGTTGGACCAAGCGTGGGATCCTGCCCGTGGCACGCCGGTCTTCACGGTCGAGGGCAAGTATACGTCGCGCGGCTGGACGGAGTGGACCCAGGGATTTCAATATGGCTCGGCATTGCTGATATTCGATGCCACGGATGACAGGGCGCTTTTCGAGTTGGGACGCGCGCGAACGGCGCAGCGGATGGCGACGCACATCACGCACATCGGCGTGCATGATCACGGATTCAATAATCTCTCCACGTACGGGCAGCTCAGGCGTTTGATGCTCGAAGGTCGTGTGCCGCACAACGATGGCGAGTTGGCCTTTTATGAACTCGCCATCAAAGCCAGCGGCGCGGTGCAGGCGGCGCGGTGGTCGGGCACGGCCCCCACCGGATCGCCGCTCTCGGCCAACGCGCCGGCGCTGGGATATATCTATTCCTTCAACGGCCCGCACTCGCTGTTTGTCGACACGATGCGGACCACTCGGATTCTTGGCGTCGCGTGGCAGCTCGGTCATAAGCTGATGCACGAGAACGACCGCTCGGCGGACCTGCTCAAACGCTCGGTGCTGCATGGGTTGACGACCAATCAATATGTCTTGTTTCATGGTCAATCGGATCACACCTACGACGTCCGCGGGCGCAGCAGCCACGAGGCAATCTTCAATCGCAACGATGGCTCATTCCGCTGTCGATCAACCCAGCAAGGGTATTCGCCATTCAGCACCTGGACACGTGGATTGGCGTGGGCGATGCTGGGCTATGCCGAGGAACTGGAATTTTTTGCGACGATCCCCGCTGGCAAATTCAAGGAATCGGTCACGCTCGACAAACAGCCGGTGATGTCGGTATACGAGCAGGCCGCGATCGATACCTGCGACCATTATCTAAACGACGCCAGCGCCGCAGACGGCATCACCTATTGGGACGACGGCGCGCCCGGCCTGGCCAAGATGGGCGACTGGCAATCCCGCCCCGCCGATCCGTACAATGATTACGAACCGGTTGATTCGACAGCGTCGGCCATCGCGGCGCAGGGATTGATTCGCCTGGGCAGATATCTCGGAATCGAGCGCGGAAAGCGCTATACGCAGGCCGGCGGGAGCATCGCGCGGGTGTTGCTTGAGGCGCCCTATCTTGCAGCCGATCCAGCACACCAGGGGCTGCTGCTGCACTCGATTTATCACCGGCCCAATGGTTGGGATCATGTCCCTGAAAATCGAAAAATTCCCTGTGGGGAATCGAGCTTGTGGGGAGACTATCACTTGCTCGAATTGGCCTTGCTGATCAAGCGGATGAACGAGGCGGCGGACTACACTTTTTTCGAGCCGGTTCCCCGGTGATCGTGCAGCGCTTTCGAGCCCGCGCATCGGCGTGGCTAATTCTGCTCTTGGAAAAACTTCGCGACGTCGTTCAACGTCGGCGCGAGCCATCGAAACGAGGCGGCCAGCGACAGCACCACGCCCACATGAGCGCGCTTGGGATACGTCACCACGCGGACTTCGCCTCCGGCATTTTTTATCGCCGTCGCCAAACGCGTGGCATTTTTCACGTCCACGGTGGTGTCTTTCTCGCCGTGCACGAGCAACAGCGGCGGTGAATCGCCGTTGGCGAACGTGATCGGCTGCATGTTCGGGTCGGTGGAGGTTTGATCAGACCTCATGCTGAAAACGCCTCGGTCGCCCACTGACGGGACAAAATCGTAAGGCCCCGACAGCGCCGCGGTGGCGCGGATGGCAGTCCGATCCAATCCCACCTCCTGCAAATAGCGCTCGTCCAGCGTCAGCAGTGTCGCGATATGCGCGCCGGCGGAGTGGCCCATCAGATAAATATGTTTTGCATCACCGCCGATTTCCTGGGCGTGGTCATGCACCCATCGAACGGCTAAAGCGGCGTCTTGAACAAACGCCGGAAACGTCACTTCGGGATAAAGCCGATAGTCGGGAAGCACTGCCACAAAGCCCCGGCTCGACAGCGCATGGGCGACAAATCGGTAATCATTCTTGTCGCCCGTTTGCCAATTTCCGCCATAAAAAAACACCACGATGCGCGACGCCGGCGCCGGCTTGGCTGGCCGGTAGACGTCCAGCTTCTGACGGGAGAGTGGCCCATAGTCTACGTCCTTGGTTGCCGCGTCACCGTGCGAAAGGACTGTCGCATTCAGAAGATCGAATTTCGTGCAGCCGAGGATCAAAAATAGAGGCGTCAACAGTGCGAGCGACAGAGCAAGTCTAAACCACCGCTTGAAATGACCGGCTCTGAGCATCGCAGCGATGATACGCCTTCGAACAGAAAAAACGCGTTCCCGATAAAACGTTTCAGTCAGAGGTTGGCATTACCGGCTGAATACAAAAGAACTGTCCGTTGAATCATCAATCTCCGTCAGCTTTTCCCAGAGTGTCGAAGAATACTTTTCGGCGGCCCACGTTCGCCATGAAAGCTCTCGATCCAGCGGAACGAGTTCGTTGAAGCTTGGCACCTGCACGACCCGCACCTGGCGCGGGACCGAAACGCGTCCCCCGACGCGGACTTCCTCCACAACGCGTTGCTCGGGATGGGTGCGGCGCTGGTTGGGAGGCAACGTGGAATATGGAAGCATCAAATAGTTGTCGGGGTTATCGAGGAGAGAATTCTTCAGGACATTGACGAACCCATCTCCCGCGAGAAAGGACTTGGGATTACCGCGAAAGAAAATCGTGGAAAGCCAGTTCGAAAATCGTTGTGGCGCGCGAAATTCATTCCACACCTTCCGATTCAGCTCAGCGAAAATGAAATCGATTTTTGCAAAACGTGACAGTTCTTTGTCATAGCGCGGCCCTCGGAAGAAGAAGAGATCATTGCAGGTATAGCCGAAGTCGTGAATCTTTGACGCCAACCCGAACAAACCCGCCGGGCGCGTGCGGGCGATGTCGGCATACCCTCCGCCGGCAAAATTCTCGTGACCGGGGACGGGGATGAATCCGTCCGACGTCGCCGAAGGTTCGGGTAGCGGCTGAGGCTCAAACGGCAGCTCGACCTCGAACGGCGCGATGACGGCAGCGCCGGAGACATCGAAGGCGGAGGTCGTCGTGGACGAGGCCGTCTCCATCAAGGATGCGTCAACCGCAAACGCGACCTCGGCTGGCGTCGCTGCTTCACCGAGCGACAACCGAGCCGTGGTCGGCAGCGCCACGACACCGGCATCGATTCGCGACGCTTCAGCCCCGATTTTCTGAAGCTCTTCGATCTGCTTTCTCTGCGAAGCGAGCTGGCGCTTCAGTGACCCGATCTCGCGCTTCAGCACATCCACTTCGTTCTGAATGTGCGGCGTCTTGGTCGTGGGCTTCACCGAATGTTTTTTGGTCAAAGCGGATTTTGTTGCCATCATCGCCCCTGGTCTTGAAGAATATGTGCCCGCTTTCGGGATAAATCTATCAAGTCCTCGAAGTTTTGTCAGATCCGGGTGATGAGGCACACGCTGGAGGGTTGGCTGTATCGCAACAGTCTCGACTGCCGCGCACCTTCTGATTTCAGACCGAGCGCCGGCAACGACGTCCGACATCCAATGCTCAATACGAAAACCCCCGGTTCATCCCGAACCGGGGGTTTGTGCTTGATGCTGATGAGAAAGACCGGGAGGATCAATCGTCCCGGGAGATTGATTGTCGTCAATCCCTTACGAGTCTAACCCTCGCCTGACGATCACCGAAGAAGGCTGAGGGCGGATTGAGGGCTGGCGTTCGCCTGTGCCAGGATCGATGTCGCGGCCTGCGACAGGATCTGCGAACGCGTGAGGTTCGACGTCTCTTCCGAGAAGTCGGTATCACGGATCGCGCTTTCGGCAGCCGAGGCGTTTTCGTAGGCGACGCCGAGGCTGTTCACGGTCGAACCGATCGTGAACTTCTGGAACGCACCCAATCGACCACGCAACTGGCTGACCTGCTTGATCGCCTTGTCGAGCACTTTCTGTGCATCAACGAGGTTACCACTGGACAGCGACTTGTCCTTACCGCTGGCGAGGTCCGTCAGATATCCGACCACACCGTCACCGAGGCTGCCCGTCGAAACGGACTGAATCCCGATGTTGGCCTTTCCGTTTTCGTTGACTTTCGAACCGAGCGAGAAGGTTGCCCCACCGCCGGTGATTCCGAAGGTCTTGGAAGCGTCATTGAAGTTCGCCGAATCCGCGATGGTGAACTCGATGTCGAGTCCGCCGGCGCGATACGTAACGCCCTTACCGTCGACCTGGGTCGCCGCACCGTTGACGCTGACGACTGCATCGCTGCCGGCGTCACGCCCGCTGGTTCCACCGGTAACGCTGAAGAACGCCTTGTCGGCAGTGACCGACACGAACTTCTTCGATCCGAATTCAGTAGCGCTGAAAGCCAGTTCGAACGTCGTGCTGTTCGCCGACGCGGAAACGCCCGTCACGCTGCTGATCGAATTGACGGCGGCGGTGATGGCGCTGATTGTCGTGCCTGACGCAAACGAGAGCTGCTCGGTCCCGTCAAAGCCCGCGATGGTCAGCGTCACGCCGGATTGGAGCGTGGCATCCGTGCCGTTGTCGAACACGACCTGTCCCTGGGTCGCGCTGTTGGTCACCTGCACGACCACGCTGACCGTCTGCGAATCTGGCAGTCGCGCCGTGTTGACCTGGAAGCTGGAGAACGCGCTGGTGGCGGCGCCGCTGGTGCTGTAGGAATAGTTTCCGTTCAGCAGCTTGGTGCCCTGGAACGCGGTCGAACCGGCGATTCGGTTGATCGTACCGAGGATCGAATCGACCTGAAGCTGATTGGCGTCGACTTCTTCCTGGGACAATCCACCGGAGTTGGCGGCCTGACCGACGAGGCTCTGCAACTCAGTCAGCAGGCTGCTGACTTCACTGAGGCCACCCTCGGCGGTTCCGATAATGTTGCTGGCCCGCTCGGCGTTATTAATGGCCTGAGCGATGCCCGCTTTCTCAGAACGAAGGTTTTCTGACGCAATCAGACCTGCCGGATCATCCGAACCGCGGTTGATCCGTAGACCTGTGCTGAGACGCTCGAGGCTGGTATTGAGGTTATCATTGTTCTTCCTCAACACCCGCTGAGCGATCAGCGAACTGACGTTGGTGTTTATTCTGCTCATGACTTGTCTCTTCCGTGACGATCCCGCAACACTGTTGACGGACGGATTCTGCGATCCGCACTGGCAAAGGCGTTGCGTTCTACAATCCCTTGATAGGCCCGAAGAGCCAACCGACTCTTCCTCAAATGAGCGCCCGGGTCTGCGGCCCGGAGCGTCTCAACAGCCGGTGACGAAGGGGAAGCGTCACACGGGCAGCCTCGTGAACCGGATTTCCAGCGATGAACGCTCAAAAATCCTCTCACCACCGAAGCCTTATCAGACCCCGGTGTCAGGGAGCGGCCTGCTCCCTGCATGTCTGCCGGTCTCCTTTCTCATTAGCAATCTGTAGCCGTCCCACGCTTCACAACCGCGCGAGCCGGAACAGAGGTTCAAGCACTTGTCGTATCGACAGTGATGTGGCTCACCTTTAGGTCTGTAACGTTCAGGAACTTCACGACGGTTATTGGGCTTGAACCGCGCAGACGCTAAGCCCCGCCCATGCCCTGCCGGTGGAAAGAGAGCGTCGAGATTATCAGACAAAGGCGCGGAAGACCGGGAGGCGGTGAGAGTCGCTTAAGGAATAAGAATTTTGCCTTTGCGGCAATGCCTACAGATTCGACTGACACGGAATGTATCTAACGTTACCGGCCAGACGCTTGCATTCACACCCGCTTTGCGCCCAAAATCATCGAGCATCGTCGGCGACTTGATCGTGGAGCATGGATATGACAAACAATCGCAGGGAGTTTCTCGCTACAACGACGATCGCCATCGGGGCCGCCGTGGCTGGGGGCGTTTCCCTGCCCGTTCTGGCCGAGCCCGCGCCGCCGGATGGGCCAATTGACGTGGGCGCGATCGGCGAATTCAAAGCCGACGGCGTGATCGATTCATTTGCTAAAAGTCATAAGTTGTTTGTGATCACCCAAGCCGGAAAGATCTATGCTCCTTCCTCGGTCTGCACCCACAAATTTTGTGTCCTAAAGATCGCCGACAGCGAGCTGCGCTGCCCCTGCCACGGCACGCGCTACGGCCTTGATGGCCGGGTGACCAAGGGCCCGGCCAAGGCACCGCTCGTTCGCTACGGGATATCAGAAAAACAGGGTCGGGTGATCGTCGATACCGTGAAGGAATTCGACTTGGGAGAATGGGATGAGGCCGGCAGCTTCATCCAGATTGCGGATTGATTTCCGATCGCGAAGCGGTGCTCGCAGGAATCACTTATTCCCTTTTGCCAGGCTCTGCCCCGTGAGATAGCCATAGCTGTCGCGCACCGCGTTCATCATCATGGGGTGGCCTTCAACGTAGTCGTCCAGCTCAACCACCAGCCACTGCGTCACTTTGGGATCGATCGCGCCGATGCA
>Ga0163154_10010772_pt1 | contig 10094 bp, 7 predicted proteins | sample OliLakLV19MP9P1_FD_148649 | JGI IMG/M metagenome (GOLD analysis project Ga0163154, IMG submission 148649) | Freshwater microbial mat bacterial communities from Lake Vanda, McMurdo Dry Valleys, Antarctica - Oligotrophic Lake LV.19.MP9.P1 | ecosystem: Environmental > Aquatic > Freshwater > Lake >...
TCGCTTATCCTATTGCTTTAGACAGTGACAATAACATCTATGTTAATGGCTATTTTGCTAACACCGTCAACTTCAACACCGACGGTGGCACAGATGAATTCACTGCCAGTGGTGCTAATGACGCTTATCTAACCAAATACAACGCCGACGGTACCTATGCTTGGACTAAGACTTGGGGAGGGACGGGGAGTGATTGGGCGAGTCGAACTTCGATTGACAGTGATGATAATTTGTATGTAATTGGAATCTTCCAGAACACCGTCAACTTTGACACTACTGGAGGTACCGACGAACATGTTTCTAATGGAGGTTATGACGCTTATCTCACCAAATACAACTTTGATGGCACCTACGCTTGGACTAAGACGTGGGGTGGTACAAGTAGCGATAATACTCGCTCATTAACTGTTTCAGAAAATAATATTTATATCACCGGGGATTTCCGAGACACCGTCAACTTCAACACCGACGGAGGCACTGATGAGCATACTTCAAACGGTAGCTCCGACGTCTTCATTACCAAATACAACGCTGACGGTACCTACGCTTGGACCAAGACCTGGGGAGGGACGGGGATTGATCTAGCCATAGCAATAGTAATTCAAGATAATAATATTTTTACCACCGGGGCTTTCCAAAACACCGTCAACTTCAACACCGACGGCGGCACTGATGAATTCACCTCAAACGGTAACTCTGACGCCTTCCTCACCAAATACAACGCCGACGGCACCTATGCCTGGACTAAGACTTGGGGAGGTACTGTGGATGATTTTGGTACAGGAATTTCCACTTACAATAACAATATCTATCTCTCAGGACAATTTCAAAACACCGTCAACTTCAACACCGACGGCGGTACCGATGAATTCACTTCAAACGGTGACAGGGACATCTTCCTCTTAAGGATCAATTCCCTAGTCTACGGCTGCACCGACACCTCAGCCAAAAACTACAACGAAAGCGCCACCCGCAGCACCGACACCTGTACATACAAATCATCAAGCAGTGGCACTAGCGCCAAAGGCCGCGTCACGAAACTCCTAGAACAAGGAAAGACCGAAGCCGCTGAAGAAATCGCTGAGAAATTTGATGTCCCCACCACTCCAGTTGCTCCACCCACTGACCCCCTTACCGCCCTCAAAGCCAAACTCGCTGAACTCCTGTCAGCATACAAAACCCTAACCGGAACAGACTTCAACCAGAAACCACTACCAACCCGTGACCTTACCCTAGAAGCCGAAGGACCAGAAGTCACCACTCTGCAAACCTTCCTTATCAAACAAGGCTTTACTATACCAGCTGGAGCTACTGGCTACTTTGGTACCCAAACTCAGTCAGCCCTAACTAAGTACCAACAAACCCACAACATCACTCCAGCCGAAGGCTACTTTGGATCAAAGACTAGAGCGTTTATACAAATGCAGGGGAGTTGGTAAAGTCGCTGGATTTAGTCAATTTCTAACTGAAAACCAAATCTTTTTTAGTAGTTAACAGAAAAAGGCTTAAAGCGGAATTCATTTAGGGGCCACGTGATATGATTAGTCTGAATCAACTAATTTCTATAAAAATTGGTGGATCTTTTAATAATTATGAAAGTACTAACATTTGGTTGGGACTTTCCGCCATCGAGAAACGGCGGTTTAGGGGTTGCGTGTCTTGGTCTAACGCGCGAACTAACTCAAGAAGGGATTGAGGTTATTTTCGTGTTGCCACGAAAGCAAAATACTGTCGGTCACACTAAGTTTGTCTTTGCCGATAAGACTTCAAGTAAAGTCACTGTCCGTGAGATTGATTCTGGACTTACTCCATATCTAGCCACCAACAATAAGCTCGAATACATTGACTCGTACGACTCTCACGGTATGCCTGTCATCAAGTCTCGCACGGTACTAGAAGAAGTTCATTTTTTTGCACATCAAGCTTCGATCATAGCGAGGCAAGAAGATTTTGATATTATTCACGCTCATGACTGGACTTCATTTTTGGCTGGCGTTGCGGCCAAGGAGGCTAGTCATAAGCCTCTGATTCTCCACGTTCATGCCACTTCTTTTGACCAGGCAGCAGGTGACAATGTCGACCCCTCTATTTATAAAATTGAATGTGAAAGTTTTGCAGCCGCCGACCAAATATTTGTGGTCAGTAATTTTACTAAAAATCTTATTATAAATAAGCACGGGGTAGATCCCGAAAAAGTTAGAGTGGTACACAATGGTTGTGATACCTACGAGCCTCCAAAACTCGAACCGACACTTTCCGGACTCAAACAACAAGGAAAAAAAGTTATTTTATATCATGGTCGGATCACGATCCAAAAAGGGGTCGACTATTTTATTAAAGCTGCCAGAAGGGTAGTGGACGTCGATCCCAATGTTGTTTTTGTGATTTCTGGTTGGGGTGACATGACTACCCAGATCATAAATCAGGTAGGGGAGAATGGATTGTCTTCCAATGTAATATTTGCGGGCTCTCTCTGGGAAGAAGAACGTGACCGTATGTACCAGAGTGCTGATCTGGTAGTAATGCCTTCAGTATCTGAACCTTTTGGTTTAGTACCACTTGAAGCACTGCAACATGGTACGGCGTCACTCATCAGTTATCAGTCGGGAGTGGGAGAGGTCTTGTCTAATGTGCTCAAAGTTGATTTTTGGGATGTCGAAGAAATGGCCAATAAGATCTTGGCGGCTATGCGTTATCCGGTTTTAACCAATCAGATTGTCAGTGAGGGTAAAATAGAAATGCAGAAATTGTCCTGGAGAGAAGCCGCCAAGAAAGTCGTCGAGTTGTACAAGAATTTGCTAAACTATCTAACAACCTAATATGCTTAGCATTTGTCCATATTTCCACGTTCACCAACCTTTTCGAATTAAAAAATATCGAGTTTTTGATATTGGTAATGATAATGAGTATTTCAATGATGGTTCAGATACTGACTTAAATAACCGTCGTATTATTGAGAAAGTGGCCAACAAATCTTATCGGCCGACTAATAAAATTTTACAAGAACTCCTCGACGAGCATCCCGACTTTCGTTTTGCTTTATCTTTTTCCGGAACTGTCTTAGATCAGTTTGAAGCTTATGCTCCTGACGTGCTGGAGTCATTTCAAAGATTGGTAGCAACTGGTCGGGTAGAAATTCTGGCTGACACCTATCACCACTCCTTGGCCTTCTTTTACTCAGTTCCAGAATTTGAAAGACAGGTGACTCAGCACCGTAAAAAAATCGAAAAACTTTTTGGCGTGACACCAAAAGTATTTCGCAATACTGAGCTGTCTTACAGAAATGACTTAGCTAAATGGTGCGAAGATAACGGTTACATTGGAATAATGGCCGAAGGTTGGGAGAAGTATCTTGGCTGGCGTAGTCCAAACTTTGTTTATCAGCCACCGGGCTGCTCAAAAATAAAAGTCCTGCTTAAAAACTATAAACTATCTGATGACGTGGCTTTTCGATTTAGTAACCAAGGTTGGGCTAGCTGGCCACTATCAGCTGAGACTTACGCCGACTGGATACACTCACATCATGGAGGCGCTGAAACCATCAATTTGTTTATGGACTATGAAACCTTTGGTGAACACCAATGGGAAGATACTGGTATCTTTAACTTTCTTCGAGCGCTACCAAAAATCCTTACTAGTCGTTCAGATACAGTCTTTAGAACTCCTACTGAAACGATTAAGTCATACGACTCCGTCGGTGAAATAGATGTACCTGATATTCTGACTTGGGCTGACACTGACCGTGACCTCACTGCCTGGACGGGAAACGATATTCAAAAAGATGCTATCAAATCAATCTACTCAATGGAAGAAAAAGTTATAAAAACTAAAAACAAAGCCTTGATTGAAAACTGGCGCAAACTTCAAACTTCAGATCACTTTTATTACATGTGTACCAAGTGGAGTGAGGACGGAGATGTGCACGCCTATTTCAGTCCATACCAATCCCCATATGACGCATATATCGCTTTCATGAATGCCCTAAGTGATTTACAATTAAGAGTGAGTCATGCTTTAGAAATAAAAGAGTCCGAAGCTACAAAACGAGCGCTCAAAAAAGAGCAGACGGCGAAAACAGAGGTAGAAGAAATAGTGCCCGAGACAAAACCGGTGCCGGTGACCCCTCCATCAATCTGGCAAAAAATTAGTTTGAGTGTAAAAAAGTGGAGTGGTAGTTTTATCAATTTCATCAAAGCGAAGCGGAAAAATTAAGTTCATTTAGTTCATTATGTTAAACAAAACACCTGTAGCAAAAAAGCCAGTGGTAAAGAAAGCCGTAGTTAAAGTAGCTGCAAAAAAGCCAGTCAGTAAAGCCGTTCCATCTCTGGTCTACGCTAATGATAGCCAATCTTTTTGGGTTAGTGATGGTCAGATTTTAAATAGTTTAGTAGCCCTAGAAGCGGCTTTGACCTCAATGGATAAAGAGGTTTTTTCCCACCATGTTAGCAAAGACAAGAACGACTTTGCGGGCTGGGTAGATGCTGTCCTCAAAGATGGCGAGTGCGCCAAATCTCTTAAAGGTGTAAAGACAGCAAAAACAGCCGCTCTTGCCGTGAAAAAGTGTCTTAAAAAATACCAAGTTTAGTCATGTCCAGAGCCTTCACTATGGGTAACGGAAGCATGCTGGTTGGTCTCGATAGTCGAGGACAACTGCGTGATTTGTATTACCCTCATGTCGGCGAGTCCAATCATGTTAGTGGGGCTAGTGGAAACTATGTACACCGGATTGGAGTATTTGTAGATGGTCAGCTTTCATGGCTCGATAATCTCGACTGGGAAGTGACCTTCAATAACGGCTTGAAGTCATCTTTGGGTACTTTTCGTGCAGTCAATGAAAAGATGGGTATCACGCTCACTAGCAAAGACACGGTCCACAATGAACAAAATGTATTCTTGCGCAATTTTACAGTCTCAAATACTGGCAGTGAAAAGAAAACCATTAAAATTTTTTTAGCGCAACAATTTAGAATTTCTGAATCCAGAAGAGGTGATACGGCTTTTTATGATCCTCGGGTAAGATCAATTATTCACTATAAAGGCAAGACTACTTTTTTAGTTAATGCCTACATAGACGGGCGTCAGTTTACCGAATACAACATTGGCCTTTTTGGCATTGAAGGGAAAGAGGGTACCTACATGGACGCACTCGATGGCGTACTTGAAAAAAACCCGATTGAACACGGGTCGGTAGATTCTGTTATCGGTCTGGAGACTACATTGCACCCGAGCAAGAGTGCTGAGATTTTTTATTGGGTGGTAGTGGGAGCTACTATTCCCGAAGTCCATGCTTTGGACGAATATGTGTTGAGTGAAACTCCAGAAAGATTAATTGCTTCTACTGAAGCCTACTGGAAGGCTTGGCTCGAAAAAGAAGACAGAGACTTGTCTATCTTGCCGGCGGCTCTGAAGGGCTTATTCAATCGATCACTTATTACTATACGAGTTCATGCCGATAATGACGGCGGGATTATCGCTTCTAGTGACACTGATATGCTCCACCATGGTCGCGATACCTACAGCTACGTCTGGCCGCGTGATGGCGCGGTGATTGCTGAAGCGATGGATATTACTGGGTACGAAGACGTGTCTAGGAAATTTTTTGAATTTATTACCAACTGTATTGAACCGGGCGGTTACCTAATGCACAAGTACCGGACTGACGGTGTGCTCGGCAGCTCTTGGCATCCTTGGATGCAAAATGGTAAACCACACCTACCAATCCAAGAAGATGAAACGGCGGCGATCATTCATGCTCTGTGGAAGCATTACGAAAAAAATCGCGACATCGAATTTATTGAGTCACTTTATAATCCCTTTATTGAACCAGCGGCCAAGTTTATGTGTGACTACATAGAGTCTCTAACTGGCTTGCCACAGGCTTCTTATGATCTTTGGGAAGAGAAGTACGGTACTTCTACATACACCGCGTCCTCAGTCTATGCAGGGCTATTGGCGGCATCTCGTTTTGCTATGATGTTGGGCAAGGAAGACGATTCACGCACCTACCAAGCCATCGCTGAAAGAATGCAGAAGGCGATAACCTCCGTGCTTTATGATGAAGAGTTAGGTATGTTTGTGAAACACGTGATCCACGAAGAAGATGGTGAGCTAACTTTTGATCGTACTATTGATATCAGTAGTTTTTATGGACCGGTGTATTTTGAAGTACTTGAGATCAATGATCCCAAAGTTGTTCGTGCTTTTGAAACTATCCAAAATACTCTCCAGGTCCACGCTGATAGTAAGGGATACGTTCGTTATGAAAATGATGCCTACTACCGGATGCAAGACGCTGACACGCCAAACCCCTGGGTGATTACTACTTTATGGATTGCTCAATACTTGATTAAAAAAGCGGAAAAGCTAACAGACCTTAAGGAACCATTAAAGCTCTTGGAGTGGACTTGCTCACATGCTACCAAGGGAGGAGTTTTGGCCGAGCAAATGCACCCAAATACTAGAGAGCACTTATCGACAGCACCACTTATCTGGAGTCATGCTGAATACGTTTTGGCGATTGATCTATATCTAAAGAAGGTTGAAGAATTAAATAGTAAATAACTAAAATAAGTGGGACCAGTCATTTTTGACTTGGTTGTAGGTACCTATTTTTCCGCGATGAATCAAAAAAGCTAGGGCAGTGGTACCTAGTTTTTCGGCGATGACTTCGGCCAAAGTGCGCATGTAGGTGCCGCTTGAGCAGATACAGGTGATGTTCGCTACTCTGAAAGAGTTGGCAGGAATTTTACTGTCGTAAAATTCCTGCCAACTGCGGAGCACGTCTGGTCTTCTAAAATCATTACCTAAAGCTTTTCTCGGATCAGTCACTTTTGGTAACAGACCTATTTTATCGGTGGCTTGTTTGTGTACTTCGGCTCGGGATAAAGCTTGCGTACTATTTAAAGTCAAAGAATAAATATCCGATTTACGAGAGGGGATTACGATTTCACCAAGTCTACCTTCCATGGTCCAAGTATGTAGCGGTTTACCTTGTACGGTCTTTGAAGAAAAGATGGGGTAGGGCATTTCTATTGGTCCAACTAAACTGTCTAGTACAGTTACAATTTCTTCTGATTCGGGAAGTGACGGCCATTCATTTTCTTTAGTTATTCCAAGGACGTCACCTGAGTCTGAGCTGACACCAAACAAAGCCTCAATAACATACTCCTTGTCCAAGCTGTGATACTCGGATTGCTTCTTGCACTCCTCACCAAGCAAAACTAAAAGTTTACCGGAGGCCATAGGGTCTAGTCTTCCAGCATAGGCCATGGGTACATTTAAAAACTCAGGCTTATCTTGGCGCCAGTTCTCTAAGGTTTCAAGTGGGGTAGCGCCGACTGCTTTTTCAAGTAAAATGTATGGCTGCATAGTCTTAAGATTCGTCGTCACTTTCATCTTCGATCTCAAACTGAATAATTTCCTCGATAATATCTTCAAGTGTCACCACGCCCAGGAATTGTTCATTTTTATTCATAACAATACCCATATGCTTTTTTTGTTTAAGCATCTTACCCAAGACGACATCTAGTTTTTCACCAGGACGAACTTTAAGAAAAGATTCCTCATAGGCATCTTCTGTTTGAGACAAAATAACTTCTTCTTTTTCTGACAAGAGATCTTTACTGTATAAAATCCCCACAATGTTATCTGGATTGCCAGTGTAGATTGGGTAGCGAGAGAAATTTGTTTCACCAATGTGGTCGATGAATTTTTCATCGACTCGTTGGTTTTTTTCGTAAGTCACTACTTGATCTTTTGGAGTCATGATCTCACGAACGGTAGTATGTGAGAACTTGAGCGCACCATGGACGATTCTTTCTTCGTCCCGGTCTACATCACTGTGTTCTGAATCTTCAAGTTCGGATACAATTTGCAGAATTTCATTTCTTGTATAAAGGTTAGAAATTTCATGACCAAGCAATTTATCTAGAGCAAACGAGATTGGATAGGCAATAGGGAAGAAGATGAAGCGAAAAAACTTGACCAAGGGTGCCAGTCTACTACCAAACCATAAGGCATGCCGAGAAAAAACTGCTTGGGGAATAATTTCACCAAAAAGAAAAATCAGCGAAGTTGCTACTACTCCGGCTACTACGCCACTGACTATCGATCCTAGATAAATAGACAGGGCGGTATTAACAGCTACGTTTCCTAAAAGGAGGGTAGTTAAGAGTAAGTTACCCTTTTTCCTGATAGGTAAAATGATTTTAGCGTCTTTATCACCGGACTTAGCGCGTCTAGCTAAAGTGTTTACATGCAGAGAAAAATAGCCCAGTGTTAAACCAGAAAATAGCGCTGAAAGTAAAACTAATATTAAGGATACTAGGTATTCCACAAAAATTGTGCAGGAAGTTTAGATTGGTTGACCACCAAAATAGGTGTTGATGATCATGAGTAAAACAAAGCCAGCTAAAGCGAAAATGACGAATTTCATATCCATCATTATACAATCTATGCCGCTACAAAAGTCAGAGCTTTCCCTTGTTTGTCACTTCGACCAGTTCGACCAATACGGTGAACATAGTCTTCGTAAGTACCAGGAAGGTCGTAGTTGATTACGTGTGATACGTCGTCAACGTGAATACCACGAGCGGCTACGTCTGTCGCTACCAGTACTTGTACTCGACCTTCTTTAAAGCTCTTAAGAGCTCGTTGTCGTTGGACGTGAGATTTGTTTCCGTGAATAGCATCAGCTTTGATACCTGAATGAATTAGTTCGAGACTAAGTTTTTCAACACTGTGCTTCATCGCTCCGAAAATAATCACTCGACTAAATTCTGCTGTCTTAAGTAGTGATACTAAAGTATCGAACTTGGCACTGTGGGCATAGCGAACGACGTCTTGAGTAATACTACTAGTGATGTCAGTCTTTCGTACTGAGACAGTAATTGGCTTTCGTAGGAACTCATGTACCAGACCTTCAACATTCTTTGACATAGTCGCTGAGAAGAACAGCGTTTCTCTGTCTTCAGGAATATCCTTTAGGATCTTCTTCATGTCATGGATGAATCCCATGTCAAGCATTCGGTCAGCTTCGTCGAAAATCACAGTTGTGATAGCGCTTGGCTTGATGTGCTTTCGATCAATCAGGTCTTGAACCCGACCTGGTGTACCAATAATGAAGTGATTCTTTCGTCTTAGACCACTGATTTGCGGACGGATGTTCATACCACCGACACAAACGGTAGAGTAGATGTTCATTCGTGGTGTTAGTTTTCTAAGTTCTTGCTCTACCTGAATCGCTAGTTCGCGAGTTGGAGTCAAGATAAGAGTCTGACGACCTTTTTCTTTTAGAGTCTTTTGGATAACTGGGATCAAAAAGGCTGCTGTCTTACCAGTACCGGTTTGAGCAAGACCAACAACATCGTGCCCATCTAAGATATAGGGAATAACTTGGTCCTGGATCGCACTAGGGATAACTAAACCACTAGCAGCGATAGCTTCAGCTAGGTATTTGTCTAGACCAAAATCATTGAAAGTGTGCTTGGCTACGTATGGAGCTTCAGCTGTGGGCTTGGCTGGATTGAGGTTGATGAACTTTGAAACGTCAAAAGTACTCATGACACGGCCACCACCTCGGCGTCCGCCACCACCACCGCCTCTGGCACCACCAAAGCTTCGGCCTCCATTTCGATTACTACCACCAGAAAAACTACGTCCACCAGGAGATGATGGTCGGCCTCCGCCACTGCTCCGACTGAAACGTGCGCCAGAAGTGCTAGAAGAAGACGAAAAAGATCGTCCGCCACCAGTGCGAGAACTACTACTATTAAAAGGGCGACGGGTATTTCCCGCCATCGGTCGACTTGGTCGACCACTTGAATTTGGCATTTATTATTTTATTTAGTGGAATTTAATTCCGGGGCTGTGCAGTGTATAATTCAATCAATAGAGTTTGATTGCGGCTTAAGAGCCCTACACGAGAATCTCAAGGTAGGGAGACAGTAACATTGATACGTAAATAAGTCAAATTTCAAACGTAAATAATCACCTGAAACGCACACCTTCTTTTTCTAAGAATTCCCGTGGCGTTAAATAGTTAAGACGTTTTCGTGGACGGTTATTTAATTTAGTAACCGCTCGTTGTACGTCAC
>Ga0163154_10010773_pt1 | contig 10093 bp, 4 predicted proteins | sample OliLakLV19MP9P1_FD_148649 | JGI IMG/M metagenome (GOLD analysis project Ga0163154, IMG submission 148649) | Freshwater microbial mat bacterial communities from Lake Vanda, McMurdo Dry Valleys, Antarctica - Oligotrophic Lake LV.19.MP9.P1 | ecosystem: Environmental > Aquatic > Freshwater > Lake >...
CACCCACCCACTGTTCTTGGACGTGAGGCACGTTGAGCACTCCAACCTTTCGGTAGTCACTCAAACGTGTTTCCTCTTTAGCGCCGTCGGACCTCCGCGTTTCGGTCACAATTTCCGTCAAGGTGTCCGGCGTGAGTGTCGAGATGGTCTCGGAACCGTCCGTTTCGCGAATCCGGATTCGGATCGAACCTTTTGCATCGTCGGGAAGTCGCTCCACCTCCGCGCTCCTCTCGGCGTAACCGACGAGCGGAGGATCGAACCGCGCCATCGATTCCAAATCGGTTTCGGCGCTCCCGATCGTGCGTATTGCCGGCTCGCCGGCGGATTGGCTCCACGCGTTTTTCCCATCGAACCCGAGCATTCCTACGACCACATCGTTTTCGAGGATATGCATCCGCATCCGATTGGGGCGTTTTTTGAAAATGACAAAACTCCGCACCGGCTTGCCGGCCTGTTGAATCGTTCCCGAAAACGCGATCGCATTGGCACGCTCCGGAGCTTGACCGAGATTGGCCTTCACAAATCGGTCGATAATCGTGGGCAACGACGCCTTGGCCGGATCCACCAAGCTCGCCGCCGCCTCTGACCGCAGTTCGGCAACGAACGCAGCCAGCCGGGTCTCGAGCTCTTCCGCGGGAATCGTTCCTTCGAGCAAAGCCTCATGGGCCATCCGGCTCCGGTCTTTCAGGCGCTGGATAAATCGTTCGGCGACTTTCTTCGCCTCTGGCGGGGTCGGCGCTACATCGGGAAATTTCGCGATCAAGGCGACCACACGCACCATCGGATCTTCCGCTTTGCCCCGAACCGCGCGGGACGAAGCCGTCTTGCGATTCTCGACAAAGATACGAAACCGCGAACGCAATTCGTCCGAATCGAGCACCCCATTCGAAAGTTTCTCCAACATGATCGGCGACGTGCGCCGCAGGTAATCGGTGAACTCCTGGACGACTTTGCGATTGTCCTCCTCCGAGGATCCCGGAGCGCTCTCCTGCGCCAAAGAAAGCAGCAATGCATACTGAGCTTGCGCCTCGGGTGTCTTGGCGGTTTGGGCAAACGCCGCATTCCCCAGCATGGCCGCCGCCGCGAACCCCAAGAGAAGGGCGACGATTTTATTCACATAGGCGATCGGCGAAATCCTGGACACAGGGTTGAGCCATGGCCCCGAGAATTTCCCGGCTCAAGTTTTTCCGACCTTCGTAACACAGAAGGAACAATCCAGCCCTCTTTGCCGGGACTTCCTGCAGACGTTGCTACAGCCGCTGCCCGTCATCGATCTGGGCGAGCAATTCCTCACTACGACGTTTTGCCTTTGATCGAACCTCCTCGGGTACGGCCGCCTCGATCTTCGCCTTCCATTCAGCAACCCCTTTTTCGCCCGCACGCGCCGCCAATGAAAACCACGCCAACGACTCGACCGTGTCCTGAGTAACTCCCGAGCCATTCTGATAGGCTAGCCCTAATGCAAACTGCGCCGCCACTGTCCCGCGTCGAGCAGAACGAAGATACCACTTGGCGCTCTCAGCAGGGTCTTTCTGCACGCCCCGACCATTCGCATAAGCCATTGCGAGAATTGCCTGCGCCTCCGCGTAATCCTGTTCGGCAGCCTTCTGAATCCAGCCAACGGCTTCCGCCAACTCGATCGTCTGTACTTCCCCAAGATAATTCATCACTCCAAGAAGAAACTGCGCAGTCGGCACTCCCTGCTCCGCCGCCTTTCGATACCAGGTGACCGCTTCGACCGGATCCTTATGGACTCCATAACCGGTGGCGAAGGCTAAGCCGACGTTGGTCTGAGAGGTGGGATCGCCCTGCTCGGCAGCCAGGCGGTCCCAACGCAAGGACGCTTCAGCGTCTGGCAGCACACCTTCGCCAAAAGCGTACATGACGGCCAAAGCGCGCTGCGCGGCGCGGTCCCCCTTTTCAGCGGCTTGGTGGTACCACTTCACCGCCATGGGGGAGGAACGCTTGGTGCCTTCGCCCATCGCATACATCATACCCACATTGGTCATTGCCCGCGCAAGCCCTTGATCCGCGGCTTTTCGATACCATTTAAAAGCTTCGACCGGATCGCGGGTTACGCCGCTGCCCTCGTCGTAGAGCCAGCCGAGATTGGCCTGCGCCACAGCGTGACCTTGGTCCGCGGCCTTCCGATACCACCGCACGGCTTCGGCGCGATTCTCGTCGCTCTCACTCCCCGAACTAAGCATCCACGCGAGATTGGTTTGAGCCGGAGCGTGGCCGCTCTCGGCCGCGCGCCGGTACCACATGATCGCTTCCGCTCGGTTCGCGGCTACTCCGAGACCCTTAAGATACAGCGTCCCGAGATTCGTCTGAGCCCACACCCGCCCCTGTGCGGCCGCTTTGAGGAACCATCGGTGCGCCGTCTCCGGGTCTCTCTCGACACCTGCCCCCTCAAGATAAGCCGCACCGAGATTTGTCTGGGCTGAAGCGTGACCCTGCTCCGCCGCGCGGGAATACCAAACCACCGCTTCTTTGACGTTCTTTTCCATCCCCTTGCCGTTGTCGTACATCCATCCAACGGTAAATTGGGATTCCGCATCCCCTGCCTCTGCCTTGGTCCGGATTTCTTCAACGGTCTGTGCGCGCAACACCGTCACCAAAACGGCGAACGCGAAAGTAGGGATGCAGCAGGCTAACAGACGTGGAAATCGAGAGAACATGGATAAGACCGAAAACTACGGACGACTCCGATTTTCTCCGACCCGCGCACGAGTCAAGTCTCTCTCGGAGCATAAATCGTAATGTCACGTGAACGCTACGAGACTGGTACGAGATCCCCTCATTTTTGTCACGCTGACCCCCTATATTCGTAGAAGTACTTACTCACGTCTTTCCGAATTAAAGCCCAACGATGCGTCTCTTCCCTTCTGCAATTCCTTGTTTCGTCGCGATCTGGTTGACCGCCTCTCTTAGCGCTCAATCCGCGCAGCTATCGCCGCACGTCGAACAGTCAATCGATCGGACATTTTCGCTCACTCGATTTGCGGAAATTCCGGAACCGGGATCTTACGCCGCGCTGCTCGCACTCTTTACGGTTTCATTTGTGGCGGTGCGACGCTGGCGTGGACGGTCTTTCGGGGCATAGGCCGGGCAAAAGAAACGTCAGGCCGGCCGGAGAACAGAAGCGAGGCAAAGAAATCCCTCTAAAGGGAGTTGAAACCGAGAACAGAACCGATCCACCAGTGAGTTGGAGTTCCTTCCGAGAAATTAACCCACATTCTGCAGCCAGAAACCAGCCGTAGGTCGCAGAAGCCACAGAGAAAATCGTTTAAGGAAATTGGATTCGTCGAGGGAATGCTCTTATGTGGGTGACCGTTCTTGTTTTGCTTGGTAGAAGCGTTTGGCGTGAAGCCTGGGGCGGCAGGCCTCTGACCATTGGCGCAATTCTGTTTTTCCTGGGCTTAGCTACACCCTCCCATGCGGTCATCTACTATTCGACCGCCGACGTGAACTACAACACCACCGCGCCCACCGGTGCGTTAGCGGGAAGCGGCTGGCAATGGGTCGGCGAATGGATCGGATTCCAAGGGACCGCCATCGGTCCGAATCATTTTTTAACGGCAAAACATGTCGGTGGCAGCGTCGGGAATCCCTTTGTTTATCGCGGCGTGAGCTATACCACCACTGCGGTGATAAACGATAGCGTGAGCGATCTCAGTATTTGGCAAGTGGCCGGCACGATGCCCGACTGGGCGCCCCTTTATCGTGGCAGCGACGAAGTGGGCAAATCCTTGGTTGTGTTCGGTCGCGGTCTCACCCGGGGGTCGGAGGTTCGAGTAAACGGCATTTTGAAGGGATGGATGTGGGGCAGCGGCGATGGACGACTGCGCTGGGGTGAAAACACCGTGAGAACACTGATTTATTCGGGACCTACGCTGGGAGACTTGCTTTACGCCACCCTCGACGCCGGCGCGGGTCCCAATGAGGCCCATCTCGCGGTCGGAGATTCGAGCGGTCCTATCTTCATTAACGACGGCAGCGGATGGAAACTGGCCGGGGTGGCCTATTCCGTCGACGCCTATTTCAGCTACTCCGGCGGGTCCGCCCCGGGCTTCATCGCTGCACTTTTCGATTGTCGTGCCCTTTACTTTGGTTCGGCGGGTGGATGGAATTTGATTCAATCCGCGTTACCGGTTCCCACCGGCTTTTACGCCTCGCGAGTTTCGGCCCGCGTCAATTGGATCGACTCGATCGTGCCGCCCGCCTCCCCGGTCACCGTCGTTCACCGCGTCGATGCCCTCCCTCCTCTCGCCTCTCTCCTCGCTGCTTTTGCCCTCGCGGGCATCGGCTTCGCAGCGCTCCGAAAATCCGGCTCGCCCAAACCCCGCCGCCCTCGGATTGTGCCGTCTAGGTAACGAACCGACTATTGTCTTGAGCGAAAGCCTTGCAGATCGCACACGGTGGTTTCGTGAACATCTTGGTGCAGGCGCAGATATTGACCAATCGAATCCTTGCCGCGTCTTTCTTGATCGTGGCAACCGTGGCGCTCCCCTCATTTCACCTGCACGGGCAGCCGCCCCCGGCGAGCGGAATTCCGGAACCGCAACTCAAACGTCTTTTGCGCATGGCAGAGGGCTCCTCACCAGGTCCCTCGGTCGAAACGCCGGAACAATCGGTCGAGCAGTTCCTCGCTTATCTTCGACGCACCTCCCCGATCGCCGCCGAAAAACTTTCGTCCGGCGAGATGGACGAAAGCGAGCTGGAGTCTCGTTTGCGAGTGTATCTCCGCGAAAAGACTGCCCTCAAACCGCGACCCTCAGCCCAACCGCTCCAAGATGTTCTCTCCCGCGTGAACGATGCCTTGAGCCGGATGCCCGAATCGACCGCTCTCACGTCGGACAAGAACATGCTCAGCACCCGCTTTCTCGAGCGTTTGGCCGAGCGCAACCGGGTCGCCGGAGAGAGTCTCGCCAACGGCTCCATGTCGGACCAGGAACTCGAATCCCGTCTCGCCCTTTTCCTGACCGATTATCGGGCGGAAACGGAAGCGGCGAAAATCGATCCTGAGACCGCGTCGCTCCCGGCCATCGTCGACGCGTTTGTTAGCGCGAATTTCGGCCGCGCGAGTGACCGACCCAACTCCATCGCATTTGAGGGCTCGATTCAGCAGGGCGCCTTCGCCCGAAAATTCGCCATCTTTAAGAAACGACCGAACAAATTGCGGATGCACATTTTGGATGACGGGATTGTCGTGGCCATGCTGGGTTTCGACGGCAAGCGCGGATGGACCCAAACGGCGGGAGAGCCTGCCGTAGCCGTCATTGGTAAAACGGAGTATGAACTGGCCACCCTCGCGCGCTTCGATTCGCCTCTGATCGGCTACACCGAACGAGGTGCACAGATTTCTCGAGTCAAGGTTTCGTCTGCCGACAATGTGATTGTCCGTGTCCGTGAATCGGACGGATCCGAATCGATTAGCACCATCGACCCCAAAACGATGACCGAAGTCGCTGTGATCCTTTCTAGCCCGGGATACGATACGGATGAGACACGCTATGGAGATCACCGCAAAATTGGACCGCTCAACTTTGCATTTTTGCAGGAGCAATGGGTCAAGGGATCCGTTCGGGCCACGACCCGAATTGCCACTGTGACACTCGACTCCGGTTTGCTCGACGGATTTTTTGAACGTCCTACCTCTGCCTCAAAGCAATTTGTTTTCATGGACTTTATGTCAGGCGTCCGAACGTTGACCGCACGCGCGAACAGCGGGGCGGCGGCGAGCGCCGGAAGCCGCGCGATTAACTCATCGGAGAAAAAATGAGCCGCGGAAAAATCCGTTCCCCGCGATCAGGGGACTGCGTAAACCTCGAGCAGGGTCACGCCCGAAGAGTCACCTTTTCCTGAAATTTGCACGGTGTAGGGTCCAGGCGAAAGCGTCACTCGGAGTGCTGCATCGGTCGACGCCCGCGGGAGGGCAAAAGCGCCCACCTCGGAAAACGCGCGGGCGAGCTCGTCTGTTCCCGCCCAATCGTCGTTTTCGGCGAGGATGGAACCTTCGGAGTAAAGCCGAATAGAAGGATCCTGAAGAACGCCCGACACTCCGAAGGCTGCCAGCGTGGCTCCAATTCCTCGGATGATTACGGTTTGAGCTTCATCCCCGCTGACAACGAAACCGACGATCAACGCCCTTTCTCCGGTCCCTACAAAGTTGCGCACGGACAGGTTGACTAAGCGTGCGGAAGGCGGTTGGCCACCCACGTCGTAAATCTCAGCCAGAACCACGCCTTTGGTGGAGTCGCCACTCGAAACGTGGGCGGTATAACCGCCAGGCACCAGACTCCTCAAAATCGCCGCGTCCTTCGAATCGCTCCGAAGACTGAAGGCGCCCACCTGACTAAACGTCTCCGAAAGTAATAAATCGCCGCCCCAGTCATCGTTTTCGCCCACGTTTTGGTCACCCGAACGGATCGAAAATTTAGGATCGGACGCTCGGCCGGATACGCCGAACGGGGCGAGCCCTGGCCCGACAGCCCTCACCAGGAGTGACTGGGAGAGGCTTCCTTCACTGACAAAACCCAGGATTAACGATTCATTACCGCTGCCTGCAAAGGCGCGCACCGACAAATTCGACAACCTCGGCGAACGCTTCACCGCGAGCGTTACCGCGTTGCTTGTCACCGTACCGAAGAGGTTGGAAATGACCACCGAGTACGACCCTCGGTCGCTCAGGGTCACGGCGGGAATTGCCAAGACCGCGCCGGTCGCCGCAGGAACGATCGAACCTTCCTTGTACCACTGAAAAAACAACGGCGCAGCCCCGACCGCCTCCACCCGAAAACCAAAGCTCGTTCCCACGCGAGCGGAGCCATTCTCCGGTTGACGCGTAATCGCGGGTAGTTGCAACGCGGTCGGACGAATTTCCAGTGTGGCGGGGCTGCTATACGCTGTGCCCAAGGCATTTGTTGCCATCACCCGATAGATGCCGGCGGCAGACGCCTCAATACCACCGAGGGTGAGCGCGGCGGCCGTTGCTCCGGCAATGATGGCACCCTCTTTTGTCCACTGATAGGTTGGAGCGGGCATCCCGGTTGCCGTGACCGTAAACACCACGTTCGCCCCGGTTGACGCCAACTGGGAGAGAGGATGGCTCGCGATCGTTGGTGCCACCGGCACGGGATTGACGGTTAATGTCGCGGCGGAGCTGGCCACGGTTCCCGCAGAGTTCGTCACGATCGCGCTGTAATCGCCCCCGTTGCCCGGTTGGACGGAGTTTAGGGTGAGCGATGAGGTGGTCGCGCCGGAGATAACGACTCCATCCTTGCGCCACTGGTACGTTGGCGCCGGACTACCGCTCGCTCCGACCGAAAACACCACGGTCGTGCCCGCTGTAACCGTCTGAGAAATCGGATGGGTTGCGATCGCCGGTGCCACTGCCGCCCGATTCACCGCTATTGTCGCCGCATCGCTGGTCACCGAACCCACGGTATTCGTCACCACCACCGTGTAGTTGCCCGCCTGTGACACTTGAATCGTATTCAGGGTCAGCGAAGACGCCGTCGCACCCGCAACCTCGACACCCTCCCGCTTCCACTGGTAGGTCGGTGCGGGAATTCCCGAGGCGACGACGGTCAATGTCACCGCTGCTCCGACCGTCGCAGACTGGGACACGGGCTGGGTGGCGACGATCGGGGCCATGGGCGCGGGGTTGACCGTCAGCGTGGCGGCGTTGCTGGTCACGTTTCCAGCGGTATTCGCAACCATCACCGTGAAACTTCCGGCGTCGGCCGCATGCACCGCGCTCCAGCTCAGCGACGACCCCGTGGCACCCGCGATCGGCACCCCGTTCTTACTCCATTGATAGGTCAAGGTCGGGCTTCCCGTAGCCGCGACCGAAAAACTCACGCTCCCGCCAGCGGTGGCGGTCTGCGACACGGGTTGATTCGCGATCGTTGGCGCGACCGCCGCCGGATTGACCGTCAATGTCGCCACCGTGCTGGTCACCGTTCCCGCGGAGTTCGTCACCACCACGCTGTAACCGCCCGCGTTACCCGCTTGCACTCCACTCAGGGTCAGCGACGGTGCCGTCGCCCCGCCGATCGCAACCCCGTCTTTGCGCCACAGATACGCCGGCGCCGGACTGCCGCTCGCCGTGACCGAAAAGGAAACAGTAGCCCCCGCGGTCACCGCGCTCGACACCGGCTGAGCGGTGATGACCGGGGCCACCGCCGCTGCAATAACCGAGTCGATCCATGCCAGCCGTTGCGAGACCCGCGTGACGTAAAACGAACTGGCAAGAGGCGTCGGATTGGCGATTAAAGACCAAGGCCCGGCCTCTCCGCCATAGTACAGCTCGCGGATGTCGAAGAGTGCCGCCATAAATCCGGTTCCGGAGGAGGACGTGTTGAAGAAGGCGGTCACGTAGGCCGCTACCCCTGCGAGCTTCCATCCAGAACCGTTATTCACGAAAACGGGCCCACCGGAGTCGCCGGTCGCAAGGTGCGCTTCGTTGGGACCTTCGGTGGCATCGAAGGAAGCATAGAGAAGTTCCCCCCAATAGGCACCACCGTAACTGGTCCCTCGCACGGTGTTCGTTCCCCAGCGGAGCCTCCCGTCGCCCGGCGCGTAGGTCCAGCCTTTGAGCACACTGCCCACCTTGACTTCGGAGCCACGGATCATACCGCGTCCGAAGGCCACCATCGTGCGACCCTCTTCGTCGTTGGTTCGATAAACGGGAGCCCACGAAGGAAACGTCCCGCTCACCTTCCAAACCCTCAGGTCGCTGCCGGCGTCATCGAAAGCCGCAGTGGTCACATAACCGACCCCATTCAACTGAAACGAAGCCCCGACCGATCCGCCGATATGGCGGGCGGTGACAAACTGATTTGGCCCAATCGCGGTACCCTGAAATCCGTTCCAATTTCCCACCCATTGCCATCCACTGTCCGCCAGTTGTCCTGTGGGTGCCGCCGTATTGAAATTTATATCACCCGTAGAATGGAAAATCACCGCACGCGCCGGAATCGACTGAAGAATTAACGAAGCCAGCAGCAACCAAACACGCGCCAACCAGCCATCTCGTTTCCGAAGAGTGGAACTCAAGCACGGTACTTTCGCCACGCATCTACCCATTTTTTGAAAAAAGGATTTCCGACTCCATATAACGACGGTGACGAAAGAGAGGAGCATTGGAGGAGGTGGAAAGGAAGAGCCTGAGAAAGCGTTTATTATAACGACTCGGTCATCCATTTTCTATCGGGTGTTCTCCTCTCAGAAGTCCCTCAAAACACCACAGTCGGTGAATTATTGACGAGCACTTGACGGAATCGTGACATAACTCGCCGAAAACCACCCTGCCGCATCCCGACACCGAGATTTTCAGGACAAAAAAGCCGCCCATTGAGGATTCTCAATATGGGCGGCTCCTCAATCTGCAGGAAGAGGTGGCTTGGAATCGACTATCCTGTCAGTTACTACCGCCTATTCTCGATCGAGCACCAAAGCAGGTCTCAAGACCGGTCAAAAGTCCTCAGGCCGAGCGCGAGGCACGACGCCGAAGGAATGCTACACCCATCGCGGAGAATCCCGTGATCAACGCATAGACGGAAGGCTCCGGAATGATCGCACCGGGGCTCGCTGGAATCAGGAAATCCTGGACGGTAGCGCTCGACAATCCGTAAAGGAGCATCTGCCCGGGTCCACCGGATTTATTCAGCTCGGCTTTAACACCGTCGAGGAGGAGAATAGCTGCAGCCAAGACATTAGCGGGAGCGTCAAGTCGGAACGCATCACTGGCCAGTGCAACTGAGGAGGTCGACGTTCCCAAGAAATCGTCATTACCCAGTTCCCAAATGGCCACTTGGAACGCGAGTTTATCCGTGGCAGACAACAACACGGATGGATTATAATTGGAAACGCCAAACTTCGTGAAGTAGAGCGCCTGCAGATTTGTCACCCGATTCACTTGGAGATCCAGCAGTCCGGAACCTGAACCCGTGGAGGGGAAGGAAGTCGAAAGGTTAGTGTCGATATTGAAGACATTACCCGTGGAAGGAACCCCGATAACCTGCTGCAGTTCAACGCAAAATAAATCAAATTTCGACGGGAAGATCGGACCGTCGGATTGAGCCGT
>Ga0163154_10010774_pt1 | contig 10092 bp, 4 predicted proteins | sample OliLakLV19MP9P1_FD_148649 | JGI IMG/M metagenome (GOLD analysis project Ga0163154, IMG submission 148649) | Freshwater microbial mat bacterial communities from Lake Vanda, McMurdo Dry Valleys, Antarctica - Oligotrophic Lake LV.19.MP9.P1 | ecosystem: Environmental > Aquatic > Freshwater > Lake >...
ACTGTAGAGGATGCAAAAGCTCCACCTCCTCCTCCTCCACCTGCTGAGAGGCTGATTACTCCTCCACCTCCTCCTCCTCCCCAACAAGCGACATCTGCTGATGTTACGCCTGTGGGAGCAGTCCAGGCGAAAGCGCCGGGGGTTACAAACGATTCAGAACGAGTCAGATCACCAGTGTCGTCGTCGGTGGTGGCATAAATGGAGTAGCGTATCGTATCATTTGGCGTGGATATGTTTTCCCAATCTCCACTACCACTGCCGGTGTCAATCATGTCACGAATACAAATTGCAACTCCGCAGACGGAGTCACCGGATGACGCAGGGCCTATGCCACTAATACCAGTTACAGCAGAAATTGTATCGTATGCGAGCGAAGCTGCTGTGCCGTTGACAACAACATCGTTTCCGTTACCTTTGACAGTGAGGAAGTATGGCTGGGCTGCTATTGTCGGATTAGAATCAAATGTGATGGTCTTCCACCCTATAGTATTAAATGAAGTGGTCGCAGACTTACCATTAGTTATAATGCTCCAATCTGATGCTCCTAAGCCATCGTAAATGCCAGCTCTTACTTTTATGGTGTCCGCTGTTGTACTTATGACGTAAAGATTGATACCTGTTATTGTTGTGGCAGACGTAGATGTCGCGCGATTTCCACGAATCGCGTCAGTATATGCACCAGATAGATAACGAGCGATATAATGAGATGAGCTTCCACCTATGGTGAACCCAAACGTAGGGTCAACCCGCACCGGATACGATGCATTATCGAGCCACTCCATAGGAACTGTGACAGTTAGAGTCCCAGCTTCGTATGAAAGCTCCGCCCATTGCTCATTGCCGTCAGCGTCAAAGGCTTTCGGACGATAAATATGAAATGCCTTGCCGGTGGAGTAGTTGGTACTTCCAACACGGTGATTAGTCTGCTCCTTGTGGTAGACAGCGTAAGAGCCAATGACGTTTTCAGGGCGTTCTGCACCATCTGCAATCTCTTCCTGCGTAAGCTGTGGCTGGTAGAAGAAGTCGAGTTCCTCAGCGCCTTCAATCTTAAAGTCAAACACGTTCGTGTCAGGCTTCTCGTTGAGAATAACCTCAATCTCGAAGCCGCCATCCTCCATGCCCTCCTTAGCTTCAAGCGGATAGGCATGTACCTCCTCTTTCCCGTCCTTCCACTCCATGCGGTCAGTCAGGAACGCTCGGCTTCCCTCCCCCTTCACCTTCTCGTAGGAAACGGTCAGTCCTGCCTCACCATTCCACTTTTCTAGCGTGACGGCTGGACGGTCTTTCTCCAAGGACACCTTGTTCTTGCCCGCTTCCTCGATGGTTGATGAAGCGACAATCTCAAAGCGGTTCCCTTTGTCCTCGTAGGGATTGATTTGCTGATCTACAACAATAGTTCCTCCACCCCCAAGAGTGGCTGCAGTTGCAAATCCTATTATTATTTTTTTTACATCCATACTAATTGCAAGTAGTCATTGAGGCCGTTAAAACGCCATTTAAAGCGGTGACAAAAGTCCATCCTGCATCGTCTGTATCTCGTAGTGCCAGACATCCCCTACTTCCTGCGCCTCCTATCTGCACCGTTGAAGTAGAGCTTGAAAGATCGTCAACACTCAAGAGAGTCGTAGGTGTTGTTGTCCCTATTCCCACTCTTGCAGAGAGTATATTGACTTCATCTGTTGCTTGGTCATCGAACTCAATTCGTCCTGCAGCGCCTCCTAAACCTATCCAGTCGTCATCTGACGCAAGTAAAGAGGTAAGCCATGATGCGGTATTTAACGTTTTATTGGCTAGAGTTTGAGTGCCGTCTACGGTAACAACCGATGCAGCGTTGGTTCCTGCAGTAGTGACTCGAAGATCACCAGTAGAGACAGTGAGAATTCCTGATGAATGAGTAATGACAGAATTGCTATTATCAAAGTTAATAGTAGCTCCTGTGTCTAAAAAGAGATCATCCCACGACAATGCGGTAGTACCAAGGTCTGCTCCTCCGTCAGTGTCAGGATTCATTGCTAGATTTGCTACGAAATTATCCGCAGTAATTGTGTTTGTTGTAGGGTCATACGAAAAAGCAGCTTCGCTTGAGAGTGCGTCTGCAGTAGTGGTATACAAAACAGTGTTCGTTCCTCCAAAAGTTGAAAGCCCAGTACCTCCGTTTGCAACAGAGAGATCAGTACCAGACCACTGTGCATTATTGATTGAAGCACACGTCCCAATACCAAGTGCGGAAAGAACCGTTACAAACTGATTGGTACATGCCCCTGAACCTGCATATTCTGCAAATACACCAGATGCTCCCGTGAGGGTTAAAGCGGATGTGAGACTTGCGACGGTTAGTTGCGAAGAAATATGTGTGCGTGTGGATTGTAGGTAGGGAAGAGTACTTGTAGCTGTAGAAGTTGCTGTGATGTACGGAACTTTCACCTCCTTGGCCCACATAGTTTGTAGAGGTCGGAGCACATTACTCGTGTAGTCCCAACTAACTGGTGTAGCAAAAGCAAGAGATGGGGCGAAGATAAGACCGATAATGAATGATATAAATATTTTTTGCATAATGTTAAATGATAGCTCGGATGTACGAACTGGGCGCAACATCCAGTGTTATTGATAAGGCTGCGTATGAATATCCAGCACCATCGAAGTATGTTATTCCGTCGGATACAACCCATTTAGGTGATGCACTAACGGTGAAAACAGCGTTTGAGCTGTTCACTGTTCCTGTGGGGGTTTCTACAGTGACGCCAGTAAGCGATTCAATTTTGTCTCGTACAGCGTTTTTTGTAGGTACTGAGAGGTCGCCATTCCATCCTGTAGAGTCATAGGCCTCATCGTCTACCGTGACGGTGGTTGCAGTAATGAGTGTTGTAGCGAGCGTGTCGGTTGTAGTATCAAATGTGAGTGCTGTATCGCCTTCAAGGGTGCCGTTACCTGTCCATACACCTACCTGATTGTTGACTGGTGTGCCTACTTTAGCAACGTCTCCACTTCCTGCGGGAACATCGAATGAAGGTGCAGAGGAAGCACCGTTAGACTTCAAGAATGTACCGTCAGCTCCTAGTGCTAACTCGGTAACGTCACCTGAGCCGTTTGAGTAAAAGACACGGTGTGCTGTTTGGTCTACAAATGAAGTGAGGTTTGTGTAGCCCCCACCGCCAGCCGCAGTAAGGGAAATTCTACCGTTCCCATCATAAGTGGGTGTAAGACCTGTGCTGAAGTTAATCTCTGTTACGTGTGCAGAAACTTCTGCACCTGCATTTAAGAAACGAATGTTTTTACCGCCTCCACTCCCTCCTTGTGGGTTAGTACCGATTTTCTGTATATCAGCGATAGCTTTTGCAAGTCCCCGTACTCGTTCAGCGTCTACGAGTTTTTTAGAGTTGTTTACTTTTTCAACTACTTGGTCAGCAGTATCAGGTGAGCCGTCTTTGCCATATGTACCGTCTTTGCCGTTGTTGCCTGTAATTCCTTTGTCGCCCATCTTACCTTTGTCGCCCATCTTTCCTTGTAGTCCTGTATCACCTTTTTCACCTTGTGCACCACGTTCTCCTATTACTCCTCTGTCTCCTTTCTCTCCTTTCTCTCCTTTTGACCCTTGCACAAAGTCTCCTTTCTCTCCTTTAAGCATTGAAAAGAAAGCAGTCGCTAGTTCATTGGGCTTGTTGGTGAGTTCCATCTGCATCTTTGTTTGGGATGGTTTGTTCTTTATTTCTTCGAGGAGTTGATTGGTTTTCTGTGTATGCGAAAGGGTATCTTGCGAGGTGTTTGCAAGTCGTTCTGCTGGAGTCTGATGTATTATTGATTTTTTCATTTTCCTGTCATTAGTAAGTCAAATTCTTCATCTGTTAAGATGGTTTCAACTATACGGTTTGCTTCTTGTTCGGGGAGAGTGCGGATATATTCCATAGCTTCTTTGGGGTCTAACTCTAGTTTTAATCGGACGGCCTCAGTATTCTTTGACCGATAAGATGCTCTTATACTGATAAGTGTATCATATTGTGTATCAGTTAAATCATCTAAAACCTTTTGTACTTCCTCATCTTTTCCCTCTGCCGTCAGTGCTTGTACTTTGTCAAAGATGGGCTGTATTACTTCCCGTTCTTTTTTAGATTCTTCTAGCTTTTTAGCCTTGAGTTTCTGTTCTGGGGTCTTTACACCATCGAAGTGATCTTTGGCATTTTTTCCTGAGTACTTTCCAAACAGAGCATTTTGGATTTTTGAACCCGTAGTCTGTCCTGTTTCAAATTGTTTGTCCCCCGAATTTGTAAACACCCCACCCTCTCGATTTGCCTTTAGACCCTCATACGTTTTCTTTATTTGTACTCCCCCTGGAATTAGACCAACGGCAGACTTGCCAATGTCCTTTAATTTTTGCTCAGTGGTGCGATCTCCCCCGTATTTGTTAGGTGCGTCAACAACTGCTTTTACTACTTCTACTGGTAACTTCATAGATGGTGTTGTCCCAAACTTTTGATCTCCAGTAACAATACCTGAGAACGGTAACAACTCTTTCATATCCATACCCATAGCTTGACCAACGGTGTACACAAACGCTGCGCCACCAATGGCATAGCGGATGACTCCTGCAAGGTTTTTGTCTTTTACCAGTCCCGCCAAGAACTCAGTCTGTTTAATTGGGTAGCTCATAAACTGTGCAAAAGTCTTAACAATGTCACTTGAGATCATCTGTGGTTGGTCAACTACGTCATAGTTAAACTGAGTGTTACGCACAATCTTCTTGGCGTATTTAATTGCTTCGTCTTCAGACATTCCCTTATTAAGCCCTTTGCTCTTTGCTCCAAAGTACGCAGCTCCTCGGTTAATACGCTCAGCGGTGTCAAAGAATACGAATAGTGCTTTATCTAATTTCTTCAGAGCGTTCTTAGTGGTAGAGAGTGTGCGGTCTTCAATAAACGTGTTGGCTAAAATTCCTTGCGCTTCAAGTTCAGCATGGGATGAAGGGTTAAAGAGTTTTGCGTAGCCAATAGTGGTGTATTTCTCTCCTAACGTGGCGTAGGTATTTACTCCTTGGGAGAGGTTGCGGATTGCAGATGATAAATTACCCCCAAGCATACCGCTATATGTCATCTTACGGAGAACACGGAGCAAGTTAGTTAGTGGTCGCTGTCCAAAACGGTAGCCAATTATTGACTTGATACTATTGTCAACCAACGTGTCAGTGTTAGTTGGGCGTAGGTTTACTCGTTCTATGTAGTGTTGGATGAAGTCAAATTGTGTTTTTTCGATATTAGAAAACTCTAGTGAACTTCCTGCTTTCTCTTGGATACGTTCAAGAGCTGGATCCATGTGGACTTTACGGGTTGCTCGTTTTGTATACGCATCAAGTGCTCCCCATACATCTTGTTTATATCCTTTAGCACCAAGACGTTTAAGGAGAAACGGGTCATATACCGCTCCTGGAACTTTATCAGCAATGATTTTAGCTAAGTCCTCATCAAACTCTTTAGCAATCAATTGTTCGTCAAAGAGGTGAGTGATGTAGTTCGTCACACGATTATCTTCAGGTAGTTTAAGTCGGTTAGCCCAGTTTTTGAGATATGCTTGTATTTCGGTTGCTACTTTCTGTTCAGCAGGAGACAATGCAATTTTCTCTCCGTCAAGATACTGGAAGATTCGTTTACTTGACGCAGGAGGTACACGCTTGCTCCAAGCCTTTATTGTAGCCATATTCTTAGGCAACTCCATAACATACTTTTCGTATTGGTCACGCAGTAAGTCAGCTTCTTTCCCAAATCCTATCTTACGCAATACTCGGTCAGGGGTTCGGAGCCAGTCTATAAAATTTACCTTCTTCCCAACAGGGGTCTGAGGTGTTATAATCTTCTCTAATGATAACGGTTTTTCGGACTGTGGTAGACGGACTTCTCCAAGTGCTTGCTGCGCTTGTTCTTCTAGTGTTGCTACTTCCGCTTTCGATATGGTCTTTGACACGGGAGCTTTCACCACAGCAACAGGCTTCTGCATTGCTTTTGCTAGCAATCCTTGTGATTTTTCTTGTTCTATAGACTTTCGTAGCGCAACACGGTCTTCTTGTAGCCGTACTTTCTGTACTTTGTAAGCATCGTAGGCATCACGAGCTTCTTCGGCACTATCAAAACCAGCAGACTTAGCTTGATCGTCTACTCCTTCTCTGAGTCCCCCTTTAAATTCACCACGGGTAGATATGTTTTTAGAGAGTTGTTTAGCGGGGTTATTATCAAGTGCCTCTTGCTGAATTTCTATTGCAAGTTTTTTCTGTTCAAGTGCATCTGAGAGTTGTGATTTAGGTTTAGAAAGTACAGGTGCTTTTGTCTTGACTTCAAAAGAAGCTAATGTACTACTCTCGTCACGCTTGTTTACCCATTGTCCCCCTTTCTTTACTTGGTATACATCACGACCATCACGTGAGACTACCCGCACCTTGTTTTCTGCGATGAGTCTGTCGATTGGTGAAACCTTCTGCGCTTTATCAAACGAATCAGGCTTTAGTCCTTTAGTTACGTCTTCGGCAGAAAGTCCGAGTCGTGGCTGTCGCTTGAGTTCTGTTGCGTAGTCCTTAGCAAGCTGGAGGATTCCGCTTGGCTTTTTGAGCGTTGGTGCTTCCCCTTTGACCGCATTACTCATTACATTCTGTGCTTGGTTCTTGGAGACAATGTACGTTTCACCGTCTTGCAAGAGTACCTTGTTGCCTTTCAGTTCGTATGGAGTAAGGGCTTCACCTGCAGGAATGACTGATTTCTTACCGTAAATATCAGTAACAGGCACATCACGTTTAAGGTTGATGTCGGGGTGTCTCTTGGTTATGTCTTGTGCTGAGAGTCCTTTTGCTTTTTGGAGTGCATCTTTTGCATCTGCAAAGTGTCCGTCTGTTGACCCTTTCTGTATCTGTTTGAGTATTGGGTTCTCTACGTTCTTTTCAATACGTGTACGTTGTGCCTCACTAGTACCTTTTGGTTTTTGTAAGATAGCTTGTTTGGCTTCTTGTTGAATCGGAGTACCTTTAGCCGCTTGATACTCTGCTCGGAGTTGGGATGTGGTTTTAATGTCGGAGGGATAAAAACCAAACTCGTTTACATCATCCATAGCCCACCGTACATCTTTTGCTTTAACGACTTTTGAGTAAACCTGCATTGATTTTCCAGCTTCTACGTTACCAATAGCGTGTCCGTCTGCGTATTTCTTTGAAAAAGTTACCCAATCACCATTATTAAAGTCTTTTGACGGCCCAGCACGATAAATTGTGACCTCCGCTTCGGGATTACCTTTAATCTTTTTCAGAACAGCGATTGATTGTAAATCCTCTGGTGTGCCTCGTGAGCCGTACCACTGAGAATACATATCTTTAGGAATCACCTCTTCTCCATCTACTAATTCAGTCAAATCAAAAGACCTTGTGCCAGGCGTTGGTTGATGCCCCCCTTGATAACTCGTATCTGGGGTCTGCCCCTTCACAAACTCATCCTCTGTCATCCTTTTGGCGATGGCTTCTTTGGCTGGTGTAGGTCGAGCTTCTTGTTTTACTGGTTTTTGGAGAGACTGAGAGATTGGTGCTTTTGGTTCTTCGTCTGAAATACGTTTAAGCGTGTCAGCAAGGTTTTTGTTAGGAGCAATAGCCTCCTCTTTGGTTATTCTCCCCATCCTCTGTAGTTCGTCTGCAATCTTTTGCACTTGTGATCGGATTTGTGTTCCTTCCTCAAAAGACATTTTTTTTACTCCATTTGAAAGGTCAGCAAAGGAGTTAATGACTTTTTTCCCTGCTTCAGATAGAGGTTTATTCACTACCCTTTTCATGCTACCCCCGATTCCCATAGGGTCTACAAGATTATCCCCAACACGTGTCATCCCTGTTTCCGTGTCAAGTTCTTTCGCTCGTTGTACTAACTGTGGTGTACTCTGGTTCGGTTTTTCGTTTTGAGCTGTTTTGAGCTGATCTGAAAAGGAAGGTGCAATAACCTTTTTAAGTGGAGAAATCTTTGAAACAACATGTTCGTCAAAAGACTGGAAGACTGGCTTAGGTAAAAGAGCCTGTGCTATTTGGACAAAAGGAGCACGTTGTACTTGTGGAGCTTGGCTTATAGTAGACCCTGGCAACGGGCGTATACTCTGCCCTCCCTGTGGTTGGTTGTTAAAGATTGACATATCAATCTTTTGTCCTATAGGGCTTAGGTTTGGTTGCCGTGTAACTTGATTACCCAGACTAAGAATCCCACCATTAGAAGGCTGTTGTGCTATTTTCTGTCCTATAGGTGAGAGTGCCATATATTATTGATTCCATCCTGCTCTTGATGAGCTTTTTTGTCCTATTCCTGCTGCTTGTTTCCATTGTGAAAGATACCCCGCTGGTTCAAGAGATTGTCGTGATTGATTTTGGGTTTCTGTAAAGTCATTCAAGAAAAGTCTGAGTTGTTCATCAGTAAGTGTTGTCATGAGACTTGTTGCGAATGAAGAGGCAAACATACTTTGTGCTCTTGTTTTTAAATCTGCGGTCTTCGCTCTCATAAAGTCAAAACCTTGTGATGAGTCATATCCCCCTTGTGGAACGGACGGACTAGACGATTGTGTACCTTTTTGGGATTGTGTACCTTGTTGTGATTGTGTAAATTTGTCTGCGTACTGACTTGCCTGTGTCATGTTCTGGTAGTTTTGCTGATAGAGTCCAGCGTTATATGCGTTTATGTTCTGTGCGTTTGTGTAGTTCTGTTGATTGGCATTATTAAGCATAGTGTCTTTAGACTGTCCGTAGTCTACTCCCACTTTTGCTACGTCAATTGCTGATTGTCGCTTGCTTTGTAGGTTAGCGAGTTTCTGTTGCAAGGTTTGCTGGCGATTTCCCACATCTTGCCGTTGGAGTCCATAGCGTTCTTCTACTGCGTTTTGTTGCCCTGTAATAAAGCCCATTGAAATAGGTTGATCTTTAATGTTTCGATTCATCACCCCTTGTCCTTGGTTTAAGTTACGGAGTTCAGAGTCAAGTGCTCCTTGTTGGTCTTGGAGTTTTGTTTCTTCGTCTGATTGTTTCATTGAGTCCATCAAGGACTTGTAGTATGCGTCTGCACCTGACGTTTGAGGTGTGTAGGGAGTGTAATTTTGATACTCAGGTTTTGTAAATGCAGGGTTAGGGGCAAGACCAGTTTGCGAAGCTATCGGTGGTGTAGTCTTCCCACTCTTAATCTGCCCTGAAGCAACAGAGCTATTGAGGTTCTTTTGGATTGCCTCAAGCTGTGATTTTGCTGAAGCAAGTGTTGCAGAAGAATCATTAGAGGTTGTTGGTTTTGCCTTCGGATTGTACGAAGGGTCTCGCATTGAGAGTTTTTTGTTTGTTGCCATATTGTTTATGATACTAGTACTCCGATAATCTTCTTGCCTCTACTTCCGTTTACTCCGTCAGCTCCGTACACAGCAATCCCTATATTCGTTCCCGCACCTAACCCTGGATTACCCCCGTTGCCTCCTGTACCTCCTGAAGTGTTTATAGTTACTCCATTGTCGGTATATGTTCCTGAACAGAGCATGTACACGTCTACTCCGTCTGATCCATCCCCACCTGCTCCTCCTGCTCCAGCAATTCCGTTTGTTGGTGCAGTTGAGTTGCCTCCTGTACCCCCTGCTCCTCCATCAGCCCCAAACGCTTTTACTGTCCCTGAAAGTGTCATATTGCCACCAACGTATACAAATAGTGGTACTGCACCGTTAAGCCCAGCTCCACCTGCACCTCCTATGCCGCCAGATTCATTTGATGCCCCACCTGAAGCAGAGTTGCCTCCTGTACCACCTGCCCCTCCTGTGACTCCCCCATTACCTCCTGCACCTCCTGCTTCTCCAGCGTACCCTAGTGCAGAACTACCATGAGACCCACTTCCACCTGCACCCCCATTACCTGTTCTCCCTGCCCCACCAATACCACCTGGTCTTCCACCAGTAGAGTACGCATTTCCACCAATCCCCCCATTTACATACCCATTTCCACCGTCACCACCTCTCCCACCTTGTCCTCCGTTACCTCCTGAACCACCTGTTGTTCCTGAATCTCCTCCGTTACCACCAATACCTGAGTTTGATTCACTAGTACCATTACCACCTCCACCACCATTACCT
>Ga0163154_10010777_pt1 | contig 10090 bp, 6 predicted proteins | sample OliLakLV19MP9P1_FD_148649 | JGI IMG/M metagenome (GOLD analysis project Ga0163154, IMG submission 148649) | Freshwater microbial mat bacterial communities from Lake Vanda, McMurdo Dry Valleys, Antarctica - Oligotrophic Lake LV.19.MP9.P1 | ecosystem: Environmental > Aquatic > Freshwater > Lake >...
AATGCGCTGGGCGACGCGCTGCGCGAGACCGATTGAGGTTTTCCCCGAGGACGGCATCACGATCCGCGGCAACACGCGCCGGCACTTCCGCGGTTCGAAGCCAGGCATTTTGCGGCGCGCGACACCCGGGGCCGGAACCCGGCTTGCGGTTGCCGGCCGATCCGCAGATTCATTCACCTTCATCATTCGACGGAATTCACAATGTACAACGATCCTTTCCTGCAAGTCGCCGGCACCAGCAGCACCGCGATGCCGACCATCGGCCACCTGATCGACGGCAAACTCGTCGCCGGTGGCAGCCGCTCCCAGGACGTGTTCAACCCGGCCACCGGCAAGGCGGAAAAGCGCCTGCTGCTGGCCGATGCGGCCACGCTGGAGCTGGCGATTGCCTCGAGCCAGGCTGCCTACCCGGCCTGGCGCGCGACACCGCCGCTCAAACGCGCACGCGTCATGTCCAAACTCAAGCAGCTGCTGGAAGAACATGCCGATCAGCTGTGTGCGCTGTTGACCGCCGAACACGGCAAGGTCGTCGGCGATGCATTGGGTGAGTTGCAGCGCGGCATCGAGAACGTCGAATACGCCAGTTACGCGCCAGAACTGCTCAAGGGAGAACACAGCAAGAACGTCGGGCCGTCGATCGACTCGTGGAGCGAGTTCCAGCCGCTGGGCGTGACCGCCGGCATCACGCCGTTCAACTTCCCGATCATGGTGCCGCTGTGGATGTGGCCGATGGCCGTGGTCTGCGGTAACACCTTCATCCTCAAGCCGTCCGAGCGCGACCCGTCGAGCGCGCTGATGGTGGCGCAGCTGGCGCTGGAGGCCGGGCTGCCGCCTGGCGTGCTCAACGTCGTCAACGGCGACAAGGAAGCCGTGGACGCGATCCTGGCCGACAGACGCATCGCCGCGGTGAGCTTTGTCGGCTCCACGCCGATCGCCGAATACGTCTATGCCACCGGCTGTGCGAACGGCAAGCGGGTGCAGGCCCTGGGCGGCGCCAAGAACCACGCGGTGGTGATGCCCGACGCCGACGTGCCCAATGCGGTCAGCGCGATGATGGGCGCTGCCTACGGCTCCTGCGGTGAGCGCTGCATGGCGGTGCCGCTGATCGTGGCCGTGGGCGACGCGACCGCCGACGCGATGATCGCCGGCCTGAAGACCGAAATCGCCAAGATGAAGGTCGGTCCGGGCAAGGACGCCTCCAACGACATGGGCCCGCTGGTCACCAAGCCGCACTTCGAAAAGGTCAAGGGTTATGTGGACCAGGGCGTCAAGGAAGGCGCGAAGCTGCTGGTCGACGGCCGCGGCGTCAAGGTACCGGCCGGCCACGAGGACGGGTATTTCATGGGCCCGTGCCTGTTCGACGACGTCAAGCCCGGCATGTCGATCTACCAGGACGAAATCTTCGGGCCAGTGCTCGGCATCGTGCGCGTCAAGACGCTGCAGGAAGCGATGGAGCTGATCGACCAGCACGAATACGGCAACGGCACCTGTATCTTCACCCGCGACGGCGAAGCGGCGCGGTATTTCAGCGACAACATCCTGGTCGGCATGGTCGGCGTCAACGTGCCGCTGCCGGTTCCGGTGGCGTACCACTCGTTTGGCGGCTGGAAACGCTCGTTGTTCGGTGACCTGCATGCCTACGGGCCGGATGCGGTGCGGTTTTATACCAAGCGCAAGACCATCACGCAGAGGTGGCCGTCGGCGGGGGTGCGGGAGGGGGCGGTGTTCAGTTTTCCGTCGAATCGGTAAGGTCGTCGAGCGACGCGTCGCGAACCCATGAGTACAGCCCATGGGCTGCGGGCGCCTGGCGGCAACGCTGGCACGTCGTGGCGCACGCCTGCCGCTGGATGTGCTCCGAAGGCAGCCCCGCCGCCCGGTCCAATGCACAAAGCTGCAATTTTCCCGCTGAGCGGTCGGCAAAAACCCCAAACTGCGCAAATCGGCCCTGGCTTGGGCTAGGATGAACAACTGTCCCGCCCATGCGACGTTCGTCATGACATTTCAGCGTTCACCCCGTCCACTCTTGCATCGCTACCTGCTTGCGCCCCTGCTGGCCTGCGCCGTTGGCTTGGCCATGGCTCCAGCGATGGGGCAGACTAACGCCAAGGCCGCCGGGTATTACGAAGACGCACTAGTGCGCTACGACAAGAAGGACATTCCGGGCGCCATCATCCAGCTCAAGAATGCGCTGCAGATCGATCCGAACATGTTGCCGGTGCAGTTGCTGTTGGGCAAGGCGTTGATGCAGAACGGCGAGGTCGCTTCGGCAGAAGTGGCTTTGACCGAAGCCCTGCGGCTGGGCGTCAACCGGGCCGAAGTCGCTGTGTTGCTCGGCGAGTCGTACATGGCGCAAGGCAAACACCGGCTAGTCGTCGACAAAAGGATTTTCGAACCCGCCGGCCTACCGGCTGGCGTGCAATTGCAGTTGCACTTGCTGCTTGCCCGGGTGCAAACCGACCTTGGCAACCCCGACCTGGCCATGCGTGCCGTCAACGAGGCCCGCGCCATAGATGACCGAAACGCCGACGTCTGGCTGACCGAAATTCCGATCCGCATCCGTTCGCGCAACCTCAAGGACGCCAATTCAGCGGCCGACCGGGCGTTGACCTTGAACCCGGAATCGGCCGAAGCCCATTATCAGAAAGGCTCCGTCGCCCATGTCCAGGGCGACCTGCGCAGCGCGCTGGCGTCTTACAACCGCGCGCTCCAGGCCGAGAAGAAGCACGTGGAAGCCCGGGTGGCACGAATCGGCATCGCCATGGACCAGCGCCGTTTTGCCGATGCGGCCAAAGACGTGGTCGAACTGCAGGCCCTCGTCCCAAGCGAGCCGCGCGGCGCATATCTGAAGGCGCTGTTGGCGGAGCATGACGGCAACGTGGTGGCCACCCAGGCGGCTCTCAAGCAAGTCACGGATCTGCTCGACCCCGTTCCCATCGATTTCATCCGATACCGGCCCCAAATGCTCATGCTCAACGGATTGGCGCATTTCGGCCAGAACCAGGGTGAGAAGGCCAAGCAGTACCTGGAAGCGTTTCAGCGAGTCCAGAAAGACAGTCCGGTGTCCAAACTGCTGGCACGGCTATATATGGCGGATGGCAATGGGAGCCAGGCGATTGGTGTACTGGAGCCGTATCTCCGGGTACAGCCCAGCGACGGCCAGGCCCTGACGTTGCTGGCCTCGGCCTACATGGCCATGGGGCGAAATGCCAAGGCAGCCGCCTTGATGCAGGACGCCCTCAAAAACCAGGACAGCCCCGCTTTCAGGACGGCACTGGGTCTGAGCCTGGTGGGCGACGGCAAAGCCGAGAACGGCATCGCCGAACTCGAGGCTGCCTACAAGAAAGATCCAAAACAGATCCACGCTGCGGTGACGCTGGCGCAGCTATACATCCGCGGCAATCAAGCCCGCAAGGCGGTTCCCATCGCCGAACAGCTGGCCAAGGCCTATCCCAGCAGTGCGATCTACCACAACTTGCTGGGGATGGCGCTGGGGCAATCAGGCAACATCGCTGCATCGCGGACCGCGTTTGAGAGGGCGATCCAGATCGACGGCAAGTTCACGCAGGCACAATTGAATCTGGCTCGCCTGGAAATTGCGACCAAGTCGTACGATGCCGCTTCCAACCGTTTGGGTGATCTGCTCAAGGCCGATCCCAAGCTTGGCGAGGCCCTGCACGAGTTGGCGATCATCTCCGATCGCAAGGGCCAACCGGCGGATGCGCAACGTTGGCTCGAGAAGGCACGCGACAGTGCGATCGGACGTGATGTGCGGTGGGACCTCGCTCTGGTTGACTTTCACCTTCGTTACGGGCGACCGGGCGCAGCCGTGGATGCCGCGAAATCGGCATCGTCGAAAAACCCGGAAGACCTGCCAACAATTCTGGCCTACAGCCGGGCGTCGCTGGCCAATGGCGACTCTGTTGGCGCAAAAAGCGCGCTGAACAGCGCGACCCGATATGCTGAATACGATGCACCGCTGCAGGTGCAGATCGCCGAGCTCCAACTGGTGGCCAACAACCCGGGTGGCGCCAACTACAGCCTTGACAAGGCCTTGTCGAGTCGTCCGAACTACATGCCCGCTCAGGCTCTGCTGGTCCGGGTGGAGTTGCGCCAGGGCGAGGTCGCGAAAGCCGAGAAACGCGCACGCGACATTCTGACGCAAAATCCGAAACTGGCTGTCGGCCACACCTTGCTGGGCGACATTGCGATGGCGCGTGGGCACGTCTCAGCTGCGATTGATGCCTACCGCCGGTCGCACGATATGGAATCCAGCACCGCGTCCGTAATGCGGCTCTTTGGCGCCTTGGCCCGTCAAGATGGTGGAGCACCGGCTAAGGAATTGGCCCAACAATGGCTGAAAACACATCCTCGCGACCTCGCAGTGCACAAGGCCTTGGCTAACGCGCATGCGCGCTCAGGCAACTACACCGCCGCCCGGGAAAAATACCAGACAGCGCTAAAACTCAAGCCCGAGGATGCCGAAGCGCTGAACAATCTGGCCAACGTGCAAATTCGCTTGAAAGATCCCTCGGCGGTCAAGACGGCCGAAGCCGCTCTTGCAAGTGCACCGGGCAATGCGCTGATCACCGACACCCTTGGTTGGGCCCTGTTTCACAACGGTCAGACCGAAAAGGCGCTGCAACTCCTGCGCGATGCTCGGCTTCGCCAGCCGAGCAACCCGGACATTCGTTACCACTTGGCTGCCGTGCTTGCGCACATGGGCCGCAAAACAGAGGCTCGAGCGGAGCTTGATGCGGCGTTGGTATCTGGAAGCGCGTTCGAAAGTGCTGCCGACGCCAGGGGCTTGAAGCTGTCACTCCAGTAAATCCGACCTGCGCTGGCCACGTGCTCAACAGCCGCCAGCTCAACGCGGCGCTGGCATTCTTGTTGTCGATTTACGAACCATGTGACCTCGACAGCCATCGTCGTTCGGGCACTTGAGCTCGCGCCCATCGGCGCACCAACTTTGGTTCTTCGGTCCAGGCGAACAAAAAAGCAAAGGCCGGCAATGCCGGCCTTGCAATCGATGATTCGAATTGGCTCAGGAGCCGGCTCTTCCCCGACGACGGCGTGCACCAGCCAAACCCAACAATCCGACAGCGACCAAAGCCAAGGATGCGGGCTCTGGCACGCCAGTTCCCGGCATGCCACCGCCGCCGCATGTGCCATTGGAATTAGTCGTTGTGCACTTGGTTGAAACGGCATAGATCTTCATATAGTCATACCGATCCGAAACGAATCCGCCGCCATAAGCGGGGTTGTATGCACTGATCAACCACCAACTAGAGCCTTTTTCAGCGGAATTGACAGGCGAGTAGGGATTGCTGGTGTCAGTTCCTAGATCCGCGTAGTTCCCGACTAGTTCCCAACCGCCAGTGGCCATCGATGTCAACGATGAACCCACGGTGTTCAGGTTGGCAGGTGGGGTGCTGGTCCCGTTGTACCGAAACAGAGAAATGTCAGAGTCGTTGCTGAAGTAACCCAAGCCAATGCTGGTCAGGATCACGCTTTGGCCAAAACTCAGCAGTACGGCCTCCGTATTGCCATTATTGTCGATAGCGTGGTTCGGAGCGCCATTTCCATCGGAGTTCATGCCAAGACCACCGCCGTAAATGACCAGGGTGGCGGATGACGCCGTGTTGGACGTCGTCGTATTCCAGAGGGCGTTGCCACTTACGTTTGTCGAATACGCACCGCTGATATTTAGAGTGGTCTCAGACGAGCTATAAGAAGTCGTGGCGACGTTATTGAACGGACTGGACGTATTGTCGCCGCTGTCGGTGAATACCCATGTGGATGCAGCTTGGGCGCTGCCCACCGCCCCCATACCCAATGCAGCAGCAATCACCACAGCCCGAAGCGAATTTTGATTCTTCATGAGCAACCCTTTAAAAACACCGAGTACGCCAACATCAGCCGACCTTTTCATCATTAAAGCAATATGAGTGCCAGAGTTAAAAAACATTCTTATTCAATGACTTGTGTGGGGCAATTGAATTGACGCGCAAACTTCTGTAAAAAGTACCGACAGGAGCAAGGATTGCGGTAACCACTAACTTTCAAGTCCAGCCAGCCGTATCACGACCGGGCGGTGGACTACGAGGCCTTGAGTGTGCAGCGCAATGCGCCTCGCTGGATGAAGATGCTGATCAAGCACGGATTCCTTGAAGCCGGTACTTCGCCTGTCGCTGCCGCCTGATCGTTCGATAACCCTACCGCCGCGCCACAGTCGCGTCCCGGCCAACGTCAGGTCAGGCATAGCTGCGTCCTCTGGCGGGTGTCTTTCACGTTAACATCCCAGACATTCCGACGGTCTGCGCCGCTGAACAAAAAAATCCTCGACGTGTCATTTGCAAGGCGCAAGCTCTGATCGGGTGCTGGCCAGCGACAAGAGCCCTGCGCCACGCCTCTGATCTGTTATCCCAGGTTGGCTTTCGGCCTCACGGCAACCGAGAGGCCGAATAGGACTTCCGTAATTCTGTGGCGAGACGGACACTTACCCAAGCTATCGACATCAAGGAGCCATCTCATGCGCATCGGCCTGCCGCGAGAAATCAAGAACCACGAATACCGCGTCGGCCTGACCCCCGCCAGCGTACGCGAGTTGACAACCCGTGGTCACAAGGTGCTGGTACAAACTGGCGCCGGCGCAGCAATTGGTCTGTCCGACGCTCTCTACGCAGCCGCTGGCGCGACCGTCGCCCCGGATGCCCAGACCGTATTCGCCCAGTCCGACCTGATCGTCAAGGTCAAGGAGCCCCAAGCGCAGGAATGCGCCATGTTGCGCCCAGGCCAGATCCTGTACACCTACCTGCACCTCGCGCCTGATCCGGAGCAAACCAAGGCGCTGGTCCAATCCGGTGCCATCTGCATCGCCTACGAAACCATCACCGGCCCCGGTGGCGGCCTGCCGCTGCTGGCGCCGATGAGCGAAGTGGCAGGCCGGATGTCCATTCAGGCCGGCGCAGCACATCTGGAAAAGTCCAAGGGCGGCATGGGGGTGTTGCTCGGTGGCGTGCCCGGGGTGCCCGCGGCGCACGTCGTCATCATCGGAGCCGGCGTGGTGGGAACCAATGCCCTACAGGTCGCAGTCGGCATGGGCGCCCGCGTCACCGTGCTCGACAAGAACATCGACCGGTTGAGGCAACTCGACCTGGTGTTCGGCAACCGCATCCAGACGTTGTATTCGACCGCGCAAAGCCTGGAAGACGCGGTTCTGGACGCGGAACTGGTGGTCGGCGGAGTGTTGATTCCCGGTGCCGCCGCTCCCAAACTCGTCACGAAACAGATGATCGGCGCGATGAAGAAAGGCGCGGTCGTCGTCGATGTGGCCATCGACCAGGGCGGTTGCTTCGAAACCTCCCGTGTCACTACCCACGACGACCCGACCTTCGTCGTCGATGGCGTGGTGCACTACTGCGTGGCCAACATGCCGGGCGCCGTGGCGCGTACGTCGACCTTCGCACTGAACAACTCGACCATCGGCCACGCGCTGGCGCTGGCCGACAAGGGCTGGAGGCAGGCGCTCAAGGATGATCCGAACCTGAAAAACGGACTCAACGTCGCCGAAGGGCAGGTCACCTACGAAGCAGTCGCTCGGGCCCTTGGTTACGATTATGTGAGTGCCGATACGATTCTGGAGTAGGGTTCCACCCGCGCCCGGAAACGGTGACGTTCACCCGCCCGACTGAATCCCCACCACATCAACGCCCTCACGTACATAGCAGTCCGTGCCGCCAAAAACCAGCATCCGGCGCTTCACCTGGCTGCCAAGTAGTTTGCCAACCCGATGCAGGGAGGCTGTGGAATCCGCCACAAAAGTCTGCCCCGACTTGATTTCCACCAGACCGAGCGCACCCGGCGGCATGGCGTTCTCGACCAGCAGATCGACCTCCAGGCCATTGCTGTCGCGCCAGAAGTGCAATTGGGCACGCTCACCATGGTGCTCGGCGAACTTCACGAATTCCATCACGATCAGATTTTCGAACAGGTTTCCGCGCAAGGGGTGGGTCGCCAATTGCGACTGCTGTTGAATGCCCATCAGCCAAGCGGCCAAGCCAACGTCACAGAAATACAACTTGGGTGATTTCGTGAGCCGCTTTCCCAGGTTGCCAAACCACGGCGCAAGCAGGTAGACAACGAAGGATGCCTCCAGCAGACTCATCCATTGCCGCGCGGTCGGGTCGGACACGCCAGCATCGGCTGCCAGACCATGCAAATTCAGCACCTGGCCCACGCGCCCGGCGGCCAGCTTGACGAAGCGGCGAAATGCATGGAGATTGCGCAACTCGATCAGCGCCCGCAGGTCCCGCTCCACATAGGTCTCGAAATAGTCGCCCAGAGTGACAGCAGGGTCCAGTCGCATGGCGTGAATACGCGGATAACCCCCGGCATGCATCAATCGATCCGTGTCACTGGGCAATCCGGCGTCCCGCAGTTCGTTGATCGACAGGGGGAATAGTCTCAGTAGCGCGGTTCGCCCCGCCAGCGACTGGGTAACCGCCGCCATCAACTCGAATTGGTGACTGCCCGTCAATATGAATTGCCCAGGCGACTGATCTTGATCCACACGCACCTGTATCCAGGAAAGCAGATCTGGAACGCGCTGGATCTCGTCAATCACCGCCCCGGTCGGAAACCGCGCCAAAAAACCAACCGGGTCACTTTGCGCAAAGGCACGCGTATCGGGTTGTTCGAGATTGGCATAGGGCTTGTCGGCGAAGGCCATGCGGCACAAAGTGGTCTTGCCAGCCTGGCGGGGGCCCGTGACCATGACCACGGGGTAGCTCAGAGCCCGACCGAGCAATGTCGCAAGCAAGTGCCGAGCAATCGCCATCTATGCAATATTAAAGTTGTACTTTATTTTTACATAGAAACAGGCAGCCATCCATCGCAAGATCGTGGATCAATCCCTGCTCTTGCCTGCACAACTGCGCACAATCGACTCGAAGTGCTCTGCGCTTGGCCCCTGGTACCCAACGATCTTGCCCTCCTCGTCCCAGCGCCGCAACTGGATGGCATCGGCAAAAAACGGCTCCGCTTCAAACGCCCGCACCTGCTCGGGCGACATGGGGCCGCCCTGGAGCTTGAGCGACAACTTCGAGGCGTCCGACAACCGGTCGTGATAACCCGCCTCGGTCGACGCAAGGTAACGCTTGGCCGCGACATGCATGCGCACCGGCTCGGTCAGTTCCGGACCGAAATATTGCGACAACCAAGCCGAACCAGTCGACTCATGCTGCGTGTCAACGCCGCTGTCGGCGATGTCCTGCGGCAAGTCGTGCAGCAGATGACCGATGTCGTGCAGGTAGGCTGCCGCCACCAGCGCGGGGCTGGCACCGTCGCGTTGCGCGAAGGCGGCGCACTGGATCGCATGTTCCAGCTGGCTGACGCCTTCGCCATATCCTTCGTTTCCGCGCCGGGAAAAGGCGCCGCGAATTTGGTTCATTACATCCATGTTCGTCTTTCCATCGTCACGGTGCTCGCACCTGACGATAAGTTGATCGGCGGGGGTTGCGCGACCGGCCAACCGATCCAGCCGCGCCGCGGCGATTTGCTCCGGCGATGCAGTTGCAACAGAGCCGGACCCTATTTTCGCGCCTCCCGCAACGCAACCAACCCGGCCGCGGCAATCAGCACCGCCCCCATCACGGTTGTCCAGCGCGGCACCTCGCCAAAAAACAGAAAACCCCACAACGGCGCCCATACGATGCCGGTGTATTCGAACGGCGTGACCCGGTTCGCCGGGCTGATACGGTAGGCGTTCGTCAACAGCAACATGCCGGCCGCCGCGATGACGCCGCACGAGGCGATCAGCAAACCATCGGAGACAGTGGGCCAGACCCAGGGCCGCACCAGGAATGACACGCTGGGATGTCCGGCATCCACAATGCCCAACCAATGGGTGGCTGCGGCGATCACCGCCGCGCCGGCCAGGAACACCCCATTCTGGTAAAACGCCATGACCGAGGCCGGCTGCGCCGTGCCGATGCGCCGGGCCATCAACATCGAGGTCGCGTACATCAAGGCTGCGAGCAGGGACAACAACGCGGCCCACTGGAACAGGCCGGTACCGGGCTGCAGAATGACG
>Ga0163154_10010782_pt1 | contig 10085 bp, 11 predicted proteins | sample OliLakLV19MP9P1_FD_148649 | JGI IMG/M metagenome (GOLD analysis project Ga0163154, IMG submission 148649) | Freshwater microbial mat bacterial communities from Lake Vanda, McMurdo Dry Valleys, Antarctica - Oligotrophic Lake LV.19.MP9.P1 | ecosystem: Environmental > Aquatic > Freshwater > Lake >...
GCCAGAGCGCAATTAGAGGGAACAGGGAACAAGAACCCAATCGCCCAACGACCTAATGACCCAAGATAGAATTTTGTACAGAGCAGCACAAGGGGAATAGACCCATGGCAATTGACACAGAAGAACTGAATACTAATACCTTTGACGTACAGGGTGTCACAATTGACGCCCTCGACGATACAACAATGGTCATCAATATGGGACCACAACATCCGAGTACGCATGGCGTTCTGCGGATCGTATTGGAATTGGACGGCGAAACTATCGTTCGGGCGACGCCGCATATCGGCTATGTCCATACCGGCATCGAAAAAACGATGGAGTTTCAGACCTATATGAAGGCGGTCACCTTGACAGATCGCATTGATTATGTGGCTCCTCTCATCGAAAATACGGCATACTCGCTTTCGGTGGAAAAATTGCTCGGCGTGGAAGTGCCGCCGCGTGGTCAGATGCTGCGCGTTCTGCTGATGGAGATGGAACGGATCGCCAGTCACCTTGTCTGGCTCGGAACCCACCTGCTCGACCTTGGTGCGATGACGGTTTTTTTCTACGCCTTTCAACAGCGCGAAAAAATTCTCGATATGAAAGAGATGATGTCGGGCGTCCGCATGATGACTTCATGGATTGTTCCGGGCGGATTGCGCGGAGATACGCCAGACGGCTGGTTTGAAAGGGCGCGTGAGTTTTGCGACGGCTTCCCGCGTGCGATGGAAGAGATCGAGGATTTGCTGAATGCGAACCCGATTTTCCGCGACAGAACCGAAGGCATTGGGCAGCTGAGCCTTGAGGATTGTCTCGCGCTTGGTGTCAGTGGTCCAACGATTCGCGCCGCCGGTGTGCCGTGGGATGTCCGCAAGACAGAGCCTTATTGCGGTTACGAGAATTTCGATTTCTATATTCCGACGGGACAGTACAGCGATGTCAATGATCGCTACCGCGTCCGCATGGCAGAGATGTACCAGTCGCGAGAGATCATCAAGCAGTGCATCGAAAAAATGCCGTCGGGTCCGATTAACGTAGATGACCGTAAGATAGTGCCGCCGCCGCGCCGCGAACTCGATAACAGTATGGAGGCGGTGATTCACCACTTCAAGCTGTGGACGGAAGGGTTCCATCCGCCGGTAGGCGAGGCTTATGTTCCGTTGGAATCGGGTAAGGGCGAAATGGGTTTTTATATCGTCAGTGACGGAACCAATCGCCCATATCGCGCCCATCAGCGTCCGGCGTGCCTGATGAATTTGCAGGCGTTGTCGAAAATGTGTGAGGGGCGTCTGCTCGCGGACGTTGTCGCCATTATCGGAAGCATTGACATTGTTTTGGGGGAGATAGATCGGTAGAGTGTTGGGTCATTGGGTCGTTGGGTCATTAAAAACCCAGCGAAATGAATTTCTCAGATGGGGGCGTTCCGTTCCGCTGTGCTTCGCACTCAAATGCCAATGCACAAGGAAGTGATGTGGAATTGCCCAATCACCCAACGACCTAATGACCTACTTTGGGAGTGTTGTTTCATGGTTATCTGGGGAAATTCGGGCGTAGGAGCGGTACAAGAGCCGTTGCCGATGCCTGTAAAAGAAGAGCGATTTTCGTTAGACGCGATTCAGGAATTGGAAGAGATCGCCTCAAACTATCCTGAGCGCAAAGCGGCGTGCTTGCCCGCGTTGTGGATTGCACAACGCGAATATGGCGGCTATCTGACTCCCTCGGCGATTCAGGAAGTGGCGGATCGGCTTGGGTTGTCCTATGCGGAAGTCGAAGGCGTAGCGACATTCTATACGATGTACAATCTGCGGAAACGCGGACGCCATCACCTTGAAGTCTGTACCTGCTTGACGTGTGCCGTGCTTGGGGCATACGACCTTGTCCACAAATTGGAGCATGAACTCGGCATCGGGGTCGGCGAAACCACACCGGACGGCGAATTCACGCTCTCCGAAGCGGAATGCTTGGACTATTGCGGCGCGGCAACAGTGATGCAGGTCGGCGATAAGTATTTCACTCATCTCACGCCCGACAATATCATCGAGACGATCAACGCTATTCGTGCCAGTGAGGATTATACACCCGCGAAATTGGCGGATGCGATTGTTAAGGTTCATATTCAAGGCGCAAGCGCGACGGGCGGCGGCAGCCGCACTGCCGAGCAGATCAAAAAGAACGAATTGTACTGACTTCATCCCCGCTCCCTCTTCTCTGCGAAGAAGGGAGAAATTAAGTGAAGGGCTATCCGATATGGCAATTAAAAATTTATTGTTCGAGCATCGGCATATTGAGAACATTCAGGATATGGATGTTTGGGAAAAATACAACGGTTATAAGTCGCTGAAAACAGCCGTCAAAATGGAGCGGCAAGCGGTTATAGACGAAGTCAAAGCGTCCGGTTTGCGTGGGCGCGGCGGAGCGGGTTTCCCGACGTGGATCAAATGGAACGGGCTTCCCAAAAATTACGATATGCCCCATTATGTCGTCTGCAACGCGGATGAGGGCGAGCCGGGAACCTACAAAGACCGCGAACTGATGCTGAAAGTGCCGCATCTGCTGATCGAAGGCATGGCGATTGCAGGATTTGCGACGAGTTCGACTGTGGGCTACATCTATATTCGCGGCGAATATGTCGAACCCGCTTGGGAAATTCGCAAGGCGATTGATCAGGCGTATGACAAAGGCTATCTCGGCAAAAATATTCTCGGCATTGACGGCTTCGATTTCGACCTGTATATTCATCTCGGCGCGGGCAGTTACGAATGCGGCGAAGAGTCGGCGTTGATGAGCAGTCTCATGGGTGAACGCGGGCAGCCCCGCTTGAAGTTTCCGCACGCGCCCTTGCCAACCGTTTCTGGTGTCTGGCAGTCGCCGACGCTAATCAATAATGTGGAAACCTTTTGTGCGGCGGCGAAGATCATTGAGCAAGGCAGTGCCATGTATGCCGCGCTTGGAACCGAAAAAAGCAAAGGCACGAAAATCATCTCGGTCAGCGGACACATCGCCAAGCCCGATAACTACGAGATTGAGATGGGAACGCCCCTCATGGAACTGATCAATGAGGCGGGCGGCGTGACAGGCGGCGAACTCAAAGCGGTCATTCCGGGCGGCTCATCGGTGCAGATCGTGGCGGCGGACAATCTCGCTCCGATCAATCTGGATTACGAGTCGTGTGCGGCAAACGGAACTCTGCTCGGTTCCGGCGGCTTCATGGTGTTCAATGACAAAACCGATATTGTCCTGCTGATGAAGCGGACAGCGGAGTTCTATATGCACGAATCCTGCGGTAAATGTACGCCGTGCCGTGAAGGAACCCGCTGGATTTACAAGATTTTGGATCGCATCACCTCCGGCATGGGTCAGCACGGCGATGTTGAACTTCTGCTCGATATTTGTTCTCAAATTGACGGGCGTTCGTATTGCGGTTTGGGCGATGCAGCAGCGTGGCCTATCGTCGGGGCGATCAAAGCGTTCCGGGAAGAATTCGATTACTGGATCACCTACAAGAAGTCGCCCGTCGGTGGCAATTATACGCCGCGAATGCCGGAAGTCATCAACCCGCTCCTGACGCTGGTTCCGGCATAAACCATGATTGAGAAACTGCTGGCTGATGCTGACATAAGGAAGTTTGTATATAGGCGAGTTTGTAATCTCGGAGGAAACAATCTACTTGGTTTCTCCAAACGGGCAGGTCAGCGAAGTGGGTCATACCAGAGAAATTTTAGGAGTTTAAAATGACTCCTGTTGCCGAAAAAGGGAGAACGATTTACGAGAACGAAGTGCTTTCATCGTTGGCGCGTGCTATTGCCATTGCAGAAGAAGTCGCACATCAAAAAGATTATAACTTTAACAACAAACGCCTCAAGATCGAACAGAATTGGGTTGAAGATGATCTTATTTGGGAAGTGGCATTTGTTCCCATGAATATCTTCAGGATACGCGGCGGCGTGATTACCATTTTTGTGCGTGCGAGTGATGGAGTAGTCATCAAAACACTACGCGGTCAGTAGCACAGAAAACAATGGACAAACAAAAGGTGTCAGTGGTTGCGGCTTAGGTTTGGAGGGTTTGTTCGATGCAGTGGACAGACGTAAGGCAACATTTTCCTGACCAATGGGTTTTGATGGAAACTGTCAAAGCCCATTCGGACAACGGCAAACTAATAATCGAGGAGGTTTCTGTCCTCAATCACTTTGCAGATTCGACAGAAATGTTTCGCGAATATGCCCGACTACATCATGAATCGCCATTGCGGGCGTTAGTGTTTTTTCATACAAGCCGCGAGATACTCGATATAGAGATACTCGATATAGAGATACTCGATATAGAGATACTCGATATACAAGAACGACACGCTTTACCTTTGAGTCCTCTGACAGCCAGCTACAACGCCGTCTATGATGCTTTAACTCCAGAGGAGATTGAAGAAGAGCGGCGTCTACTCGAAGGCATAAAGAGAAAAGTAAGAGCAGTACTTGAGCCATGGTAGTTGACAGGTGAAAGTAATGGAAAATCAGAGATACTCGATAGTTGTCACATTAGAACCAGAAGTCGCAGAAGTGTTTCCGACTTCCGAAGTAGTCAACGAATCCCTGAAAACGCTGATGCCAAGAAACAAGCGTCCGAAACTGACGGCAGAGCAGGTGCGTGACCAGATGAACGCCATTTATGATGGTACGCTTTCAGAAGAAGATGAGCGTTTGCTTCGAGGAATCAAAAAACACGCTCTTGAGGTTGCTGAACCATGGTAATCAGACAAGGCGACATCTACTGGGCAGATTTGGGATATTCCGAAGGCTCTGAACCCGGAGGTGGTCGCCCTATCGTCGTTGTCCAAAATAATGCCATGAACCAAAGCGATATCTGAACCGTGATCGTATGCAGTTTGAAACTTGCGACATCGAGGGGCAATGTTTTACTTGAGCAAGGGGAAGCAGGTACGACAAAGCAGAGCGTTGTCAATGTTTCCCAGATGGCTACGTTGGATAAATTTCAACTCAGAAATTATGTAGGTACTCTATCGAAAGCCCGTGTTCGAGAAATTCTTGACGGGATCAACGGCGTTTTGGAGCCGCTCGATTTTGATGAGAAAATCGTTTAATGAACGGCTTTCCAGTAAAAATACGGTAAACTTAGACCCGAACGGGAGGGCGACTGTTCCCGTCGCACCCCGCAGGATACGAATGACACTATGTCCGAACATCGCTTGACCTTAACCGAACCCTCGCTGAATCCCCTTGTGGAGCAGCTGGTCACCATAAAAATTAACGGCACGGAATATCAAGTTCCCAAAGGGGAGAATGTCATCGAGTCCGCACGCAAAGCGGGCGTAGACATTCCCTACTTTTGCTATCACCCGCGACTCTCCAAAGGCGAAGCGGCGAACTGCCGAATGTGCCTGATTGATGTCGCCATGCCGGGACCCGATGGCAACCCGCGCAAAATGCCCAAGCCGCAGACCGCGTGTACGCTTCCTGCCGCCGAAGGTATGGTCATCGAGACCGAAACACCCGCGCTGATCAAAGACCGCAAGGGCGTTCTGGAATTCCTGCTCATCAATCATCCGCTCGACTGCCCGGTCTGTGATCGCGGCGGCGAGTGTCCGCTCCAAAATAATGTGATGTTCTATGGTCCACCGATGAGCCGGTATATCGAAGAGAAGCGGCACTTCCCGAAGGCATATCCACTCAGCGAACACGTTGTTTTTGACCGTGAACGCTGTATCCACTGCGCCCGCTGTACCCGCTTCACCGAAGACATTAGCGGCGACTCGCAATTAGGATTTCTTAAGCGCGGCGCGGATATGGAAGTCGGAACGCACGCGCAGACCCAATTCGAGTCCAAGTTCAGCGGCAACGTCATTGAACTGTGTCCTGTCGGAGCCTTGCTGTCACGTGACTATCGGTTCAAAGCGCGTCCGTGGGATTTGATGACTCAAGCCTCGGTTTGCTCCAACTGCTCCAACGGTTGCAATATCAAAATTGACTATCGGCTCGATACGCTCCAGCGTATCAACGCCCGAATCAACGAGGATGTCAACGAAGAGTGGACGTGCGATAAAGGCAAGTTCGGTCATGGTTACGTTTCGTCGCCCAATCGCCTCAAAAAGCCGATTCGCAAAGTAGACGGCGCGTGGCAGGAGATCGAGTGGTCGGAGGCATATCGCCTGATAGCGGAGCAATTTGGCAATGCAGAAGGCAAAGTCGGCGGCATCGGCGGGCAGCGTTGCACCAATGAAGACAATTTCGCGTTCCAGAAATTTTTCCGCACTGTCCTGAAATCGAACAATATCGACAGCCGCACTGGACGCTATCAAGGCGGAACGAATTCGCTCTTGTTTGACCGCTTCGGGCATCACGGCATGGGCAACTCGATTGCCGATCTCGAACAGATGAAATCGTTTCTGCTTCTTGGCACGGAACTCGCCGACGAACAGCCGATCATCTATTTGCGCGTTCGCAAGGCATGGCGGTTCAAGGGCGCAACGGTTATCAACGCGGTCACGAGCATTCCAAACGATACCGTGACAGCCGCCGATGTTGCCGCCGTCAATCTCGTTTACAAGCCCGGCAGTGAAATCGCCCTGCTCAATGGTATCCTAAATGTGATGTTCGCGGAGAAACTGATTCCCAAGCCGGACGGTGCAGACACCGCCAATTTGCAGAAGGCGGTCGCCGAATATACGCCGGAACGCACTGAGCAGGAAACCGGAATCAAAGCCGAATCGATCAAGCACGCGGCACTGCTTCTCGCGAAAAGCCCGCTGGCGATTATTGCCGGAAAAACGATCACAGAGCATCCGCATTTTACCGAAATCGTTGCGGTTTTGGGCAATCTCTTGGCGGCACTCGGCACGCCCGGCAACTTGAATATCCCCGGCTTCAAGGCGAATACACAGGGCGCGATGGATATGGGCGTCTTGCCCGATGTCGCTCCCGGTTACAAACCGCTCGATGCGCCCGGACTGACGACCTATCAGATGTTGGAGGCGGCGGCGCAGGGTGAACTTAAAGCCCTTTGGATCGTCGGCACGCAGTTGATCGAAAACTATCACGATGCCGATTTGGTGCGCCGCGCTTTAGATGCTTGCCCGTTTGTGGTGGTGAGTGAACTGGAGTTGACCGAGACCGCGAAGTTTGCCGATTTGGTGCTACCTGCCGCGTCGTTTGCAGAGAAAGACGGCACATTCACCAACTGCGAACGTCGGGTTCAGCGAATCTATAAAGCGTTCGATGTGGCTCCCGACATCAAGCCCGACTGGCTGATCTTTACCGAAATCTCGGCGCAAATGGGCGGTGGCTCGCTTTACTTTACTGCCCGCGACGTGATCCGCGATATTGCCGCCACTGTGCCGCAGTATGCCGGAATCAATTACCGTTCGATGGGCGAGTTTGGTACGCGCTGGCACTATACAGATCAAGTTGCCAAACCGATTGAGATCAAACTGTGATCGCAAGCGTCAGGATGTTGAAAGTATCCGTCTGTAAAATCCTTGTTGTCCGGGTACAAGAACGTATCCGGCTGAAAAACAGGCGTCCTGCGGACGCACAAATTGAGAGTAATCCTCTCCGAAACGGGCTTCTCGTCCGTAGGACGACTGTACTTTAGACGGGTATGTTCTTGTACCCGGTATTGGAAAACGGAAACCGTATGCCTGTCTTTGCCGCTATCGCCCTGCCGTCCGAATTGTGGGGCATCTCGCTTCCCGCACTGATCCCTTATGTCGCGCTGATCGCGTGGATAGGTTTCGTGCTGACGATTCTGCCCGGACTGATCTGGATTGAGCGCGTGGTCATCGCGCTGATGCAGGATCGCTCCGGTCCGAACCGCGTAGGACCGCGTGGACTGCTCCAATCGAGTGCCGACGTTGTTAAACTCTTCTTCAAAGAAGATTTGCGTCCGGCGAGCGTAGATATTCGTATTTACTATCTCGCGCCCGTGCTTGCTGTCGTCTTGGCGTTTGCGGCAAGCGGAACACTTCATCTGGCAAATATCCCGTTCCGTATGCCGGATGGGACTATCAAAGATGTGCCGCTGACTGTGGGCGATGTCAATATCGGATTGCTGTATATTCTGGCGATGGCGTCGTTGCAGTCATACGGAATTATTCTGGCGGGGTGGGCATCTAACAACAAGTATTCGCTTCTCGGCGGCTTGCGTGCCTCCGCACAGTTGATCAGTTATGAGCTTTCGATGGGCTTCTCGCTGTTATGCGTAATTTTGCTGTCGGGTTCGCTCAAACTCAGTGACATTGTGCAGTCGCAAGCGGATCGTCTGCCGTTTCCGGGCGCACCAGAGATTTTGCGCGGCAGTTTCTTCTCATGGTGGTGGCTTGGCACAGGGATTATTCCCGTGTTCATCTACACGATTGCCATGATTGCCGAGACGAACCGCGCCCCGTTCGACTTGCCGGAAGCCGAGTCGGAACTGATCGCCGGGTTTCATACAGAATACTCTTCCATGAAGTTCGCAATGTTTTTCACCAGTGAGTATGTCGCGATGCTGACGGTTTCGGGCTTGAATGCGTGCGTGTTCTGGGGCGGTTCGCTTCCGCCGCTCAATATTATACCGTTTACGCTGGTTCCGGGCTTTATATGGTTCTTGCTCAAGGTCATGATGGGAATCTTCCTCTATACGTGGCTTCGGGCAACACTGCCCCGCTTGCGCTATGACGCTCTGATGCATTTGGGCTGGAAGCGAATGCTGCCGCTCGGTTTGGTCTGGCTGTTCCTGCTTGCCGGATTGAACTTGTGGCTTCAACCCAACAAACCCGCGACCCAAAGCGGAACCGGCGGGGGCGGTGCGGGTATGGTACGCCCGTCGGGGCAATGACCGGAGGTTTTAAACCCCCGTCTGAAAAAACAAGCGTCTTTCAGACGCGATAATGCCTGATTGCTTGAATTGTGCGTCTAAAAGACGCTTGTGCTTTGTTGTCGGGTGTTTTCAACACCCGCATAAAGCGGTTGATGAAATTTTTGCTCACTTGAGGATAATCTTCTGTGATTTCGCCGATTTTGTTTTGGATATTTGCTGTTCTCGCGGTGGTCTCCGCCCTCTTCATGGTGGCGACGCCGAACCCTGTCCGCAGTGCGCTAGGTCTGGTCATGACCTTTATGTGCGTGGCGGTTTTCTATGTCATGCTATCGGCACAGTTCATCGCGGCGGTACAAGTCATCGTCTACGCTGGGGCGATCATGGTGTTGTTCCTGTTCGTCATCATGCTGCTCAATTTGGGCGCACCGGAAGGCTTGAAAGAGCGCGGATTGCTACAGCCGCCTATTGCGATAACATTGGGAATCTCGTTTATTATCGCACTGCTGGCTTCCAACTCCTTGGTTTCCTTGCAAGGAAAGGGTGCGCCGCCCGAAATGTACAAGCCGCAAGGCACAACCGAAGGCGTCGGATTAGCATTGTTCGCACAAAATCAGCCGTGGGTCTTGCCGTTTGAGATGACCTCATTTTTGCTTCTTGTTGCCGTTATCGGCGCGATCATCATGGCGAAACGGAAAATCTAACCTTATGATTACGACATCACATTTTTTGGTTTTGTCTTCTATTTTGTTCACTATCGGCGTCGTCGGTGTGCTGATCAAGCGCAACCCAATCGTAATTTTCATGTGTATCGAACTGATGCTCAATGCCGCCAACCTCTCCTTTGTCGCGCTTGGTCGCCATTTCGGTCAGGTCAACGGGCAGATGTATGTGATCTTTTCGCTGGCGGTTGCGGCGGCGGAAGTCGCCGTCGGACTGGGCATCATCGTGGCGATCTTCCGCTCCAAAGAGACGATCAACATTGATGAAATCAATTTGATGAAGTATTAGACTTCTTGCAAGAGTCGGGTACAAGAACGTACCCGACTGAAAAACAGACGTCCTACGGACGAAATCCCTCATTGGGGTATTACCTTCTGTATTGGGATTGAGTGCGAAGCACGGCACGGCGGAACGCCCCTAGCAGAGGAATTTATTCCGCTGTGTCTGTATGGCGGAACGAGACCTGCATGAGGAATTTATTGTTACTGTCCAAATCTCGTTGCTGAGATTTTGCCGGGTGTGCGGGCATTGAAAATACCCGGCACCGTGTCCTGCGGACAAGCACCCTT
>Ga0163154_10010785_pt1 | contig 10084 bp, 11 predicted proteins | sample OliLakLV19MP9P1_FD_148649 | JGI IMG/M metagenome (GOLD analysis project Ga0163154, IMG submission 148649) | Freshwater microbial mat bacterial communities from Lake Vanda, McMurdo Dry Valleys, Antarctica - Oligotrophic Lake LV.19.MP9.P1 | ecosystem: Environmental > Aquatic > Freshwater > Lake >...
TTCTATTTTAATATCTCTTACCATAGGATGCGTATTTCCTAATGCATCTTGCAACGAACGTAATGTACCTTGTCCAACGCCAAACAATGGTAGTCCATCTTCCATGACTACACTGGCTGTTGTTACATCATTTCTATGAGTAATAGTAACTTCTTTAAATGGACGAGTTTGAGCTTGACTTAGTACTTCCTGAGCTCGTGGTATTCTTTTTGCTTCTTGCATATATTTCACCCCCTTTCACAATAAAAAAACCTCCCATTTGAGAGGTGTATTTGTTTGCGTAGGTTTACTTTACGCGAACAAACCTCCCGAAAGGGAAGCAATAATTTCAATAATAATAGAAACACTTTGTGTAGACATATTTATAGTATATCTTTACCCTGCTTGTGTTGCAAGAGCTCGTTCGTTGTTCATGGCAAATGATGTACCCTGCTCTGCAAAAAGATCCCAATAATCTTTTTTCCCTTTTTTCCCTTTGGCCATAGAAAGACATGCACTAGAGCTTTCTACTTTCATACGTGCTTGTTTGACAATACTCAACACAAATTGAAAAAGATTGATGTGATACTTCCCTGGTTTGGTAATTCTTTGTTCTACAGCCACATCTTTAAATTGTACTGCAAGTTCTTGAGACGCATTAACAATCTGACGCAGTTCTATAACGATTTCCTCAATTTGACGAGAAAGTATGTGTTCTGTTTCTTTGGAAATTCTTTTCTCTCCATGTAATATTTCTGATCGATAATCAATACCGGCTGTAATATTGAGATTTTTCGGTTGTTCTTTGCTTTTTTCAGGTGTTGGTGCTTTGATATGCTGTGTAAAATCAATTGCTTGACCAGCTTGTAAATCTCCACTTGTTGGTAATGAAGGCTGTTTTACTTCTCCTCCAAGGAGTTGTTTCCAAAGATCATCCACTGACGCACTTGCTTGTTTTTTCACTGTTTCGCTCACTGCATAGCCAGATTCACGAAATGCTTCGATTGGATTGGGGTCAATAAAGTGGTTTTTACCTTTAATTGAGGCTTTCATAGCAGCCTCACCTTATCACATATTTTTGAGGAAATCAAGTGTTTTTTGTTGTCTCAATATGCTGGCTTCAGTTATCTCTTTCTCTTCGACCGTGATCTTTTCTACTTCTGCAACTGTTTGCAGCGTAAATTCAATTTTTATATCATTCTCGGCTTTCACTGCATATTCAGCCCTGAGTTCATTTGGTGTTTTTTTGGTCGATGCGAGATACTGATCCAATGTGAGACCTAATTTTTTGATTTCTTCTAGTGTTTGCGAAAGCAGTCTATCAACTTCTTGGTCAATGAGCATCTTGGGTATGACGACTGAAACACTTTTGATGAGTTCTTCCATAATATCTTCCATTTTCGGAGCTACTTGCTCTTTTCCTGGAATGACAATTTTGGATTTTGCAGTAATATTTTGAATATTCTTCTTATAGTCACCAAGAGATATGGTCGGCGCTTCACAAATTGTTGCAGTAAATTCCCACTCTTTGTCAGCTTCAACTTTTCCGACATGAATTTTTGGATGCACAATAGGCTTGAGGTTGTGTTCTTTAATTGCTTCTACATAGTATGTAGGAAGAAGTTTTTTGAGTATTTCTTCTTGTAGTTTTTCAGGATCCATTTTTTCTTCTACAAGTTTTTTCGGTGCTTTGCCTTTTCTAAATCCCGGAAGATCTGCTGATTTGACATAATTTTCAACAATTTCTTCTCTTGTTTTGATAATATCTTTTTGCGAAATTGGAATAGAAATATTTATTGTGCCGTCTGCTTCTTTTTGTAGAGTTGTTTTCATAATTGAATATCCACATTCTATCATTTTAGGCATGGCATATCAAGCGTGAATTCAAAAAGGGTGTTACTATTCTTATAGAGTTATTTCACCTTCATTTTTACACTTTTTTGCGAAGAATTGCCTGCGGTATCCATAGCTTTTACCCGTATAGTATACGTCGTTTGTGATTTCCCATTGACTACGTAGTTACATGTATATGGCGAAACGGCATTCACATGTGAACATGCTAACGTATTATTTACATAAAAATCTACTGTAGCTACTCCAGAGGTATCTGTGATATTTGCAGAAAGTAGTATTGTCGACTTAGAGTTTACTTTCATTCCATTTGTAGGATTTGTAATACCTATGATGGGAGGATTTGTGTCTATCATTGGTATTAGTATATTTGTAGGAATACGAGTTGGAGTTAGAGTATGAGTCGGTAGGGTTGTTGGGGTTGGTAGTATTGTTAGCTGCGGAGGAGTAGTAGGTGTTTGAGAACCATCTACTATTCCATCAAATTGAATTTCAGCTGATTTTACTGAAAACCCATCCCACCACCATTGATTTTTGCCGCATGCTGGTCGTGGTCCTACTGTCCAAGTGAAGGTATTTTCCCCTACTTTTAATTGTGAAGGGTCTATAGAAATTCGGAATGTTCTCCATCCATCAAAGTAGCATGGAGTGTCTTTTGCTGCAGTTGTATGTGGGTGTATCGCTATTTGTGGATTTCCGTTGATACTCAAAAGTATTTGTCCAGGTTGTCCAGCTAATGTCTGTCCCATAAAAATTGGATTGTGTCCTACTTTTGGTAAATGTAGCATGACTGTTTTCGTTGACCCAATAGGAACACTTCCATTATTACTTAATTGCATAACACCAGGAATTTCGAAATTTTCATATGGTGCAAGTTTTGGTCCCGTAAATCGAATACTATCCCAATGATACGTATACTCATGAGTATTACTATCTTTTTCAGGTGTATATGCATGTGTCTTAAACATCACAATACCTTTTGTAAACGGAATTCCTCCAGGCACATCAGTAGAAAAGCTATCCATTTTCCCATCAGGCTTTGCTACTGACCACGTAATTTTTCCATGTGATGTGCCGGGAACAAGAGCCTGTAAGGAAACAGTCATTTTTCGTCGTATTCTTCTGTCGGCTATCGCAGGATCATCTTTGACGATTTGTTCAGCCCATTTACGCCAATCACTCTCTGCGACAATTTGTCCATTGGGAGATGGTTGGTCTTTATATACATTGATCGTTCTTGTTTCATCCATCCATGTGAGTACAATCGAATTTTTTGGATATGTTTCAGAAATAGGGAACCACTCTTTTGCAGCTGCAAGTTGCATAGTTTCTCGTGGTGTTATAAGGATTTCCCACCAAGATCTTGCACCAGTATTCAGACTGACCTCCCATTCTACTACTCCCGTGCCAGTAAAAAAATCAAATTCTTGTTTTGGCCAAAAAGTTGATACTGAATATCCATCTACATCTCCCATTCCAGACATCATGTGGTTATTGCAGATAAAAAATGAATTATCAGGATTTGTCGCATTGCCCATATGATTGGTAGTTGTCGTATGCTGTAAGATAGGATTTTGCGCTGAGATGGGTCCAGGGTCCATTGCTGCTTTACAATCATCTCCATGATCACTAGGAAAGTGTAGCGCTTTGGCATTATTATCTGCTTCTTGTCCTGATCCTAATCCTCTATGGGTGACTACATAATCAAATGTCTTAGGAAGAAGACTTTGTGATGGTGAAGTGGGTATTTCATAGTCAAATGTTTCTTCAAAAGCAATGTCACTTGCTTGTGCTGAGCGAATATCATAAATTTTCTTTGTGGTAATGGAAGCTATGATAATAAAGAGGATAAGAAGGATAAGTGTCCGTATTGAAAAAAATTGTGGTAATGATTTCTCAAAAAAATGCATATATGCGAAAGAGTATTCAAGGATAAGAGGAAATACTATAGTTGTCAACTATATAGTAATCTATAATGATGACTTGCAGAGGGAAAATATAGAGAAGTGCGGACGAGAGGACTTGAACCCCCAAGACCTTACAGCCAATAGATCCTAAATCTATCGCGTCTACCAATTTCGCCACGTCCGCGTAGTTGAGATTATATACGATTTAGATCGTCAGCGAAAGGGCTGTAGCAGTATCCTGTGTTTCAAATTTTTTGTGATATGCATCGATTTTGTTCATAAACATTTCAACACGTACTCCCCATGTTGGAGATGATGCATAGGTACTACCAATTTCATAGACATTTGCCGCACCACGTTCATCCATATATCTTACTCTGATACCTTTTGAGATAGTTTCAATTCCTTCATCCCATGAAGCAAATCTGATCACATTGTCTCCATATACTCCCCAACCCCATGCATTATTTGATTGGTAAGGAATATGTTTTCCAAAACCCGATTCAAGACCTGCAATAGCTGCGACTAATTTCCAGTCAATATTGTAGGTATCTGCACTTTTCACAAAGGTTTCTGCAGAATCCGCAAAAGGAGAATTATTATCGAGTAGGTATGCACGTAAGGCTTTCGCTCTGGTATCGACTTTTACCACCTTAACAGGAGTAACTGACATAGCAGACATCCCTGCAATTTTCGCTTGCGCGTTGACTGGGGTTGCTGAAAGAGTTGTTAGGAGAGCAAAAAGGACTACACTGATAATTAATTTATTCATAGTAGTTTTTCCGCCTGGTCTTAGCATTCAGCTCAGTACTATTCGTACATGCTTCTTGCTGCGCGCTTTGGCGGACAGGCATAAAAAAATCCTAACGTAAGCGGGTTTAGGGCTTACCTTAGGATCTGCAAGCAGTATATCACATGACTATAGGTTTGTCAAGTGGGTAAAATAGCCTCTGAGTTAAGCATTTATACTAGTATAAGGCTTGATTTGACAACCAAAATGGGCAAGTACGAACAGAATGCGAATTATATCTATGGGCTTATTGTAGACTTTTGAGGACGATATTTACTCCATTTGCCCAACTTCCATTGCTTGAGGGTGTATATCGTTGCATGATTTCTTCAGGAGTATTCAATCCGTCCTTTTTATACTTTACTGCGAGTGTTTTGGTTACCGTATGAATAGCCTCAGGATAGTCTTTAAAGCGTATTACTTTACCTCCATAAATACCAAATCCCCAGCAGTTATTTGAGTCTTTAGGAATTTTTTTGCAAAGTGTCGATTCTTGCATCGCAATAGCTGGAATAAGCCTAAAATCTAAGTCATACTTATCTGCAGCTTCGATAACATCTCTTGCATATGGTTCAAGGGGTGAATTGTACCTAGCAAAAAATTGCCTTACCATTTCTGTTCTTGAGTCTTTCGCTTTGATATCTTCTTGGGTTATATGTGCATAGGCAGGTACGGAAGCGTAGGTAACTTGAGTATTTGATGTGCCTAAAACACTTGAAGAAGATTTGTGGTAGGAGTGCGACGAGAGAAATATCACTATAGACAGAAGCGTAAGTGGAAATGCTACAGTAAAAGAAAGCAGGACAGATGCTTTACTCATATAGTCTATATTGACATAAAAAGGAATTTTCTGTCAACTTCATGGTGGGGTATTTTTGTTCAAAAAGAGAATGTCAGATGTATGCTTTGAAGAACTACAATATATCAGTTCATCTATAACGAAAACAATGTATTTGATGATCATTGACGAGACCACATGCTTGCATAAATGCATAACAAATTGTTGGCCCAACAAATTTAAACCCTCTTTTTAGTAAATCTTTACTCATTGCTTCTGCTTCTTTGGTTTTTGTCGGATACTGATGTAAATTCTTGAAAGAATTTTTGATCGGTTTATTACGAACAAACATCCAAATATATGCGTCAAAACTTCCAAATTCCTTTTGTACTTCTAAAAAAGCTTTTGCATTTTGTATTGTTGCTGCTACTTTGAGTTTGTTTCTCACGATACCGCTATTGGTAAGAAGTGAACTGATTTTGTCCAAATCATATCCTGCTATCTTTGCTACATCAAATAAGTCAAAAGCTTTTCTGTAATTTTCTCGCTTTTTCAAAATTGTTGTCCAGGAAAGTCCTGCTTGTGCACCTTCAAGCGTCAAAAATTCAAAGAATACTGTATCATCATGAATAGGAACTCCCCACTCTTGATCATGGTAAATTATATTGAGAGGATCTGTTGCCCACTCACATCGTATCTGGCCATTCATAGTATCTATGAGTATAGCAAACTCTTTTATGAATTTTGATTTGCTTTGTGGTTGTTTTTTATCTGCAAGTCTGTGGAAATGTTACCTGTATCAGAGAAGTTCTAAATTCTAAATAAAGAAGTATAAAATAGCTGCTGCTGCTTCCAGACAAAGGAGTGATGATCCTGCTTGTACAGCGATTTTTTTACCAATCCATTTTCTTTCTGTCCCTCCAAAAATAACAGCACTTACTTGAGTTGGTAGCACAAAGCCCAACCAGAAAAAACCTGCGAGTCCATAAGGATTCCAATCCTCCGGAAGGTAGGTAATAAATAGTGCCAAAACGACTGTGGTGATGATTGTCATCAACAGTTGTAGCGCATAGAAAGGACCCATGGCTTTAACCATTTTGTCCTGTACTTCTTTCGGGAGTTTATCAAATCCATGTATTCTCCCCCACAATTTCCCAAAAAGAACACTATACCAAAGAGCACCAATAACAAATTGGGCTACTGTAGCTAGAATAATTGCCAAAAAGTTCAATTGCATACTGAGTAACTCTATTTATAGTAAAGTTTTATTATTCATTTTGCAAGAAGAGAATTATAAGAGAAGAAAATTTTATTAAGATTAAAAGTTTTTACACCACAATCGTGGTATGTCTAACCTAGGGCTATAGTCAATCCAGTATCTCCATGCATATTCTTTTGTTAACTAATTACCAGTCTCTACATATTTCTCTACCTTTGCTAGTAAATTAAGCATCTCAAAAGGCTTTGCAATAAAATCATCAGCTCCTGCTTCTTTGGCTATTCCCTCAGTATCTTTATTAGCTGAGATAATGATGAGTGGAATGTGCTTTGTTAGCTTCTGACTTTTCAGATACTTGCAAATATCCCGCCCGTCAAAACCAGCCATCCAAATATCAAGTAAGATAAGGTCTGGTAAGTGTTCTTTTATATCTTTAACTGTTTGTCCATCATCTGTCGTTTCAACCTCATATCCTGCATCTTCTAGCATCAACGTAAGCACATCGACAATCCCTGGGTCATCATCAGCAATCATAATTGTCTTTTTATTCATGTTTGATTTCTTCCTCAACAAGTGTATTGGTCTGATTTTTTCGTTTACCCTTTTTGATTGGCAAACTGAAACAGAAGGTCGAGCCCTGCCTGCCGCTAGACAGGGCTGCCCGTCCGATAGGTGGGCTTTTTTCACTTCCATCACTCTCAACCCAGATGCGACCAGTGTGGCGTTTGACTATTTCTCCGGCAATATACAGCCCTAACCCAAGACCAGCGAATGTATCCTGCTTCAAACCACTAACCCGAAAGAAACGGTCAAACACTTTGTCTAGTTTGTCTTTGGGTATACCCACACCAAAATCTTCAACACAGAGAGTAACACTTTCTTTGTCTTCTGAGGTGGTAATAACAATCTTTTTGCTATGCGGTGAATACTTTATTGCATTTGAGATGAAGTTGGTAATAACTTGTCCGATTCTATCCCTATCTCCATAGACTGTTTTTGCTGGTGCAAGTTTTTTAATAAGTGTATGTTTTGTGGTTGTCTGCTGCATTTCCTCAACAATGTCTATCACCAGTGCCTTAAAATCAAAATACCCCTCCTGGAACTGGAGTTTGCCACCTTCTATTTTAGTCACATCAAGCAAATCATTAATGAGGCTGGTGAGTTTGTTAAGCTGTCCATCCATTCGTGTAAGGAGCTCTACTGCTTTGGTATTCCCTTCTTTTTGAAATCTGTTTTGTAGCACCTGCGTATATCCTTTGACGCTTGTTACTGGTGTTTTGAGTTCATGGCTGGCAATAGCAATAAACTCATCCTTTTGCTGTTCAAGTTGTTTTCGCTGCGTAATATCTCGAGCTGCAGCAAATATACCAAGAACATTATCCTTGTCGTCTTTATAGACGGATGCGTTATATAAAACATCGGTCAACCTTTTCCCGCCGGCGTGACGTATAGTGAGTGGATAGTCAGTTACAAAACCTTTCTTGAACACTTGCTGATAACTCTCACTAGCCTTTTCCGGTTCAGTGAAGTAATTGGAAAAGTCAGTGCCAATCAGCTTTTCTTTGGGAACGCCTGTAACTTTTACGGTAGCCTCATTAACGTCCGTTATCTTTCCATCAGGATTAATAGTAACTAATGGGTCGAGTGATGCTTCAATGAGACTGCGAGTATACATTGAGGATCGTTTCTTTTCAGTAATATCTTCGATAGCAAGCAGAATAAGCGACGCTTTATCCGGTCCTTGTCGTAGGGTTCGCGCATTCAAAAGCATGGTTTTTTGGCCAATGTCCTTAAAGTCATGCTCCACTACAAAGTCCTCAATTGTGTTCTTCTCAGGAAGAATTTCCTCAAGGAGTACGCGAAGCTCTGGAATGTTCCACTGCCTATTCCCCAGGTCATAAAGCAATCTGTTTTCTGTAGAATTTGGTGCTACCTTGAAGGCGCTATAGAATGCCTCGTTGGCTGACATGATTCGCAAGTCCTTATTCAGAACTAACAGTGGTCCACGCACTGTCCGAATAATCGCATCTGCATAATCACGGGTGATTGTTACCTCTTCGTTGATAACATTCAACTCGCTGATAATTTCATTGGTATATTCCTGCGTCAGTGTTACCGCTTCTTTTAGTTTGATTACCTTTTCTTGCCTGGAAGTGTGACTGGACTCATCTGACTGAGTAATGATTGTTTTTTGAGAAACTAAAGGCGTGCTACCCATATCAGCTTGGACGTTGATTGCTTTTCCTAAATTACCGATTGCAGAAGTAATCACTTTTTTAGAATGCTGGCCTTTCATAGGCTGTGTTTTACCCCCCCTCTCTTTCTCTGAGAAGTTGCTATATGACTTTTATTATCGTTCTTTTTCATTATTTCCTTTCATCATTTTTAATAAATCTTCTTTCGCAAATCGCCAATCTCCACGTATTCCAACTTTTAGACCGTTGAGCTTTTTTTGCTGTGCCCACCTACGAATAGTGCTGACACTTACGGCTAAAAAACGCGCTGCTTGTTGTACATTGAGTAATTCATGGGTTGTATCATCCATAAGTAGCTACGTTAGACCCTATTATATTAGACTAAGCTACACCAATATACTAGAGGAGTATAAGAAGTGGATAAAAAAATAAATTGGTATGAGGTTAAAATAAGCTGCTTTGTGGGTCAAAATGCTCCCTGAGCCTTGGATTAATATAACTATAGATTTTGATTCAATCAATAGTGCACTTCAGAATGTGAGATATATTGGAGAGTTGAGAGAAAGATGGAAAGAAATAAACCCGCTACTTCGCTGACATTACCCTCTTGTTAATAAATATATAAAATCTACAATCAAGACTATGAAGCCTGTTAAGCAAGAAGATGGTCTTGGATGTGCAGTAGCATGTGTGGCTTTTGTTTTAGAAATCTCCTACAAAGAAGCACTAAGCCTTTTTAAAGATGGGCAAACCAGAGTAAAAAGTAAGGCTAACTTTTATTACCCTGAAATCGTTGAGATATTAAGTAGCGAAGGAATGAATTATGGGTGGAAGAAACTTATAGATACTTCAGAGAAAGAAATATATAGCGATTATTCAATCGTTTTTATTAGAAGATCAAAGAATTATCAATATGGACACTTTCTTGCAAGATATGAGGGTAAATGGATGGATCCCTGGATAAATCTACCAGATAAAAATATTAAGTCAGGGTTTAGAAGTATCTTACCCGGAGAACCAACATACGCTGCGTACAGAATATAAAACTTTGGCTCCACCTGATGGAACAAACAAGAACCTATTTAAGTTCTATCTCGTAACGTTTGTCAACATATTGACCGTTAACATATTCACCGCTACTTAATTTTGTAATACTGTAAGGAACTGCTTTATAGACTCTCCATTGCCCCTCACCAATTACCTCCTCTACCTTTTTCACTTTAAACTCTGCTTCCTTGGCTCTTTTATCTCTAATCTCAAACGCCCGTTGCGCCTCCTCTTTATCATTTAATTCTTCAACGTTTGCCTCAAAGTAAACGCCATCTCCTTCTCCCTCAGGAGCTTGAGAGTTGAAGATTACTATGG
>Ga0163154_10010787_pt1 | contig 10082 bp, 12 predicted proteins | sample OliLakLV19MP9P1_FD_148649 | JGI IMG/M metagenome (GOLD analysis project Ga0163154, IMG submission 148649) | Freshwater microbial mat bacterial communities from Lake Vanda, McMurdo Dry Valleys, Antarctica - Oligotrophic Lake LV.19.MP9.P1 | ecosystem: Environmental > Aquatic > Freshwater > Lake >...
CGTCATTTGCATCCTCGGTGCGAACGGCTACACGACTATGGATCTCAACGACCCTGCCGCCTGCCGGATCAGATCGGGGCAGGCGGCAGGGTCGTTGAGATCCATAGTCGTGTAGCCGTTCGCACCGAGGATGCAAATGACGAGATTAGGCGTCTGACCTGCGAGCTGCTCGGTAGCGTAGCGAGCTGGGTCGAGGTCGACGTCAGCGAACAAAAACGGCGAGTCACCGAACGCGTCCTGATATTCGCCAATCCACCAGGCATATGAGCGTCCCGGGTATCCTTCGTGATAGACGTGCGCGGACTGTCCGACGCTCTGCTGTGTGCCGAGCCAGGTGACAGCGACCCCGGCAGCTACGAGCAGCACGTCAACGTATTCGATCCAGCACACGGGCACCGCGGCGCCAGTGAACGAATCGCCGATGCACAGGATCTTGATCGCTGGCGAACCAGCCGCAATGGCCGGTCGCGTCGTTACCAGCGTGGACACGTCACCGTCGGCGGCCAGGAAGTGCAGCCGAGCAGTTCCTACGTCGCCTGCTACTGGGGTGTGACTCCAGCTAGTGCCATCGTAGGTGCCATAGCCAGACGTGGAGAACGCTGGCACGCTCGGCAGCCCCGCGCCGATCGCAAGGCCCTCCCACCATTGCATGGCCGGTACGCCGACAACGAGATCGAGCTTCGGCGCGAACACGATCCGCGCTGAGCCGGGCACGTCTTTTAGCCCGCCGAGCCGGAGGATATCGATCGCTCTCATAGCTCTGCCACAAGCGCCGTAATGGTGGCGCTCTCTTTCGCGCCGCTACCTGATTTGGCGAGGATGCGACGGTGTTTCGCGTTCGAGAAGACCGCGCCGGAGCCGCCGAAGATCTTGAGCGTCTGCGCCGTTGCGGCCGCGTCGACACCCACGCCGACCGCAGTCGGTGTACCGTCCACACCATTTACGGACACAATCAATTGGCCACTCAGCAAGCGCATTTCGATCACACAGCCGTTGACTGGCAGCGATGCTCCGATGTCAGCCTCTGCGTAGAGAGTCGCCCCCGCGTAGATGTACCCGCGTGCGCGGTAGGTGCCACCCGCGAGGTAGACCAATAGCGCGAGATAGCCTCCCGCGTCAGCAATGAGCGGCTCCGCAGTGTTGTACCCGGACGCAGTCGCAACTACGGCGTCTAGCTTGCCTTGCCAGATGATCTCGAACGCTGTCGAGGCTGCGCCGATAAGATTCCCCACCGTCATCGTGCTTGCGAGCACGTCATCAACGCCGTCGGAGTCGACGCATGAGCGTGCGTTCACGCCGTCGGCGTCATAGACCGCGCGAAACCCACCCGTCGCCTGCGTGAAGTTTGCGGCGCCAACGGTAGGCACCCACGCGGCAACCGCACCTGTGTCCACAATCGCCGTCGGATGCGACGCGCCTTGAAGGTTGGCAACCTTCGCGTAGAGGTCGAGCGTTGATGTCCCAGCGCCTGGAGTCCAGGCTACGTCGCCGCCAGCGAATGTAATTGCGTACGTACCTTCCGCGACCTTCACGCCGCTCTCCATTGAGCACAGATTGCGAGACGCAGCGAGAATGAGCGTCGGGAGGTCGGTAACGGTGAGGTCGCCGCTCAGGTCAACGACGATCGAAGAGGTGCCGTTGCCGCTCGTGACGCCAGTAATCGTGCGCGGGGTGACGAGCGTCCCGCCGATGGTCGCGCCTGTGATGATGCCGGCAGGGAAGTGCGAGGCCACAGAGCAGGGGATGGTGAGCTTGTCGAGGTCGCTAGAGTTTACCGTGAGTCCGGAGATGGTCGGCGTCGACGTGGCCGGCGCATCCTGCGCTTTGCCGACGCTGACGAACGTCGTCGTGCTCGTCGCAGTAACGGCGATGAAATACGGCACCGAGAACGGGTCCCATAGTGCCTCGGGGTCGAGCGCGGCAGAGTACACGAGCGACCCTGCACCAATGATCGTGAGCTCGTAAGCAGCGCCCGTGACGTAGGGTTGCGGAGGGAGACCGAGCACACATGCGTCTGGCGCTTGATCAAATTCTGTGCGCGTGCTGGACGTGAGCGATACCTGCCCGGAGAAGGTCACTGCCGGAATCGCCGACCCCGCGGAATCCGCAACCACTTGATCAAAGATCGTAGCGTAGCCACGTGGCTCTGCGGTCTCGCTGGGGACCTCTTCGAGCGCCGGGGCGACGACCTCGAGATTCGATCCGTCCGCATCGCGTTGCACGCGTACGACGCGATACCACGTGACCCACGCGGCCGTGCTCGTCGCACGGTACCGCGTGCGGAATCGGAACGAACCTTTGCCGACCGACGGCACAAACGATGGGAGCGCAGTGCTCGCCGCTGTCAGCACCACCGTCATGCCGTCCGAGGCATCGAGTAGCGTCGTCTCGTAGGCGTATTGTGACGCCGGTAGCGCCACCGTGACGGCTGCTACCAGCCACGCGCCTGATAGGCCCTTATCGACTAGCGCAGCGCCCACGCCGGTGGCTTGTGTGATCTGGATCGCCATGCTGCGACACTAGCAGATCAGCGGCCGAGAGCCCAGATCCCGATTCCAACCGCGTCCAAAATGTTGTGTCGCCGACCCCTCGGGATTTTCCCGAGCGCGGCGTCTAGAACGGCACGTTCCTGCGCGTCCAGTAGGCCCAGCGTGCGCGCGTGGCTGACACCCTTGGGTGTCTGCCCCTTCCAGTCGGAGGGCGTCACGAGGCGCAGCGTGACCCCCGGAGCTCGAGCGGCGCCGATCGCTAGCCCCGCGCGCACTGACAGCGTGATGATATCGGATTTCGTTGCGCGTCCGTCGCCAGCGTGTGGGATCTCACACACGATCGCATCGATCCCACCGATGCGCGGCGGATCTGCGCCGTCCACCAGCTGCACACCTACGAGCCGAGCGCCTCGGAAAAATGCAAGACCCGTGTCTTTGCCCGGGTCAACCGCCAGCGTCACGTGCCCCATGGTACGAGCCTCCCGTCCGCATCGCGGATCGCCTCTATCGATTTGCTATATCGCCGAGCAAGCATCGGCTCGGCCTTGATTTTGACGCCGCGTAGGTAGGGTCGCGCGGCATCGATCATGATTTTGCTTTGCTCCTCCGCGGCTTCATGCGCGCTCGCCTCGGGCGCCTCTGTCACGATCTCGTCGTGCACAAACAGCACAGGTCGACAACCAAAAAGCGGACTCGCTGGTCTCGCGTAGCATGCCTCGGACACGTCGAAGAGAGCTGCCTTCGCGATGTCGGCGCCCAACCCCTGGAAAAACGTGTTGCAACCGTCGGTCAGGCCGACCTTGCCGCGGATCCTACGCGAGATAATGTGTTCGATCGTGCCTCCGTTTTTCACCATGTGCTCGACGCGCGCGAAATACCAGACCATCTCTGGCCAGCGCCGCAACCACGCAGCTTTTAGATCGTAGGCTTGCGCGACCGTCATCCGAACACCGTACGACGCGAGAGCGAACAGCACGAGCGAGTTCGGCGAGAGCCGCCCGGGGAAGCCGAAATTCGCCACCTTCGCTGTCTGTCTCGCGTCGTGCGTGACAAACTCGTAGGAGCACCCGAGAATCTCCGCGCCAAGCGATCTGTGCACGTCCTGACCGGCGTTGAGCGCATCGGCAAGCGCGGACACACCGAACCAGTCGAGGCACGTCTGAGCGAGCGTGCATAGCTCGAGTCCGCCGTAATCAACGACAATAAAAACATGCCCCGGCCTCGGTACTAGACACTCGCGTACGCCGCCCTTGCGCGGCAGATTTTGCATGTTGTCGCCGCCTCCGCCCGCAAGAGATCGCGAGGTCGATCTACCAGAACTCGCTAGACCATAGCGAGTGTGGAGTAGGCCCTGCCGTAGGACGGGGATGTTTTTGTCGAGCAGCGACCCGATTTTCCCGAGGCGTCCGTACAACGCGAGCACTGGATCGCCAGACTCGGTGCACGTGAGTGCGTCTGTCGCGGGCTTGCCGCCGTCCGTCTTAGGCGGAGCGCCTACGTACGCGCGCGAGACGCGCTCCGCGACAATCTTCACGTTGCGCTTGATCTTGCCAGTCTTCTTGTCGAAGCTCACGAGCCCCGCGGCAAGAAGCTCGCGACAGATCTGCGCCTTCTCTCGCTCGAGCGAGCATGCGAGCGCCTCGACCGCGACAGGATCTGTCGGCACACCCCACGCTGCACACAGATGTAGAGCCCACGCGGCACGAGCCTGCGAGTGCTGATCGATTAGCCACTCGCTGGGCACCAAATCTCCCTGCGCGTAATAGACGTCGCGCGTGGTAGTGACGTCTAGCATTGGGTACGCGCGAGCGGACTCCGGCCAATTTGCGATAGGAGTGCCATCCAACTCCGCGTAGCGCAGCCGCCATGTGTCCTCGCCCTTAGCCATCGTCCGATCAAGGATTCGATCCGAGAGCGCGCCAAGCGAGTAGCTGATCTTGACAGGTGGCTCACCGTGGAATCCGTGGTGACACCCCGCAGCAATGTCTATTAGCTCCTGTCGGAGCATCGTGTCAGTGACGCGATCCTCGCGGTACGCGCGAAAAATATCAGGCAAAAGATCGGGCCGCGCCGCAGCGACGCAGCCGAAATCGAAGGCGACGTTGTGCCCCACGATCTGATCTGCGAGCTCTAGATTGAGCTCTAGGCCTGCTAGCGTCTCATCGCGATCGGACAAGTACGGATCGCTACCGCGATCGGACAAGTACGGATCGCTACTGACGGCGCAGAACGCGCCGCAGACGATCGGCGGACACAACCGACCCTGCGAGATCAAATGCGTTTCGAGATCGAAAAAGATCATGTCTCTACGCTGCGCAGCCGCGTCATCACCCGCCCACGCAGCCGCCTAAGCCGCGTCATCAGCCACCCACGCATCCGCCCATCGCTGCGCAGCCGCCCACGCAGCCGCCCACGCAGCCGCCTAAGCCGCGTCCGCAGCCGCCTCGCCGCCACCCATGCATGTCTATTGGTCATGTCTCGAGCTCCACGCAAAAGGGGCGCACCAGATCGGTGCGCCCCTGCCCTAACACGCAATCAAGCTGCGGACGGTCCCGAGTAGCTCCCGTCCGGGTTCAAACGGAAACCAGGCGGCAACGCAGGGCGTTGGCCACCGCCCGCAGATGCGGCCGCAGCCGCTGCGCGTACTGCGTGCTCCTGAGTCGGGAGACTCGGTAGCCATTTGTGGACAGTGAAGTCACCACCATTGGCCATTTTTTTGTGGTAGCATTCGACCTCCGCTACCAGCCCACGGCAAGGATTGGCAGCGCCAATCGCGCCCTCCGCAATAGCCTCGAAGGCGGTCCCCAGAGATTGCGGATCGGACGATCCAGCGAGGCAAGAATAGAATTCTTTGATGTCTCCGAATGCGCGCATCTTCGCTTCTTGCTTTGCCTCGATGCCGAGCACCCAATCGCGCTTGAGACCGGTCCCCAATTGGTCGCTGGCGACCACAGAGAACTCAACAATGAACATGTTTTCGTACTTCGATTTCGGGTTTTCGGATCGCTTGAACCGGATCGCTTCCACTCGCAATGTGTGACGTCCAGGCGTCAAATAGCTGCCATTGGTGTTCGTTTTTGCTTCGTTGATACCACTAAACATTCCCATGATCTTGCTCCTTCGTGACTCGCTGATCGACAATCGCCTTTGCGATCTCGAACCCTTCCTCATACGTATCTACGTGGTCGAGCTCAATAGTAATCTCTACACGTACTGACTGATAGTTCTTGCTGTACGTGCGACCGTACGTGACTGTACTAACCCTCACTCGTCCGTCCAATCTGCGATCAAAACCTTCTGCTGTTGACCGGTTGTCTGTTGGATATACTGCGCATCCCTGATCAGCGTGTCAAGCGCTTTCTCGTGCTCCTGACACGTCGAGACGATTCGTACGATCACCTCGTCTGCCTCTTGTCCGTCGCGGTGCGTGCGGCCGAGCGCCTGTTCGAATCGATCGGGCCCGTCCGCCGGTGTGAACGTGAAAAAATTGCGAGATACGTACTGTAAATCGAGACCCTCTCGGCACGAGTGATAGGACAGGATCCCAGACGAGCCGCGTGGGTGATCCAAGATCGATCGGCCCTCTTGTGTCGAGGCACCGGGACCGTAGTAGGGGAGACCGGTGCGTTCAGCGAGGCGGATCGCAAAAGCCGTGTGCTCTGTCCAGTACCACGTAGGAGGCCCGGAGAGGGCGTCAGACGCGAGCGCGTCTATGACGTAGTCATCTACCCATACAGGGACGGTCACGGGCTTGTATACGCCCTCGATGGCGCGCCAAGCGCGTAGCGGCTCCGATGCCTCGGGGTACAGTCCAGCGTCGATGGCATTTGAGATCTGCAAGATTGTGTCTAGGCCTCGTTTTCCGTGTGTGTGGATCTCTCGCGCCGCGCTCGACCAAGCCCTACGCGCGTCCAGCCAAGGCTTCGGCGGAGGGTCTCTCCACCGGTAGTAGAAACCGAGCGCGAGCTCGCGACAGTGGCGCCAGAGAGCAGGCGCATCGGTAAATACCATGTCGTCTGGGGTCGCCCACGTATCGCGCATCTGCTCTACAGCGAGACGGATCGCATGCGGGACCGGTGGCCGGAATCGGTCTATCAAAATCGGGATATCTATTGCGGTCTCCTTGGTCGACACGACACCAAATGTCTCTGTGAGACGTCGTCGATAGCCGTCCCGCGCACCATCACCAGGTAGATCGCACAGCGCGCCTACTGGTCTCTCGCCCTCGCCACGTTCGATTTCCGCGCGCGAGGGCGGATCAAGCGCGTAGGACCACGAATCAAGTTCGTTCCAGCCGTTCGGCAGCGGGCTAGCCGCCGCCCCGAGCGACCACCCCACGATATGCGCATAGTCGCGCACGCTGCGCTTCGTGACGGTGCCCGTCATGGCGACGACTGATACCTTGTCCTTAGACGACTCGAGATAGCGGCGCAGGCGCCTCGCGACAGACCTGCCAAGGTCCTTGGCTTTGTGACACTCGTCCAGGATGATCGCATCGGGCTGCATGCTCTTATCAAGGAAATCAGCAGCCGCGACCCGACTTAGCCATTGGTAAGATCTGATTTCGATCGTGGGGTAGATTCGCCAGTGATACGCGAGCTCTCTCCAGCGCCTTCGCGTCGCTTCGACGAGCGCCGCAGGCACTAGGAGCAGCGGACGCCGAGCGCCCAAGATCGTGGGTGACAGGAGACTCACGATCGTCTTGCCGCCCGACACGCGGATTGGCAAAAACCCGCCCATACACTGGCCGATCTCGAAGAGCGCTATAGCCTGGATCGGCCGCAGCGTCATCGTACCGACGTGAGTTCGCAACATCAACGTCATGGCTGATACCAGCGCCTTCGCTTCGTCGTCGGGGTACTCTGCCGGACGCCGCGGCAGCGCTAGGATCCGATCGAATTCGTCGGTGCGCTGTGGCGGAGACCTGTTCACCGGCACTCCAGTAGCTCGCGTGCCTCTTCGATCGGATCGGCAGGCGCCGTCGTGATCCAATCGCGCATTGCAACGTCGTAATCCTTGATCACCTCGTCAAGCGCCTTGAGGTATTCGACGAGGTCTGTCTCGTTATCCCGTCTAGGGATCTCGAGCTTGGGCCGATCGCCAAGCCACCTGCGGACGCGCGTCGATAGGACCTCGCCACGTCTGTGGAACGGTACCATGCGCTGATAGTTAATCAGCGCGCGGAGCGAGTCAGAGGAAATCACAGCGGCAGGCCCAGCGCGGTACGTGCTTCGTCCACCGTCATGACGCCCGCTTGCATGAGCGATAGCAGCTCGGGCACGGTCAGGACGCGTGGGGTTGTGATGGTGACGACAACAGACTGTAGATCAGCATCCGTCCAACCAGGCGGCTCCGCCGCGACCGCAGCGACCGCAGCGACGGTCGGATCGTGTCGCACTACCACGCGCGGATCGTCCGCGTCGGGGGCCTCGACCTCGGCCTTCCTAGGCCTGCCTCGTCCGCGCTTCGGTGTGGCTGCAAGCACTTCGTCGAATGTTTTCCCGGTCTCGAACGCCTCAGCGATCACGGCTTCCGTCTCCGCGATCGCCTCGGGCGTAGGCGCCACGTAGGCCTTCGTCCCGTCTGGATCTATCTGCGCGCGCAGCGACTCAGGAGCGGCGGACCAAGGCGCATTTGCCGACCCCGTGCGGAACCAGAAAAATCCCTCCGGTAGCGTAGCTCCACCTGCGAGCTCTGGGGGCGCATCGGTCAGGGGCGCATCGGGCGTAGGCTGGGGCAGGGGTGCGTTCACGCGTTGGGTCAATTGTGCGAGTTTCTCGGCTGTAGTAAGCATGGATCTAAACCTTTCTTGATCGGTAGCGTCTTCGCAATTTTGTCTGAATGGGCACCCACCAAAAGCTCCGCATGCGGACCAAGTGGCGGGTAAATCGAGCGCTCTAGGTCGTGGCTCTGCAGTGCTGAGAGCCTGCAATAGGCGAGCAGTCTGCGCAGTCCTCTCGACCCGAGGCGCGATGTCACTATCAGTCACATTGACCGTGACGTCAAGGGCTTTGGCGACACCTTTTGTGCGGTAGTAGATCCACTGAAGTTTGCGCGCACCTGTTGCGTGCGCGTATAGCGTCGCCTGCGGATCTGATAGCAGATCGTCTCGTGTTTTTGCCCACCGCAGATCGCTCGTCGTCTTGTGATCGATGACGCGATCGGCGCACAGCACGTCGATAAAACCAACGAATGGCACGCCTCCTAGCACGATCTCGAAGCGATGCTCAACGACGATCTGCTCGTCACGTGTGGGCCATAGATGAGCCCCGGCCATCGCGATCCGACCCGCATCGGACGAGAGATCGATCGGCTGCCCGCTACGTAGATATAGCTCAATCTGTTTGTGCACAGCAGATCCAAGCGCAGCAGCAGCGCCGGGCAGATCGCTAAGACCATCAAGTTTTTTGAAGGCCCACTTGCGTAGACAGAGTTCAGCCGTGGATATCTGGCTAGCGGAGCAATGGTATGTCATGTCTCTACCGCGCGGCGGACAAGCCGCAGCTCCGACGGTCTGTGTCTGACTACCACAGCCGCGGGGGCCGCGGGATCGATCCAGCAAACCTCTAGTCGGCCATTCCAAATATCAGTGACGGTGCCTTCTGTCTCTGTCCCCAAGAGCGCGACCGTGTCGCCTACGCGTATCTCTGTCCCCCGCGCCGCTGCCGCTGCCGCTGCCGCTGCCGCAGCACGCTGGCAGGCTGCCTCGACCTCGACACCCGAAGCGAACGACGCGACCGTGGAAGCAGCCACAGAGGCAATGTCCCTCACCATCGCGACCGCCTCGGAATGCAGGGCAGCGACAGGGACACCCGCCGCGCGACGAAGCGCATAATTTTGCTCGCGCCAATCGTTTGTACGACGCGCGTCGATGAGTTCATCGCGCAAGGCTTCGAGTTCATCGCGCAAGTCTTCGAGCTCCTTCCACGCAACCGCGTCCAATGCTCTGGCGAGCTGCGTCGGGGTCACGGGCCCCTCGCTTCATCCCGCTCTCGCACGACGCGCCGAGCGGCGTCAATCACGCTCTCGCTGTCACCAGCGCAGAGCACTCGCGCGAGCGTATCCCAGTCTGCCTCAGCATCGAGGCTCACGCGGTAGAGCGCGACGCGCCTGCACGCGTCGAATGCCGCCCGCGCGGAGGAAGCGCCGGCCCACGCTGCCTCACTCGGTGCGGCGCATGCACCTTCGTGCGCCGCCTTCGCGTTGGCTAACGCGTTCGACGCATCTTCGTGCGCCGCCGCTCTATCGACCGCGTCGAACGCGCCGCGTGCCGCGACCCACACCTCTGCGTGAGCAGCTCTCTCGGCCGCGTCCGCATCCCTCGCCGCCGCCCACGCCGCCTCGCTCGGACAGGCACGCGCAGCCGCCCGCGCGTCGTGCGCGATCCTCGTCGCACGCTCTGCGTCCACCCACGCAGCACGCGCAGCCGCACGCGCTGCACTCATGTCGTCGACCATGCTCATCGCCCCACCGCGCACATTCGCTGCACGAGGTCGACCGCGGACAACTGCAGCTCTGCGACGGTGTAAGAGAGGATCGACCACGCCTCAGCAGCCGCCGCCGTCTTCTCCGCCTTCGCCCACGCCCACGACG
>Ga0163154_10010793_pt1 | contig 10076 bp, 8 predicted proteins | sample OliLakLV19MP9P1_FD_148649 | JGI IMG/M metagenome (GOLD analysis project Ga0163154, IMG submission 148649) | Freshwater microbial mat bacterial communities from Lake Vanda, McMurdo Dry Valleys, Antarctica - Oligotrophic Lake LV.19.MP9.P1 | ecosystem: Environmental > Aquatic > Freshwater > Lake >...
TTTTGGCAAGTGTTGTCATAGCGATCGCCCTCTAGTTTTTATACCGTTGTGTCCACCAAACCATACAATCACAAAGCTGAGTCAGCACGGCTAAGGCAACTCGTTGGTTATGAGGTTCCTGTTGAGCAAACTGCCAGAGCTTATCTGCCATCTCACAAATCTGGCGACTGTTTTCCTTTTCGATTCTATTTTTAACGTCTTTACTTGTATCTTTGGGGACTGGAGTAACCACCACATCATCATTCGGCAATTCAATTCCAGCAGGCTTGAGAAGATCTTCTGCCAAAGCATCCCAAACATCTTTCCAATAGCGCCCTTCGTCAGTATTCGCACCCAGCCGTAGATGTTCTCCCCAGAACCGCTCCAGCCCGTAAGCAACAGTCGTTCGCATTTTATATGCTTCACGGAGAACATCCTGGGTACGGTAAACAACTTCTGCCTTATTTGCTTCGTAGGCAGATTGGGGAACTAGTAGCACCAGTTTTTGGGCGATCTGATCGAGTCCATAGGTTTGCAAAGTCATTGTGGATTCTCCGGCTCAAAATATATCCCTGAAAGGGTGACGTGACAGCGACCACAGCCGATCGATTCCAAACCACCAAAATAGAGTTGTTCAGTGTTACTGGTTAAAGGCTGCCATTTTTGATCATCAGTAGATGTTTTTTTAATGGCAACTGGAAAAATCAAAATGCTGTCTTCTGGCAGGGCTTCAAACCCAAAGAAGTTGTCAACGATTTTCACATCGTCCTTGAGTTTGGTGCGGGTTTGGCGATAGAGTGCCATGTCGTGAATCAGGCTTATGTCGGCATCATCAACCACCACTAAATTATCCGGTTGAACTTTGCTGTTTGTAGGCACCCAATGGCTGAGATCTGGAGTGTTTTGTAGGTTGTCTAGAAAGCCCAGATTGAAGAACAGGCGATCGCGGGGCTGGTTCAATTTCACTGGATGTTTTGACGATGGCTTTGTTTTCAACAACTCATAGATGCTTTCAAGAGAACACCCTTCAGGATTGATGCCTGTGATCTGTGCGTATCGTTTAAGCAGGCGAGGGCACGTTACCCATACAATCGGTTGTCCTGGACAAAACACAGGCAGCCAAACTAGCGAAGCATACTCAAACTTTACCAATGCCTCAGTCGTGTCTTTTCGCTTTTTAGCGGTTTTTGTTCTGTCGGCTTCGGGTGCTTCGGGCGTTTCGCTCTGCTCTTCTGTATCTTCTGAAATTTCGATCGCTTCTTGCCCGTACCATTTGTTCTCCAGACCCCTCTCGTTGGTACGCATATCTGCCCGAAAGCGACCGCGAATCGAGCTACCGGGGATGATGCCTGTTTGGGTGAACTGGTCGCGAAAAATCAGATTCAGGTTGCCCGTTTCTTCGCCTGCGCTGGCTCCGATATGCAGTGGAGCAAGGGTTTCAATGATGCCGTAGGCTTTGTGATACATAGAAGTTAACTGCTCAGTGGGTCATGGAACGGAGAGATTAAAATTCCCAAAATTTTATCGATGTCTGCAAGATAGTATTCATCTAAGTCAATCGTGACGATGTGGTCTTGCAGTTTCAGGAATCGCCAGTTGGTTCCAGAGGTGACAGCACCATAAATCGTAGAGATGGTGGGTTCCTGATGTTGGTTGAACAACTGAGCGGCTACCATTTCAGCGATACATTGTCCTAATCCGGCGTTCAAGTTCTCTTTTTTTGCTTCGACAACGACGGCGATCGGCGATCGCACCTGTAACAGTTCGGGCGATCGGCTAATGATGAAATCACAGATCCCGTTCAATCCCTTACTCGGTTGAACAGTGAAATCAATGCCTGAAAACAAACTAATGGTTTCATGCAATTGTTCTCTCAGTTCGACCAAAATGGGGGCAATAATCATCTCTGAACGGGCTTTTTCGGAATTGCTAGCGATCGCTAGGGAGAGATTACGGCGGAGTGTTTCAGTCAGAAACGGGCTGATCGGGTATTCGGGAATGGTGGCAAATACGTTGATGCTTTCTGCGATCGCTAAGTCAAATGCTTGGACAACGCTAGCCAGGGTGAAATCACTATAGAACATCGGATTTTGCTCCTGAAACTGAGGTTGCCTCTAGGGAGAATGCTAACCCACAACCCCAGCGCTTGAGGGAGACACCCTCGCGCGGGAACCAGTTGATATCCCAGTCATGCCAGGGCTTCTCTAGGGGGTTTTCGAGGACATACACACTCCCCGCAGGCACCGCATAACGACCACGGGACAGGAGTTTAGGTTGATTGGGCTGATGGTTTTCAGCATCGCCCAACCGATAGCGAAACGGCATGGGGCGATCGGTCATCAAGGCTTCCACTTGCCAAGGTGTTTCCAGATCAGAATCAACAGTTGCCAGTTGGTGACGGGCGGCATCTTGTTTGCGGAGCAGTTGCGGTTCACGATAGGAGAGGCGATTTGAACCCCAAACGGCGTGGGTGATTAGGGCAAAACTGTGCTGAATGGGTCGCTTCAATAGTTCGTCTAAGACGGAATCAGTTTCGATCGCCTCACAGCGAACGTTCACCATGTGTCCCTCACCTCCAAAGCGATACCAACCCGCTTCTAGTTCGTGGCTGGAGAGGTAAACCAGGCAGGCATCGGGATCAATCTGAACACTGTTTTCGACAAAGAGACTGCCGCGATCGCTGTCCTCATCCACTCGGCGCTCATCCTCTTTCAATCGGGGATGGAGATGGGGCAGAAACTTCCAGGGGACTGAGGCTTCCGTTTTAGGATCAATCCAAACTGTTTGGGGATTAGTCCATTGCTGAATGGATAGCCAAGTTCCGCCATCAAATTTGTCAGACGGTGATTTTCCCTCTGCATTCCGCCAGACTTTTTGATCAGGATTCCAGGCTAACTTGTCTTGAATCTTGCCGTTTTTGATCAGGTAGTTTTTGGGTGTGGGAACGTAGAATTCTTGTACTTGATCACTTTTTGCCCAGAAGGGTCCCGCAATGTAAAAATCCTCTCGGTGCATCCAGGTTTCACCATACTTTGCCGCAAACAACCCGGAAACCGTAGCGGCACTGGGAGGAAAGCTGGTGCCCGATCGCCCCACCAAGTTTTCAGGCGAGAGAAACCGTCCGGCACTGCCGTAGAGCAAGCCGAGGGGTTCGATAATGATTAAGTATCGGAGCATAGATAGAATCCTACTTTTGCCAGATTGATGACCCAGTTATTCAGTGCTTTTATCACCTTTTGTTTATTGTCTTGGAAGGGCGTTTGATTGCCTAAAATCCCTGCTTTAGTCACCTTTTTGTAATCATTAACCTGGTTCCACCAGTCATCGTTCTGAGGATCAAATAAATCATTGTTATTTTTGGGAGTGAGCAATCTATTATCTTGACCAAAATAAGCTTGAAAAATAGCCTGAGCAATTTCAAGCTGTTCACTTTGCTGTGCCCCAAAAGCATGGCGAGACTCCAGAACAGCGATGTCGTTATAAAAGTGCGTCCAATTAGCATGGTTGGAGATGCCTTGAGTGCCGTTGCGATCGCGGTATTGCTCAAATAGACCCGATTCTAGAATTCTCCAAGGGCACACCCACTCTAAATAATTGCCGCCATTGAAGACAATGCGGAAAGCAATCCGATCTTTGCCCTGACGTTTAGCTGATTTCTCAGCATCCCGACAGTGCTGTAGCACCTCTCGCTGCGGAACTTTAGGCGCAACCCAAACAAAACCGACGCTCGGTGTGATTTTCTTAGGCGCGATGTTTTCGCCTTGAATTAGGGTTGACCGTTCTGGATCAGCAGGGTCTTGTAGCTTTAAGCCATCCCAAATGTTGGGTTTGAACGTACTTAGCCATTCCAAGCACTTTCTGGGTTGTAACTGGGCATCGGTCTTGTAAAGCACTCCCAAAAAATCATCCCCGCCAGCATAAATCAAACGCCCACTCCCATGCTCTGGCAAACATTCTCTTTCCTTCCACTTGAAGGCTTCACCCCAGCGCCGCATTTCGGTACTAAAGCAACTTGTTCCTGCGGCTTCATCTTGGTTCCCCTGACGCGCTTGTTCGCCAAGCCATTTGAGGTAGTCGCCGGCTCCATCGCCGTCGCCCTGAAACCAGCCTGTCCAGTATTGGGGTTCACTGGTCTGTTTATGTTGCAGTCGGTTTAGGTCTTTAAAGCTGGTTGGGTTGAGATCACGATCGATTTGGCGGTTCAGATCTTCGAGATAGGGCAAATTCTCCGGCATCTTTTTCCCCATACGCTCAATCAGTTTTTTGACCACAGCTTTATGGGTAATCAACCGTTTAGTCAGTTCAGGAATGCTGAGTTCTTCGTCTGGATCGATAAACGCTGCTCCATATTCAATGCTTTTCTCCAGAAACAGTTGAGGATTGTTGCTGTATTTTCTATCAAGATCTGGGGTTGCTTGAATAAACGCGGCTCCGATCGCGCGACTCAATTCTTGATAAAACTGTTGAACCAGACTGTTACCTTGACGGTCTTTTTTCCAGGGTTCAGCTTGGGCATTAGGCTGAGCGTATTTTCCCAGATCTCCCCAAGCAACGGCATCGGTGCCCGATAGGGTCGAGCATTCACCTTGCCAGTTGATGCCGGTCCAATCCCGCGATCGCTTACGTTCTTTCAGCCGTTGCCGCACATGGGTAATACTTTCCCCCAGCTCACCTGCGACATGAAAAAACTCCCAGGTGTAATTTTTCCACAGGTTCCAGTCTCGATGCCAAAATTGATAGCTCCAATCTCCTCTAACATTGTCCTCAATCCACTCACGGCAAGTCTCTACAATGCAGTGCCAAAGGTCAAAAAAACATTTCCTTGCCTCCGCTTCACTCACCGAGCCGCGAATAATAATTTGGTTAGGCATTCCCTGCGTGATGTTGGGTAGCGCCGGAGAGACGACTTCATACTTGGCTTTTTCAGCCGCCACACAAAGAGATTGAGACAGCAGCGACAGTAGATAGGAACTGCCATGGAGATCTCGCAGCTTACGAGACTTTTCGATGAAGCCCTGGACTGGCGCAAACGTGATGATGGTGTAGATGGAATTGTTAGAACCTATCATGTTGTGAAAATAGAATGAGTCAAGGGAATCAATGATCTCCTATATCAAAATTTCAAAGATGAAATTGAATGTCATTCAGCTTCATCAAATCTCGATAAGTACTATTGCTACTGTCATAGTTTGTCAGCATAATTGACCAATAGTTCTGAACTGCAATTCCCAAAATGACTGCCAGTGCAACCGGCATGGAATAAACCAGTCTAATCTCACCATAGGTTTGTTGGGCTAAATTGAGAACCTTGAAAATTTCTCGTACATACTGCATCCAGTCTTCATCAGATTGAATCGTACCAATAGATAGGCTTTTCATATAAATTAAGTCGCCGTAGGCTGTGATGCTTGAATCATTGGTGCGAATTTTGTGAGAAGAAACATCGATCGCAACAGTTACATTTTTTTGATTTTTCTCAGGTAAGTCCACTGTAAATTTCTCAAATTCTGTAATATCCTCCTTCAGTGTTCTATCTCGAATTTCCACTACAGGATAGTAATTATCAGAAGTTTTGTTGTACTGGAATATTTTTACATTCTCCAAACTGAGAACTGTTCCAATCAAAATTCCAACGCTAGCGGGACCCGCATAAGCCAGATGGACAGTTGTATTGATTGGGGTTTTTGCCTTTAGTTTTTCCAGGTCATATCGAGTGATTTTAAGAAAATCTTTTAGTCTATCAACCTGATAGATATCACCACGGTAGTTAAAGATTAGATCGGAGGGTGAGATCTGGAGGTATTGAGCTAAATTCCGGCGATAGTTCCTGAACTTATTGTCTTGCTCAATTAGATTAAACAAAGCGTTGAGAGCATTTTCACTATCCACTGGATTAGACACATTAATCACGATTGGCAATGGAATCGCGGCATGTTGATAGATCGATATTTTTCGAGCCTCACTCCAGATGCCTAGCAGAATCGATACCACAGCGACAGCAAACAAGACAAATGTGTAGCCTACCCCCAGTTGACTTGCCAGCAAGCCACCCACCCCTACAACAAGACTGGCTGCGAGCGTAAAGGGATTATTCAGAATAGAGATCGGATCTCGAACCAGTGCCCCCATCGCAGTTTTGACCTGACTAAGCATCTGTCGTCTTTTAACCCGATTAAGCATCTTGAGTTTCTGGTTATTAGCTAATTATTAAGGTCATAACACAGCTATGTCATTCTTCAAAAAAATTGTCGATCACCTTAACTTTCACCTCGCCTGGAAAAAGGTTGCAGCAAATCGAGGCTGTGCTGGGGTGGATGGGGAGACGATCGCCCACTTTGCCGAACACACAGATCGCACCTTGAACTCTCTCTACAAGGCAGTAGCAACCGGAACCTATCGTCCGTTGCCGTTGCGCCAGATCTTGATTCCCAAAAAAGATGGGGGCTGGCGTAAGTTGGCTATCCCGACGGTACGCGATCGCATCGTTCAACAGGCTCTCCTAAATATCCTGCATCCCATTCTGGAACCCCAGTTTGAGCCATGTAGCTTTGCCTATCGCCCAGGTAGATCTCACCTATTAGCAGTGCGGCAGGTAGAGCAGTGGCGCGATCGGGGCTACGAGTGGGTCTTGGATGCCGATATTGTTCAGTTTTTCGACCAAATTCAGCATCCGCGCCTGTTTGCCGAAATTGAAGAGCGACTGCCTGATCCGCGACTGCTGGAATTTCTCCATGCCTGGGTAACGGTCGGCGTGCTTACCCCAGAGGGCATCGTTTTCCCCAATAAAGGGATTCCCCAAGGAGCGGTGATCTCGCCCATCCTCGCCAATGTCTACTTGGATGACCTAGATGAAGCCCTCATCGCTTTAGGGCACAAGGTGGTGCGATTTGCCGATGACTTTGTGTTGCTGGCACGGACAGAAAACCGCATCCGACAAGCCCAAACAGATGTCACCCAACGGCTGAGCGAGATGGGGTTACAGCTTCATCTCGAAAAAACACAAATTACCACCTTTGATCGCGGCTTTCGCTTCCTGGGACATGCCTTCGCCGGAGATGTAGTCGTTCCGGTCAAAAAGACGACGGAACCGGGAGGACAGCCACCCCCTGTCAGCGATACCCTGCGGCTATTCCATGTCGATCCGCCAGTGCAGCCCACCGCCATGCAAAAGGCATTAGTTGAGTCGCTGCGATCGGCTGCAAAGCCAATTCCACCGCCGCTGTTTGTCGTATTGGGTTACGGAGTTCGGTCTGAACAGTCAGTTGTAATTGCATCTAAAGAAAACCCTTGGGAGTCAGATATGTCTACGCTTTACCTAGTGCAGCAAGGCACCTACTTGAGACGAGAACAAGAACGGTTGATCATAGAACCACCCAAAGAACCCGCCACCGAAGTGCCCATTCGCGAAGTGGAGCGGATTTTAGTCTTTGGCAACATCCAACTCACTACTGCCGTCATTTCCACCTGTTTAGAGTTGCAAATTCCGGTAATTTTTCTAACTCAACTGGGTGAATACAAAGGGCATCTCTGGAGTTCTGAAGCGGATGATCTAATCATCGAGACTGCCCAGTTTGAACGACAAAAGGATGAAGCTTTCAAGTTGGCAACCGCACGAGCGATCGTCCAGGGAAAGCTGTGGAACTCCAAACAACTCTTGTTACGGCTCAATCGCAAACGACAACTGCCGACTGTGGCAGCCACCATTACCAAATTGGATGAGATCCGGGAAGCCGTGGGCAAACCAGAAAATACCAGCACCCTCAATCACATTCGGGGCTATGAAGGAGCAGGCGCAGCCCAATATTTTGGCTCACTCAATCAACTCATCACCCATCCAGACTTCACACTCACAGAACGCAATTTTCACCCGCCCAAAGATCCAGTGAATTCCTTGCTTAGTTTTGGCTACACCCTCCTCTACAACAATGTTTTCAGCTTATTGTTAGCGGAAGGGTTGAATCCCTATTTGGGGAACCTGCATGGAGCAGAGCGTGCCAAGAACTATCTGGCATTCGACTTAATGGAAGAGTTTCGCTCTCCCATCGTGGATACATTGGTGATGAAATCTATTAACCAAAAAATCTTTAAGCCGACTGATTTTACTTATCCCAATGCCGCAGGAGGAATTTATTTGGAAAAGACCGCCCAGCGAGTTTTTCTAAAGCAGTTTGAGGCACGCATTTGTGAAAAAGTCTCCCACCCTGAAGTGAAGGAGCCAGTCTCTTATCGACGCATTATTCAATTGCAAATTCAGCAATACATCAAAACTCTATTGGGCAACCAATCATATCAATCATTTCGACGAGTCATCTAATGCTAGTAGTGGTGGTTTACGATATTCCCGATGACAAACGACGGCTGAAACTCTCCAATTTTTTAGAGGGTTATGGTCGGCGCGTTCAGTATTCTGTTTTTGAATGTTTTTTAACTCTGGACGAGATGCGAAAACTCCATCAAAAAATCAACAAGAAAGTCAAACCAGAAGAAGATAATGTGCGGTTTTATTGGATCTCTAAAGACTCTGTTTCCCAAGCATTAACGATTGGCAGTCCGCTCCCAGAGCCACCCCCAACGGTCTATATTATTTAGCCCACTCACTGATAGAAACCCACCCGTGCCACAGAGGTCGCCCAAGCGCTGAAAGGTCGATTCTTTCGTTGACCTCTGTGGGTTATCGACTGTGCAGAGGTTTCAGCCGCTCAACCGCCTGCTCAGTTTACAAAAACTGTCCCGTAATTGATAATGAAAACACCTCCGTGGTTTTGTATACCTAGAGTTCTCTCTAGGATAGGCTTTGCCACAAGGTGGGTTTACCGATTACTTCAAATCGGATTAGTTGGAAACGCGTCACCAGCAGGGCAGACTTTTGTCCCCTCGAGAAGGTTTACCGATTACTTCAAATCGGATTAGTTGGAAACTGATCAGGAACCCATACAGGTCCTGCTGGGACATAGATTGTTTACCGATTACTTCAAATCGGATTAGTTGGAAACATTAAACCTTCTAGGGTGCGGCCTTCATTTATTGGTTCAACTGGATAAATTTCCTGTAGTTTACCGATTACTTCAAATCGGATTAGTTGGAAACACCTTTGGCTCCTCGGGGACACATGAACCGCGTCCATCGGGTTTACCGATTACTTCAAATCGGATTAGTTGGAAACTTTCCGTACATTGCTGAACCAACCATATCGGCTCCGACTGTAGTCGGTTTACCATGTTTACCGATTACTTCAAATCGGATTAGTTGGAAACTCGAATATTGATTCTGGATGTATTAAACCTTCTAGGGTGCGGTTTACCGATTACTTCAAATCGGATTAGTTGGAAACTCTTTAGCCTCTTCCTCCTAGCCTCGGCCGCCTTCCGGGAGGTAAATGCCTCTAGTTTACCGATTACTTCAAATCGGATTAGTTGGAAACAGTTTGAACCCCAAGCTGTATAGGTGTTGTTCGTCCATGTTTACCGATTACTTCAAATCGGATTAGTTGGAAACTAAGCCACAATGAATTCCCCCAAGTCCTCTACAGTATCGTTTACCGATTACTTCAAATCGGATTAGTTGGAAACTTCATTGAAAATTGAACCATCTCCCCCTGGACACCAATCGGGTTTACCGATTACTTCAAATCGGATTAGTTGGAAACTCTTCAGACCTCAGAGTTTTTTAAAAAACTCCGAGGTCTTGTTTACCTTTACCGATTACTTCAAATCGGATTAGTTGGAAACTCTAGTGCGGTTGTAGAATATTTTGATTTGCGTTTTTGTTTACCGATTACTTCAAACTGGATTAGTTGGAAACTCTTCAGACCTCAGAGTTTTTTAAAAAACTCCGAGGTCTTGTTTACCTTTACCGATTACTTCAAATCGAATTAGTTGGAAACTCTAGTGCGGTTGTAGAATATTTTGATTTGCGTTTTTGTTTACCGATTACTTCAAACTGGATTAGTTGGAAACGGTACACGGAGCGATCGCCATTCTCAAACTGAACGCGATCGCGTTTACCGATTACTTCAAATCGGATTAGTTGGAAACTCTTCAGACCTCAGAGTTTTTTAAAAAACTCCGAGGTCTTGTTTACCTTTACCGATTACTTCA
>Ga0163154_10010796_pt1 | contig 10075 bp, 8 predicted proteins | sample OliLakLV19MP9P1_FD_148649 | JGI IMG/M metagenome (GOLD analysis project Ga0163154, IMG submission 148649) | Freshwater microbial mat bacterial communities from Lake Vanda, McMurdo Dry Valleys, Antarctica - Oligotrophic Lake LV.19.MP9.P1 | ecosystem: Environmental > Aquatic > Freshwater > Lake >...
ACGAATTCTTGAGTCCACTCACCCTCAGAACTGAGATTGACCGACGACGCAAAAAGGTGTTTGATGAAGTTTATCGACACGGAAATAAAGAGTTGGTTGGGTAACACTTATTTATTGTCTACTACGGTGTATAAATATATAGACCCGTAATGAACCATTGACCCAGACTCTTTTATGTCCGGTTGATTTTGATGATACAATAAACTCACTCTATGACTCAAGCAACATCAGATACAGCCTTTAAGGAAGCTTATTCCAAGCTCAATTTGGAGCAGAAAGAGGCTGTAGATAGTATTGAGGGTCCAGTGATGGTTGTTGCTGGTCCTGGTACCGGCAAGACCCAAATTCTAACTTTACGCATTGCTAACATCTTACTTAAAACTGACGCTACTCCAGGCAATATCTTAGCACTGACTTTTACCGAGTCAGGGGCTAAAGCCATGAGGGATCGCTTGCGTGGCTATATCGGAGCCACAGCTTACCTTGTGCCAATCTTTACTTTTCACGGCTTTGCTCAGAAATTAATTCAAGATTACCCCGACGCTTACAAACGTGTGGTTGGCGGACGTCCCATCAATGATATTGAAAAAATTAACACTATCGAGACTATTATCAACGGCGGTGAAATCAAGGCCCTGCGTCCAATGGGTGATCCGTCATATTATGTTATGCATGTTATTAGGATTCTGGCTAAGTTGAAGCAAGAATACCTTACTCCCGATAAATTCAGTGAATTAATCGGTGGGCAAGAAAAAGATTTGTTGGCCATAGAAAAAATCCATACCAAGGGGGCACATAAAGGCACAGTCAGGGTAGAGTATACAAACAAAGAAAAGAGTTTGCTTAAAAATCGTGAACTCTTGTTTATCTACCGCCAGTATGAAGCACTACTTAGTCAGGATAATTTCTATGACTTTGAAGATATGATTGTGGAGACCGTCAAAGCCTTAAGTGGAAACGAGGATATGTTAAGAGATCTCCAGGAAACATATCAGTACATTTTGGCTGATGAACACCAAGACGTTAATGGTTCACAGAATAAAATCTTGGAACTGCTAGCTTCTTTCCACACAGCGCCCAATATTTTTGCTGTTGGCGATGAAAAGCAAGCTATTTATCGTTTTCAAGGTGCTTCACTACAAAATTTTTTGCAATTTACGGAGGTGTATCCAGATACTAAGTTAATTAGCTTGACCAAAAACTATCGTTCAGGACAAATCATTTTGGATGCTGCCCATAGTTTGGTTAGAGTCGAGAGTGGACCATTGAGCAATTTGAGAATTCCCCTCAAAGCAGTCAAGACAAATTCGCAGTCCTCAATCATAGAGAAAATCTTTTCTCATCAAGCGGTTGAGGAATCTTGGCTGGTCGATTCAGTCAAAAAACAAATGGCCGAAGGAGTGCCCGAAAACGAGATAGCCGTTATTGTGCGGACTAATTATGAAGTGGAATCTTTAGCAACTTTACTCAGACAAGCTGGCGTTCCAGTTACAGCCTCAGCAGACGGTGATATTCTAAAACACCCTATTACTCATACCGTTCTCGGTTTGATAAATTCAGTGTCATCTCTAGGTAATCAGTCAGCTATTTTTGAAACTCTACATGCTTCTTATTGGGGTTTGTCGAGTAATGATTTGTTCAAAATATTAGCGGCCCAAAATTTTGAAAGAAGTTTATGGACTATCTTGACTAATGAAAAAATCTTGCAAGAAATTGGCGTGATTGATTTGCCAACTATCAAAAAAATCGTCACCGTTATTACCGATGCACGTAAACTAGAATCTTCAGAACCACCACATAGAGTGCTAGAATTTTTGGTTAAAAAAAGTGGTTTGTTAAATTATTTGATGGAAAGTGATCCTCTGGAAGGGGCTCGAGTCTTACGGCGTATTTATGACGAAGTGGAATCACTAGTCTCTCATGAAAATCTAAACAATCTGCGTCAAATAAGCCAAGCCTTTAAAAAGCGTGCGGAATACGGTTTGTCATTAAACGCTCCTTACATTGCGACTAACGTCAATTCTGTACAGGTAATGACAGCTCACAAATCCAAGGGTCTGGAATTTGAAATAGTTTACTTGCCGCACTTAAATGATCGCTTGTGGGGTGGCTCAGTTAAAAAGAAATATTTCAAGATTCCACTTAATGAAAGTACCTTGGTCGATGAATCTGAATTTAGTGAAGATGAAAGAAGACTATTGTACGTAGCTTTAACTAGAGCCAAAGAAAAACTATTTTTATCAACCTCGGAAACTAATACTAAAGGTGATCCATTACTACCAACTAGGTTGCTTTTAGATATTGACCTAAATACCATCAAAAAAGAAAGTGTCACTCCTGAGGAAGAAAACTTTAACCCGTTGGGCGTTTTGAACAATACTTTTACTAAAAGCAATTTTGATAAATCACTGTTACTCAAAGTCTTAAGTGAACGTGGTTTTTCGGCTACTTCACTAAATAACTACTTAAGCAGTCCTTGGGATTATTTATATCGAAATGTCCTTAGAGTGCCAGAAATTCAGCCTACTCACATGCAGTTCGGGACTGTCATGCATAATGTACTCGAGTACGCTACGAGATATCACTTTACTCACGGCAAACTTCCAAAATTAGCAGATATTAAAGTAAAATTAGAGCAAGAGTTAAACCGACTACCAATAAATAACGAGGAGTTTGTGCGACTGAAGGAAAAGAGTTTAGAGGCCCTGGTGGTTTATCTAGAGCATTTAAAAAAGACTCTACCTAAGGAGACTAAAGAAGAGATGAAGTTTAGAGTAGTGTTACCAACTGGTGTCTCTGAATTACCGGAAGTTACTTTGACAGGGAAGTTGGACCGACTAGATTTTGATACAAGCGGTAGAGTGAGTCGTGTAGTTGACTACAAAACGGGTAAGCCAAAATCACGCAACGTAATTGAAGGAAAGACCAAAGATGCTGATGGTGCCTACAAGCGACAGTTGGTTTTCTACGCGCTACTTTTGACGCTGCATGATGATGAGAGATTTATTTGTTATGAGGGCGTATTGTCTTTTGTGGAGCCAGACGCCAAAGGGCATATAAGAGAGGAGGCATTCACTGTAACGGTGGAAGAAATCGAAGCTTTAAAACAAACTATTATCGGAGCCGTCAAAGAAATAATTACTGGAGATTTCTTGAGCCAATCTTGTGATCCGAATGAGTCAGACTACTGTCACTTGGCGCAAGCCTTTTTAGCTTAATACTTTGTAGGCTCTCTTATCACATATTACAACTAACATCTTCTTGCTTGAACCTATTTTATTCCTAATCAAGTCAACATATCATACATGATATGTTGACTTGATTACTTGGAACTATAACAATCTCCTAAATTTCTCTCAGCCTTGGAATACCCTAAGTATAAGAATTGAGGTAATCAAAACATCGGCGCCTTTGGCGCCGATGTTTTGAGGTATTTGGCTTACTGCCTATGCACCTTCTAATTGACCAATTATATCGTCTATAATGCCTTTGACTACTTCGTAAGATTGGGCACCATTAATTGCCACCTGCTGTGTTCCTACTAAGATAAATGAGTGGGGTGTACCTTGGATGCCAGCTTTGACTGCTTCAGTATATTGCTTATTTACAGCATCTTTCATGCGGCCACTGTCCAGACAACTATTAAATGAACCTACATCAACCCCAGCTTTTCCGGCATATTCAGCTAATTTTGTCATATTGGTTGGATCGTTTAAGCCTCTCTCGCCGAAAACCAAATCACTAAAAGTCCAAAAGGCATCGTTCTTACCTAATTCACCAACACAAAGGGCAGCTTCAGATATTTTTGGAGCGTTGGGATGTAGTTGAGAAATTGGAAATTGGCGATACACCCAAGCAACTTTTCCACCTACGCCGTATTCATCCATAATTCTTTCCATGGTTGCATGGTACTGCTTACAGTAAGGGCAGTCATAATCAGAATATTCAACAACTAGAATTGGAGCATTGGGATTACCGCGAATATAATCCGTTTCGTCAACAGTCCTTATTTTTTCGGGAGCTTTTTGTTGGGCCGCGTCTACGTTAGCGAGACTGACCTCTGAAGTGGCTGAGGAGCCACTGAAATAAATTGCCGCTGCAATTAGACCAAAGCCTAAAATAATCGAGAAAGGAATAGCTAATGATGTTTTTGTAGTTGGTTCCATAATTTAATTAATTTATTATACCTATTACTATATCATGTTGCGCACTGGGGGTGCTATAATTTTCCATATGGACATTACTGAGGCGGTTATATTAGGCTTAGTTCAGGGAATTACAGAATTCCTGCCGATTTCGTCAAGTGGGCATTTAGTGATTGTGAGACATTTTCTAACTATTAGTCCGGTAAATGCTTTGGCTATTGATGCGATCTTGCACCTAGCTACAACCTTTGCTATTTCAGTGTATTTTTGGAAAGATATCTGGGCTCTGGTACAAACCGCGATGAGAAAACTGGGGCGTTTGCCTGTCAATGCCAAAGATGAGATTTTACTCACAGCGCTAATCTTAGGCACAATTCCGGCTGTTTGTTTTGGACTATTACTCGAGCCAGTAATGGAAAAATATTTTTATTCACCTCTGACAGTGGCAGTAGTCTTAGTGATTGCCGCGGTTTTCTTTATGTACGCTGAATGGCGTTATTATCTAAACCCTCCTCACGGCGCACTTACTATCAGAAGGGGAGTTTTGGTGGGATTTTTTCAAGTCTTAGCCCTGATACCGGGATTCTCTCGTTCCGGCTCTACATTGGCTGGCGGTATGTTACTGGGTCTAACTAGACTTGAATCAACTCGGTTTTCTTTTTTGTTGGCTATCCCGATCACTCTTGGAGTGGGCACCAAGAAATTACTAGAAATTATTACTATGGAGGAGACGGTGTCGTGGTTGTTAATACTAGTAGCTGCTGTAATTAGTTTTGTTTCCGCTCTAATGGTGATCCACTTCTTCCTATCATTCATCAGAAAGTACACTCTGTGGCCATTTATTTGGTACAGCTTGGTTTTAGCTGCGGTAGTTTACTATATTATTTTTTACGTCTAGTTGGAATTAGAACAGGAGTGAGTGTGTCATTCTGGACTCTTCGCGGACCAACCAATCACTAGTATCAAGAGGAATTTCTTTTTTACGGTACCCATCTTTAAATTTTACGTGATGGTTTTTTAGAGCGTAGTCAAAAACTTTTTTAGTTACTCGGACGTCCTGTTCGCAGTATTTTTTGATTTCAGCAATTTTGCCTTCGCGCCACCAGCGGACCGCTTGGATTCCGTTGGCGGACTTTTTAGCTCCAACAGTTGCTGAAGCAACGGAGTCGAGTCGTAGTCGACGTCCGAGTGACTTACGAATCTCCTCAAGTAGATCAATACTTTTAATCATCGTTAGGTCTCCGGGATAGTATTTGTTTAAGAGAGGAATATCAAAGTGATTGGTGTTGTATCCGACTAGGGCGTCAGCTTTCTCGAGTAGAGGCCAGGCTTGCTGGAGATTATCAATATCGACAGTGAGATATGAGTCTGTCTCGCTGTCATAAAAGGATCCCACCGAAATATCTAGAGCGGTTGCGTCATTGCTACCAACTTCTTGAAAAAGGTTTTGCGTTTCTAAGTCAAAAATTATATAACGCATCTTAATTTGAGCTGTGAATTAGGGCGATAATTTCTTGGATTGAGCCAACTTGCTCAGAAGTTTCCTTTAGATTTTTTAGAGTAAAAGTTTGGGAAACCAATTCATCACTACCGACGACAATACTATATTTAGTCCCTTGCTCTACCGCATCAGTAATTTTTTTACCAAGTTTTTTATGGCTGAAGTTGGTTGCCACATTAATATTGGCTTGTCTCAAAGTGTGAGCTATCTTGGTAGCCTCAAGATTTTGTTCTGACTCTAGGGGTAGAATCACCACTGTCGGCCCTGTGCTGTATACCGAAGCGGGGACTAGATCGTGAGTGATTAGGAAATCTTTCATTGTGACGTCACCCATCCCAAAACCAATACCAGCAATAGCTTCGTCACCAAACATTTCAGTCAGGTTGTCATAGCGCCCACCGCCAAGCATGGAGCGGTTGTTTTCCGGATTAGTATCTACCAGTTCAAAAACGATACCGGTGTAGTAGTTGAAGCCGCGAGCGATGGTGCGATCAATTTTAGCGTTATTGATACCCAGGTCACGTAATTTAGTAATAGTATCGTGAGTCTCAGGGGTTTCGTTTACTAACTTGGATACTTTCTCCACCAAAGTTTCATCTGCCAGTATTTGGACCAAGGCTTCTTTATACTCGTCAGCCGAGATTTTCTTTTTCCGATCATTCAGGCGCGTGATTTGGTTGATGACTTCAACGTCCGTGATACCAAGATCGTTAAACAAGGCAGTCATCTCGGCTCTAGAGTTGATCAGGATTTCAAACATATCTTCGGTCGCCCCAAAATCTAGCATCAGTTGATGGGCTAGTGAAATTAGTTCGAGGTCAGCGACTTCTTCAGTACTGCCAAAAATATCGCAGTTTAGCTGCCAGTGCTCGCGTAGGCGACCACGCTGAGGACGTTCGTAGCGATACAGGTTTGGGATCGAAAACCATCTGACAGGGAAGGAGAGGTCGCGTTTTTTACCAGCGACCATTCGTGCTGCGGTCGGAGTCATTTCAGGACGCAGAGTGACTTCACGCGCACCGCGGTCAATAAAAGTATAGGTTTGTTCATTGACCATTTCTTCGTTTTCAGCGCCTTTAGCTTTGTATAGCTCAGCTGGCTCTAGAACCGAGGCGTCGTATTGTTCAAAACCAAATTTCTTGGCCGTCTTAGTCCAATTATTAAAAATATAGAGTTGCAGCGCCATCTCTTTCGGATAGAAATCTCGGACACCTTTGTATGATTCAGTAGATAGTTTGGCTTTATTCATAGGTTGATTGTATTTGACTAGAAAGGGGATTGCAAGGGCACTAAATATCTATTTACAGAGGACTGATATGAGGTGAGGGCTAAAGTAACTAGACGTTTGGCTGAAAGGAGTTTTAGCTACACAGCATCCACCCCATTTAGGGATTGTAGTCTAGCATCCATGGCTTTTTGAATCATGGACTGTAGTTCTCTTGGGTCGGGCAGGCCAGTAGAAACGAAGTTACTTTCAGCGGCGCTGGCAGTTTGGGCTTTTAAGGTACCGAAGTTTAGGAAAGTCGGGATTACGCCAACAATGGAAACTTTGATATCTTGGAGTCGTTCTAGTCTAAAGCTACTTACCTTGCGGTTAAAAAAGCCAACTTGATCAATCGTGATGATTCGTCTGTCAGTGATCACCCACAAATCTAGGAAATAATTAGTCCAAATGGTAAAAGATAGCAATGTGATCAAAAGAGCCCAAAAGCAGAGAGCAAAAGTAATAATTAGATAATAACTAGAGAAGTTAATTGTGATCGGGAAAAATTCTGGAGCCAAGTTTAGGATTAGGAGTAAAAAAAGCGGTACAATAATCAAAGCCAGAGTGCCCAGTAACTCGACTGTGATAATAAACCAATGCTTCCTGACAACTTTTCTTACTGACTCACTAGGTTCCAGTTCAATTTTGTCGTACAACATATTAAATAATTATTAAACTTATTAGACCAAGTCCAATGATGAACGGTAAAGTGGTAATTAGATATACCACCAAAGTCATTTTCGACACCCTATTATCCGGACTGTATTCATTCCAGTGGTAGTACATGATCATGCTAAAGATCAAGTAGACAATGGCAGCAAAATAAAAGACCAAGAGAGTCAAGGAGTCGAGAGAAATTACAGAAGTGAATGGCATCATACTCCGTTATTGTAACACTAGTTTAGTGAAGCGATTAACACAATATTGGTCAACATAGTGTTTTGTGATGAATTTGTCTGTAGCTAAGAGAGAGATTTTTTCTATTTGTTCTGGTTCGTGTTCAAGCCATAGTTGTCCTTGAAGATTTAAAAAACTAGGAGCTTCCCTTATTATTTCTGAAATAATTTCAAGTCCATCTAAGCCGCCGTAAAGGGCAACTTCCGGTTCGTTTTCTCTGACTGAAATTTCGGTCCGGTCCAATACAGCATCAATGTAAGGTGGATTAGTCAAAATGAAATCATATTTATTTGATTCTAATAAGATGTCAAACAGATCAGACTGGGCAATATTTACTCTAGCCAAGTCGACATGGTTACGGAGGCAGTTCTTTTCAATAGTTTTAAGATGTCTTTCTTCAAGTTCAATAAAATCAATTACAGTTTCAGGAACAGCTTTAGCGACAGCGATACCTATACAACCGCTGCCAGCGCATAGATCTAAGATTCTGATTTCATTTTTATTATTAATTGATTTCGTAATTTCAGCAATCACTTTTCCAACCCAGAATTCTGTTTCCGCTCTTGGAATTAGTGGTTTTGATTCAAGACCGATTTCGGTATTTAAAAAGGGAATATGGCCAATCAGATAAGCCAATGGTTCTCCCGCTTTTAATCTTTCAACATCGGACAAAAAAGTGTCGCTTTTTTGTCCCTGATATTTTTCCCAAAGCAGCCAATTTATTTCTTGTTCAATCATTATCAGAAGAATAAATGTTTGCGACATAAAGTCAAATTGCTGAGTTGCACTAAAATCTCTAGACTTATATAAGTTAGAACAAACCTTTGAGTTGCACACAGTTTGTTAACTTGGTTCGAGCATAAGTTTGATACACTTAAAATATTATGAAAAAGAATACAAAACTTTACGAGACCGTCGCTGCGATGATGTCGTCAGGAAAAGGAATCTTAGCCGCCGATGAAAGTGATGCTACAGCTGGAAAGCGGTTGGAGATGGTTCATCTACCAAACGAACCAGAAAACCGTCAAGACTTTAGAGAGATCTTGTTTGCCGCTCCAGGGACTGAAGAGTATCTGTCCGGAGTCATAATGTATGACTCTTCTATCAAAAATTTTGCTGACGACGGGACACCGTTTCCAGACGTGTTGATTTCTAAGGGAATCGTACCTGGTATCAAAGTAGACATGGGAGTTGTTGATCTCCAGGGCTTTAAAGGGGAAGTAGTGACTCAAGGACTAGATGGTCTAGCTGATCGCTTAAAGGAGTATTACGACTTAGGAGCTCGCTTTGCTAAGTGGCGCGCGGTGATCTCTATTGATGAAGACGATCTACCAACAGACGAAGCGATTACCATAAATTGCATTATGTTGGCTCGTTACGCACAAATAGCTCAGGAAGCCGGTATTGTCCCGATGGTAGAGCCAGAAGTTATCTATGCAGGAGATCATAGTCTAGCTAAAGCAGAATTGGTTACAACTCGGACCTTACAAATTCTTTTCCACACACTTTTGAAATACAAAGTTGATCTCGAAGGTTTGATCTTGAAGTCCTCGATGGTTTTGGCTGGAGATATGCATGGAGATCAATCAACTGCCGAACAAGTGGCCAATGCGACCTTGCGAACTTTCCATCTTTCAGTCCCGCACGAAGTCGGCGGAATCGTCTTTCTCTCTGGAGGCCAAAGTCCAAAGCGGGCGACCGAGAATCTAAACGCCATTGCTTCATATGGAGAACAACCATGGCCAATTACTTTCTCATTCTCGCGAGCGATTGAGGAGCCAGTACTACTTACTTGGCAAGGTAAGCCAGAAAATGTCGAAGCAGCGCAAAAGACTTTGCTTCACGCTTGCAAGATGAATAGTCTAGCCAGCCAAGGTAAGTACGACGCTAATGAAGATACAGTGTTGAAGTAAACATTAGCCCGCAAGGGCTTTTTGTTTACTTCGCTCCTGATTCGACTTATTTTCAATGACTGGAAGGAATATAAAAATAGAAGTACCCTTGTGGGGTTTCTCTAATTGAGAAAATCACTGGAGCTGGAGCTCGAAAAATTAGTTGAGGTGAAAACTTCACTAAATTATGCTGGACAAAATAACAAAAAACCTCTGGCTTTGAACCGTACCCCCTAAAGTAGACACCAAAAAGAAAACTACCCCAGGGACAAAAGATGATCTCGATACTGTATCGGGGTCATCTTTTGTTTATCCCACTGCCGTCGTCCACCGTTATAGTATTCCATGTACATTTCTATCTTCTCATACACCTCAA
>Ga0163154_10010800_pt1 | contig 10070 bp, 6 predicted proteins | sample OliLakLV19MP9P1_FD_148649 | JGI IMG/M metagenome (GOLD analysis project Ga0163154, IMG submission 148649) | Freshwater microbial mat bacterial communities from Lake Vanda, McMurdo Dry Valleys, Antarctica - Oligotrophic Lake LV.19.MP9.P1 | ecosystem: Environmental > Aquatic > Freshwater > Lake >...
CCCATTGGGGGCATACTACCCATCTGAGGCGCACCGCCCATAGAACCACCGCCGCGACCACCCATGCCGGGAGGCATTCCCATCATGGAACCCATGCCGCTGCCGCCGCCGCCCATGCCGGATTCCGCCGGTGCGCCCGCAGTGGACAGCGTTTTGCCGGTAATCGTGATGGTGCGTGTGGTTTTGACCAGCGTGCCAGATGTGTAGGCGACATAAATATCGCGCTCATATTTCACTTCGGGAGCCATGACTTCAATCGCGCCGAAAGTGATCATCGGCAGTTTCGCCGTAACTTCCTGATGCACTTTCGCCGTCTTGAACCCACCTTCCCATTCCAGACCCTCGAATTTGTTCTTGAGCGAAGCACGAGGCTGCATCTCCGGCGGCAAACCCGGAATATCGAGACGCTCGGAAGGAGTGACCCATGTCGAACCGACAGTAATAGACTGTAGCGGCAACAATGGCAATTCGAGCGTGGTCAGAATCGGCTGCCCTTCGGCACTTGTCATTCCGCCCAAATTCTGCCCTCCTGTCTCATAAAGCACCTTGCCCTGTGCATTGAGTTCTTGGAACATCGATCCCGACAATTGCACCGGATCGATGGTTGTCTCCTGCTGTCCTGCCAGCACAGAGAGTGAGGTCATTTTGTTGCGAACGAGCGCGACATCTTCCGACGGACGCGAATCTTCGATGCCCAACTGAAATTTGCTCTTGATGGAACTGAGGATTTCGTCACTAGTGGACATTCCGTTCTGGGAAATGCCGCCGACGATCAGCGATTTGCTGTCACGATTATAGGTTAAGTTCGCCCCATTGCGGTATTTGTAGCGCAATCTCAAGGAACGCGGTCCATCCTTGATTTTGTTGGCAATAGTCACTTTGACTTCGCTGATTGATTTTTCGTTGACTGCGACACTGGTGCTGCTCAGTCCGGGGGCAAGTTCATACAGAATCGCCTTGATGGAATGCTCTCCATCGGAAATACCTGCCTCTTTTGTGTCCCAAATAAAGGTAAACGGCTTATTCTGGGATGCCGCATCGGTTTGCGGAGACAGAGCGACATAAAATTTGTCGTCAATATAGAATGCGACGAAGCCGCCGTCTTTGATACTGCCACGCGGAATTTCGACGCGCACTTTCTCGCGGGCGGTGGCTCCGTCCGGCGGGCGTCGAATAGTAAAGGGCGATTGGGCGTCTGCCTTTGCCATCATCAGGACAGCATACGCGCTAAACGCAATCGGAAGCATCTTACGGAGTGTCATAGCACAGACTCCTTAGTCGTTCGAGAATTCATAGAGACGGGCAATTTTATCACACATTGACGGCAAAGTCAACACAAACAGGGAATTCATTCCGTCGCGTGTATTGACTCGCTTCGGACGCTCTGGTATTCTATTAGTCGGAGGGAGACGCTAAAAGGTTCAGGCGAAATTCTTCTTCCCGTCAGATTTTGGCAAGACAGGATAAAAATATGGAATATCGCGATTTAGGGAACACAGGATTACAGGTTTCAGTGGTCGGCTTCGGCGTTTGGACGGTTTCGACAACGATGTGGGGCATCGAAGACGACGCTATCGGCGTTTCCCTCTTGACTAGGGCGTTAGAGTTGGGGATCACGTTTTATGATACCGCCGATGTGTATGGCGACGGCAAAGGCGAAACCCTGCTGTCCGACGCTTTGGGCAGTCACCGAGACGAAATCGCGATTGCCACGAAGTTCGGCTACGACTGGTATGGGTTTCCCGGAATTCAGCCCGGACAGCGCGAACGTCCGCATGATTGGTCGCCCGCGTTTGTGCGCCGTGCGTGCGAGGAGAGCCTCAAGCGACTGAATACGGATCGCATTGACCTCTATCAACTCCATAATCCGCGCCTCGACGCCCTCCATCGCGACGATCTTTTTGCCGAACTGGAAGCATTACGCTCCGAAGGCAAAATTCTGTCCTATGGCGCGGCACTCGGTCCTGCGCTTAAAGCGGATCGCCAAGTCGAAGAGGGTTTGTACTGTCTCCGCGAACGCCGCGCCCCTGTCCAAATCATCTACAATATGCTCGAACAGGTTTTGGGCGAAACGCTTTGCCCCGCCGCCGCCGAATATGGTGTTCCGATTTTGGTGCGCGTGCCGCACGCTTCCGGCATTCTCGAAGGAACTTATACCGAGCAGACGACCTTCGGCGCGAACGACCACCGTAGTCATCGGGTCACAACGGATGAAATGCGAAAAAAATGGCTTCTCGACGGCATCAAAAAATTAGAGAAATTACGTTTTGCGGCAGAAGATGCGGGGCGCACTCCTTCTCAAATGGCAATTCAGTGGCTGCTCGCCCAACCCGCCATGACCGGGATTTTCCCCAATATTTATGATGCGATTCAGATGGAGGAGTTTGTGAAGGCGACGGACACCCCGCCGCTAACTGCCGACGAATTGGCGCAGATATCCGACCTTTACGCACACAATTTCTACCTTGAACCGGACGCAGAAATGGTTCCCGCTTAAATCATGCAGGAATCGGGCAGAGAGTTCGCGAAACCAACACACAGACAATTTACGCTTGCAATGCGGCAGGAGAGAGAGAACACGACAATGCGGAAATCACTTTTGATGGCGTTCACAGGCTTGCTTTACGGACTGATACCCATGACACCTACCCACGCCGACCTTCAGAGTTTTATCAAGAAACCGGAACCGATCTACAAATGGGAGAAACGGAGCGAGACCAAACTCGACGGCGGAACCGTCTACGAACTTCATCTTGTCTCGCAGGAGTGGAAGGGACACGTTTGGGAGCATAAACTGCAAGTTTTCCGTCCCGAAAACCTCAAGTATTCCCATTTCTGTACGTTGCTCAATACCGGCGGCAACGGCAATCCCTCCGAAACGACGCTCGGTATGACGGCGGCGAAGAACTCAGGAGCCTATTTTGCGATCCTATATGGCGTTCCGAAACAACCGCTCTATGAGGGCAAGGTCGAGGATGCTCTGATTGTCTACACATGGCAGAAATTTTTCGAGACGGGCGACGAGACGTGGCTACTCCAGTTTCCGATGGCGAAATCGGTAATCAAAGCTATGGATGCCGTGCAGGAGTTCGCCAAAGCCGACAAACTGCCCGAAATTTCCGACTTTCTGATCACGGGCGCAAGCAAGCGCGGCTGGACTGCATGGCTGGTCGGGGCGAGCAAGGATAAGCGCGTCAAAGCTATTGCACCGATGGTGATCGACACACTGAATATGCCCAAACAGATGCCACACCAGTTGGAAATGTTGGGCGGCAAACCCAGTGAAGAGATCAGGGATTATGTTGATGGCGGCATGATTCAGGCACTGGACACCGAACGCGGCAAACGAATCGTTGCCCTCACCGATCCCTATTCCTATCGCGAAACGCTGACACTGCCGAAACTGATTATCAACGGAACCAATGATCGCTATTGGTCACAGGATGCGCTCAATCTGTATTGGGACGATCTCAAAGGCGACAAGTGGGTACTCTATGCCCCAAACAGCGGTCACGGGTTGGAAGATCGGATGCGGGTTTTCAATACGCTCACGGCGTTCGTCGTCTCGAATGCCGAAAAGAAGCCGCTCCCCAAATTGACGTGGGCGTATTCCGATATGCCAAACGGCGCAGAATTGACGATTGACAGCAGCGTCAAGCCCAAATCGGCACGGCTGTTCTCGGCGACGGCTTCAACGACGGATTTTCGGGATGCCAAATGGACTTCGGTTCCGATCACACCCGAAGATGGCAAATGGAAGGCGGGCTATACGCGCCCTTCCGGTTTCAATGCGGCAATTTTCGGCGAAGCGACCTATGAGATCGGCGGCAAGAGTTTTACGCTCTCCACGCAGATCAAGATTCTCAAAAAACCGTAATTGTCTGCCTACCTGCATTTGAGCAAACCCGCGCCAAACTTGCCCAAATGCAGCAAGGAGCAGAGAAATCGCCGCAGTTTGTTGAAAATCTCATCAGACCTCTTGCAGATGTCCAGCGAAATGAATTGTTGCTGTCCAATTCTCGTTGCTGAGAGTTTGCCTTTTGTGCGGGCATTGAAAATACCCGGCACGATGGCGTTCCGCCAAGCGTCCAATTCTCGTTGCTGAGAGTTTGCCTTTTGTGCGGGCATTGAAAATACCCGGCACGATGGCGTTCCGCCAAGCGTCCTTCGGACGCGCTACGCTCGGAAGGTTGTGCCGTCCGAAGAACGGTTAGTAGTCAGTCAGCGTGATTTTTGGTATTTGTATCGGCAGTTTTTTCTCTCAAAAGTCGGGCGATAATCCTGATGAGAAATGCTAAACTTTACGCTGACTGACTATTAGCCGCAGGCAGAGACGAAGACTTTCAAGGGGGATTTCGTCCGCAGGACGTCTGTTTTTTAGACGGGTACGTTCTTGTACCCGACTGATGCAAGAGCTATAAGAAAGCAAGGAACAAGAAGAAAATGGTTTTGGGTTTACGGTTTCGGAGCAAAGGGCTGTGGGTATTGTCGCTGACAACGGGGGCTTTCTGCTTGGGCGTTCCTCTTTCTGCCATCGCACAAAAGACAACAGAACAAAAAAACGCGCCTATGACACTGCCGCCGACAGTGGCACAATCCCTCTCTCGCGCCGGAAAAAACCGTGCTGAACTCGCTGCCGCATGGAACCAAACGCCGCAAAATCAGCGCGAAGGTCTGCGATTTCTCGTGGAGAATATGCCCGACTCCGACTTGCAGACGCTTTCGGCTGTCTATCTGCGCGCTCAAGTGGCATTGGCATATCAGGCTCTTGCTGATGCTCCATGGAAGGGGCAAATCCCGAAGGCGATTTTTCTCAACGACGTTCTGCCGTATTCCTGCCTCAACGAAACCCGCGATGCTTCACGCCAACTCTTGCGCGAAAAGTGTCTGCCACTTATTGCCGACTGCAAAACTTCTGCTGAAGCCGCGCAAAAATTGAATACGACCCTGTTTCCTTTGCTCAATGTTCGCTACTCAACGGAGCGCAAGAAACCCGACCAGAATTCCACCGAAACGATGCAAAGCGGCAAAGCGACCTGTTCAGGGCTGTCTATTTTGCTGGTGAATGCGTGCCGCTCTGTTGGGATTCCAGCGCGGGTGGTCGGCACTCCACTCTGGGCGAACCTGCGCGGCAATCATACATGGGTCGAGATTTGGGACGGGCGGCAGTGGCGGTTCACAGGCGCGGCAGAACCCGACGAGAAGGGCTTGGATCGCGGTTGGTTTGTCGGAGACGCGGCACAGGCACGCAAAGACAAACCGCAACATTCCATCTATGCGAGCAGTTTCAAGAAAACGGGAACGGCGTTTCCATTGGTGTGGGCAGAAAATATCCGGTGGGTTCCGGCGGAAAACGTTACGGATCGCTATACCGCCAAAGCCATCGGAGTCGCTCCGGGCAAAACGCGGCTGCTCGTCAAAGCGTTGGATACTTCGGGCAAGCGAATCGCCGCAACTATCGCCCTGCAAGAAGTCGGAAAAGCCGCGAAGCCATTGCGTGGAATCAGCAAAGATGAGCGTGCCGATCTCAATGATATGCTGGCGTTCGAGGTGTTTCGCGCCTGTCCGCCGCGCCAATATGAGATCACGGTTTCGCAAGGAGGCAAAACCGTCAAGCGCACAATCGCGTGCGGCATGAATGCGGAGGAGATCATCGTCGTGCGCCTTGATGGAACCGTTTCCTCAGAGACCGCACTCGATGCCCTTTTCGCGGATCGTTTCGGGGCGGATGCGACCCGGAAAGCGTTTGCCCAAAAAGCGTTGGAGGCACGCACTGCCAATACGTCTGCCTTCGATTTGGCATGGCAAGCGTACAAAACTTCGGAGATTCATCGTGACCTGAAAGCCGAATGGGAGAAGAAAACGGTCTCGACGCCGGAGCGCACCGCCCCCTATCTATGGCGTACCGTAGGCGAGAAACCTGCCGGGGGTTGGGGATTGGTGATCGCAATGCACGGCGGCGGCAACGCGCCCAAGGAACTCAACGACAATCAATGGAAAGGAATGTTCGAGAGGTATTACAAAGATCATCCCGAAGCGGGCGGCTACTTCTATCTGGCATTACGCGCCCCTAACGACACATGGAACGGCTTCTACGACGACGCGATCTGCCCGATGATCGAGCGATTGATTCGGCAGTTTGTGCTGTTCAGTGACGTGAATCCCGACAAGGTGTTTGCGATGGGCGCGTCGCATGGCGGCTATGGAACATTTGTGATTGGTCCAAAAATTCCCTATCGGTTTGCAGGTCTGCACGTTGCCGCCGCCGCTCCGACAGACGGAGAGACGTTCGGCGAAAATCTCCGCAATGTGCCGCTGACGATTACTGTGGGCGTTCTCGATACTGCGTATGGCAGAATAGAGCGCAGTCGAAAGTTCATGACGCAGGTGGAGGAGTGGCGCAAGGCTTATGGCGGCTACACAGTTTCGCTCGCCGCATTGGAAGGGGTAGGGCATCAGGTGCCGGATAAAGACGAACTGGCGACCCTGCTCAAAAACAAACGCGATGCCGCCCCGCAGAAATTGGTCTGGACGCAATCGGATACCGTGCTGAAACGATTCTACTGGCTGGAGGCTCTTGCTCCCGTTGAAGGGGGACATATCGAGGCGACGGTTTCCGGCAATACGATCACGATCAAAGCGGACAAACAGGAGCGAATCGCGCTTTGGCTGAATGCCTCTCTGGTGGACATGAGCAAGCCGATCAAAGTCGAAGTCATCGGCGGCAAGTCCCAAACATTCACTCTCAAGCCGTCGCTGGAAACCTACTGCCTTGGCTTGGAGCAGACCAGCGACCCGCACTTAACCGCGCCTGTCCGTGTTGAAGTGAATCTGAAATAAGTGCATCTTGACCTCACCCCCAACCCCTCTCCTGATCACTCGTTCCTCGTTAGGAGAGGGGAGACTCGGTTCTGCTCACTCTCCCAAACTTAGGAGAGTGTTAGAGTGCGGGCTTGCTTCTCCCCTCTCCTCCGACGCAGGAGGGAATAAGGAGAGGGGCAGGGGGTGAGGTCAAGCGATGATCTTACGAATCGGCTCGACGGGAACCACGCCGACGAGTTTCTGCTGCAAACCGTTATAGAAATAACTGAGGCGGTTCGGGTCGATTCCCATTTGATGCAAGACCGTCGCGTGTAACTGCTTGACATGACAGCGATCTACCGCCGCTTCCATTCCCAACTCATCGGACTCGCCGTAACTGGTTCCACCCTTGATTCCCCCGCCCGCCATCCACATCGTATAGCCGTAAGCGTTGTGGTCGCGCCCGTCTCCCGTGCCGTGTGAAGTGCGCCCGAATTCTCCCCCCCATACCACCAGAGTTTCATCGAGCAAGCCGCGCTGTTTGAGGTCTTTGAGCAGTGCGGCAATCGGCTGATCGGTACGTTTGGCGTTGCGATTATGATTATTCGTGAGATCACCGTGCGCGTCCCAAAAGTGCAGGAAGTTGGTATTTCCTCCCCCCGCATAAAGTTGGATAAAGCGAACGCCGCGCTCGACCATTCGCCGCGCCAACAGACATCGATAGCCGAAATCGCGGGTTTCCTCTTTGTCCATGCCGTACATATTTTTGATGCTTTCCGGCTCTTTGGAGATGTCTACCGCTTCAGGAGCGTGTGTCTGCATCTTGAAGGCGAGTTCATAGGATGCCATTCGCGCTGCTAAATTGGAGTTGTCGCTGCGGGTTTGGCGGTGCGCTTCGTTGAGGTTTCCGAGCGAGTCCAGAACGTCGCGCTGCATCTCGGCGTGCATCCCTTCGGGGCGCGTTAAGTCGAGAATCGGATCGCCCGCAGACCGCAGAACCGTTCCCTGATACGCGGCGGGCATATAGCCACTGCTCCAGTTTTTCGCGCCGGAAATCGGTCCGCCTGTGGTATCCATCATCACGACGTAGCCGGGCAAATCTTGGTTAACTGAGCCAAGCCCATAGTTGACCCATGAGCCGAGACTGGGACTGCCCGTCAGAACTTTGCCTGTGTTCATCTGAATCATCGCGGAGCCATGAACAGGCGCATCGGAATACATCGAATGAATAAACGCAATATCGTCCACACATTGCCCGACGTTCGGGTAAAGATCGGAGACATATTTGCCCGATTTGCCGTAGGGCTTGAACTTCCAGCGCGGTTCCATCAGTTTATTTTGTCTTGCGACATTGTTTTCGCGGAAGCTGCGAACCGTGATTGTCTGTCCGTCGCGCCCGACCAATTTCGGCTTATAATCGAAGGTATCGAGCTGACTGGGACCGCCATACATAAACAGAAAAATCACCGATTTGGCTTTGGCAGGGAAATGCGGCGGCTTCGGCAACAGGGGGTTGGCTTGCGGCGGGGTGGCGTGCGCCCCTTCCGCAAAAAAGCCGTCGAGCGAGAGCATTCCGGTCATCGCCAAGCCGGTAAAGCCCGCGCCAGTCTCCCATAACAATTCGCGTCGTGTTCGATTGCAAAAGCTGCTCATATCCAATCTCCCAAACTCCTCGCCCATTTAGGGCAAAGACTCTTACGGTTGTCACCAAGAAAAATCTACGGAAAAAGATCAAGACGTTTCCAGAAACGCCTTGAAAACTGTTGTTCGTTGCTGTTGAGTTGCAACACCGCGATAGTCGCTCGCCCTACCGATGTTTTGCCAATTAACATAAGACTGTCGTTGCTCGGCTCAAAATGATCGTCCCATCTATCGCGGCGCGGGTGGAAAAGAGGAATGATAATTGACGTTTCCGGATCGGTGGCTTGTTGTCGTGCCGCCTTAAAGATATTACAGGAGTGGCAAGCCAACGCAAGGTTTCCCCATCGTATCGTTCCCGCCCGCCGACACAGACAAGATATGATCGACTTCGAGAGGAAAGTTGAACAATTTTGCAGGGGCATGGCAGTATTCACATCGCCCTTGCGCCAGATGCAGTACGGCAGGATAGAGCGGATTTATCTTCCGAGTGCTTGGGCAAGTGCCTTTGCACGTTTGCCTGATGCGACCAATTCTTCTCTGGCTAACGCCTCCAGTTCAAATTGTTCGGCATTGTCCAGCATTTCCCGTCTATCAAGAAGCTCCCGCATTCGCAGATACTGTTCTTTCGAGAAAAACGGATCGGACTGCATCTGCTGCACAATAACAAGAGAGCCACTCTCCCCTGCATCAAGCTGAGCATTAAGAGCATCTAAGGCTTCGCCCGCAATGCGTCCTATAGACTGCCGTTTGCCCGCAACGGCTCGAAAACGCGGTGTGTTGACTTCGCTTTTTTCGTCATAAATGGAAATCGCCGTCATGGTGTTTTTCCTCCACATACAGGATAATCTATTTTACCATGAGTACCAAAGAAATGATCGGCAGATTACGGGCGTATCTGGCGCACTCCTAAAACCTAATACCTCGCACCTATAACCTCTTCCCTAATCCAAATGGAGAAATTCGTCCAAGTTCAACGCCATCAGAGCGAGATAGGTTTGCGCCTGTTCCGGTTTCGCACCGCGTTTGAAGTTAGCGTTTCGCATTTGTTAAGACGTATTAGAACGCCGTTTGATGAGAACTTCGCCGCCTTCTGTATACGCAATATACAGATCGTGATCATCAAGCAACACTGTCCCTATGAGTGGACGCAATCCCATCGCCAAAACGGTCACTACAAGCGTTTCACCTTCCCAGTCAATCACGGCTTCATGCAAATTCGCTTGAAAGGGAATGCCGCTTGCTGGCATTGTCTGAGTTTTCATAAAAAATGGCAACCCCAATGCTGTCACTGCATCGAAGGGCATCGCAAGCGCACCTTGAAAGGCTGTGTCCACCTCAAATTCAATCGAAAGTTTCTGTTGCTCCGACAGGTACATCGTCAAATTGACCGTTGCGCGTCGATTCTGGACGATGCCACGCATTATTTCGATGTCCTTTCAATATCAGCGAATCCGCTTAAAGCGTACATAGCGTTGTATCCGATACGCTCACCCCAAAGAATCACATCAGGGCGTTTTGCACGGAGAGGTCTGGCGGCGTCAAGGACATCATCAGCAACGAAATAATCACCAGTTTCCACATCAATCGCGCAAACCCTCCCAATGTTCTCTTCTGTCTGAACTATCTGA
>Ga0163154_10010801_pt1 | contig 10070 bp, 9 predicted proteins | sample OliLakLV19MP9P1_FD_148649 | JGI IMG/M metagenome (GOLD analysis project Ga0163154, IMG submission 148649) | Freshwater microbial mat bacterial communities from Lake Vanda, McMurdo Dry Valleys, Antarctica - Oligotrophic Lake LV.19.MP9.P1 | ecosystem: Environmental > Aquatic > Freshwater > Lake >...
AGATATTGCCTCTCCATTCATTGCCGTTGGTTAAAACCAACGGCAATGAATGGAGGCGTACATAAACTAATCCTTAAGTGAATGACATTAAATTATTAGGGTTAAAGTTTGAGAAACACTGACGGTATTGCTGTCAGTGTTTCTATTTTAAACCAATTCTGTTTCATATTTATGGCTTACTTCCTCTAAAAGTTCGAAAAGAACGGCAGGATTTTCTTCCATCACCAATTTGACACGGTAATCTTTGAAATTGGGCAAGCCCCTGAAATAATTGGTATAGTGCCTACGCATTTCAAATATGCCTAGCTTATCCCCTTTCCATTCAATAGATTTTATGAGATGCTTACGACATGCCTCTACTCTTTCTTCGAGTGTAGGGCCAGGTAGTAATTGTTGGTATTTGAAATAATGCTTTACTTCTCTGAATATCCACGGATGGCCAATGGCTCCTCTTCCGATCATTATGCCATCTACCCCATATCTTTGGCGGTATTCCCAGGCCTTTTCTGGAGTATCTACATCGCCATTGCCGAAAATAGGAATGTGTATGTCTTGCATTTCCTTTACTTTGGCAATGTAACTCCAGTCGGCATCGCCTTTGTACATTTGGGCTCGGGTGCGTGCATGAATGGTGAGTGCCTGCACACCCACATCTTGCAAACGTTTTACACATTCAAATATATTGATAGTGCTGTCGTCCCAACCTAATCGTGTTTTTACAGTCACAGGTCTGTCGCATATCTTTACTATTTCTTCAGTGATTTTCTGCATTTTGGGCAAATCTTTCAACAAGCCCGCTCCTGCTCCTTTGCAAGCCACGTTTTTTACAGGGCAACCAAAATTAATATCTACCAATTCCGGGCCTGCATCGTTGGCTATTTTAGCCGCATCACGCATTACTTCTACTTTATCTCCAAATATTTGAATGCCAATGGGTCGCTCTTCAGGGAAAATATCAAGTTTATGCAAGCTCTTGGTGGCATTGCGTATCAATCCCTCAGAACTAATAAACTCTGTATACATCAAATCTGCCCCATTTTCTTTGCACACAATTCTAAAAGGCGGATCACTCACATCTTCCATCGGGGCTAAAAGCAAGGGGAATTCGCCTAATTCTATATTGCCTATTTTTACCATTTATATTAACCTCTTAAGCTATTTGATTGACTTAGATTATTGTTTATTCGATTTAAAAAACGTATCCCAATGTTTATTTTCAGCCGCATTCCAAATATCTGCTATAGAATGTTGCAACATTTAACACAGTTCATCAGGTTGCAAATCATCATAATCGGAGGCTATCATTCTTTTAAGTTCATCCTTTACTTCATCTGGAAGTGAGCAGTAAATCAAAAATTAAGCTTGTGCCGTTTGTTTTGCGGTATTCATCACATTAGAATTTCAGTTACTTTTGTTTTCAAAATTAACTCATTATATGCAATTAAACCAGCGTTCGTACCATCCGCTTATTCTCATTGCCATACTGATAGGCTTTTTCATTTGTGGGCTTTTTATTGCTCAATTCCTCATTATAGCTACGCTTTATCCATTTATTGGTGATAGAGTTCTCTCTATGGGTAATATGGTTGCAAATCCGCAAGCCTATCCTGATTTTCGCTATATATTGCTCTATGTACAGGGCTTGACTTCTTTTGGTTCAATGGTGGTGGCTCCGCTTCTTTTCTTCCGGTATTTTTACACTGATAAAGTGGTGTTTTTTGAATATTTACCTAAAGAACTATTTTTTCTACTTACGGCTTTGCTTGTGATAGTTTCAATGCCTGCCAATGCGTGGATAGCTGAACAAAATATGCAAATGAAGCTTCCTACATTTCTGGCAGACATCGAAAAATGGATGGCCGATAAAGAAGGCGAACTAAAAATATTGACAGAGTACCTGACCCAATTCGAAACCAATAGCCAATTTTTGGTTGGTTTGGTAGTGATAGCCTTAATTCCGGCTGTGGGTGAAGAATTGCTTTTCAGGGGCGGTTTACAAAATTTGCTAAAAGATTTATTCAAAAATAAACACACAGCCGTTTGGGTTGCTGCTATTATTTTCAGTGGCATTCACCTGCAATTTTATGGTTTTTTTCCACGAATGTTTTTAGGTGCTCTGTTCGGATACTTGTATTTATGGTCAGGCAATATTCTCATACCTATGACGGCTCATTTTGTGAACAATGGCTTTACGCTGCTTCTTATTCACATGAAAAACATCAACCAAATAGAGATAGATTTGGAAACTACACATGATATACCCACGGGTTTGATTATTGGTTCAGCTGTATGCTTCACCGCATTGCTACTTTTTTTCAAAATACAAGCGAATATGATTGAGGCTGAGCCTCAGTGATACCCTCTATTTTGTTAGAATAAAATATAAACGAAACAGAATTTTAGGCACTGCAAATAAAAGCGATGCGGCAATGCCCTTTAGTTTGTAAATGGCATTGCCCATAGCATCGATGGGGGAGGCAAGTAAAGAACCCTAAATGATAGGCGGAATAGGTGTTACTTCATCCCCATTTTTACCTGATTTTCTTTTTGCGAGTGTATCAGAATAGTATTTCCTCACGGTATTGACAACATTTAGTGTTTGATTGTATTCATCAGTATTTTTTGCTTTTGCCATGCTCAAAATATAATCAACCGCATCTGTATAAATAGTTTTTAGCTCGTTTCTTATGGCCTTTACATCATATACTTCTTTACTCGAAACTTCTTGTGTTCTTTTCTCAAATACAAGTTTGAAAGCATCATTTGCCAGTTTTATTCGGGTTACGTACCTAGTTAAGCCAATAGTATCTACATGAGGTTTGTATTTTGTACCCGTTAAGTCGGTAGTTAAGTTGTCGATGCCATTTGTCTCTTCCTCGTAATTCCAATTTTGAATACCTTTATAAACACTAAAGAGAGTATCGAGACTTGCGAAAGCCAGTTGCTCTGCTTCTACATCTGATAGCTCGAATACAGACAAGTATCGAATGGCTGCTGTAACAGAAGTATCGCGTAGCTTATCTGAGGCCTCTATTTTAACAGTTTCATCACTCTTGGCTATTTGTTTAATGGCCTTATCGTAAATAGTGATATTACTATCAATATTTGCTAAATAGCTAATCAGCACAGAATCGGTAATAATACTTTCAGCGCCACCTAAAACGCTAATGTTTTTATGAATACTTTTGGTATGCTGACCAAATTCTAGGTTCGAGAGGCGTGCTACATTTAATGGTTCTAAGGTTTTCATAATTTTTAAATAATTTAAGTTAGTTTTTCAAAGCTAGATAAAATTTTATACTTTCTTAATGAATAAAAAGTACCCACCGTTAGGCTTTCTCTCTAAAACATAAATTTTTAAAGTAAATTACTTAGTATGGGGAATGAACGAAACCTCAGGCAAGGTATATACTCAGTATTTAAAATGAACGAAACCTCAGGCAAGGTAAATACTCAGTATTTAAGATGAATGGAACCTCAGGCAAGCTAAATACTCAGTATTTAAGATGAATGAAACCTCAGGCAAGGTAAATACTCAGTATTTAAGATGAATGAAACCTCAGGCAAGGTAAATACTCAGGATTTAAGATGAATGATACCTCAGGCAAGCTAAATACTCGGTATTTAAGATGAATGAAACCTCAGGCAAGGTAAATACTGAGGATTTGGGATGAACGATACCTCAGGGAGGGTAAATACTGAGGATTTGGGATGAACGAAAAGTAAGAGGGTATGCAAATCGTTTTTTATTTGGATTCGACATTGCAAATATCGAATAACGGGATGAAAGTAAACCCCATCTTATGGCATTTGAAAAACTAAACAGCGAGGTTGTATCTTTTTAGAAATGTTCTACCTTTAAGAAAAAAATAAATGACATGGATATAATTAAAATCTACTGTCAACCGACTAAAGTTTAAAATTAACAAAAATACCTCTTGGAATTTAAATTAAGGCGATTTTTCCACTTTCTCAAAAACACCCCCCTTCGATTTTTCAAAGATTTCCAATTGCACTTTCTCGTTATTCCTTTCGTCCTTCTTGAGGTTTTGGGTTTTGATGATTACAGTTAGGCATACATACGACCCCATATTTGCACTGGCCATAGCTATGATGGTGATAAATTGTTCTGCCTGTTTGTTTCGTTGGTATATGATGGTAAATATGAGATTGGCAATGAGCGCTATCCATATTTGCGTTTTTATCCCTTCACGGCTGTCCGAGTAAAAATAAGTCAACTGATAGTTTTGCTTGAGTTGTTTGAAAAATGGCTCAATAGCCCACCTGTTTTTATAAATAAGTGCAATGGTGATCCCTTGATAAGACAATAGATTGGTCAAGAACTTGAGGACTTTACCCGACTCAGGATCTTTATAAGTGATTAAGCGTAGTTTACAGACTGAATTTGAGCTAGTTACATGGACTGCAATTTCTTGGTCTTTTATCACCCCTTGCCCAGTTTTAATGTCCAATACATCTACAGGATTTTCCTTTAGCACTTTATGTTTAGCATTTTGATTCGGTCTTGTCACAAAATACACCTCCTCGCTACCCCAGTTTTGGTATACCCCGTAATTGACGTAGCCTTTGTCGAACACATAAATGTGCCCTTTTTCCGTTTTTAGCTGTCCGAGAAAGTCCTTATCGTTTTTGGCTGCTGCGTCCAAGATGATGTGTTCGGGTACCAAACTATCGAAGGCCAAAACCGTTTGAGCCTTTATCCCTCCCTTTTTCAAACCTATTTCGGGCTCACGCCCTGCACCCTTAAAAACGTCACTAAAAAGGGTAAAAGTAGTGGCATCGAAGCGTTTTATTTTTTCACATGCAACCTCACCATTGATGGGTAGACACACGAAACCACCCTTTAAATCAGCCTTATAGAAGTCTAAAAGCAGATAGTACATATGTTCGAACACTTCGCTGCTTCTGTTTTTATTCGCATCCGATAAAGTGCTACTGGCCGCAAGTTCGGGTATGCCTAAATAAGAAAGCTTGCCATCCAAGAAGAGAAGGCTTTTGCACAAGCTGTTTAGAGAGTGAGCTTTGCTAACCACCCCATAAAACATAAACACGAGCTGTCTGTAGGTGGTCATCTTCTTATAATACCTGTCTGATTCAAATTTATGAACCGCCTGATCAACTAGTTCCTTAGGCAAATAAGAAAGTAATTGACAAATAACAGGCTGGCCAGATAATTTCGTACTTTGCATACCATTGTTAGTTTTAATGTGTGGTAACTGCAAAACTCGACAAAAAAGGCGGTAGTTGATTTCCAACTCCGCCTTTTAAATTTGTACTATTCCGTGAAACTATAATATAAGCTGATTTTTAGTCGGTTGACAGTAGTTATTTAGTTTAAACAAATTTATAATACGCCCATTTAGAGAATCTCTTTTGCAATTATAATTTTCCAGGAACTTTGCTAACTGAGAAGAAATTAAATATCCCTGAAAATCTATACAATTGATCCCATCAATATTTATTTCATCAATATTGTCTTCAGCGATATTATTAAGTTTGCGAAATGCTTTTTTTCTAATTATTAGCTCATTAAAATACCTTTTACCATCAATAAGTGGTTCTATCACAAATAGCGAGGCTATTGATATACCCTCAGAAACTGGTTTATGAAAATAATCAATATCGAACTCCAAAAATGAACCAGGTGGTTGAACTTATCGTGCAGGAAAACAAAGGGTTACAAGAAAAAAAAAGGGGATTGAAATCCGAAAATGAAAATCAATCCCCTGAAGTGCACTCGAAGGGAATCGAACCCATATCATCAGAATCGGAATCTGACATTCTATCCATTGAACTACGTGTGCGAGTGTTGCAAAATTAAGATTTAAAATTGCATTTTAATGTCGATTTTGTATGTTTATCTAAAACTATTATATCATGCCATTGATCTTCGATAAAAACACTATTAAGTTGCTCCGCATTCCATTCTCATTCTTTTTGATGCCGGTTTATTTTTTGGCATTGTCGCAATCGAGTTTGGTAGATGAATCCAGTATCTGGAATGCAGTGTGGGTTTTTGTAATTCTACATTTATTTATTTACCCCGCAAGCAACGGCTACAATAGCTATCAAGACCAAGATGAGGAAAGCATTGGTGGCATTAAAAATCCGCCAAAGGCGACTAAAAACCTTTTTTGGGCGAGTGCTTTACTCGATATAGTAGGTTTGGCTTTGGCATTTTACATCAATTTCGATTTTTTTATCGGCATATTAATCTACACTACTATTTCAAGGGCTTACAGTTGGAGGCGATTAAGGCTAAAGAAATACAGCCTGCTTGGGTTCTTCTCGGTCATTATTTTTCAAGGGTTTGGCATATTTATGAGTGCGTATGCAGGCATCAACCAAGCTTCGTTTGAAGACATTCTCACTTCAGGCCTTATATATCCTGCCTTGGCAAGCTCATTTATGATAGCAGGGGTTTACCCTATTACCCAGATATACCAACACAAACAAGATGTGGCCGATGGTGTGCATACCCTCAGTTACCGATTGGGCTATAAGGGTACTTTTATTTTTTCTGCGGCAATGTTCGGCTTGGCTGGCATAGTTTTTTACCAATATTTTAGCTTCATGGAATTTTTATTATTTCAACTTTTTTTAGCCCCAGTTGCAATCTTTTTTGTTCGTTGGTTTGTTAAGGTTTGGAACAACATAGAAGAAGCTAATTTTGAAAACACAATGAGAATGAATTTAATAGCATCAACCTGCACTAATGCCTGCTTTGTCACTATTTTTATGCTTGACAGATTGGGTATATGAGCAAAATAATATCCATTGCCACAGCACAACCACAGTTCCACTACAGGCAAGATGAAATTTTAAATTTCATGAAGGAGCTTTATTCGCCAACAGAGGACGAGACCCGAAAACTTTCTTTGCTTTATGACAGAAGTGGCATTGAAGAACGCTATTCGGTGCTTGAAGATTACCGACTAGCCAGTGGGCAGCGAAGCTTCTACGCCAATACTGAGGATATGGAGCCTTTCCCTAATTTGGAGCAGCGGATGCAAAAATATTTCGACACAGCCCCAACATTAGCTCAAGAAGTAATTGAGAAGTGTATAGCAAGCTTTATCAAACCTAATCAAATAACCCATCTAATTACGGTAAGTTGCACGGGCATGGCGGCTCCAGGACTTGATATATTGCTAGTAAAAAACATGAGCCTAAACCATGATATTCAACGCACCTCGGTAAATTTTATGGGATGCTACGCAGCACTTCACGGATTGAAAATAGCCCATCAAATAGCAGAAACTGAGCCAGATGCTTATGTAGTAGTAGTGTGTGTGGAGCTTTGCAGCCTACATTTTCAAAAGGAAAATACGATGGAAAATATTGCCTCTAACCTTCTTTTCTCTGATGGTGCTGCCGCAGTACTCGTTACCTCAAATAAAAATAAAGCAAAAGGATTGGTGATGAAAGGATTTAATTCCATGCTCAAACTCGATGGCGAAGCAGACATGGCTTGGCATTTGTCGAGCAAAGGATTCTTAATGACACTGAGTGCCTTTATTCCGAAACTGATAGAATCGGGCATTGCAAATTTGGTAAACCTTGTGGTAGAAAAACTCGGAATTTCCAAATCGGAGATAAACCATTGGGCAATTCACCCGGGCGGCAGAAAAATACTGGAAGTAGCTCAAAAGGAATTGCTGTTAGAACAAGGGGCATTAGAAAGCTCCTACTCTATTTTAAAGCAATATGGCAATATGTCGTCACCTACTATATTGTATGTATTGAAAGATATTTGGGATAAAAAAGTACAAAAGCCAGGGGAAATGATATTTGGATTGGCTTTCGGACCAGGATTGACAATGGAAACCGTGTTGCTTAGTTCGGAATGAAAAAATTATCTTCTTGATTTAGGTTGGCTAAAGCCAACCTAAATCAAGAATTTGTTATCTCAAAAAACGTACAGTCTAAGAATGTAAACCCATTGTTAAATATTCCCCAACGCGATTACTTTAGCATTAAATACAGTATTTATTTCCTTTCACAATCTAAAACAAATTAACATGAAACTAAATCGTAAAATTCCAGTGGTAATGCTAACTGCACTACTCGCATTTGCATCGTGCAACAAAAATGAGGATGCTGCCACACCTCAGGCATCGCAAGTTCCTACACAATTCAACGTGAATATTCCCAATTCACTTAGCCCAACTGTTACCAATTATGCTCGAATTGCGGCCAGATTAGAAGCCGAGGGAGATACTGCTTTAAATGGTGGTGAAATATATGAAGGCATCCGAGACTATATTGCCGTAGGCGAACTAGGTGGAAGGGCAGCTACAGAAATAATGAAATTGGCGGCCGTACTATTGACATTCAACGTTTCTTCAGGTACTTATTCTGGCGATAACGACAAGAGACTTAAAAATTTGGCATTAACCAAAAATGCTTCTTATTTGGGCAAAGCGTATCAATACAAGCTTTTTATTAAAGATTCGCTGAGTGGTAATACTGCGCTAGAGGCATTCTGGAATTTAAGTCCCGTAGATGGCATTGCCATTATCAGCCCTTATAATTTAGATAAAGATGCTGACAACACTAAAAACTCCAAGGCTTTGATAAGGGTAGATTATTCCGAAACAAAATCAAACGGGTACGACAAGCAAATGACTGTATACATTACCGGACTAAACACACCTATCGAAGGTGATTTCAACAATTTAAAAATGTTTGCAGGCTTGAAAGGCAATATGCTTGATGTGTACGGCAATTCAAACCATCCCAATGTAAACCTTTTTGATATGGGAAATGTAAACTACGCCTTCAGAGCCAAAGCAGACACTTTACTTGACATTTCGGTTGCTGAGGTGATATTACCGCCTTCTACCATTACTTCACTCACAAATATTTATGAGCTTTATTCGGTGAAAAATGTAATTACCAATTATGCGAAAGCTGCCTATCCTTATTTTGCCACTCCAGAAGGAGCTGTTTATCTGAATAGATATTTGAAAAACACCACCGCGCCCGGTTATTTTGTGAGAAATACAGGATTTGTGGGGGCTGGTACGCCACCTACCATTGCAGGCGTTAGTTTCTCAAGCGAACTTCAAAACCTTAGCAGCCTCAATGTATATGTGCCTAACGAAATAAAGAATTTGAATATTGGATTTGAATAACCTCCATTGCCAATAAATTCGAACCTTTCGAACGGTTGCCATACCTTCGAAAGGTTTTTTTATGTGTATACCAAGCTGATATTAAGAGGTGGCCTACGATACCTTGCTATTCACCAAATAAAAAAAGCCCACGGTTTGAATCGTAGGCTTTGGAATTATAAAAAATAGTTTCCTCAATTTAGCAAGGTTTTTATAAGGTACTACCCGTGGCAGCAGTTTCTTTACTACCACCCGATTTCACCAATCGGTCGTATTTGTCGAGAAGCACATTTAATTCCGCCACCAATTTGCCCGATGGCTCGCTAGGTTCCAAAGTGTTTTTTGAATCGAGGTGTTTTGCTAGAGCTTTGTACTTATCTACCGTATAGTTTCTGAAATCTAATGTTTTTCCTTCGGGTTTTCTATTAGCCGATTCTTCGTTTCGGTCGGCATAAAGCTTTGCAAATACCTCATTGGCTGCCTTCAATTCTATCACCCAATTGCCTAAATGCAAAGCCTCAACGGCAATTTTGAGCTTGCTTTCGCTATCTAACTCATCGGCCAATTGTCGCAAGGTTTCCGATTCTAGTTGATAATTGAGGTTGGCAATATCACCGTATTTGCTTATAGTTCTCAATAGGGTATCGGCTTGTTTTTGCAAGTTTTCATCAAAATAATCTGTATAGGCTTTTACTACGCTTCTTATTCCGTTTATGGCTTTGTCGCGTCTGAGGTCGGCTTTTTCTATTTCTTTGCTAAAGGCACTGGCTTGCTCAATGGCAAAGGCTTTGTCGAGCGGAGTAAGCGAGTTTTTCAAGTCGCTCATTTTCACTTGCATACCCAAAGTGTCGGCATTGTATTTGGCAAAGAGTGTCAATACATCTTTAACAAAAGCGATGAATTCGCCAAGTTTCAGGCGAGAGTAGGTAATAT
>Ga0163154_10010802_pt1 | contig 10069 bp, 7 predicted proteins | sample OliLakLV19MP9P1_FD_148649 | JGI IMG/M metagenome (GOLD analysis project Ga0163154, IMG submission 148649) | Freshwater microbial mat bacterial communities from Lake Vanda, McMurdo Dry Valleys, Antarctica - Oligotrophic Lake LV.19.MP9.P1 | ecosystem: Environmental > Aquatic > Freshwater > Lake >...
ACTTTTAATGTGCTGGAGATAGATTTTTGCTCAATCATTCCAAATGACAGGCTTGCGTTTTTATATTGATCGGCAGTTAGCGTAACGATGTCTTCATTATGCTGAACAACATCTGTCGTTGGCGCTTCATTTTTTGATGAACAAGCAATCATTGCAAATCCAAGTATGCTTGCCGATAAAGTGGATAGAGCTGTTTTGTTGAAAAGAGTACGACTGAATAGTATGTTTTTCATAATGGCGTCTGTAAGTTCTACTTGTTAAAAAGATAATTAAGTTGAATGATGCTTTCATTCAGATTGTTTACCGCAATGAGGTATTCATTTTTGATTGTGATTGCCTGGTTAGTCAACAGTACCCACTCCAAATAATTGATACCGCCATTGGCAAATTGTTTAGTGGCAGTTTCACTGATTAGTGAAGCATTTTTCAATGCGGACTGTTCGAAGTAATCAACTGCTTTAGAAAAATTGACATATTGAGTAAATGCTTTTTTGTATTCGATTGTTAATTGCTGCACCCCTGCCTGGTAGCTTGTCTCATTCATTATCTGCATCGATTTGGAAGCATTTATTCGCGCCTTTTGAGATCCATAAAACAACGGAATTCCTAACCCAATCTGACCAGATTGAAACCGGGTAGACCCTGTATATACAATTTCATTTGCACCGGTACCGCGCATGCTCATATTGTTGTATGCAAAAGATAAATCTGGCATCAGCCTTGATTTTTCTAAGCGAGTGAAGTTAAGTGAAATTGCTTTTTGTTGTTTTAAATATTGGAGCATTGGGTGTTGAATAATAGAAGCCGTGTCAACCGTTTCAATTCTTGCCATTTTGAAATCTTCTTCAGCAGGGACCAGTAAGGTTGGTGTATTTAACAGAAGTTGAAACTGCGCCTGCAACAGATCCAAGTCTGCATTTAGCTGATTTAACTGAATGGCTATTTGACCGCGTTGTGTTTCGGCAGTCATTTTTTCAAGAATATTCGTTTCTCCAACAGCAAAGCGCAAATTAGCTTTCACGAGAAACTCGTTATACAAACTATCGTTTTGCTGTAATAGTTTTTTCTTTTTCTGTAGATAGGCAAGCATATAAAATACCTGCGACACCTGCCGTTTAAGTTCCGATTCTTTAACGGCAACGTTTAAGACACTGCTCTTCCACTCTTCTCTAAGTAAGGCCTTTTGGTTAGAATATACAGTTGGAAAGTTGATGTTTTGATTGATAACAAATCGATTATCAGAAAAAGCACTGTTTATTTGACCATACTCGCCAATTAAAGTTGTCTGAGGAATGTTTGCTCCTGTTTTAATAAGTTGTTTTTGATACTCAGCTTTTAGCCGCTCGTTCTTAACTAATAGATTATTGACAACGGCCGTATCTATTGCTTGATTTAAAGTTATTGGAGTTTGAGCATTGGATTCTTTAGCGAATAAGAACAAGGAAAGAATTAATGTTATGGCAGCAACGTGCACTTTTTTGTTACCCTTTCTTCCTGTTCTAGATTCTAATAGAATGTATAGGATGGGAAGAACAAAAAGCGTGAGAAATGTAGCAATCAACAAACCACCAATCACAACGGTAGCTAAGGGTCGTTGAACTTCAGCACCAGCCCCATTGCTCAATGCCATTGGCAGAAATCCTAACGATGCTACAAGTGCAGTCATAAGCACTGGACGCAACCGAACCTTTGTACCTGACAAAACAATTTGATTAAGATTTAATTCACCGGCTGCTTTGAGTCGATTAAACTCAGCCACAAGTACAATTCCATTTAAAACGGCAACACCGAATAGTGCAATAAAACCTACACCAGCGCTAATGCTAAACGGCATGCCTCGTATAGCCAAAGCGAAGATTCCGCCAATGGCGGAGAGTGGAATAGCGGTATAAATTAATAGCCCGTGCTTTACTGAATTGAATGCAAAGTAAAGCATGACGAAAATAAGGACAAGCGATACGGGAACCGCGATGCTTAATCTTTTCTTTGCGGCATTTAAGTTTTCGAAAGCTCCGCCATACGTAACATAATAGCCACTCGGAAACTTAAGGTTTGCGTCTATTTTCTTTTGAAGTTCAGTAACAATAGTTTCCACATCGCGGCCGCGCACATTAAATCCAACAATGATTCTTCTTTTTGCATCTTCCCGCTGAATCTGATTAGGGCCATCTTTAATTTCTATGTTGGCTAGTTGGTTTAAGGGCACTTGATTGCCACTAGTCGTTGGTATTAAAAGATTTTGCACATCCTCCAAATTTTTTCGTTGTCCGCCTTCCATCCTTACCACCAGATCAAATCTTCTTTCATTTTCAAAAACCAGCCCGGCACTTTGGCCGGCAAAGGCAGTATTTATGATTCGATTTATTTCAGCTATGTTCAATCCATATTGAGCAATAACAGCTCGATTGTAACTGATCACAATTTGTGGCATGCCGCCAATAGCTTCTACATATAAATTTGTACTTCCTTCTACGGTATTAATTATGGTTCCAAGTTTATTGGCATAGAGCGCAAGCGTATCCAGATTCTCTCCAAATATTTTGCAGACAACATCTTGTCGGGCGCCAGTCATTAATTCGTTAAAGCGCATTTGCACTGGGTACTGAAATCCGAATGTTACACCCGGTATGGCTTCCAGTGCCTTGCCCATCTTTTCAGCCAATTCATTAAATGTGGTTGCCGAGGTCCACTCCTTCTTAGGTTTTAAAATTACCATTAAGTCACTGGCTTCAATTGGCATTGGATCTGTTGGCACTTCGCCACTGCCTATTTTACCAACTACTTTAATTACCTCAGGAAAATTTTCAAGTAATATTTTTTCGCTCATAAGTGTGGCATTAACGGACACACCAAGATTACTTCCTGTCAGCACTCGTGTATCCACAGCAAAATCTCCTTCTTCAAGAGCAGGAATAAATTCACCCCCAAGTGTAGAAAGAGTAATGAGAGCACCCGTAAACATAACAAGCACAATAGCAACAATAGTTTTTGGAAACCTCAATACCTTCACGAGTGCATTCTGATAAACACTTTCAATCTTTTCCATCATCTTATCAGAGATGTTTTTTTTGTGATTGACTTTCCTACTTAGAAAAACTGAACTCATCATGGGGATATAAGTAAGCGAAAGAATAAAAGCACCAAGCAAAGCGAACGCGACTGTTTGTGCCATTGGCTTAAACATTTTTCCCTCAATACCCTGCAAACTGAAGATGGGCAGATAGACTATTAAAATAATGATTTGACCAAAGACCGCGCTATTCATCATTTTCTTAGAGGATTGTTTTACCTCTAAATCCATTTCGGTCTGATTCAAAAGACCTAGGCTGCCAACTATTTTTCTATTGGCAAGCTGATGCATTACTGCCTCTACAATAATAACTGCACCATCCACAATTAATCCAAAGTCAAGCGCACCGAGGCTCATTAAGTTTCCGCTTACGCCAAACAGGTTCATCATGATTACAGCAAAGAGCATGGCGAGCGGAATAACAGACGCTACCAAAATTCCAGCTCTGAAGTTTCCTAAGAATAACACAAGAACAAACACAACAATTAAAGCACCCTCCATCAGGTTTTTCTCAACCGTGCCAATTGCATTATTCACCATTTTAGTTCTATCCAAAAAGGGTTCTATTATCACACCCTCAGGCACTATTTTTCTGATTTGCTCAATTTTATCCTTTACATCTTTGATAACCACATTGCTATTGGCTCCTTTCAACATCATTACCACTGCCCCAGCTACTTCGCCTTTTCCGTTATAGGTCATCGCGCCATAGCGAATGGCACTTCCTAATCGAACTTCAGCTACATCTTTAATAAATAATGGCGTTCCATTCTCTGTGTTTTTTACGGAGATGCTATTGATGTCATCAAGTCCACCAATCAATCCTTCGCTTCTGATATATAATACTGTTGCCTGTTTTTCGATATAGGCCCCACCTGTATTCTGATTATTATTTTCCAAGGCAGTAAATACATCGCTTATAGTAAGACTATACGATTTCAGTTTACTTGGATCAATGGCTATTTCGTACTGCTTTAATTTGCCACCAAAGCTGCTTACATCGGCAACTCCTGAAACCCGAAGTAGTTGTCTCCTTACAATCCAATCCTGGATAGTACGCAATTCTGTAATGTCAAATTGATTTTCATAGCCTTCTTTGGCTCGTACAACATATTGATAAATTTCGCCAAGCCCAGTAGTTACAGGTGCTAATACAGGCACACCTAACCCCGCAGGAAGTTGATCCTTTACAATTTGAAGCCGCTCGGCTACTTGTTGTCGTGCCCAATAAACATCGGTATCATCGTTAAAAACAATTGTTACCAACGATAATCCAAATCGAGAAAAACTTCTGAGTTCAATAAGGCCAGGGATATTACTATTGACTTGCTCTATGGGAAACGTAATAAGGCGTTCTATGTCAGCAGCCCCAAGTGAAGGCACTGATGTAATTACCTGAACTTGGTTATTCGTGATATCAGGGACCGCATCGATGGGCAATCGGGTAAACTCAAAGATGCCATAGATGGCCATGCTTATTACCAGAAGGCCAATAATGAGTTTTTGTTTTATAGAAAATTCAATGATTTTATTGAGCATGATGGCTGTTTAACTTTTACTAAGAAGAACGAAACCAATCGATTCTCTAAATTTATTAGAAAATCTTGCGATTGTTTAAGAGGAAACTCACTTCGAGTAAATGATTACAATCACTCAAAATCAGCTTGAATTGGTTATGAATTGAAGAATTAAACTGTTCGGGGTGGTTGCCAGATTGATTGACAGAAATCTGAGGAGAAAGCAGATTGATAAAAATTTGAATACAATATGTTACACAGCTGAGCGGATGGTGCTAGTGCTTCAAATGCAGCAAGCAGGCTTACTGTGTGAGTAAAAGTACAATCGAGGGACTTGAAGGGCAAATCTTCGTGTTCGTGATGTTCTTCTTTATCGTGACGCTCAGCTTCTGAACCGTAATGCAGATTGATAAAATAAAGAAACGAAACGTCCGGTGCTTTTAATTTGTGCTGTTTATAGTGCTCAAGCAGCCGCGGAAGCTTTACGAAATCATGCAAATCCATTACACTGCCAAGTAGTGTGACAGAAAGTAGAATGACTCCTATGGCGTTTCGTATCTGCACTTTTATTCTTAAGTGGCAAATTAAATAATTAAACCTGAAAACATCCTGAAGATGGTTTAAGCGGCTCAAATAGCGGATTAGTAATTAAAACAAGCTGAGTTTGCCTCCTTTTCTAAAAAGGGTAAGATTATAGGGTGGGAGTTTTTGGTTTGAGAAGTATTTCTTCTTTGCAATCGTGTGTAGCTGATGAATGACATCAGCAATATTTCCCTCTCCCGACATGCGTCTTCCAAACTGCGAGTCATTAACATCACCGCCATGAAACGAACAGATTTGATTCCAGACCTTATCGAAACGGTCAGGAAAATTTTTCTTTAACCAATCTTCGAAAATCTTTCCAATAGAACCATTCAAACGAACAACCGTCATGCCACAAGAAAGTGCTCCATGATCAGCAGCGGCTTTGAGTATTGCTGGTATTTCATGATGGTTCAATCCTGGAATAATGGGCGCATTCATCACTCCAGTAGGCACGCCAGCTTTAGACAAGGCTTCAATAGTCTTTAATCGTTTTATGCTACTGGCAGTGCGAGGTTCTAATACCCGCCTGAGATCTTCATTTAATGTCGTGATAGAAAGATAAACATGAACCAGGTTATCTTTAGCGAGATCCGATAACAAATCAATGTCGCGCAGGATCAAACTATTTTTGGTTATCAACCCTACAGGATGTCGGTAGTTAGCCAGCACCTTCAACATCTTTCGGGTGATCTCAAACTTTTTTTCCTGAGGCTGATAGCAGTCTGTATTTCCGCTTAGCATGAGCGGAGCAGCATTCCAATTTTTATTTAATAAGTGCTGCTCCAATAGTGTGGCTGCATTTTTCTTTACTATGATTTTGCTTTAAAAGTCTAGCCCGGCACTAAAGCCATAATATTCATGTGTGTTGCGCGCATAGCAATAGATGCATCCATGCTCACAACCCTGATAGGGATTCATGGAATACATCATGCTTAAGTCAGGACTTATTATTTTGTTAACGATCTTTTTCGGAGTTTCGAAAAAGATTTGGGTATGCGGAGATTCAAAGAGCGGTTCATCAAGGCCTTCAATATGATCGGTAACGTACTGAGTTTTGAGAAACTTATTTCCGGTTTTAATTTGAGCCCCACGACCCTTAAAATACTCCTGATCCATGAGCAACAATACTAAACTATTTAGTATTTCCGGCTTAATATTATTAAAAATAGATTTACATTTGACAGTTTACTGTAAAGTGTAAAATGACAAGCAGAGAAAAAGTTTTGAAATTTATTCAGGAGCGCGGTTCTCTCTCGGCAAACGAACTGAGTGAGTCGCTTTCCCTTTCGCGACAAATGATTCATAAGCTTTTGCGCGATTTAGTGCAGGCAAATAAAATTGAAAAAATAGGCCGTGCGCCAAAAACGGTTTATCAGTTAAAACCTAACATCCCGACCTCGGATGTTGTTGTGCGGCCGGAGCAGGAAAAATTCCTGCAGGAAAATTTTTTGCTGATTACTGAAACAGGAGAGATAAAAGAAGGAAAAGAAGGATTTAATCTTTGGTGCATACAGCGAAAGTTACCTTTCGAAAAAACCGTGGAAGAATTTATTTCAACCTACAGGAAGTATAATGCCTATCGAAGTCAATATGAAGTTATTGATGGCATGGAGAAGTTACGTGGCACCAAGTATGAAACGGTGCATCTTGACCATCTTTTTTACCTTGATTTTTATGCTATCGAGCGGTTTGGCAAAACACGTTTAGGCACCATTCTTCATTACGCAAAGCAAGGCCAAAGTAAATTATTGATGAAGCAATTGGTTGCAGAAACAAAAGAACGTGTAGAAAAAGTATGCGAACTTGTGAATGCAGATGCTGTTGGTTTCATTCCACCAACAATTAGGCGCGAAGTACAGTTGATGAAGTATTTACAAACACATTATAACCTAAACCTGCCTATTGTTAAAATAAATAAAACGAGTGGAATCATTCCGGTGCCACAAAAGTCGCTGAACAAATTGGAAGAGCGGGTAGCGAATGCACGAAAAACTTTTTCTATACCTGAGCCGCGCACCTTTAACCATATCCTATTAATTGATGATGCTGTGGGCTCCGGGGCAACAGTAAATGAAGTAGCGGGAAAAATTAAGAAGAAGGGTCTTGCCAAAGAAGTTTCCGCTTTGGCCATTACTGGAAGTTTTAAGGGGTTTGATGTAATCACAGATGTTTAACGGGGAGGAACTTTCGTATGCCCAAACACACGTAGAGGAACTATTTTCAGCGTTGCTAGAAAGTGCCGGAGTTCGCATCAAAATCAAACGGGAAGACGAAAATCATCCGTTTATTTCAGGAAATAAATGGTGGAAGCTGAAGTATAATCTTGAGGAGGCAGAAAAATTTGGCCACAAGAAACTGCTGACATTTGGAGGTGCGTATTCAAATCATATTTATGCTACCGCAGCAGCGGCCAATGAGTTGGGATTTGAGTCAATTGGAATTATTAGAGGCGAAGAGACTTTGCCACTAAACGAAACGCTTGCTTTCGCTAAAGAAAAAGGAATGCAGTTGCACTGCGTGACTCGCGAAGATTATCGAAAAAAGACAGAGCCTGATTTTCAGAAAAAGTTAACTGACCTATTTGGGGATTTTTATTTAATCCCGGAAGGCGGAACAAATGAACTGGCAGTAAAAGGTGTAGCTGAGTTTGCCAATTTGCTTTCGCACGAAACGGAATTTGACTATGTGTGTTTACCTGTAGGAACAGGCGGAACGATAGCCGGAATGATTTCAGGTTTAGATACTGGTAAAAAGATACTTGGATTCCCTGCGCTGAAAGGCGCACAGTTTTTAGAAACTGAAATACGAAACTATACCCAAAATGAAAATTGGCAACTCATGTATGAATATCATTTTGGTGGGTATGCAAAATCAACAAAAGAATTAATTGATTTTATGAATGAGTTTGAAAACGTTCACAAAATTCCGCTCGATCAAATTTATACAGCTAAAATGATGTTTGGAACTTTTGATTTGGTAAAGCAGGGATTTTTTAAAAGGGGATCAACAATTATGGTTTTGCATAGTGGGGGCTTGCAAGGGAAGAGCGGGCTTTAATATGAAGCTATAATCCTACTGAAACAAATCTTAAAAAACTTCCTGAAGCTTTCCAAAAAACTCCGTAGCAATTATGGCTTTGTGCACTGGTGGTCTGCAGAGCCACCTTTAGTTGCGGGTAATGGCTCTTAGCCAGGTAAAAATTCTAAGCCCGCCACGTTCTTCAGGAATGGCTCCACTTTCAGCAGCAGCCTTTACTCGCTCAACAGTATAGAACGCAGTTGGGATAAGTTCTTTCAGTTTATTTAAAAGATCATCCAACTGATCGCGATCAACAACAGTGAACACAAGGTTCTCAGTTCCATCAGGACCTTCGGCTTCTACTTTTGTAAATCTAAAATGTTGGGTGTTTAAATACGCAATTAATTCAGCTACTTCTTTTCTCGTAATTATCCGCACGATCACTTTACCATAGGCGATTTTTTCTTCAATAATCATCCCAACAAAAATGCCGCAGGCAAATCCGGCAGGGTAGGCCACGTAACACATCCAGTTATCCAGGTGTTTAAAAATTTCTCGGATAACCAGAAGCCAGATAAAAGCTTCAAAAAAACCAAGCAAGGTTGAGGTGAGCCTACGCCCACCTAACATATAAATAATACGAATGGTGTTGATGGAAACATCGCAGATCCGCGCAAAAAAAATGAGCAAAGGCAAAATGAGAAAACTAAACATATTGCCTGAAAGCCCAAGTGTGTCCGTAAAGAATGATTCCATGATTATTTAAACAAATCTTGAAAAACTTCCTGAAGCTTTCCAAATGACTTCACTTCAATTTTAGTCTTGGTAAGGTCTAATGATTTCTTACTGTATTTAGAAATATAGATTTGTTCGAACCCCAGTTTTTCTGCTTCTGAAATTCTTTGATCAATTCTGTTCACTGCGCGCAGCTCGCCACCTAATCCTATTTCCGCTGCAAAGCAAATTTTATCGCTAACCGAAATTTCTTCCATCGATGAAATGATGGAAATACAAAGTGCTAAATCAATTGCCGGGTCTTCTACATAAATTCCGCCCGCCATGTTTACAAAAACGTCTTGTGTGCCCATGCGGAAACCACAACGCTTTTCTAATACAGCGAGTAGCATATTCAACCGTTTCTGATCAAAGCCCGTTGGCGTGCGCTGCGGAGTGCCATACGATGCCGGACTAACCAATGACTGAATTTCAATGAGCAATGGTCTGTTGCCTTCAATGGTTGCGCCAATGGTTGCGCCACTAACGAGGCCATCTTTTTGTGAGATTAAGATTTCGGAAGGATTGGATACTTCGCGTAAGCCATTACCCAACATTTCATAAATGCCAATTTCTGAAGTTGAGCCAAACCGATTTTTTGTGGTGCGCAAAATACGATAGGCAAGATGGCGATCACCTTCAAACTGCAACACCGTATCAACCATGTGCTCTAGCACTTTTGGTCCGGCCAACATACCATCCTTAGTAATATGACCGACTAAGAAAACAGGTGTGTTGGTTTCTTTAGCAAACTTCATTAGCTCACCTGCTGTTTGTCGCACTTGTCCGATGCTACCAGCGGCAGACTCAAGCATGTGTGAGTGTAATGTTTGGATGGAGTCAATGATTATCACATTGGGCTCCAAGGATTCAATTGCTTGAAAGATATTTTTTGTTGCTGTTTCAGCGAGCATGTAGAAATTCTCATAACTCGCTTGAGGTTTAGTGGAAAGGCGTTCCGCCCGCATTTTAATTTGCTGCTCACTTTCCTCGCCAGATACATAGAGCACTTTTGCCTTGCCAAGCGCTAAGCCGAGTTGCAACATCAATGTTGATTTACCAATGCCAGGTTCACCACCAATTAGAATCAAAGAGCCCGGTACAA
>Ga0163154_10010807_pt1 | contig 10066 bp, 13 predicted proteins | sample OliLakLV19MP9P1_FD_148649 | JGI IMG/M metagenome (GOLD analysis project Ga0163154, IMG submission 148649) | Freshwater microbial mat bacterial communities from Lake Vanda, McMurdo Dry Valleys, Antarctica - Oligotrophic Lake LV.19.MP9.P1 | ecosystem: Environmental > Aquatic > Freshwater > Lake >...
GTCAAGTCCCATCCCAGTCCTACCCGATTTGCCGAAGTCTTGCTATTAATTTGGCGATCGCTCAGTCGAGTTAAAAATCAACCCTTTGGTAAGCTTCCCTATCTAGGCGATCGGTCTCTGCTCTTAGCCATTGGCGATCCGATTGTCATCAGCGATTATTTTCCTAAATATAAATCTAGTCGTACCAGTGCTAAAGAATGTGTGGCGACTTTGACTGCCGAACTCCAAACCACCTTGGAGCAATTAATCATACCTTCGGCGATCGTATAGCTATTGAATTAGATGAAATTTAGATGAGATTTATAGAGGTAAAATCTTAGGTTATTATAAGATCCTGACTAATCCTCATAATAAAGCCATGACAACTAGACGTGCTGATTCTGCCTTTCCTGTCGGATTTAATAAAAACGAAGATATCTTAGTCGAAGGAATGACCAAACGTGAGTATTTCGCAATTATGCTAATGCAAGGCTATGCAGTCGCTAATTTGGAGTTTGTAGACATCTATCAAAAGGCACGAACTGCGGTAACTGAAGCCGATATTTTAATTGATATTTTGAACGAATAGTACTGAAAAGCTATGTTTGCTAAAACCTTAGAAATTTGCCAGGTTGGTAATCCGATTTTACGAGTAATTTCTGAACCGATCGCCAATATTGTAAATCGTGATATTCAACAACTAATTGATACTTTAATTAAAACCCTCAAAAAATCTAAAGGCGTAGGCATCGCCGCACCCCAAATAGGGCGATCGCAAAGATTATTAGTAATAGCTTCCCATCCCAATGCTCGATATCCAAATGCGCCATTTATGGAACCAGTAGCTCTAATTAATCCCCAAGTTTGCTCGCACTCTGAAAATATCGAAAAAGATTGGGAAGGATGTCTTTCTGTCCCCGGAATTAGGGGATTAGTGCCAAGGTATCAAACTGTAGAAGTGGCATATAGCGATCGCTACGGTGAGCCAAAAACTTCATTATTTACGGGATTTATTGCCAGAATTTTCCAACATGAATACGATCATTTAGAAGGTAAAGTATTTTTAGATCGAGTTGAAAGTACGCTAGATTTAATTAGTGAGGCTGAGTACATCAAATTAATTAAAAGCTCTACAAAAGTTAGTTAAAGATTAGTTAACAATATGGCTCGATTTCAAAGTCGGCTTTTCAATTGGATCGATTGCTCTTTACAATTAGGACGAAAGGCAAGAGACTGGTACGAACAATTTGGCAATCCTGTAAAGCAAGCCGCAGAATCGATTAAAAAAACTACAACAAAAGCCTTACTCTATCCTGTCTTTATCTTGGCATCAGCTACTAATTTTCGCGCAAAATCTCATAGGGTTCCCCTTCTGCTCAGACCCGTACAAAGTTTAGTTTTATGGATAGATCGAAGTAAGATATTTGCTATTGAAAAATCAGATCGTCCTAATCAGAAATCTGCTCACAAATCGGTAAATATTAAATCTAAAAGCCCTAAGAAATCTCGTAGTTCTAATCAAAATATTACTAAGTTAGAACAACTGTTTTTAGGAAATAGATTAGGAAGTAGCTTAGGAGATCGAAATCAGAGCTTAAGCTTTAATAATTCGGGCGAAGATCTTAATAGGATGCAAAAATTAATTAAAGATGCGATCGCTTATTTTTTTGGCAAGAAATCTCGTAAGACTAAATTAAAATCCTCAGCTAAAAAAACTTTAAAGCCACCTAAAAATACTCAACCTTGGCTGACAATGGCGGATGTATTTGATGATGATGCTACAGTTTGGCCCCCCCTCATAATTAATACTAACTCCGAATTAACTAATTTAAATAATCGATCTTTAGAAAACTTACCCCTCAATAATTCATTAGATCCTCTTAATTCTTCCCATAACATTACAACTTCGCCATCGCCCGAATTAACCTCCTCACAACCACATGAAACATCTCGTCCTTTACACGCATGGATTGAAACTCAGGCAACATTTTTAGGATATGTTTACGATCCATTTATGCAGTTAATTGATTGGCTAGATCGGTTAATTGCGAATGTAGAAAGATGGGCGATCGGATTTTGGCAAAAGTTAATTGCGGTGTTATGCAGATTCTGCAAATTATTCTAGTAGTTACCTAAATATCAGGATCGATCCCCAGCATTCTAAGCCTTTCAGCTAAACGTTCAGACCTTTGCTCTGCTTGCTGTTTTTTATAATGTTCTTGCTGAGCGATCGCCTCAGCTTGTTCAGCCTGTTCTTCAGGAGTTGGATATTTTACACAATAGCGATCGCCTGCGGTATCCACTCTCTGAACTTCTCGATTGACCTTCAGAAGCTTAAAGTCGAACTTGATTAGGATCGAACCTGACCTTCAGAGGATCGAACTTTAACCCCTTGAGGTTCAGACCTGATTGATTTAGGTTCAAACTTCAACCTCTTGAGGTTCAAACTTGATTGAATTAGGTTCAAAGTTGAGCTTCGGAGCATCAAACTTTAACCCCTTGAGGTTCAAACTTGACCTTCAGAGGATCGAAACTGAACCTTAGAGGATCGGCTTAAACCTTCAGAGGTTCTTCAGCCGTTGTAATATCAATCAAAAAAGGGAGCTTGGCTTTAATCGTGGCAAGGGCTGCCATGACTGTATCTTTATCAGCTTGAGATAGGCTTGCGCTGACACGGTTTTCTAGGTTGGACATACAATCTCTTTGGTAATTTACAGCCCTAGTTTAGCCTTTAAGTGCGAACAAGAATAGAGCTTTGTCAGGCACTTTTATAGCAGTTGTCGAAATCGTAATTTCAATGCTCCTGCTTCACTGAAGCGACCTTGCGATTCGTATAAAAATACTAGATTGTTAAGAGTAGACAAGGTAGAGGGATGATCTGCTCCTAGTTGTTGTTCTCTAATTTGGAGCGATCGCAGATACAAAGGTTCGGCTTCACTGTAGCGTCCTTGAGATCGGTATAGTTCTGCTAAATTATTGAGACTTCCTGCGGTAGAGGGATGATCTGCTCCTAGTTGTTGTTCTCTAATTTGGAGCGATCGCAGATACAAAGGTTCGGCTTCACTGTAGCGTCCTTGGGATTTGTATAGGCTTGCTAAATTGTTGAGCCTGTCTGCGGTATAGGGATGATCTGCTCCTAGTTGTCGTTCGCTAATGAGGAGCGATCGCAGATACAAAGGTTCGGCTTCGCTGTAGCGTCCTTGGGATTTGTATAGGCTTGCTAAATTGTTGAGACTTCCTGCGGTATCGGGATGATCTGCTCCTAGTCGTTGTTCACAAATTGAGAGCGATCGCAGATACAAAGGTTCGGCTTCGCTATACCGTCCTTGATCAAAATAAAGATTCGCAATTCGAGCCAAGCTAATTGCTAATTCTGGAGAATTTACTACTTTCAACTGTCCCAACAGCCCTTCAAATTGCATAGTCAAATCTTGTAATTCTTTTTGCGCTCCTACTTCCGCCAATGCCTCCAAAGCAGGTAACAAATAAGTGACGAGTAGCTCCCGATCGGGAGTTCCAGCTTTTCGGCTTTCTTCAAACCTTTGCAGCAAATTATGAGCGCGACGGTAAGCATCATCGAAATTGGCATAAACGCCTCGGTTTAAGATTAGTTCAGAAGCCAAAGGTGCAGGTTCCAGCAATACCAGTTCCGTCAATTGCAGTCGAGGGCTAAACCACCGATTGAGGTCGGGCATGACATGAACCGAAGTTTGTAAAAAAGATGGAGTCATCCACCAAATTTGATTTAGAGTTGGAGCCACCAAGCGTTCTCGATTAAAATTCAAAATTCGTAACGACTCTTCTAACGGAATTTTATTGGTGAATGCGCTTGTAAATCCCGTAATCGAGACTACTCCTGTGGGAATTTGGTTTAATTCCGCCAATAACTTCACTACTACCGTCTCTGGATCTTGTTGCCTGAACAGAGAAATTTCATGGAAGGCTATCCCCAGTATTTCTAAGTGCGATCGCATTTTGGAGATAACCCTTTGCTGCGAAACATCCGATGCAAACTCTATTCTTGCTAATCCTTTTGGCGATCGTTCTGCCCATAAAACTAGGCGATCGCTGATATCTTTAATGCTGCCAGTTTCACTAAGATTAATTGGTTCCACCGAGCAATTCTCCAGTTTGAGCACGCGGCAAGCGATTTTGATTTGCCAAAATATCCACCACCAACGGATGCACTCCAAACCAACGATTTCCATTAAATTCTTGCACAGCACGGGCATTTAGCAAGGAATACAACACTGCATCGGTAATTTGCGCTGCCTTATCATTGCCATAAATTTCTATCAGGCGATCGGCTTTATCCTTCCAAATCACAGTTTCAGGATCGTAGGGGCTTTGTCCTAATCGGCGTTCGTAATCATTTCGTAAATTTGCGATCGCTGCCTTTACATCAACCGCATCAATCTTCTTTGCCAAACGCAAGGAGGCGGTATCGGCGGCATAGTTCACTAATGCAAATAAATCTTGAAGATTCCCACCCGATGCCACAATCAACCGCATCATTTGATCTGGCTCAAAAAGGGATAGAGACATCCTCGCTCCTAAAACCGCTTGCAGCGCCGCACGTCCTTTGGCATTGGGAGTATGGTCGGGAAGGAATACAGGGGTGTCGGGCAAAACATAGCTGCGATCGTTACTAAAAGGTAACTGCGGTGCTTTGCTCGAATAATACAATCCAATAGGTAAATTGAAAATCAGATGTGTACGCAACTCTCGAAAAATATTGGCATAGGTAATAAATAAATCTTCGATGCGGGGACTAGGAATGCCAGAGCGGTCGAAGTCTTCGCCGACAAATAACCACTCATGTCCCGAGGCTTTACGCAATAGATCGTTGCAATCATCTAGCAGTCGATTTGCGACCTCAATCAAAGATTTCAAGCGACTAATTCGATATTCAATCACCTCTTGTTTACGCGTAGAAGCGTACTTAATCTCGCCTTTTAGATTCGCAAATAAGCCTAAAACTTTATCCCATAGCGAATCTTCCTTCGCCCCAATTCCAGCTTCTATAGTGCTTGCGAATAAGGATGATTCTTCGCGCGTGTCTTTTTCGGTAGCAAACCAATCCCAAATTTCTCTCAATCTCGCTTCAGGTGGTCTTTGACCTGCACCCCCATCTTTTTTGGGCATCGCAGTTCTTTCTGCCACATCGACCATCATCATTAGCACCACATCCAACGGTCGAAAGTTTGCAGGGTCTAAGGAAGTAACAGCACTAAATCGGATGGTATTAAATTTATCTTTGACTCGATTGGTTAAACGGCTCAGTTCTGTGGATTTCCCCACACCGCTATGTCCCATAAAGCAGGCTTTAAAATAATTTCTATCGGTATGAGCTCGTTCTAAACTTTGTTTTATGCGCGCCATTTGGTCGCCCCCACGCACTTGGTTCATTTCTTCACAATAAAATGCCTGTAGTTCGGCTGGGGTTGACAAGGGATCTGGTTGAAGTGTCCGATAGACTTCTTCTAAAGATTGGGCAGGGGTAATTGTATCCATATCAATTTTCGGGAGTAATTACTTTTTCAAGATATCCACAATTTAAATATCTTCTTAACTATATTAGGTTGAGTTAGGTTAAACTGACCACCTATCAAAGGAATAACGTCTATAGGAAGGCTCTTTAAGTAAGTAGATTAAGTCATTAGTCCCGATACATTTTAACCGTTTGATTTTACTTGATACAGTCCTACTCCCTTCCCAGCATATAATTAGATCTAAAAAATGGGGACATTTATGAATAGGTTAGAGCAACTACGTGAAAAAAGCTTTGATAAAGAAGAATGGCAAAATTATTTCTTCATCGATCTCAACGCTACTTTTTTTGCTTTTCTTCTTTGAACCTGCTCTTTTTTTTTCTTCTGATTCTTCTGACTCTGGCTGGTTCAGCAAACTAGCACTTAGTCTCGGCTTCCCTTTCAGTTTCTTCTTTGCCCTTAATTCCGCTTCTAGCTGTTCTATTCTTTCTTTCTGACTTGATAGTTGCTTCGATAGTTTGTCTATCAACTTTCTCTGTTCTTCTACCAGCCGACGTAAACCTTCTACCTCTGTGACTGGGGTATTTGTTTCGACTAGATTAGTATTGCTGTTGATACTCATCTCTTTCTTAAACCAGATTTGGCAACTTTTGGCAACCCCTATCTTACCAGTGGTTATTGAGACGTTACCTCGCGGAGTTCAGTGATAGACATGAAAGGAACATTTCAAGTTCCTACCTTTTGCACGGGTCTACCATCACCAGCAATCCAACATCCAGACTTATTAATAAAGCAAGATCTAACAAAACAAATAATGTCGTGCGAAGAAGCTGCGATCGCCAACGCTCAATCAATGTCGATAAATCAGCACATCGCTAATGAAGCATTGGATATGTTAATAAGATTGCTGAGCGGAACCCTTACCCATTTTGCTAGTTATGTGAATTGTAAACATGGAACTGCATGGTCAAAATTCAATACTCCCGAAGAAGTAAGTTCTGTTATAGGAAAATCTGAAAAATTCCTAAAAACAAAAATAACTGGGTTAGGACTTACGCAGTGACTCTAGATTTAGTGTTTATTAGGGAGAAAATTGACACCAAAACACTAAATGCAAATAGTTTGCGTAAGTCCCATGGGTAAAAATTGGATATAATCTCAGGCAATACGCGCTACTGGGAAGTAACGTAGGAATGAGTATGACCCCGCCAGAAGGTTCTCGCATAGGAAACTGTGGGGTTTTGTTTTACGCGATCGCTGACTCGAAGGAAGTGAAGTCGGAAGATGAAGGCATCGCTAGAATAAATAGACTAATAACTGATGGGTGGTGTTACAGGATTCGTCAATTTAACCCAGTTGAGCAATTACAAATACTCAAAGCCACAGCTTCCGCCACTTTAATTCCATCAATTCCAGCCGAGAGAATACCACCTGCATAGCCTGCACCTTCACCAGTGGGAAACAGACCTTCGACATTGAGACTTTGATAATTATCATTGCGTTTAATTCTAATTGGCGAAGAAGTGCGCGTTTCTACTCCTGTGAGTATGGCATCATCCATCGCAAAACCCTTAATTTGTTTGTTAAAGGCGGGAATAGCTTCACGAATAGCAGCGATCGCATAGTCAGGCAAACTCTCACTCAAATCGCACAGATGGATATTAGGACTATAGGAAGGATGAACTTTACCAAAATCTTGAGAAGGACGATGGGCGAGAAAATCACCGACTAATTGGGCTGGGGCGGCGTAGGTTCCACCACCAAGCTCAAAGGCGCGGGACTCTAAGCGACGTTGCAAATCAATACCTGCGAGGGGATGGGCTGAATAATCATCGGGCGTGATGCCAACGACGATGCCGCTATTCGCGTTCCGTTCATTGCGCGAATATTGACTCATGCCATTTGTCACCACATGACCAACTTCTGAAGTTGCCGCTACGACTAAGCCCCCTGGACACATACAGAAGCTATAAACAGAGCGTCCATTTTGGCAATGGTGAACCAGTTTATAATCGGCAGCGCCTAATATTTTATTTCCTGCATAATCGCCAAATCTGGCGCGATCAATTAGATCCTGCGGATGTTCAATCCGAAAGCCGATGGAGAATGGTTTGGCTTCGATATATACACCGCGATCGCTAAGCATTTGGAATGTATCACGGGCGCTATGACCGACAGCGAGAACGATGTGATTACCTTCTAGATATTCACCATTTGCAAGCGTAACTCCCAGCACTTTACCGTCTTGAATATCAATATCTTCCACACGGCTTTGAAAGCGAATTTCACCGCCGAGTGCTTCGATTTGGGCGCGAAAACTTTGGACGATACCGACGAGTTTAAGTGTGCCGATATGTGGTTTATTGATATAGAGAATCTCAGAAGATGCACCAGCATTCACAAACTCGTTAAGAACTTTGCGCCCATAATGCTGCGGGTCTTTAACTTGGCTGTAGAGCTTACCATCAGAAAAAGTCCCTGCGCCACCTTCACCAAATTGAGCATTCGATTCAGGATTAAATTCGGCTCTTCCTTTCCAGAAATTGAAGGTGTCAGCAGTGCGATCGCGTACGGCTTTTCCACGTTCTAAAATAATCGGACGAAATCCCATTTGCGCCAACATTAACCCCGCAAACATTCCCGCAGGCCCCATACCGACTACGATTGGACGATTTGCAAGATTATTAGCAAAATTGGTGGGAGCCTTGGCAACATATTGATAACTCATGTCTGGCGTGGGCTTGACATGGGGATCTTTTTGAAGGCGATCGCTAAGTTTCTGCTCTTGCGTCGTTTCCACATCAACGATATAGACTAGATAGATATCTATCTTTTTTCGCGCATCATAACTACGTTTAAAAATAGAATAGCTAATTAAATCGGCGGCGGATATTTGCAGCTTTTTGAGAATGGCAGATTTGAGAGCATCTTCAGGATGATCGAGGGGGAGTTTGATTTCAGTAATTCGTAACATAATCAATACAATTCATATTTCATTAATTGACAGGGCAATGTTCCATTTAATACTGCCGTGCGTTGGGCTGATTTCAGTCCAATTGTCCGCGATAGTTCTTTATTACCGCTAAGCACAAAAGCTGTCCAGCCCTTAAATTGCTGTTTGAGCACATTCCCTAATTGCTTATAAAAAGCTCCCAAATCGCTATCTCTTCCCAACCTTTCGCCGTAAGGAGGATTACAGAATAGAACACCACTATCAGCAGGAGCAACTACTTCCGCAAGGTCTAATGCTGAGAAATAGACATGATTGGATAAGCCGCAATTTTTAGAATTAATAATTGCTTGATCGACGACTTCGGGATTGCGATCGCTACCCCAGATTGGCGCAGGTAAGGCATCTAAACGACTATCATCCGCTTCTTGAATCAGTTTCGCTAGAAGCTCTCGATCGAAATCTAACCAAGTCTCGAAGCCAAAACTCTCTCTGAATATTCCAGGGGCAATATTCAGAGCTTTCAAACTGGCTTCTAATGGCAAAGTTCCTGAACCACAGAGGGGATCGTAAAACATCTGATCGGGTTGCCAGCCTGATATCTGGATTAAAGCGGCGGCAAGCGATTCTTTTAACGGTGCTGCTCCCACGGCGGGGCGATACCCGCGACGGTGCAAGCTACTGCCAGAACTGTCAAGGCTGACCTTGCAACCATTGTCGCCAATATGCACGCCGATTCGCACATCGGCTTCCTGTACGTCTACATCCGATCGCTCGCCAAATTTATCCCTCTGTTGATCGACGATCGCATTTTTGACTTGTAACGCGGTGAAATGCGTATGATTGAGGAGATCATTTTTGCCCGTCGCATTCACCGCTAAAGTCATTTCAGGCGTTAAAAATTCTGACCAGTCGATCGCTTTAATCCCTTGATACAGATCGTCAGAGTCAAGGCAATCAAATTGATTGACATGCATTAAGATCCGAAATGGTAGCCGCGCCCAGAGATTCACGCGATAAAGCAAAGTGCGATCGCCCTCAAAGCTGACACCACAAAATTCCGCTTCAACTGAATGAGCGCCTAGTTGTTCTAATTCTTGTGCCGCAAGAGCTTCTAAGCCTCTCGCCACAGTCGCAAAATATTGATTCATAAACCTATCATACTGTTAAACGTTAAGACGGGCAGTGGTTCACCTCAATCATCTTAAACTTTGCAGATCTTGAAATTTCTGCATTGCCAATGTACTCTTTAATCTCTCCATGCATTCCATAGAACCAGATATAAAATCCACAGTTCCATAGTACGGAGTTGAGATATTCAGAAGGTTTCGCTTTGAGCGCAGAGATAATTTTTGCCGCCATTTCCGAAGCATCAGAGATCGCCATGATTGACACCGATGATGGCTGTGCGCGATCGGGGTAAATCCACATTGCCTTCCCAACCTTTAACCGTGGCGAATTCGGTAATGCCATGCTGTGCAAAAGCTTCGCGAATATTGGTTTCTGTCGGCAGATTCAAAAAAAGTGGTCAACTATAATAGACAGACCTCACAACCTGATTGACTGACAAAAGTACTCCCTTCCCAGTTAAAGAGTAGACATAGGAGCCAAAGAAAAAATGTCTCCTAAAGTCTTAGATATCTGC
>Ga0163154_10010809_pt1 | contig 10065 bp, 10 predicted proteins | sample OliLakLV19MP9P1_FD_148649 | JGI IMG/M metagenome (GOLD analysis project Ga0163154, IMG submission 148649) | Freshwater microbial mat bacterial communities from Lake Vanda, McMurdo Dry Valleys, Antarctica - Oligotrophic Lake LV.19.MP9.P1 | ecosystem: Environmental > Aquatic > Freshwater > Lake >...
CCAGAGAGGCGTGCGCCGAGCGCCGGTTCCGAGGGTTGAGGGGTATCCCCTTCTGCATCCAATTGGCGCAGCGCGTCACGGGCGCGGGTGTTATTGGGGTTGATTTCCAGCACGCGGCGCAACGCGGCTCGACGCTCAGAGGGATTCACCAATACCGTTGTCAGCCAAATCCACGCCAACTCGTTGCGCCCATCTGCACGTACCACTTCGCTTAATAAGCGCCGCGCAGTCGCGGCTTCGCCCGTCTTCGCCGCGTCAATCCCAGCACGTAGTTTTTGTTCCAAGTCAGAATTGCCCGCCAAGAGATGTCTCCCTACAACCAATCAATACCCTAATTCAACATGCCAATCGCGCCCAGATACACCACCACGAACGGTGCAACCAACAACAGTGAGTCGGCACGGTCTAATACCCCCCCGTGACCGGGGATGATATTCAGATTCGGCAAATGTGAATCTTTTACATTATAGTGGCGTTTCAGCCACGACTCCCACAAATCGCCAAACACGGCTAGCGGCGGCCCTAACAGCGCCACCCCTGCCGATGCCCATGTCAGTTTATCCATTAACGCCAAGACGCCCAGCGTGAATAAAGTCCCAAAAATCAGGCCGACAATCAAACCCTCCACCGTCTTTTTGGGCGAAATCTTGGGAGCCATCGGCGTGCGTCCCCACAATCTGCCACCAAAATAGGCGAAGGTATCGTTCGCCATCGTAATGATAAGCGCCAGCATCACTCCCCAAAAACCCAACCGATGACGCAGTACCAACGTCAGCGCCAGCGGCAACGCAACATAGACCAAGCCCGCCAGTGTCATTACGCCCTGCTGTAGCGCCTGCTTGAACGGCGCGCCCAGCCCCATCGCCGTGATGACCCCACCTATCAGGCCAAAAACCAGCGCTCCGACCACCAGCCACGGCCATTCGTATTGCATCCCCAATAAAATCACCAGCGAGGCCGGTACGCCCACCTGCGTGAAGCCCATCTCTGGTTTATCTTGCGCGAGGGCATAGAACTCCAACATCCCAACCACCGACGCCAAACCGATGAATAACGCCCACGGCTCGTCCCCTAAGTATAGGCAAATAAAGGCCAAAATCATCAGAGGAATACCGGACAATGCCCGCAATGCCAGATTGGATACCATTGCACGTTTGGTGGGTGGTGCGGGTTTTGAGGCGGTCATGGCTTGGGGGTTCCGACGCAAAAGAATATAACAAACTATTTGTCCATTATACCGCGCACTTGATTTATGTTGTAACTTGCGATTCGTGGTAACGAATTGGTAACGTTGCTTGCACACGCCACAATCGCATGTTATGGTTTTCGGCATGGAGAAAATAATGTGCTGTTCAATGTGTGGTTGTTGTCGCATCGCTTACTGCGTGATGTGCAATTTCGGCGCGTGTGGCGGCAGCCAGTCTTCTGTGTGATTGTCCGGTAACAGACAAGCACTCACCCTCTAGGGAGCAAGCAGACAGAAGCCAGCCACACTCGTGCGCTGGCTTTTTTTCTTGCAACAGGTTGGCGCACATTCAATGCTCTAGTCCGTCCTTTCACACCGATTCCTTTAGGAGGAACACCCGATATGAGTGACATCTCAAGCCGTGGTTATGCCAATCCCGATGTGCTGGTCTCCACCGAATGGCTGGCGAACAACCTCAACACCGCGGGCATCCGCATCGTCGAATCCAACGAAGACCCGCTACTGTACCCGTCGGGTCACGTCCCCGGCGCGGTGCAAATCGACTGGACGAACGACCTCAACCACCCGCTGCGCCGTGACTACCTCGACAAAGCCGGGTTTGAAGCTTTGATGTCGAAGAACGGCATCACCAACGACACCACAGTCGTTTTCTATGGCGATAAGAACAACTGGTGGGCGACGTATGCCTTCTGGGTTTTCCAACTATTCGGCCACACCAACGCCAAGTTGGTCGATGGGGGCCGTCAAAAGTGGACTCAGGAAAATCGCCCCGTCACCCGTGACGTGCCGAGCTATCCCGCCACCAGCTATACCGCCCCTGAGCGTGATGATGCTACCATCCGCGCCTTCCGTGATGAGGTGCTGGTGCATGTAAAGGCTGGCCTGCCGTTGGTCGATGTCCGTAGCCCGCAAGAATACAGCGGTGAACTGCTGCACATGCCCAACTACCCGCAAGAAGGTGCGCTGCGCGGCGGCCACATCCCCGGCGCTCAGAGTGTCCCGTGGGCGCGTGCCGCCAACCCCGACGACGCGACCTTCAAGTCTGCCGCTGACCTCCGCGCCATCTATGAAGGCGAAAAGGGTCTCAGCGCCGATGACACCATCGTGGCTTACTGCCGTATTGGTGAGCGCAGCAGCCACACTTGGTTTGTGCTAACCTATCTGTTGGGCTACAAGAACGTCCGCAACTACGACGGTTCGTGGACAGAGTGGGGCAATTCGGTGGGCGTCCCCATCGAGAAGTAGGACAAGATGACGAACTACCCTCCCAAGTTGGCTGAATTGGTCGAAGATTTCGCAGGCATCACAGACCGCAATGAGCGCGTCGAAGCCCTGATTGAAATTGCTGACCGTTTCGACACCGTGCGCGTCCCATCAGAGATTGCCACCAAGCCTTATGCTGAGACCAACCACGTTCAATACTGCGAATCCGATGCCTATGTATGGGCGTTGGACAATCCAGACGGGACGATCAAGTTTTACTTCGACGTTTTGAACCCGCAGGGGTTGAGCGCGATGGCGATTGCGGTGGTGCTGGACGAAACTTTGTCTGGCGCACCGTTGGAACAAGTTGCCAAAATCGACACTGAACTGGTCTTTAAGCTGTTCGGCAAAGAAATTTCGATGGGCAAAGGTCAGGGGTTGATGGGTCTGATTGCGATGGTGCGCGGTGCGGCACTTGACCGGTTGAAATCCTAGCTTAACCTCTCCCAAGAAAGTCCTCTAAAACAGTGGCCTCAGAGCGTCGGGCATCCCCCGATATTCTGAGGCCGCTGTGCTATACTGATGATATGTCGGCGGGACATCACCACTTATGCGATTCCTCCCCGCCATAGGAGATGGTAAACACATCATGACCTTGCATCTTTGGCATAACCTTTCATCAGGCCCTGAAATCCCTGATATTGTTTACGCAGTCGTCGAAGTCCCGAAGGGCAGTCGCAATAAGTACGAATACAGCAAGAAGGCTGGCATCATCAAGCTGGATCGCGTGCTGTACAGCCCACTGCATTATCCGGGCGACTACGGATTTATTCCCCAGACCTATTGGGGTGACGGCGACCCGTTGGACATCCTCGTGATGATGAACGAACCCACTTTCCCCGGTTGCGTCATCGAAGCGCGTCCGGTTGGGATGTTTAAGATGATTGACAAAGGCGAGTTGGACTATAAGGTATTGGCCGTGCCAGCCACCGACCCCAACTTTGACGAGTATCGCGACCTGACGGATTTGCCCAAACACTTCCCCAAAGAAGTCGCACACTTCTTCACCGTCTATAAAGAACTTCAGGGGACGGAAGTCAAAAACGACGGCTGGGTCGGCGCGGCAGAAGCAAAGAAGGCCGTCTTAGAGGGCATGAAACTCTATCGCGACACCTTCCCCCCGATGGGTCAAGGCGTCTAGTTCACAGGCTTGACAACGTCCTCACCGAGCATTAACCTGACAAACAACCATATATCGACTTGATTGGGGTGCGCTACCCGCCCGGATGCGGAGCGCACAATGGGGGAAGACCGGTGAAAGTCCGGCGCTGTCCCGCAACGGTAAAGGTGCAGCCTACTATAGGCGCACTAAGCCCGATTACCCGCCCCAATCTCACCGTGGCCGACCTTCGAGGCAAAGGGACGTGCGGGGAGCGACGCTGTTTTAGGCGTCTCTTTGGGCAAAACCATCCCCAAAACTCCCGCCGTGCGCGGGAGTTTTTTTGTTGTATCCCCGGATTCCCCCTTTTCCTCTACGGTCTCATCATCGGAATAGATGGCTCTTGGCCTGATGTTTTTTCTCATCACACAAGACTCATCACTTGCTTTCCCCGTAGGAGGGACTTTCGCTATGCACCGTTTGTTACTCGCTCTATTGGCCGCCCTGTTGATGTTGACTCCGGTCAGCGCACAAGAGGCAGCGCTCGCCAACCCCGCCGAATGTGTCACCGACTATAACGCCGAGACGGATTATTTCCCCGCTAAGGCCGAAGTCAAATTCGCGGAAGGTTTCACCGTCGAATATTTCGCCAACTATAAGGTTGTGACCGTCATCCGCCCGTTCCCCGGCGCTGGTGAGGCAGATGCCTTCCAATATGTGCTGGTGCAATGTGGCACACCCGCCCCTGAGGGATTTGACGCCGCGCAAATCTTAGAAGTCCCGATGGACAGCGCCATCGCCATGTCCACGACTTACTTGCCGCATTTCACCACGCTCGGCCTGTTAGACGCGCTGATTGGCGTGGACGGTGGCTTCTATGTCAGCACGCCCGCCATCATCGAAAAATACGCCGCCAGTGAATTGCTGGAAGTCGGTTATGGCTCTGATGTCAACGTCGAGATGGTCTTAGACAGCACAACCGATATCGTGTTCGCGTCCGCCAGCGGCGCAGCCGACTACGACGCTCATCCCAAGTTGATTGAAGCCGGTGTGCCGGTGGCCATCAGTGGTGACTTTGCCGAGACCACCCCGTTGGGTCGCGCTGAGTGGATTAAATACACGGCGCTGTTCTTCAACGCCGAATCCGACGCCAATGCTTATTTCGATGGCGTGGCGACTCGCTATACCGACTTGACCGCCCTGACCGCCGATGTTGAGGCCAAGCCAAGCGTGCTATGGAACTCGTTCTCGTCGTTCATTGAGGCGTGGGCTATCCCCGGCGCGAACACTTACGTCGGCGTGTTGCTCAATGACGCGGGCGCGGATGTGGTCTTGGGCGACCAAGCGCCAGACATCAGCGTGAATCAATCGTTCGAGGCTGTCATTGAAGCGGGTCTGGATGCAGACATCTGGATTCCAGTGGCTTATGGCGTCAACACACTGGGCGATTTACTGGCGACAGATGAACGTTATGCCGATTTTGCCGCCTTCCAATCCGGCGCGACCTACAACACCGATGGGCGCGTCAACGTCAACGGCGGCAATGACTACTTTGAGAACGGCGTCAACGAGCCGGACGTGGTTCTGGCTGACCTGATCGCAATTTTCCACCCCGACCTGTTGCCTGACCACGAGTTGGTCTACTTCCGCCAAATCCCACAGGAATAATTTCTCTAGCGGGCGCACACACGGGTGCGCCCCTACAAAACCGGTGATTCGGTGATTCGTAGGGGCGGAGCCATGTCCCCATGTCTCCGCCCGATTTTCCATATACCACAGCGGGCGAACACACCGGTGCGCCCCTACAAATGCGTAGCGAGACGAATCCATTTGCATCGCACGTTGATTGCACTGGCGTGGGGTGTTACGATTCAGGTCAGAGCAAGCAGGAGGGCTAGACCCGTGCCAGAACAAGCACTATACCTGAAGTGGCGTCCCACGCTGTTTGATGATGTCGTCGGGCAAGATCATATCGTGCATACGCTCCGCAACTCGCTCAAGACCGGGCGAATCCGCCATGCCTACCTGTTCAGCGGGCCGCGTGGGACGGGCAAAACCACCACCGCCCGCCTATTGGCGAAGGCCGTCAATTGCACCCATGCGAATGTCGAGATGCGCCCGTGTGACCAATGCGACGCCTGTATCGGGGTCAATGAAGGCCACTACCTCGACCTGATCGAAATCGACGCGGCGACTCACACCGGCGTCGATGATGTACGCGATTTGCGCGAGAAAATCCAATTCACCCCCGCCGAAGGCCGCTATAAAGTCTATATCATCGACGAAGTTCACCGTTTCAGCGGGAGCGCCTTTGACGCGCTGCTCAAGACGTTGGAAGAACCGCCCTCGCACGCCATTTTTGTATTAGCAACCACCGAAATCGACAAAGTGCCACAGACGATTAAGAGTCGCTGCCTTCAATTTGAGTTCCGCCGAATCTCGGTGCAAGATGTGGCAGACCGTCTGGAGAAAATCACGCTCTCAGAAGGTTTGCATGTTGAACGCGCCGCGCTAGAACTGGTCGCACGGCAAGGGACGGGCAGCGCCCGCGATTCCATCAGCCTGCTTGACCAGATGGTGAGCGACCCGTCCGACGTGATTACGCTCGACATCGCCCAGCGTATTCTGGGAACGGGCAACCGTCAGGCGGTCTTGGATTTGGCCGACGCGCTGGCCTATGAGGACATCTCACGCGGGCTACACGTCATCAACGCCGCGATTGATAGCGGCAGTGACCCGCGCCAATACGCCCGCCAGATGGTTGAGCATCTGCGCTCGGTTTTGCTGACTCAGACCGCCGGAAGCGATATGGTGGACGCCAGCAACGAAGAACGCGAGATTTATGTCCGTCACGGCGAGGCCATCCCACGCGGGCGACTCGTCCGATCTCTGAAAGCCTTCAACGAATCGGTTAGCGCCAGCACTGGCGGCTGGCAACCGCAATTAGCGCTGGAACTCGCCTTCATCGACTCGCTTAAATCCCCAGAGCCGGAAGTCGTGATGGTCGCGGCGTCCGATTCTCCGTCACAGGGCGGGCGAGCTGCCAAACCCGTAGCCATACCGATTCCCACCGATAACCTGACGATAGAGCCGTCTGCGCCGGGCGCACCGCCCGTGATTCAACCGAGCGCGATTGTGGCAAAATGGGGGGAAATGTTGCGTGCGCTGACCAAGTATTCTTCAACCGGCCCCGCCGTATTAGAATACTTTAAGGTTCAACGCATTGACGGGAATTTGTTATACATCGCGACCAATACTGATGTATACTATAGGAGACTGGCAGGACAAGAACCAAAACTCCAAGCCATCTCCCGCGCCCTGTACGATGTGCATACCATTTGGCTGCGCGTCCAAGTCGAACTCACGGGAGAGACTGCCCAAAGCGGCGGTTCTGTTGGTCGAGGCTCATCTTCATCCGATGATCCTATCCTGAGTGCGGCACGCGACCTCGGGGCGCGCGTGCAACCAGAAACACCCGAATAACCCTACAAACTCAATATCTTTTGCGCTTGCCGACGTGGTGGTCATCCGCCCGTTGGCGGTTCAGCCTATTTAATATGGGCTAGAGAGGCAAACACAGATGGACATATTGAATCCGGAGCAATTCCGCGCTCTGGGTTATCGTGCAATCGACATGATTGCAGAGCAACTCGCCGACCTGACCGACGGCCCTACCCGCCGCCCGGTTCCCCTCGACATCCGTCACGGCTTGGAAGACCAACCCATCCCGCAGACCGGAGTCGATCCGTTCGACCTCCTTGACCGTGTGCAAAACGAGATTTTGGCCTACCCGATGGGCAACCCCAGCCCGCGTTTCTTCGCTTGGGTCAACAGCACCCCGACCCAAATCGGCATCCTCGGCGACCTGTTCGCGGCGGCCATGTCGCCATCTGCGGCGGGCGGTGACCAAGCGGCCACTTATGTCGAGCGCGCTGCGCTGACATGGGTCAAGGACATGCTGGGCTTCCCACAAGAGGCGCAAGGCTTGTTCGTTAGCGGCGGCAGCAAGGCTAACCTGACCTGCCTCGCGGTCATGCGTCACGTCATGAGCGACGGCAAAGTTCGTCACGAAGGCATGATGGCTCAGGATGCGCCGATGATTGTCTACACCAGCGCCCACGGTCACTCATGTATCGAGAAAACCGTTAGCGCCCTCGGTATCGGGTCGCAAAACCTGCGGATTATCCCCGTAGACAGCCAATATCGGATGGATCTCACCAAGCTGCGCGAAGCCATCGCCGCTGACCGGGCAGCTGGTCTGCATCCGGTGTGCGTTGCGGCCAGCGCTGGCACGACCAACACGGGCGCAATCGATCAGTTAGACGAAATCGCCGACCTGTGCGAAGCCGAGAAGATGTGGTTCCACATTGACGGCGCGTATGGCGGCTTTGGCATCCTCGCCGAGCAGACCGAAGGTCTGTATAAGGGGATGAACCGCGCCGACAGCATCGCCGTTGACCCGCACAAGTGGTTGTACATCCCGGTAGAATGCGGCTGCGCGATTGTCCGCCACGCCGACGCCATGCGTGCGACCTTCAGCCTCGTCCCGGCCTATCTGCAAGAAGACCGCGCCGAGCCGTGGTTCAGCGAATATGGCCTACAGCAAACTCGCGGTTTCCGCGCCCTCAAGGTGTGGTTGAGCATCCAGCACTACGGTCTGGACGGCTACCGCAAGATGATTACCCAAGACATCAACACCGCCTACGACCTGCGCCGCAAGTTGTTCACCCGCTCCGATTTTGAAGTCGTGACGGCTGGCCCTCTGAGCGTGACGTGCTTCCGGTATGTGCCTGCTGGCGTGCCAGAAGATATGCTGGATGACCTCCAACGCCAGATTGTGGCATGGACGAACGCCAGTGCGCGGGCATTCATCACCACCACCATGATTGATGGTAAAGTGGTCGTGCGGGCGTGTCATGTCAACTTCCGTACCACATCCGCAGACCTTGATGTGCTGCTAGACACCCTGACCGAAGCCGGTCAACTGGTGTTGGAAACGGCACGTTCGGCCTAGTGAGAGGAGGGGCCGTTTGAGAAAAGCCAAGCCCCACGCTATATGAGTCCCGCTCGCGGTGTTGAACCGTGAGCGGGATTTTTTTGTTATATACTCAGAGAGTAATAGCCAAAGGACAATTGTTATGACGCTTAGAGAACTTGAATCTGTAATTATGGCGCTCTCGCCCGCCGAAAAAACCCAAGTCTTGCAGTGGGTGGCGCGTGATTTGACCGCATCTAGCGCGGGTATCGAACATCAACCAGAGGTAATGGGCGGCGCGGCGTGTGTGGTGCGGACACGTATCCCCGTTTGGCTTCTGGTTCAATTACGGCGTCAGGGGATGAGCGAGTCCGATTTATTGGCAAATTATCCAATTCTACGCGCAGAAGATTTATCCAACGCTTGGGCGTATGCCCATAATCACCTTGATGAAATCGAGGCTGAAATACTCGCGCAAATCGAGGCCTAATCAATTGGCAAATCTACATATTGATGAGAATTTACCCCTAATGGTTGTGCAGGGTTTAATTGAGTTTGGGCATGACGTTACCACACGGGAACAGGCGGGATTAGGTATTTCAGATGCAGATGTGTTGCGTTACGCGGCCTCAACAGGTCGTATTTTAATTACCCTTAATCGCCGTGATTTCATCAGAATCCATCAAAAATCACCCAATCATGCTGGAATTATTATCTGCACTGTAGATGCAGACATTACCGGTCTTACTGAGCGAATTCATCAAGCTATAATTTCTGAAGCAAATATGACAGGTCGGCTAGTGCGTATCATCCGTCCATCAAGTTAATCAGTGTCCCACTCATGGCTGATAACCAAGAGCGGGATTTTTGTCTCAAACATCATAGTTGTAAAATGAGTGTTCACACATCCCCACCCCGGCCTATCGGGTGCTATAATAGAGACACAAAGAAATACACGCCCTATCGGGCGAAGGAGTTCCGCCATGTTGGGTGGTTGGGAATGGTTGATTATCCTCGCAATCGTGTTGATTTTGTTTGGCGGCGGGCGTATCTCACGCCTCGGCGGTGAAGTCGGCGGCGCAATCGCCAACTTCCGCAAAGGTCTGCGCGACGGTGCAAAAGAGATTGAAGACGGCAAGAAGGACGACGCGCCGATTAAGCCCGCTTAACGCGCTCTTGCTCCATCCGCAGGTCAATCATCCGCTTGTGATTGACGCCCTGCGGCGCTTTCAGGTTAAAACTCAATACCCGCTTGTTAAACGCCGAGACCTCGGCGTTTAGCGTTTCTGGCAACGCGCCGCCCGTGAGTGCCGCCCGCACTCGCGTGATCAGTTTTTCGCGCACGCCCACCAAGTCCTTGCTCTCGGCAATCCACGAGGGCGCGAGGTCGTTATCTTTTAAGAGCTTATTTGCCAGCTTGAGGTCGTCCGGCGTATACGGGTCATCATTCAGGTTGAGGCGCTTGCCCGAATTCTTGAGATCGGTGCTGCGCCCGTCCCCGACGATTTGCTTGGCGAGTTC
>Ga0163154_10010810_pt1 | contig 10065 bp, 6 predicted proteins | sample OliLakLV19MP9P1_FD_148649 | JGI IMG/M metagenome (GOLD analysis project Ga0163154, IMG submission 148649) | Freshwater microbial mat bacterial communities from Lake Vanda, McMurdo Dry Valleys, Antarctica - Oligotrophic Lake LV.19.MP9.P1 | ecosystem: Environmental > Aquatic > Freshwater > Lake >...
GATACATAATTCCTCTTAGTAATTAAATAATCATTAATAGAGAGTCACCATGAAAATTCATTCACTACAAGAGTTATTCCATCATGATCTTAAGGATGCATATTCTGCTGAACAACAAATTCTGGTTGCTTTACCAGAGATGATTGCTCAAGCCACTCATGATGAACTTAAAACAGCTCTAGAAGATCATCGACAAGAAACAGTGGGACACGTCGAAAGATTAGAAGAGATAGCTAAAAAGCTTGATACTTCCTTAGCAGGTCATGAATGCCAAGGCATAAAAGGCATTATTACAGAAGCAAAAATGGGAATGAAAGAAGTTTTGGACGCAAATACCAAGGATGCCGCTATTATTGCTATGGCCCAGCGCGTTGAGCATTATGAAATGGCAGTATATGGCACAGCGCGCCAATATGCTAAACAATTGGAACTAGGAGAAGTTGGTGATTTATTGCAAGACACTCTAGATGAAGAAGGTGCAGCTGATAAGAAACTAGGTGGTATTGCCACTGGTGGTTGGTTTGCAACTGGAGTAAATGAAGAGGCAATTGCTTAATTGCTTTCTTCTTCAATCAATAGATACCCTATCCCTCGTATTATGCCAAGTAGTACGAGAGATATTCCGGTAAACCAAGTACAAGTAAAGCTGAGCCAAGTAATACCACTGCCACAAGGGCAATCTTTAAATATATAAAATAGCGCCAACATGCCTCCAGCGATCACAACATTCGTTATATGTTTACTAGCACCTTGAGCTCTCATTAAGACTTCAGTCATTAAGGTTAGTAATATTTGTAAAGTTAAGAAAATAATTGGCAAATAAATTTTCCATTGAACACAACTTTGTATAGATTTACCCAATACACTGCCTTCTACTTGAGTATTTTCATTATTTGAATCTGAAGTAATATTATTTTGTTGTGTAGCACCTAGAACTTGATTATCATTACCCGTTGGTTGTCCGAGCGTAATTCCGCCAATTAAAATACCACTGGGATTCACAGTATTAGATCTTTCTCCTGGAGCACATCCGTTCACTGCCATAATTTGGAATGAATAGGTATTAGCTCCAGATAAGTTGGTAACGGTATAACTAGTCGAGTTACCAATATAACTGGCACCATAAGATTTTCCAGTGCTGTCACTAAAGAAAAGAGCATAATGTGTGGCTGAATTAACAGAATTCCAATTTAGTATTACCGAATTTGCTCCAGAAACTTGGGCGTTTAATGTAGGTATCACATCTGGTTTGGTATCTAAACAAACTGTTGGTGAGGCAGTGCTATTAGAACTCGAGTTATTGGCAGAACTGTTATTAGAGTTTGCAGATTCTGGTGGGGAAGTTGGAATGGGCGTGGCTGTAGGCAAAACAGTTGGGGTAGCAGAAGTGGACGATGTAGGAGTAATAGATGGTATTACTTCTGGGTCAGCTGTACCAAACCAATTGCCAAAATTGAGCTCAGTTACCGGACTAGAGAGGAGATTTACAGTGTGTATAGGTAGATTTTGTGGATAGGTCTGGATCCAACCGGCTTGAGGTGATTGATAAATAGCTATAGAATTAATATCGACAGGAATCTCGAGATTATATGCGCCATTAGAATCTGTTTGTGTTTGATCTACAATCTTATAAATCTTAACTGTGATGTGACCATTATTATCAAAATACCAGCTTGGAATTTTAATGCCGTTGTTGGCTCCGTCATATATTCCCAGATTAAAATCACCAGCTGTTAACTGTTGAAACATGTGTAGATAGAGATGTGAAGTTTGGTACGGACCCCAATTCACAAAAGTATTATTAATTTGTAACTCACCGATATTATCTAGCTCCGCAGAATGAGTAGCCCAGTTATCAGTAGTGCCATATTCTGCATCAAATTGCTCTTGACTAGAATTATTATTACTCCAAGCGCCTTCAGCTTGCAGTAAATACCTGCCCGCTTGTAGATTTGGAATGGTGGTGCCAGCAATATCTTGGGAATTTACTATTATTGTATGAACAGCCTCTGGAGAGACGGCAGTGATGGTCCATCCTGAAAGACCATTTTCACCAGAGTCCTTGGTGCTATTTTTATTTATATCGTTAAATTGAGTTCCACTTACTTTCTGAGTGGTCGGAGTGTTTATTGCTACACAATAAGTTTTATTAAATTCATTAAAAGTGGCATATTCAGAATCATCATCGGAATCATTGTGACCTTGATTATTTCGATAACAGGCAAATCCTAAAATATATTTTTGATCAATTGGCGTGTTATTTTGGTACACTTCTTTGACTTGTAGTCGACCAGAAGTGTTTAATTGATCAAGATAAACTTCACCATTCTCATCGCTAGTAATTGTACCTACTGATTCAGAGATACCAGTTGTGGTCTCAATTCCCGTTTTTATTCCTGGTTGTGTGAGAACTTGAAAATTGTATCCAGATGCTAGAGTACAACCAGGTATTGAATCATTATTAATTTCTGAAAAAGGAACCTGACCATTTACAATACTGCCATCAACACCTGGCCTAAAATTCTCCTCACTTACAATTGCCGAGTCTGACGCAGTTTGAAATGATGTTCTGCCAACTTTTATACCTTGCTCACACACGAGCTTCTTAATAAATATCTTACCTAACCCCCGTGTCCACTCACCATACTTCAAAAAACCAACCACAGCGTTGCCAGTACCAGTAGGATTTTCTAGAGGTGAACTTTGATCAGTTGATATATCATCTGCAGGTCCACTTTTATCACCCCACCAGTTTTGTAGGGCATTAATTTCACTAGGACTAGTATTTATCAGGCCATGTTTATTATTATTTATAATATTTTTGCTCAAAGTAATTGATTGCAACTGAGCCGAGTCACTAGCAGTAAAAGTCAGGCCACTTCCATCAACAAAACTCTGGCCATTGTTAGTAAAAGTACTATCATGAATATAAAAATTTGACGCCTTTTTAACAAATAGTCCTACTTTTTTATTATTTGAGAACACTGAATTTGAAATATCTATAAATTGATTATTTAAAGAACTATTTTTGACTTGATCATCAGCATCTAGAAGCCAGCCGTATTGTAATTTGTTGAATGTTGAGTTAATAACTTGCAATTGATTTACAGAAGCATTTTTGCCAATTTTTACTCCTATTTGTTCATCTTTAGCAGGCTCAGAACCTTCAATACTAATTGTGTCTAATAAAATATTAGCAATTGCTTGGTCAATAATCTCTATACCTGCGTTTTGTGTTGGTTCAATTCTAATATTTTTTAGAGTTAACGGCTGAGTACTACTTGTTCCAGAGGCAGAAAGAGTAACTACGGCAGATTCACTCGCTTGTCTAATAATAGTGTTAGTTAATGGATCCTGGCCAATTCCGGCACCTACTAACGAAACATTTTTGTGCAGTGAAATATTTTCATTGTAAATACCAGGCTTAATTTGAATGCTATCACCGTTTTTGGTATAAACACTATCTATGGCATCTTGAATTGAGTCATAACAATTACCCTCTGAATAAATTCCTTCCACACAATCTGCAAATTGATCTTTTGTTACCAAAAATAAAGTAAAATGATTTAAATTTTCAGAGATAATTGAGGTAGGGGTTAGTTTTTTGTTTGTGATCACTGTTGCATGATCAATTTCCGCTAAACTTGGAGCATACATTACTCGACTGTTCTCATTGGCATCAAGTGGTAATGGAAGTTCTAAGGTATACACAAAACTACCAGTTAGCATACTCGATGTAATTTCATAGGCTTTTGATGAATATGCGCCAGTTTTACTCATTTGTTCTTGAGTAAGCGTAACTTCTTTAAAAACTAATTGACCAGAAGGAGAAGCTAATTGAGAAAAAGAAATTTTTAGTCGAGGATCTTCAATAAAACTATATGTAGTGTTAATTTTAAGATCTGATACGGAGTAAATATCATCTTTTGATAACCAGAGAGTATTATCTGCATCAAAATGAAAGTAATATGTTTGAGAAATCTGAGGAAAATCAATTTGGCCTCCAGTCGGAGTATCATATACACAAACATTGTCTGAACAACTTCCCGCTAATTGTATTTCTGAAAAGGAACCACCGGTGATCTTGCCAGCCAGAGCTTTTTTGATACCAGCTGATTGATATGAAATCAAGTAATCAAGCTCTTGAGGTGATTGACCAAATAAAGTAAATTCTTTAGTTTCTTGACTATAATTTAAATTGACCTCAGTCGGAGCAGCTAGAATAGACTCTGACTCTTGTGCAAAAATAGGAGCTGGGAAGGCAAAAAATACTGTAGTTAGAAGAGACTGAAATGTAAGAGTGAGCATGGTCAACACACTCAAAATACTTCTAGCCAAGTGACGATAATTACAATTCATTACACATTTCTTGCGGGAATATTTTAATTCTGTTGTTGTATAACATAGTTTGGTTATTACAAACAAGATGATTTTTGATAGTAATATCTAGACATCATCGTTAGAGAAAAAGTTTTTATAGGTTATAATTGCTTGCTTATATCAAGCTATTTGTACAGACAATGAATCGAGAAGAAATATTATATTCAAGAGCTGAATTACAGACGTATTTAGAAGATCGTGGTTATTATCCGGACCAAGTAAAGCAGATTTTATCTCAATCTACGCAACATAGTTTTAAAATAGTTGTGCCGAGATATTACGCTGATTTAATTAACTGGTTAGACCCAGATGATCCTTTAATGAAAATGGTAGTGCCGATGGCGGCTGAACAGGATGTTCAGCCGCACGAACTTACTGACCCGATTGGCGATCATTCCCATAGTCCGGTTCCAGGTATAGTTCATCGTTATCCTGATCGCTGTCTACTGATGCTGACAAATGCTTGCGCTGTGCACTGTAGATTTTGCTTTCGTAAAAATATGCTCAACTCTAATACTGCAGATTTAGCTGCAAGCATGCAGTATCTTCAATCTCATCCTGAAATTTGGGAAGTAATTTTCTCAGGAGGTGATCCATTTGTTTTATCTGGTCAATTTTTTGAAACTATTCTTAAAAATCTTGGTGAGCTTTCTCACTTACAAGTCATTCGTTTCCATACCCGTACACCAGCCGTCTATCCAGCATTAGTTACAGCAGATTTTGTTAAAAAACTTACTAATCACTCTAAAGTAGTTGTGATTGTGATTCATATTAATCATCCTAGAGAGGTTACTCAAGCATTTGTTGAAGCAGTTCAATTATTACGCCAAGCTGGGTGCATGGTTTTAAGTCAGACGGTACTGATGAGAGATATAAATAATTCAGCACATACTCTAGCAGAGTTATTTAAATTATTAGTGGTTGCTGGAATAAAGCCATATTATTTACATCACTTAGATTTAGCAGCAGGCACTCATCACTTTAGGGTTTCGGTTGCAGAGGGAAAAGAAATAATGCAGCAACTCAGAGGTAATATCTCAGGTATTTGTTTGCCTGAATATGTGATTGATACGCCAGGTGGTAATGGAAAAATTCCTGTTTTTTGGTTTAAACAAACGGAAGAAAAAGAATATATAGCAACTTCTTTTGAAGGTAAACACATTAAGTATACTGACTTTTCATAATAAAATGGCCGTCTTGACTGGTCAAGACGGCCATAAATATTTCACTTCTAACTATTTTTATTTATCACTGATCAATATCATATTCCATAGCATTAATCTCATTTAACAAGGCTGGATCTGTGACGCCAAAGTTGCCGTTTACCGAACCAACTCCATTTGGATCACCATCTTCAGACATTAAACGAGGGTCTGTTTGCCAAACACTTTGCATAAACTCACTAACCTCAAGCATAAATGTTTCAAATTCAGTAAAGTTTGTTGGTGCGTCAATTGTGAAATCCTCTCCCAATTGTGATAATTCAATAGCTACTGCTACCTGAATAAGTTCACCTTTATCATCTGGACGAGTCATATCACTGTTTGGAGCTGGCATGCCACTGATCATTGCTAGTTCTGGAGGTTGAAAGGCAGAGGCCACAACTGTCATCTTCCTCATATAATAAGTGCTTTTTTCAATCCATAAGGAAATTTCCAATCTTTCCAAATTTTCCAAACTCTTTTCATCTAGCTTTAATTCATCAAGCTCAAGTAAATACGTCAATTCTCGAGTCAAATCTTTAATTTCTTCTTTATCTAGATCTAAGTCAAATTTGTATGCGGGACTGCCATCAATTTCACTATTAGACATAGCTGTGTAATCTAAGAATAATTCATTGAGCTGTTGAATTTTTTCTTCAGTTATACCCGCAGTTGCACTTGATCTGTTTTCAAAATTACTATTATTTAAGGCTTCATTCGCTGAGGTGTCTAATCCACTCGCGTCGTATTTAACCCAGCGATTGAGAAGTGGATTATTACCAATAGTGTCTGGAGTTAATCCAACAAAGGTATACACAATTGCTGGAATTTTATTAATTCTAAAATAGACAAAATCTCCTAACCCAATAAAATCTGCATCCAATTCTTTTGTTAATTTGAAATTGAGTGAGACTTGAGGGTTTTCTGCATCAGTGAAATCTACTGGGCCAGTAATGGACATGTCAAAAGCACCTCCTAGTAATTGAGTCACAGACTCCGATTTAGTAGCTAGAGAGCCAGTTACATATGCACTAGCCAGATCAACATGGACTAACCCAGATTTTTCTAATATAAATTGTTTAGTCTTTGGCATGAATGGGATAGACATGACAATATGGGCTACTGTTCTATCAAAATTCGTATTACCAGTTGAAAAATATCCATAAGCAAGTGCTGCACTGCCACCGCCTAAGATTAAAATGAGTACTAATAAAATCATCCCAATGACTAAACCAGCACCACTTTTACGTGGTGAGGGAGCTACGGATGATGGAGTGGGTGGTGCGTGTGGATCTGGAGGTGAAAATGGTGAATTTGTTTGAGTAGGAGAAATCGTCGGATCAAATACAGCTGGATTATTAGTAGGAGACGCAGGCTTGGACATTGGTGATGAAGCATTAACAATTGGATTTACTGGTTGTTCATTGGTTACAGGCGTCTGACTGAATTGACTGGGCATAGAGTTTTGAGGATTAGTGTCTATATTTGGCATAGTATTAGTTTGAGTAGTGCTATTAGGCATATTATTCATTCTTAAAATATATCATATTTTTGGTAAATTGAGCTATGATATGCTATCTTTTATGGCAACTGATGGATTTTTACTAATTGATAAACCTGCGGGAATGACTAGTTTTCAAGTCTGCAAAAAAATAAACAATATATTGTCTGCAAAAAGAATTGGTCACACGGGTACTTTAGACCCATTTGCAACTGGTTTATTAGTTGTGGCTGTGGGGCAAGCTACCAAACTTATTAATCATTTTCCAGAAAATAAAAAAACATATCATGTGCGGATTGAACTAGGAAAAACCTCAGAAACTCTTGATCCAGATACAACTATTGACACTGTCTGGAATGGCTATATTCCAACTCAACATGAAATAGAAGAATTATTAAACACAAAGTTTTCTGGCTCTATTAGTCAAATTCCTCCTATTATTTCTGCAGTTAAAATTAATGGGCATAGATCATACTTTTTAGCCCGTACAGGTAAATCGCAGTTGCCAACCGCCAGAACAGTTAAAGTCTTTTCAACAACTATAATTTCTTATACATTTCCGTTTCTTGAGTTAGAAGTCAGTGTCGGAAGCGGGTTTTATATTAGAAGCTTAGCCCGAGACGTTGGTGCAGAATTGTGTGGTGGGGGAATATGCTTGAGTTTACGTAGAACTGAATTACATGGTTTCGCTATCTCTCAAGCTCAGCCGATTGCTGAAGTTACTGAACAATCAGTGTTTTCTATAAGTGATGTATTGGGTTTAGAAACACTTAAAATTACAAGCCATGAGTCATACAGATTGCAGTGTGGACAAAAGTTAAGAGTAGACCATGCCGATGGTTTAGTCTGTTTACATGATGAGGTCCAATTAATAGGATTTGGTCGAATAAAAGACGGCGTATTACAACCTAAAAATATGATTGACAATAATCCACCCCGACATACATTCCCAACATGATTCTCACCTGTGTCATGATATTCTTAAGTTATGTCTGACTCATTTTTCAAAAAAGGAAAAGCCTTGAAAAGTGCATTTTCTCAAGAAAAAAAATGGGATTATGCCGGAAATATTGTGGTTATGGGCATCACTGCCATTATTGCTATTGCCACGATTGGTATTAGTGTCTGGGAATTACAAAAGCAAAATGTAGCTTTATTGGAAACCAAAGCCAGTGTTGATCTGCTACAAGAACAAAATCAGCAACTAAATACTCAGTTAGAACAAGCTAAGATTGATTATGTTAGTTTACAATCTGAAGACCAGTTTTTGAGAAACGAGAGTTTGTCAGCAACAATTAGTGCTATCGAAAAAACCTATATCAAAGTGACTGAGAGTTATGAAGATGTAATTAAATTAAGAGAAAGAGGAGCAAAAACAGAAAAAGTTGAAGCTCAGTTAGCTCAGGTATTCGCTGCTCTAGGAAAAAAAGACTATCAGCAAGGGGAGACAGATTTAGAAGAAATTACTCAATCAGTGGCGTCATTAGAAAAAGAGCTGAGTGATGCTGCAACAGCGTTTGTAATTGCCGCTTCAGTCCAAGAGTCAACTGCTCCTCCTGCGACTGGATATCAGAGACAAAAAGTATCAACTTCATTTGGTGCTTATCAAGTAGATGTAGTTGCTGGAGACTTAGGTTCAACTAAAGTAGTAGTTGATACGGCATCTGATGGTACATGTACCAATGACTGTCCAGTGCTGTCATTGGCAGACTACGTAAGTAGGAATGGTGGCTATGCGGGAGTTAATGGGTCCTATTTCTGTCCAGCTAGTTATCCAAGTTGTGCGGGTAAAACAAATAGTTTTGATACGTTATTAATGAATAAAAATAAAGTCTATTTCAATTCTGACAATAATGTTTATAGTCGTGTTCCCGCAGTTATTTTTGGCAGCGGCTATGTCAGATTTGTGAGCTCATCTCAGGACTGGGGTAGAGATACGGGTATAGATTCAATGATAGCTAATCAACCGTTATTAGTTTCTGGAGGCAACTCAGTCTTTGGCGGTGATGGTGATCCTAAAAAGACTGGAGCAGCTAATAGACCCTTCGTGGCCAATAAAGGAAATACAGTCTACATTGGGGTGGTGTATAGAGCTTCAGTTCAAGAGGCGGCAGGAGTTCTGGCTGCAATGGGAATGGAAAACGCACTTAACTTGGACAGTGGCGGATCAACAGCTTTATGGGCAGGTGGCTATAAAGTAGGTCCAGGTAGAGCAATTCCGAATGCCATAGTTTTTGTCAGAAAATAATAGGTTTTCACATACTTTTCACAAGGTTTCACAAGAAAATAATCAAAAAAACCAGGCTAAGAAGCCCGGTTTTTAATATTCACGTAAAATGAAGATTAATTAACCTTGACGAGCTTTTCGTCGAGGATTTGTTTTGTTAATGCGGTAAAGACGACCTTTTCTTTTGATGATTTTGTCACCTTTAGTGATGTCTGCTTTTAGAGAAGTTTTAACTTTCATAGTTCCTTTTATCTTGTGTTGATCAAAAAATTGCTTAAAAATAAGGTTTAGACGAAGACTAATTATACATGATTTACCCAGAGAGTCTACGGCGGAATTTGTGGGTCGGGTACTCATTTAGATGAACTATACGCAATTCTAACATTAAGTGTAACATTAACTAAATTTTAGTGGTAAGCTATGCCTAGTTGAGATGACCTACAAAAAAATAGACATAATGCAAGCTAAAAAAATTCATCAAAATGAGAACTTAAATAATCTAGAGAAAGAAATACTCCTAGATAATAATAGAATCAATAACCATTATCATCAAGTATTTTTCTATTTATTACTGGCAGCGGTGACGGCAGCAACATTTTATTTAATTCGAAATTATATCTCCACGTTATTATTAGCGTTAATTTTTTCTTTATTTTTGCAACCGATTTATAAATGGTTAAGGACTAAATTAAAAGGTTCAAGTAACTGGGCAGTAATGATAGCAGTTACTTGCATGTGTCTCTTATTTATAGTTC
>Ga0163154_10010812_pt1 | contig 10063 bp, 9 predicted proteins | sample OliLakLV19MP9P1_FD_148649 | JGI IMG/M metagenome (GOLD analysis project Ga0163154, IMG submission 148649) | Freshwater microbial mat bacterial communities from Lake Vanda, McMurdo Dry Valleys, Antarctica - Oligotrophic Lake LV.19.MP9.P1 | ecosystem: Environmental > Aquatic > Freshwater > Lake >...
ATGAGAAGCAGCGCAGAGGTCCTTATCAAAAAGCAGCCTGACGAGGCCAAACGATTGTGCTGCGAGAATGTTTTAGGATACGTGTGGCTGGAATTTGGTGCGAATACGAATGGTTCGCATTTGGAAGCCAAAAAAATGCCGAGCAGAAGCGTTTTGCTAAAAGCAGTCCGTCAAACAACAAGACTTGGTTAGAAATGAAATGCTAGGAGCATTTTCTAGGGGGGTTTTCTGTCAGGCACGAGGTAACATCTGTCGAAACAGTGAAGGATGGTTGGTGCATGATTAATTCATCGGAATACCTTTGGGTCCACTGTCTTGCATTGGACCCACCTTTCGGTGGATGGAAAGACGTTCCGGGCCCTTTGCCCGCACGAGGACATTAGCAACCGTGTCGCCGCAATCCACGAGGATCCTCCCTAAGCCATGGAGTCAAGAGTGAACGACGTCCGCTGTCCCACGTGCACGGGGAGTATGTCCAAGAGCGGCTTTTGCTTTAGATGCGGGCGCAACACCGCAGCCGCGCGCACCATCGCCGGCGCGTTACCCTCACAGAAGCGGCAGCCGTCGCAACACTCTGCGGCGCACGCTTCGTCCAAGGCGCCATCGTCACCAGCTCCGCCTCCCCCGCGACCGGCTTCAGGGTCCCCGCACGCGACGGGGCCCGCTCCGTACTCGGTCCCGCTCCCGCCCCCAATGACGTCCTCGCCAATCGCAACACCCACGGCTGCGTCTGCTGGTACTTCCTGGCCGGTTCCTATCGCCTCTGCGCCGGCACCAAGTACGTCATCGGCCGCGCCTGCGCCAGGATCACCGGCCGGGCTGTTTGCGCAGTTGCGCATCCGCGGCACGATCTCTGAGGTGGGCACGGAGCGGCACGAGTCGGTGAACTTAGCGGGATTGAAGGTCGCTGCACGGATCGCTTATGGGCTCCTAACATTCATCCCGCGCGCGATCGGACTCTTGCTGGCCCTGCGCTTCGCGACGTTGCGCCTTTTTCTTATCCCAAGCCTGCTGGGAATGAACAGGCGGCCTGATGAACCGGACCGGCTGCAGGTTCCAGTGACTCCGTTCATGCTGATCGCCGATGACGGCACACCCTATGACTGCCTGATTCGCGGCGAAGTGCGCGGCGGCTTTCTCAAGCTAGGTGAGCAAGTCGAAGTGTCGGGCCGCCTCGACCGAACACATGTGCTGCGGGTCAGCACCGTGCGGAGCGTGCGTACGGGCGCAATTACGCGGGGTTATGTTCACCTGCAGGCGAGAATGGCATCCGTGCACATGGCGGTTACCATCATCATGGTGATCGCTCTGGTCATGTTTTTGGTGAGCATATTTGCGGCGCTCGGGAGGAAATGATGGCGCGTTTGGACGGAACATCGGGCACGAGCGACACTCGGGAGGAGCAGACGACGAACGTGCCGCGCCCCGAGCAGACGCATGCACGGGATCTCGGCACAGTCAATCACGAAGGGCGGCATCTGGAGTCCATGCCCCAGGGATACATGGATCGGCCCCTGACCGAGTTCCGAGCTACCAGGGAGCACGAGTTCATCGAGCCGAAACCGGCAACCCATCCGATCGAGCCCTTCAGCGAGCCCGGGCAACTTGCCAAGAACATCAATCCGAATTATGGGGACCCGTCGTTCTCCTACGACCAAAACTGTGCGGATTCCGCCCGCAGTTTCGAGCGATCATGGCGCGGCAATTTCGAGGAGGCGGCAGGGCGGGCGCCCCAAATGACGCCGACTGGAGAGTACATCCCGGTGGGTGAGTCAAGCCGAATGACGGAAGACTGGGCTGGAGAGCAGTTTAGAGATGTGTACCGCGCCGATGACCTGCGGACGAAACTTGACCAGTCGGGGCACGGATCAAGCGCGATTGTGCACACAAGATTCATGGATGACGACGGCGCCTCTGGTGCACACGCATACAACGTCGTGAACTACAGCGGGAAGCTTGAGGTGTGCGACGGGCAACTGGGCGAGACCTTCGACTGGATGCCCGAGACGATCCACCCGAAACTCGGCCCACACACTGAGCACTCCGCGATCGCGTGGGACGCAAAGGGGAAGCGGACATGGTAACGCCGATGACCGAGAGTAACGCGCGGCTCGCTCTTGCGACCGTGCAATCGGAAGCAAGCAATCCGAAGTTCTACGCGGCACGACGCCGTGAGCATGGCTGGCTCTTCGTCTGGCGCATTGAACGAGGGACTCCACCCGTCGGCACTCGCGGCTGGGTCGTTGCCGATAGCGGACGGGCGCGCGTGCTCCAAATCGGAGAGCGCGCGGATGAGGTTATCGCCGAAGAGCTTGCGAAGGGCCCAGCGGCGGATGATTGATGCGCATGTGCTGACCCTCTTGGGGGTGAGCGTGGCTTCGGATCCCCACCCCGATCCGGAGGACTTGCTCAGTGCACTTTCTGTCGGGCTTGATGGTGTCGACAACTTTCGATCGCCGACGCTGCCCGCAGCAAACACCTGGTTGCGGGTTTCCGCTCTGCCTCCGGCTGCCACGGCAGGCGATGGAACATTTCGGCACGTGTTTGGGTCGGCGGCGGGAGGACTCGCGGAGATCTCAGTGCTAATTCATCATGACGACGTCTGTGGGATGCGACTTTATGTGTCTGGCGGCCATGTCGCGCTTCGCGACCGGCTTCGCAACCAGCTCGCGCCCGGGTGCGATCTCGAACCGGAGATCGCCCCTGCACCGCGTGGATATGCCGCGGGAGTACGTTTTCGGCTGCAGGCGGACCTCGCTCGGGCCCAGGGGGGCACCCCGGCGGCATCTGGCCTACTCGATCGGCTGACCGCAGTTCCCGGCGAATGGTTCGTACTGCTCGGCTTTGGCTCCACCCATCAAACGGAGATCCACGAAGCGCATCGCACAGTCGGTCTGCTCGCGCGCATCGCGGCGGAGCACTTGACCGTGACGCGGCAGGAAGCCACTACCCGCACGACAACGACCGTATCCGCTGCCTGGACCCGTGTACAGGCGTGGTTGGAGGTATTGCGTGGCCAGCTCTCTCAGGGTGGAGCCATTGGCCTGTGGAAGACCGGCACATGGGCCTACGGTAGCGATGAGTGGACACTCAGTCAGGTCGCAGCCGCCCTACGAGGTGCGACAACGTCCGAGCAGGGACGCTGGTACATCGCTTATGACACACAGCAGAGAGGCGGGGGCGCCGCCGAACCACGTTCGTTGCTGACAACGGCCGAGGCCGTGGCCATGTTGGGCGCTCCCGCCGCGTCGGTGCCCGGCTTAGCGGTGCGTCCTGCTCCACCCACAGCCCGTCGCCCCGATCGTTCGGCCAACCGCATCGAACTGGGGACCTTCTGGTCAACCGAACTGCCAGCGGCGATCGGGCTTGAGGATCTTGAGGGCCACGCATTCGTGACTGGTACTACTGGATCCGGCAAGACGACGACCCTCCATCGCCTGCTCGCCGGCGCGTGGAACGTACACCGCGTGCCGTTTCTCGTGATAGACCCCGTGAAGGACGATTACTCGCGGGCAGCTGACCTGTTTCAGGGCGGGCTTAGAGTGGTCACCGGGGGAGAGCTGAGCATGAACCTGATGGCCGCTTGGCCTGGAGAGGATGCTCGGCAACACGTGGCGCAAGTCGCCCAGGCGTTTCGCGGCGCGTTTACGATGCCGTCGCCGACGCCATACGTGGTGACGCAACTGTTCGACCAGGTGGCGATGCAGCCAGGTGGCCCGCAGGGTACCGAGTTGTTCGACGTGCGCGATGCCGTCGAACCCCTCGTCCTCGCCTTAGGCTACGCTCCAGAGGCGCATTCGAACATCCGGGCGTCCTTGTTGACCCGAATGAACGTGCTGCTCGCGCCGTCGCGTGCGCATCGCTTTGCCTGGCCTGACTCCTCAATGGTCGAAGCGCTTTTCGAGTGCCCCACTGTCGTCACTCTTGCGGATCTTGTCGACGATGAGGAGCGTTCATTCGTCGTGCTGCTGCTTGCTCTTGCGACATGGGCGCGAGCCCGCGCCCGCGTGCCGAAGCGGCCAGTCGAGCACCTGCTGGTGCTCGAGGAAGCCCATCGGGTCATTCCAGAGGTTGAGTCGGTTCGCGCCGACCCCGAATCTGGCAGCGCCAAGGTCGGTTCCGCGCAAATCCTCACCGCGATGCTAGCGGAGGTGCGCAGCTACGGCGAGCAGGTGATCGTCGTTGATCAGAGCCCAGCGAAGGTCGCCGCCGACGTTGTGCGCAATACCAATCTAAAGATCATTCACCGGACCGTGTCGGCCGAGGACCAGGAGTGTGTCGCTGCAGCAGTCGGCATCATCCCTACCGAGTCGGGCTTGCTGGGCAGCCTTGCCCGTGGGCAGGCGGTTGTATCTACTCGGCGTGAGTCGTCGCCGCAGACCATCGCAATCGGATGCCCGCAGCCGGTGGACGCCACAGCAAAGGTCCACCGCGTTTTACGATCACAGCCAGGCTGGCCATGCTGCTCCAATACACCGGAGAGGCACTTCCGAGCTTGGCGGGCCGGCGCAGCCGCTGAAGCGGCGATGGCCATCTTCGTTTTGGGATCTCGGGTGGGGAAGGACGAGGCTGCGGGAGCGGCCACGCGCGATCACGTGGCCAACCTGCTGCGCCCGCTTGAACGATCACTCGAGGCGCGCACGGATTGCTTGGCGTGGGCGGGCTTGCGCAGGATACTCGTGGCTGAGCGCAGTCTTGGGTTGCTGCCACGGGCGTCAGCGGTTGTCGGGCAACTGAACGCGCTGTTTCGCCTTTGGGAGGACGGCGCGCCTGCCACCGCGAGTGGCGCGAAGGACTTCGGCGTGCCGCGGACAGGGCAAGGCGTCGTATGCCCGGATTGTGGAGCGGCGTGTGGCGTGCGCGTTCCAGCATGGATTCATGTCGTGAGCGGTCCCCGCACGGGACTCCTGTGCCTCGCATCGCCCGGGTGGCGTTCTGAGCTGAGCGCAATCGTGGAATGGGCCAAAAATGAGCGCATCCGTTTGAGCGGATACTTAGGCGTTGCTGGCGCCGATACCGTGCTGCGTTGTCAAATCGGTCAAGCCGTAAATCGCTATCGGCTGACCCCGGACATCAACGAACTGCTGCTCAAACGATCAGGAATCGTTGGGGCATGAGAGGAAGCCATCCATGAAAATTCCTATCGGTATCGACCTCGGCACGACTATCTCGGTCGTTGCCCACGTGAATGACGACGGAGAGGTGCGCGTGTTGCCCAACGACCGAGGTGAGCTTCTAACGCCATCGGTCGTACTCTTCGAAGGACCTGGGAGAGTCATGGTGGGCGCGGAAGCGAAAAATTCTGCCCCGTTACATCTCGACCGGGTGGTGAGCGCGATCAAGCGACAGATGGGGAATGACTTGACGCTCTCATTCGACGGCGAAACCTACCGTCCCGAAGGCATCTCTGCGATCATTTTGCGCGCCCTTTCTGGTGCCGCGGCCGCGGCCTTGGATGTTCTGCCAAGCAACCTAGCCGCCGTCGTCACGGTGCCGGCATACTTTGGCACCGCGGAGCGAGAGGCGACCGCTGCAGCATGTCGCATCGCGGGGCTAGATACTCTGGACCTGGTGGCGGAACCTGTCGCTGCCGCGCTGTCGTATGGCGTTGGTTCGGAGGATCGTGGCTCGGTGCTCGTATACGACCTCGGAGGCGGCACATTCGACGCGACCGTAATCGAACTTACGCAGGGCGCACCGCGCGTAATCGCCGTTGACGGAGCCAGTCGACTCGGCGGGCTGGACTTCGACGAGCGCCTTGGCTCGCTGTTGCTGGAGAGGTACATCACTGTAACTGCGGACGAGGACGCGACATACGATGAGGCGTTCGTGGCCCGCATTTTCGCGGCAGCAGAGGATGTAAAGAAGAAACTTTCTCGCACCGAATCCGCCGTAGCTCCCGTTGCGCGCGAGAATTTCACCGCCCGCATCTCAGTAACGCGCGCTGAGTTCGAGGAATGCACTGCGAGCCTGGTCAGTGAAACCATCGCGGTAGTCGACCGCGTCATTGCGGCGGCCGTGAGCTTGGGAGTATCTCGGCCGACTCAGGTATTGCTGACGGGGGGATCAACCCGGATGCCGGCAATTGCGACGACGCTAAAGGGGCATTTACGCGTTCCCGTGCGCCTCAACGACCCTGACACGGCAGTAGCGAAAGGCGCGGCGATCCATGCACGTGCACTCGTGACTCAGACTTCGCAACGGTCGCAACAGCGACAGCTGGAATCTTCGACGGCTGCACGTGTGCTCGCCAGCGCACCGGTTCGGTCAGTAGTACCACGTGCGCTTGGGATAAAGCTGCACGACAGCAACGACCCCGCGGGTCAGAGGGTATTCGTCGAGCACCTGATCCGAGCCAACACGGCGCTGCCGGTTGAGGGCGTTACTGCGACCTTCGCGACAGTCGTCGATGGGCAAGAACGCGTGCGTATCGAACTAATGGAGCAGGCAGGCGCGGTGGCCTCTCCTGACCTTGAGTCCAACCGTCGTGTTCTCGATGGTGAGCTAACGGGCTTGCCGAAAGGACTAAAGGCGGGATCGCCGATCGACGTACGCCTGTCCGTGCGCACGGATGGACGAATCGAGTGCGTTGCAACCGAGCGATTGAGCAAGCGAGTGCTTGAGCTTGAGTCGTATATGGAGGGCGTCGCTGACAGTGGCGAAGCAGAACAGCAGCGGCATGCCGTCGATGGCCTGACGGTGAGAGGGTAGCGCCGCGCAATGGATCAAGAAATCGTTCGAAGCTGATGGACTCAGTCAACATGTTGCTTTTCAGAATTGAAACCGCCCTCAACAGCTGTGAAAAGATTAGCCCGCCATGATTTTGAATAAACGCACTTCTCTTCATACCTCCCGAGGGTTGACTCAGTTCCCGACTGGTCGATATCTCCCGACGCCAAGGATTGCTTTCTCAGAGACATTAGTCACATTGGAGCAATGGAATCGTGCATACGATGCAGCAACACCTGCGATTAAAGAGCTGTGCAACAGTGCAGGATGGTTAAGAGACATAGCCGAAAAATATGGAATCTATCCTTTCGTAGGAGATCGTTCCGCATACAAAAAGATCGCGATAGCTGGGGGCGATTTAGTTCTTGGACTTCGCCCAGCGAGCGAGATTCCTAATTTCTTAGAAAATCACCTGGGAGTGGATGAAACTACTGCAGTTAAAATTACTCGCGACTTGCTGGATTATCTTGGTAGTCGTCATATAAACACATAGTTAGTTAATTGGCGAAGCCGCGCAACTCCTTGATACTTCGCGGGTGTTGTGCGAAGGATTGGCATCAATGAGCCATCTTGGAGCCGGGGCGGTTCATCGGTGCGAGTATCTGTCGCTTTGGGACGCGGTGTAATCGAAGAGCTCAATGGCTGGCAAGGCGGTCATCGTGAAAATGGGTTGCGTGCGGAAGCTCGATGTTGCCGAAGCCAGTGAAGGCGAAGAACAGCGCCGCTTCTTCGACGGCCTGACACAATTAAGGGGTATAGCCGTGCAATGGATCAAGAAAGCATATGACGCAGTAGGCCTAACCCAGCATCCCGTGGGTAAGAATTTGGCTGTCTTGCAAAACCGACTTGGTGGCTCGGTAGTGTTGTGTTTGGACGTTAGCGGTTCGATGTATGGAGACAACCTTCTCCAGGCGAAGAAAGGATGTCGCCGTTTCGTGACCGAAGCGATTTCGGCCGGATATTCTATCGCCGGTCTGCTATGGCACCACGGGATAGCCGGGAACTCGGAGCTGGGTCGTGACAGACAAGCCGTTGACCTACTTTTCGCAGAAGCCTGTGCGAACGGCGGTAACAACATAGTCCCGGCGTTGCAAATGAGCGAACAAATACTCGCCAGCGCCACGGGAGATTGCGTCATTGCAATTTTTGGTGACGGAGACCTCGGCGACCCAGAAAATGCCCGACGCGAAGCCGCGCGTCTGGCTGCTCACGGGATTCGCGTGATCACCTGTGGTCTCGGTGACGCCAGCGCTGAGGAACTCAACGCAATATCGACCGAACTTGACCAAGTTGCGCGAGTGGCGCAACAGGGCAACATCGCCGATGCGATAGCCGACATGGCCCGGGGGCTAAGGCGTCGGTAGCGACCAATGCTGATTACAGCGCCAGCGCAATCATTAAATGGGATGAGAGCTACAGTAGACTATTTATTCCTTCAGAGGCACCAAAACAGGTCAAGCCATGACGATTTACTTAGAAGCGATTGCCGCTATTCAAAAGCAAGATCTGGCACAACTCGCGCAGATCATACGTCAAAAAAGCACCTTTGTGAGTCAAAACTACCTCTCACGCGATCTTGATTTGCCTTTGGAAGTAGCTGTTGGAGCCAGCGGCACATCTGGGATTTCGGGTTCCCTCAAGCTTCTAGTTGAAGCTGGTTTCAACATAAACGAGGAAATTAACCACGAGGCAAGTTATCGAAGGGGGTCTAGACTAACTTGGACAGTTATTAGGTCATGTAATATTGATGTACTCGAATTCTTGATGAATAATAACTTAATTCTAGATTGGGCAATGAGGAAGCCTGACGATACGCCACCACCGTTGGCGGCTGCATGCTATTTGTGGAGGCGAAACCCAAAACACGCGGAGATGATTAGATTTCTTATTCAGGCGGGAGCGCAGGTCAACCCGGAGGGCTCGGTCGCTCCGCTGCACCAACTAGTTGCCGCCGGACGAGATGCCGAAGGTAATGCTCCTCTCGAAGCGGCACGGATCTTGTTGGATAATGGTGCATTGCCGAATCGTTTAGCGCCGCTTATGACCGCAAACGGGAATTTTGGTATCGCGGGAACTGCGCTTCATGCCTACTGGAACTCCGGCACCAAGATGGTCGAATTATTACTAGATAATGGAGCCAGCCCTGAAGTGGTGGCGTCAAATGGCCTAAGCGTCCATGAGAGTTTTGAACGGTATCAAGCGATACTGCTGAACGGCGACACGTCAAAGCCGGAGTTCGAGGAGATCACATCTATTCGTAGGCTTCTCCGTGAGCGCGCCAAGTTAGGTGATGTCAGAATGTCGACGGAGCAAGCGGCTTCGGTGAGCGAACGTCCGCCTCAGGATTCCGATCTAGCTTGGAAGCTGGTTGTTGTGGGTGTGCTTGTGTTTATGATCGTCTTCTTCGGGGTGTCGACTCGAGGCTAGGCAAACGCGTTTGGACGCACGTTTGCGCGCAGCTTGAAGTGATGCGGACGACGGCGGGTCACGCACTCAAGCGGCCCTTTTTGTATGTCCCGGATTGGGCTACGCGGTGCGGAGGTCCGCGTCGACCAACAACAGCCCTTGAGGGAAGCAACATGACGCAACACAGCAGCCCGCACGCCAGCTCGATCAATGATTAACCGTGAAGAACCACGCTCCCCCAGGCGTCAACGCGCGACGATAGCTCGGCATCCAATGGCTTCCAGCAAACAGACGCCGCCACCATGCCCAGCCCACCGCCCCAAGGTCATCGACAAGATTCCGATTCCCACGTCGGAAAATTCCCGTGGAAATTGGACACCCAGAATTTGAGAGATTAACCGTGAAGAACCACGCTCCCCCAGGCGTCAACGCGCGACGATAGCTCGGCATCCAATGGCTTCCAGCAAACAGACGCCGCCACCATGCCCAGCCCGCCGCCCCAAGGTCATCGACAAGATTCCGATTCCCACGTCGGAAAATTTCGACATCCATCATCCCCAAAGCCATCGCAACACCCGCAGTTCGAGTAAGGCGGAAACCCGCGCCACGCAATTTTTCTGGCTTCTTCTCCGAGCCCCTTGCGGGATTCTGCCGGTCAACGGCAGCTGCGCGGCAAGCGGGTGGAATCCGCACGGTGAAGGATGGCTGCGGGTTCCACCCACCCGGGAACCCACCTTACGCGGGTTTCAGCATCTGTGGCACGTTCAAAAGCGCGAAGCCCGAGACAGTCAAAAATCGGAAATTTCCTACAGAGATTCGGGCGCTTTTCCGATGCAGCTGAGGCCTGGGAAGGCGGATGCTTCATCCATGACCAGCGCCCGCGCCATCCTCGTTCCGCCCGAATCTCCGGGTACCTACCACTGCGTGT
>Ga0163154_10010815_pt1 | contig 10061 bp, 9 predicted proteins | sample OliLakLV19MP9P1_FD_148649 | JGI IMG/M metagenome (GOLD analysis project Ga0163154, IMG submission 148649) | Freshwater microbial mat bacterial communities from Lake Vanda, McMurdo Dry Valleys, Antarctica - Oligotrophic Lake LV.19.MP9.P1 | ecosystem: Environmental > Aquatic > Freshwater > Lake >...
GAAGTCCCACTGGCTGACGAACGCGCCGGTGCCGCCATGGGCGCGGGCGATGCCGGCGGTCTGGCCAAACTCGTGATTGCAGAACAGGCGGAAGGTGCCGGGCGTCGCGCCCACGTTGACCGGCGTGGCATAGTCGTAGGAATACGCGCCCATGCCGTCGGGAATGCCGCAGAAGCGGTAGTTGCCCAGGCCCTCACCGACGGTGAGGATGGGAACGATGTGCTGCACGCCGTTGCCGGGCACGGCAAGGACGTACGGTGGCGAGAGCGAATCCGCGCCCGCGAAATTGATGAGGGTGGTGCTGAGAACCATGGCGGCGAGGGCCGTGGTCCGTGTCGATGTGTGCATGGGCTGAACTCCAGGTCGAAGTAAGGGTCGAAGGAAATGCCGAAAGGATGAACAGGGAATCAAGGGAGGAGGCGGGAACAACTCACGCGCGGCGACGACGGCCACGGGTCGCGACACCCAGGGCCAGGAGCGCCAAGGCACCGGGGCCTGGGACCGGGTTGTAGGTGATCACGATGCCGCCGGTGAGCACTTGGGCGTCGAGGCCGGCATCGTCGAACAGGTCGTAGACCTCGATGAACAGGCTGCCGGCGGTGGTGGTGAACGGGCCGCTGCCGAACTGGCCGGGGTTGGCGAAGGGCGCGGTGGTGGGGCCGAACACGCCGTTGGACGCGCCGCTGCCGGGTACGGTGGAATCCCAGAACAGCAGCGCGGCGGGGGTGTCGTTCACCGAGACGACGAATTCGTTGGTGAAGCTGTTGCCGTACGACTCGAACGTAAGGTCGAGGAAGTCGATGCCGGTGATCTGCGCGCCGGCGGCGAGTGGCACGGAAATGCTGCTGTTGCCGGCATCGCCGAAGAAGCCGGCCGCTTGGAAGCCGGTGAGGGGAACGAAAAGCGAATCGGCCATGGCCGAACCGCTCACGACGAGGACGGCCGCGCCGGCCGCTAACATGCTGTTGCGAATCATGAACTTTCTCCAGAAAAAGAGAGCGAGAGTGAGGGAACCCAATGAGCGACCTCACCTGACGGGTGGAACAAACACCCGCTTCCGATGAGGCGCGGACCTTCGAGGTGTCGCGGCTGACCGACAACAACCGACGACCGAGCGCCTCTCTCTCTTTTCCGAACACTTCGTTACGATCCTACTTTTCCGAACCGGGCCGCACGCAGCCGCCTTGACGATCGCCTTGGAGGGGCGGTCGCCGCGCATCAGCCGTTTCGGTCGGCGAACGGGAATGATCGCGAAGCTTTGTTAGCGTCTTGCCGCTGGTTCGATGAAACATGCGCTGCGGTCGTGTTCATCCGGGTGTGGAGTCGATGTGCGCGGCTCGCCGTCTTCATTCAATCCATGTGGGATGTGTTGACGACTTGCAAGCTTGCATGAAGATTCATGCCTTAACACGTGGAACACCTGGCGTCGCGCGGACCCGGTGCTACCCTCCCAGGCCATGCGTCGCAAATTTCACCATCCCCTTCATCCACCGGTCGTCGCCTTCCGATCAGCGGGCCTTCGGCATGCCCCGCTGATCGGATTCCTCATGCTGGGATCGATCGCGTCCCAGGTCGAAGCCGCGGATCAGGTTTCGCTCATCGCGCTGCGCGACAACACATTGATCGAATCGGACACCGGCGCGACGAGCAACGGCGCGGGAAACCAGGTTCGTTGCGGCCGCACCGGCGACTCCGGCGGCTCGCTGGTCCTCCGCACCGTGCTGGCGTTCGACCTCTCCGGGCTTCCCCCCGGCGGTGTGGTCCGCGCCGCCACGCTTCGGCTCACTCTCACCAACAGTTCCAGCGGAGCGCTTCCGGTGACGCTGCATCGCGTTCTGGCCGACTGGGGCGAGGGCGCTTCGGTGGCGGCCGGCGGCAAGGGCGCGCCGTCGCAGCCCGGCGACGCCACCTGGATTCACCGATCCTTCCCCGACCAGTTCTGGCGCAGTCCGGGCGGCGACTTCGATCCCGCCAGCACCGCCTCCGCCGAGGTCGGCTCGCTGCCGATTTCGTATGCGTGGTCGTCACCTGAATTGACCCAGTTGGTTCAGCATTGGCTGGATCAGCCGGCCGACAACGTCGGCGTGATGCTGCGCGGCGAAGAGGCCTTCGGATTCACCGCCAAGGCCTTCGCGAGCCGCGAGCATCCGAACGCGTCACTCCGGCCGACTCTGATCATCGAACTTCAGCGAAGTACGCCCTGCCCCGCCGACATCGCCCCGGTCGGATCACCCAACGGCACCGTCAACGTCGATGACCTGCTCGCCGTCATCAATGCGTGGGGGCCGTGCGCCGATTCCAACAACTGCCCGGCCGACATTGTGCCGCCAGCCGGCAATGATCTCGTCAATGTCGATGACCTCTTGGCGGTGATCAACGGCTGGGGTGCCTGTCCATGAAGCGTTCATCAGTCCGACAACCTGCCCGGTATGAGTGATGGTCTCGGCACTCCGCTAAGATCATGGTGTGTCATCCGTGCCGTCCAGACCTCCCGCGGTCGTGCTGCTCTCCGGCGGCCTTGATTCCGCCACCGTGCTTGCGATCGCAAGGCAGCAGGGTTTTGCCGTCCACGGCCTGACCATCCGCTACGGCCAGCGGCACGGGCACGAACTCGCCTGCGCCAAACGCCTGGCCCATGATTTGGGCGCGACGAACCACGCCATCATCGACCTTGACCTGCGCACCTTTGGCGGGTCCGCCCTCACCGCCGACCTCGACGTGCCCAAAGGCCGAAGCGACGTCGAAATCGGCCGCGGCATCCCCATCACCTATGTGCCGGCCCGGAACATGATTTTCCTTTCCATGGCGATGGCACTGGCGGAGACGATCGGGGCGCGGGATCTCTTCATCGGCGTGAACGCGGTGGATTACAGCGGCTATCCCGACTGCCGGCCGGATTTCATCGAAGCCTTCCAACATGCCGCCACGCTGGGCACGAAGGCGGGCGATGAAGGTGCGAACATCGTCATCCACACCCCGCTGATGAAATTGCGGAAGGCGGAAATCATTGGTCGCGGTCGCGAACTGGGCGTGGACTTCGCGCTGACCAGCACCTGTTACGACCCGGAGCATGATGGCCGCGCGTGCGGTGAATGCGATGCCTGCCACCTGCGGCTCCAAGGTTTCGCGGAGGCGGGCCTGACCGATCCCGCGTGCTACGCGCGGGAGAGCGCCCGATCCCGATGAGTTACGCCGTTAAGGAAATTTTCTACACGCTGCAGGGTGAAGGCGCGCACGCCGGGCGTCCGGCGGTGTTCTGTCGCTTTGCGGGCTGCAATCTTTGGAGCGGCCGGGAGGAGGATCGCGCCGGCGCGGTCTGCACGTTCTGCGACACGCAGTTCGTGGGCACCGATGGCGAGGGCGGCGGCCGCTTCGCCGACGCCGCGTCGTTGGCGGCGGCGATCGACGATCGGTGGCCGCGCGGGCAGGCGGCCGACCGCAAGTTCGTGGTCTGCACGGGGGGCGAGCCGCTGCTGCAGATGGATGGGGCGGTCGTCGCCGCGATGCACCAGCGCGGGTTTTTCATCGCGGTGGAGACCAACGGCACCAAATTTCCGCCGCCGGGGCTGGACTGGATTTGCGTCAGTCCGAAATCAACCGCAGAGCTGGTGGTGCGCGAGGGCCATGAGTTGAAACTCGTGTTCCCGCAACGCGACGCGCCGCCCGAGCGATTCGCGGGGCTGGCCTTCGACCATTTCTTCCTGCAGCCCATGGATGGCGACGGATGTGCCAACCACACGCAAGCGGCGTTGGAGTATTGCCTGCGGCACCCGCAGTGGCGATTGAGCCTGCAAACCCACAAACTGCTCAACATCCGCTGATCGGGGGGTTGGGTTCTGATAACCCCATGACGACGGCGTAAGAGTTTGATTGAACAGCGTTCCGGGGAAGTCGGCGGCCTTACCGGTCGATGAATTCGTCATGGGTACCAACAAAATCGGCAACCAAGGCGATCGTCCCGAACCATTGATCAGCCAGTTCGCGGACGACAAGGACATGAGCGAGCTGGTGGAGTTTTTCGTCGACGAACTTCAGGAGCGCATCGGCGACTTGGGCGAGGCCTGGAAATCCGGGGACCACACGCGGCTGAAGTCGCTTGCTCACCAATTAAAGGGGGCCGCGGGCGGTTATGGGTTTCCTTCCATCACGCATTCGGCGGCTGCGCTGGAGTTGACGCTTCGCGCGCAGGAAACCGAACTCTCCTCGATCGGCACCCGCTTGGAGGAACTGCTTGATCTCTGCCGCCGCGCCACGCCGGGCGATGGAACCTCGGCGACATGACCGGCACGCGAAAAAATCGTTCGTGATGACAACCCGCTGGCGATGTGCTGAATCAGATGCAATCAGAAGGCGAACAAACCCCCCGAAAGCCGCGGCTGCTGGCGATCGACGACTCGACGATGATCCATCGTCTGCTGAAGGCCCGCCTGAAAGGCGAGCGGCTGGAGATCCATTGCGCCACCGGCGGCCGCCAGGGACTGGAAGCGGCCCGCACGCTGTTGCCCGAGGTCATCCTCCTGGACATCCTCATGGACGACCTGGACGGCTTCCAGGTGCTGAGCGCCCTCAAGAACGACGTCCTCACGCATGACATTCCCGTGATCATCATTTCCGGCCAGACCGAAACCGAAGTGAAAATTCGCGGCCTGGAAATGGGTGCGATCGATTTCGTGACCAAACCCTTCGATGTCGGCGAACTGCTGGCCCGCGTGCGGTCCGCGCTGCGCATTCGCCTGCTCATCCAACTGCTCGCCCAGCGGGCGCAGATCGACGGCCTGACGGGGCTGTGGAACCGCGCGTATTTCGACCAGCGCCTTCTCGATGAAATCTCCCTGGCACAGCGACACGGCACCCCGCTGTCTCTGATCATGTGCGATCTCGACCGCTTCAAACTCCTGAACGACACCTATGGCCACCCCTTCGGCGACCAGGTGCTGGAGCAATTCGCGCACATGCTGGCGGAAAGCCGCACGGGCGACATCGCCTGCCGCTACGGTGGCGAGGAGTTCGCCTTGATCCTGCCCCAAACCACCGCTGAGGACGCGTTGATCGTGGCCCAGCGCATCCGCGACCGCATCCGCGTGCATCGCTTCAGCGAAGTCCGCGAACTGAGCGTGACGGCGTCGTTCGGCGTGACCGATCTGCGTCGCTGCCTGGAGATCTCGCCCAAAGCCATGGTCACCCTCGCCGACGACGCCCTCTACGCGGCGAAACAGCGCGGCCGCGACCGCGTGGAGGTGGCCGCCGACACCCCGCAAACGCAGCGGTTGAGCGCATGATCCAATTCAACGGGCGCGGCTGATCACCTGATCGGCCATCGCGCTGAGCAGATCGCGGGCGCGGCCGGCCGGCAAATGAGGCAATTCGGATTTGCCCTTCTCAACCAAACCCCGGGCGGCCTCGCTGGTGCGCCTCACCGCGCCGCTGTTGAGGAGCCGCTCGCGCAGCCCGTCGGCATCGCGATCGATGATCATGCGCAGGGTCTCCCCGCGCGCCGATGGATCGCATTCCGCAAGATGATGGATCACCGGCAGCGTGAGCTTCCCCTTGTCGAGGTCCTTACCCAGCGACTTGCCCACCACGGCCTGGTCGCCGACCAAATCCAGAAGGTCATCCTGAATTTGGAACGCCACGCCCAGGGCTTCGCCGAAGCGTTTCATGGCTAGGCAGACCCGGGCCTCCGCACCGCCCAGGAGCGCGCCCAGGCGGCAACACTCGGCGATGAGCGATGCGGTCTTGCGGCGGACGATCTCGAAATACGTTTCCTCCGAAATGCTGTAATCGTTGCGGTGATGCAACTGCACCAGTTCGCCCTCGCACAGCGTGTTGGTTACTTGGCCAAGGGCCAAATTGATGTCGGGATCGCCCGCGGTGCTGCACAGGTGGAATGCGTTGGAGATGAGGTAGTCGCCGAGGATCACGGCGGTCTCGTTGCCCCACAGGTGGTTCACGGTCGCGCCGCGGCGGCGGACGGCGGCTTCGTCGAGCACGTCGTCATGCACCAGCGTGGCCATGTGGATCATTTCGGCGACGGCGGCGACGATCCGGTGCTTTTCCGTCAGCACCGAGGCATCAGTCCGGCCTTGAGACGCCAGCCCGCTGAGCAGCACCAGCGTCGGCCGAAGCATCTTGCCGCGATAACTTTCCACATGCATGCAGAGGTTGTTGACGGCCGACATCTCGCTGGCCAGTTGCCGCTCGAAGATCAACGAAACCTGCCCGAGCTGATCCTCAAGGATGGCCTGCACCGGCCGATGGATGGCGTCAAGATTCAGCGTGCCGCTCATGCGGGGATTCTAGCCGGGAAAACGAACCACAGAGAACACAGAGATCACAGAGAGGGACCGATGGGGAACCATCCTCAGGTCTTACTCTGTGATCTCTGTGCTGTCTGTGGTTCATTCTCCGCTCTACTTCTCCGCCACCAGATACGCCACCCAGCCCTGGCACGCCTCGCCGCGTTCGTCGGCTTTCCAGACGCCGTTGCCATCGCCGGTTTTCTTGTCCGTGCCTTCCCAATACACCGTGACCCGTTTGAAGCCGGCCTCGAGCAACACCTCGCGAATCTCTGGCAAACTCCACAACCGCCACTCGTAGGTGAAGGCCTTCTTCATCTTCGTTCCGTCGGGAAACTCGAAATGAATGTGGTTGACCACATGATTGGAGATGGGGTTGTACTGGCTTTGGTCCCAGATGTAGGTGAAGCCACTGAGGTTGCGGTCTTCCTCGATCTCGAGGTAGGAATCGCTGCCGCCGTAGGCGTCGAGGAGGAAAAGGCCGTCCTTCACGAGATTCTGGCGAGCGGCCTTGAAGTATTTTCGGAGTTCATCGCGGGTCTTGAAGATGAAGTAACTGAAGTTCATCGCCAGCACGCTGTCCACCGGTTTCGTGCGCGTGCTGCGCACATCGGTCTTGAAGAGCTGGATGCGCGCCAGTTGCTTCGGGCTGAGATGTTTGCGGCCGCGGACCATCCCCCAGTCCATCACCGATTGATCGAGATCGACCCCGATCGCGGTATGCTTGGGCGAGCGCTTCACCCATTCGCGGCAGACGGCGGCGGTGCCGCAGAAATCCTCGCGGATGGAGCGGCACTTGCGGCCGCGACGCTCCTTCCATGCCTGATCCACCAGGTCGCACTCGGCCTCGGGCTCCTGCACCGAGAGTTCGTACAGCTCGTGGCGATCGCTCCCGGCGGCCGTTCGCCACTTGCGTTTCGGAACCCGCCCACTCCGCGCGCGGTGGACGGATGGACGATCATGGGCGTGGCTCTTTCGACTCATGGGGCGGCAGTGTAGCGGGCGGTGAACAGGCCGCGAGAAGGCGACGGAAGTGAGGCGTGCGAAGCCGCAAGCGGCTGATGCCTAGTGCCTCGTGCCCAATGCCTCTATCCTTCCACCCATGCCCTCCATCCGACTCATCGGCATTCCCATGGACCTCGGCCAGTCGCTGCGCGGCGTCGACATGGGCGCTGGCGCGCTCCGCTACTCCAACCTCATGGGGCGACTGAAAAAGCTCGGCTGCCAGGTCGAGGACGTTGGCAATATCGACGTTCCCGTGCGCGATGAGGTCACGCACAATCATCCGCCCTTTTTCCTCCCCGCCGTGCGCATGGTGTGCGAGGAGGCGTACCGCTGGGCCCGCGACGCCGTGGCCGACAACCTCGTGCCCGTGTTCCTCGGCGGCGACCACTCCATCTCCATCGGCACCGTCGGCGGCGTCACGCACGACACCGAACGCACCGGCCTGCTCTGGATCGACGCCCACGGCGACTTCAACACGCCGCAGTCCTCCCCCTCGGGCAACATCCATGGCATGTCGCTCGCCACGTTGTTGGGGCTGGGCGAGGAGAGCTTGGTGAACCTCGGCCGCAAGGGCGCGAAGATTCTGCGTGAAGATGTCGTGATGATCGGCATCCGCGATCTTGATCCCGATGAAAAGACGCTGCTCAAGCAGCACAAGATCAACGTGTACACCATGCGCGAGGTGGATGAGCGCGGCATGGCGGCGGTGGCCAAGGAAGCCCTGCACAAACTCAGCCACACCTCGCGTCTGCATGTCAGCCTCGATCTCGACTGCCTCGATCCGACCGAGGCGCCGGGCGTGGGCACCCCCGTGCCGGGCGGGCTGACGTATCGCGAAGCGCAGTTGTTGATGGAGATGCTCTCCGACACGAATCGAGTCACCAGCGTGGATGTGGTCGAGGTGAACCCGATTCTGGATGAGCACAATGAAACGGCGGAGACCGCTGCGGAACTGATGGAAAGTTTGTTTGGGAAGTCGATTTTGTGAGCCGCACCGAATTCGGAATGAACCACAGAGAGCACAGAGAACACAGAGAAAGATAAGGGAGTCAGATAGAGGGAAGAGATACGCATGTGTCGTTCCGATGATAAAAAAAAGCCGCGACCATCGGTCGCGGCTTTGGGTTTCAATCATTCCCTCTCTGAAACCTCTGTGTTCTCTGTGGTTCACTTCCCGATCGGCTGCAACGTCAGCGGGTCCTTGAGCGGCACTTCCGTCGCGTTGCCGCCGAAGAATTCGCTCATGGTCGCGCGGCCTTCGAGGTCGCCTCGGTAAATCTCATCCCATTTGCCCACGACGAAAATCGCCATGTTCTCGGGAGCCAGATGCTTCTGGGCCGCCGTCTGCACGTCGGCGGGGGTCACCGCCTGCACCTTCTGGCGATAGGTCTGCCAGTAATCGGCGGGGCGGTTGGTCATTTCGTCGTTCACGAACACGCCCAGCATGCCGGGCTTGCTCTCGAACGTGCGCGGAAAGGTCTCGATGAAGCTCTTCTTGGCGACGTCGAGTTCCTCCGGCGTCACAGCGTCGGTGCGGATGCGGCCGACCTCTTCCATGATGAGTTTCGTCGCCAGCGCGACGGTGGTGTTCTTCGACTGGAAGAGGGCCCTGAACTCGCCGGGGTACCAGACGTTGGGCTGCATGGAGGAACCGGCGGAATAGGCCAAACCCTCATCGCTGCGGACGCGATTGGTAATGCGGCTGGTGAAGCCGCCGCCGCCGAGGATGTGATTCATGAGGGAGACGGGGATGGCCTCGGGATCATCGCGCTTGATGCCCCGCCGGCCGATGAACACCTTGCCCTGCGGAATGTCTTTCTCGACGTAATACACGCCGGGCTTGAACTCGGCGGTCGGCGCGGGGGGAGTCGGGTTCGCCTCGCCCGCCTTCCAGCCTTCAAAGGCGGCCTGCAACGTCGAGAGCATGGACTGCGGATCGAAGTCGCCTGTCACCGCGATGTACAGGTTGCCCGCGCCGGGATGAAACACGCGCTGATGAAACGCCTTGAGGTTCTCGACCGTGATGGACTCGATGCCCGCCTGGGTGGGCTGGGCAGCTTCAAAGTGATCCGCGCCATAGAGGAGCGCGTTCCACTCGCGATCGAGGATCGGTCCCGCATCGTCGTTGCGCTGCTTCAGGCCCTCCAGCACCTTGCTGCGATACACGTCCAGGCGTTCCTGATCGAAGCCGGGCTGGCGCACCACATCCATGAAAAGTTTGAAGGACTGGTCGAAATTCGACTTCAGGCAGTTCAGCGACGCCGACGACATCACGCTGCCGCAATCGGTGTTGATTTGAGCCGCCAGGAAATCGATTTCCTCATCAAGATCAGCGGGCTTGAGTGCGACGGTTCCGCCGGTGCGCATCATGGTGCCGGTGAAATCCGCGAGGCCGACCTGTTCCTTCGGCTCCAGGTACGCGCCGCCGCGGAAGGTGAAGTTGAGGTTGATCAGCGGAAACTCCGCGCTCGGGGCCATATACACCACCACGCCATTCGGAAGCGTGTGGCGGAACTCCTTGGCGGATGGCGGCTCGAATTTCAGCGTCTCAAAGGTGATCTGATCGGGATGCGGAGGGATGTCGGCGAGTGTTGAACCGTTGAAGACAACATTGGCGGAGATCGCCGCGAGAAGCATGACGGATGTGGTTTTTGTGAGCATGATGAAGGAATGCATGGGAGTGCAAGTGGAAGTCATTGCCGAGGGGATGTAGGTGATGCCGACGACGGAGGCGCAGGGGGCGGAACTGGCGCGTCCGAA
>Ga0163154_10010817_pt1 | contig 10060 bp, 8 predicted proteins | sample OliLakLV19MP9P1_FD_148649 | JGI IMG/M metagenome (GOLD analysis project Ga0163154, IMG submission 148649) | Freshwater microbial mat bacterial communities from Lake Vanda, McMurdo Dry Valleys, Antarctica - Oligotrophic Lake LV.19.MP9.P1 | ecosystem: Environmental > Aquatic > Freshwater > Lake >...
CATGCTTTACAGAAAAATCTACAATATTTCCTAATATTCTTTCAGCTATTTTAGCTTTAATTTTTCTACCTGCAGAGCTTCTTGTAAGCAACTTAGCAATAGGTAAGAATTCCAGAATTCCGTTCAAAATTCCATTCGACACACCAACACTTTCTAAAAATTCTTTATCGTTAGCTAATTCTTGATATTCTTTTCTCTCATCATTTTCAAGAAATGTTTTGGCTTCGTTATAAGCCCCTCCACCTTCTTGAACTGTTGAAGAAAGAAAGGCTGCGATGAGTCCCGCAGGTACATTTCCTGATGTTGCTACTGTGGTTGCCGCTCCAACAGCAATAGAGCTTCCTATTTGGGGGAGATTTCCAAAGACTAGTTTTTGATAAAATTTAGGGTCTTGCATCTTTTCTGACAACGGTCTTTCATCTGCTGGTTCGATTGAACTTAAGACATTGCTTAGTTTTCTATTCTCTTCTGATCTTTTATCAAACCATTTTGACATAGAGTTGAATAATGTATTTTCTACCTTTGGAGCTGGAATTCTTCCCTTAGAAAGATTTTCAGCCAACTGACCTGGTAAGTTACCCATTTCAATAATCTTGGATAATGAAGTATCTACTTTATCAAAAAGATAGGAAGCTCCCCTCTGCGCATTACTTACTGCCCCTGGCATACCCGTTGAAAATTCATCGTAGGCATTAATAATATTTTTAGGAGTAGGTAAAAAAGCAGTACCAGCAGCCTTCCCCACCTTAAATAAAGACTTAACTGTTTGTACTGTACCCTGATCTGAACCTACAAAAGCGGGGGTTGATGTCTTATTACTTGTCATCATGTCACCCAAAGTAAAAGGCGTGCCTATTTCTAAAGCAGGAGTAGTTGCCTTCTTTTTCTTCTCGTCTTCTTCTTTTTGTGAATTAAGCCATCGTCCCATAGTGTTTATAATTATAAATCAATCTCCCTAATATAATAATCTGAAATATACGGCTCGTCAGATTCTTTACCCTTATACTTTTCTCCATCAAACGTAGTACTCTTATCATTTCCAAATATGCTCCCTCCGTCTTTTCCCCATTCCTCAAGAGATTTTTTATAAGCTTCTTTATCATACATAAATCTTTTCTTCCCATCATTATCCACAGCAAAGACTCCAGAACTAAGTTTTTCATCGTCATCAACACTCTTTGTAGCTTTGTAGTACTCATTTATATAACTTACACCAAGATCTCCTCCATACGCGTCTATGGCTGCTTTTTTAGACATTCCACCTCTCACATCTGCAGCAAATTCATTTCTTATTGATCTGTTTATATCACTCTCTGTCATGCCCCCTCCACTTTGAACTTCCATACCCTCATAAGCCTTACCATTAATAGTAATGTAAGTGCCCTTTGGAATCTTAGTAAGCAGTGAGATCATTTGCATTTCTTGATCAGTCCTCTTATCTTGTTTTTCAAGTCTGAGAGTTTCTTGTTTTGCTTTTACTGCGCCGAGTACTTTGTCAGGAGAGATGCCCAATGCTTGTGAAACACCTAGAATATCTTCACCGGTGACTTCTTTACCTGCTTCAATCATGTAAGATAGTTCTTTCTCAGCCTGTTCATTAATGAACTTAGTGTTCTCACGAGCGGCACTCTGTTGCTGACGCTGTTCCTGACTTACAGCCATAATTTGATTAAAGTACTGGCTCTTCTTATCTTCAACTAATTTCTGAAAACTTTGTGCTTGCTGAATATATGACTGCGTAAGTTGGTAGCTTTTTTCACCACGAGCTTCTTCGGCAGAAAGTAGCGCTTGCTGACGCTTAGATTCAAGGGCATTCACTTCCTGATTGTGTGTACGCTCAAGATTAATAATAGCACCTTGTCCTGATGCTGATCCTCCGAGATATCCTCCAATACGCGCGAGCATAGATGACTGAGCACCTGTCTCACGTCCTTGTCCATCTTTAAGATCCACCTTGCCTTCGTCATAAGACGTATTGATAGAAGATGACATGTTTGCATACTGAGACTCTAACTGTTGCTGACGCTTAGTGATTTCTCTAAGTGCCATGTCATTGTACTTTCTTGATTCAGGAGATACTTGATTAGTGATACCAGCTTTCCTAAGAAGTGAGTCGAGCTGGTTATTAGTATTATTCTCTTCATATCTTGTTGAGTCAGAAGACCCGATACCAAGACTTGAGGGATTTGGAGCAAGGAGCGCCTTACCAGTATTAGGGTCGAACTTAGCGATACCAGATCGTCCTTGTGAGTCAATAACAGTTTTTCCGTATTCAGGAACAGGCTGTAAATTAGGACTAGACTTAGAGTTAAGACCGCTAGAATAAGACTTCCCTTCGGTAAAGGTATTGCCACGAGCATCAGTTGTCTTCTCCCCTGATGATAATCTTTTTCCTGTTTTTGTGTTATATTTTACGGTTGCCATGTTATTTTATTTATTAATTTTTATTTCTAAACTGTTGGTGTGTATATTAGTTATAAAATTCGATTATAGTAACAAAAGCAGGAGAAGCTGACCCACCACTTCTGTCTGTTGAACCAACTGCGTTTCCTCCTCCTCCACCCCCCCCATAACCTACTCCATTACTACCGTTTGTAGCTCCGTTAGTAATACCTGCTCCTATACCAAGAACAGAACTACCTCCAAAGCCACCAAGAGTTCCTCCAGTTCCTCCGTCTTGTCCTGTTATGTTTATATCACCTCCTGTGCAACCACCCCCTACTCCACCTGCTGTTACATTTACTAATACAGACTCTCCATTGGTAGCTGTAATGTGAGAGCCAAAAGAGGAAACTGTATTTAAAGCTCCGATTGTAATAGTTTCTGTTACACCTAGAGAAGAAGCTGGAATTAGTTTCTTACCATATCCACCAGCACCACCTCCACCAGATTTTAAGTCTGTACCCGTAGCACTTCCTCCATCCCCTCCTGTTGCCTGAACTTCTACAATAATATATTTAAGCCCTGCTGGTTTTGTCCAAGTTGCAGGTGAAACTGCATTTAGATACGTTCTTACAATAGGATTTTGTGGCATAAATGAAACATCAAGCTTTCCACTCGCATTTAAAACAGGCACTTTGTCTACATCTCCTGCCCCTGCACTTGTGGTGACCTCGCGAGAAGTATTGAATGTTGCTAGTTTTTGTGGAGTAATAATTAACTTAGCCCCCGTGCCTCCGGTTGCTGTACCTGCAGTTACCTCAGCGTCAGTAGCTTCCTCAACCAATCCTTTTGCAATAGTACTAGCATCAGGCGATCCAGCGATAGCTACGCCGTCAATATAATTCTTAAGCCATTGATACACTTGTGGTGAATTTGTGCCAATTTCTACTAGAGTTTCATTCTTTACCCAATCAAGTTTGTTAGCAGTGACTTCAGTAGCGATAGTATCTGAATTAAACTTAAGACCACGGCGAGTCATAGCAATAGAAGCTGATGCGATAGTTGCTGGATCAAACTCAACAATTTCAATTAAAGTATTCGCGTCATTTCTAAATACTGCAAATGCTTGTGTGCCAAAGTCAGCAGCAGTGAGTGCGACACCGTCCCAACCTAAGATGTCTCCTAGTTTGAAGCTCGTCGAACCAGAGCTGATTGATTGTGAGAGTCGTTTTGTTGGTACTGTTATAAAATTTAGTGACATATATTTATATTCCTATTTTCATTACTATTATTACTACCCTATCCCCTGCTGATACAGTGATGTTTTGAGTTCCTGCACCTGGTGTTTCTGTATACATCAAACTAAATGCTTGTCTGTGAGCATACGCGACATCAATACTTTGTGTGTCTTTTGTAACACTATTATATTGTAATGTTATAGTTGCACTACCAGAACCACCTATGTGTAAATCACCTTTTGCCCATACAATTACTCTTTGACCTGCTGTTGTAGTTAAAGAGTGAGTTAACCCTGCTATAGTCTCGATTGTAATAAAACTACCCAGGTTACTAAGCAAGATATTTGGGGATACAAACAATTTAGCCCCTGTCGCTCCTGTCTCTGTACCTGCATTAGTTTCTGCCTGTGTCGCTTGCTCTACAATACCCTTTACAGTAGTACTAGCCTCAGCCGCTCCAGCGATAGCTACGCCGTCGATATAGTTCTTAAGCCATTGATACATTTGAGGAGTGTTGGTGCCAATCTCTACCAGTGTTTCGTTCTTAATCCATGTAAGTTTATTATTAGTAACTTCAGTGGTAATAGTATCTGAATTAAACTTAAGACCACGGCGAGTGATAGTAATATTAGTTGACGCGATAGTTGCTGGATCAAACTCCATTATCTCCATCACAGTATTTGAATCATTTCTAAATACTGCAAATGCTTGTGTGCCAAAGTCAGCAGCAGTGAGTGCGACACCGTCCCAGCCTAAAATATCTGAAAGCTTGAAACTTGTTGAAGCCGCAGTAATATTGGCTCCTAGTCGCTTGGTTGGTATTGTAATAAAATTTAGTGACATATATTTATATTGATTTAACTTTAAGCTGATTCATTGATACATCTTCCTTGACCATAAACCCGTATCTTGTGATTTCAAAATCCAAGTCAGCCCCTGAAGACTCGTGTCCTACTGAAAAAAAGTTCATGTACTGAAAAGGAAAATAGACACGGAATTTAAAATGTCTACGACCTTCGGGATCAGGGTCAGATATAGTACCAAGTGGTCGCAACGCTAAAGATTCTGTACCCATAGAAGCTGAGAGTTCGGCGCCGTCAAGAAATGATGTCTCAGTACCTTCAAAATTAAATTGCAAGAAAGGCTCATCTGAAAAGTCTTTCCATGCTTTAAATGTAATTGTCGTACCCCCTTTAATATAGCCTTCAAAATACAAAGAGTTCAGAGCCTGTATATTAGCCTTAGAGGCAGTAAGATTCATAAAGTGAGTCGCATACTTTGACACGATAGGATAACGAGTTACACCAACCACATCTGCTTTTCCTGTAAGCATCTGATAGATATTAGCACCGTTTGATTCTCCGTAATATAAAAGATTATTAAGTCGTGTAAAACCACCAGAGCCTATGTCCCAGATACCTTCGAAGCTTTCTGAGAGCTTATTATAGACAAGAGTAATATCATTTTTTGCAGTGGTGGTAGTTGATTTCACAGAAAAATATACTCTGTGTTCGTGCTCTATTCCAACAAATTCATCTACCCCGTATGTATCCAAAAGCCTCTTAAGCACAAGTCCAATATTTTCAGTCTGAGGCTTGATATCACGAGCAGCTACACGACCGATTGAAGTCAGACGCTTGTCTGTTGTCATGAAATACAAATCATCGGCTCCCTTAATAACTCGATTGATTGAACCTACCTCAGCTTTTAGAGGCTCGCGCACTGCCAAGTCATTAGCATCTTGAGAATATTTTACTGACTCTATGTAATTCTTTTTGAAAATATAAGCAACATCTTCCTGTGGAACAATGTCAGTAATGTCCCCTCCACCATAAGGCGTGGACACAATGTCACCCTCGCCAGCTACGCGTGTTGCTGCGAACCTGAAATCTACAGGGTTATTAAGCTTTGATACAAAGTAACTACCAGCAGAAGCAAAGCCTTGCTGTGCACCTCCAGCATCACGTGCCATAGCAGAACGCACGTTTCCCACGACAATTCTATTCAAGAAGTTACCCAACCGATTACCACGAGGATTCTGAGGGTACAGTTCTGGAGTAACAGTAACAGCTACATTGTCTGCACCAGCATGAGCAGAGCCTACTGTAAAAGTTGTAGCGAGATCAACATCAGTGTAAGGGATAGTGATACCAGCATAGGTGATACTCATTGAGGCTAGTACGATAGTTACTGTTGCGCCAGCAGTTTCTGCGGTAAGCGCTATTTCAGCTTCAAGAGTAATAGTTCCTGCGGTAACTGTGACAATATTAAAAGTGCCGTTATTTGCTGCTTGTGCTGCACCACTAATAATAATTCTATCTCCTGCTTTAAATCCTGCAGTAAGAAAACCATTTCCAGAATCAGTAATAGTGTCAGGATTTGAATCAACAAATGCGATAGTTGTAGCTGAACGCTTGGCAAACGGGAACGCTAACTGTCTAACTTCAAATGCGACATTTCCTGGACTTCCCCCTAGAGTATTAAAAGTTATAACGCTTGATGTATTTGAAGTAATTCTTCGTATCTTTCCTGTGCCTGTAATATGTACATAAAATCCCACCCACTGATTAGTAGCCCACGGAGTTCCTGCAACCGTGAGTGTAGTTGCTGAGTTTGCAGTAGCAGTCTTTGATTCGAAGATATCACTGGCAAGATTAGAGTCTACGGTAACAGTAGTCGCAGCGGCAGATACTGCACCATTAAGCTGAGTCACCTCACCTCGCCATCTCTGATAAGGTTCGAACCTGTTGCATGAAATAAGATAATCTTGATTATCAACATTCACAAGAGATGTCACAAAACCGTGCTCTGAATTTTGGGTATAGCCATCTTTTACTTTAAACCAGCCAGCCCCTGCATGATTTTTAGAATATGCTTCCATCTCGTCGTCATAGCATTTTACCATTACTTCGTTGGTACCAAATGATTTTCTAAAAGTATAAATCCCCTTGATACCAAATGCAGAAGTATTTTCAGCGCCAAGAAGAGTCGTCCCTAGTCTTGGTGCAATACCTCCTCGATCTGTAATGATACAGTTTTTCATAACACGCGCAGAACCAGCACGAGCTTTGGTAGTATCGCTTAGAGCTTCGAGTCCGTATTTAAAGTTTTCGCTGTCAATATAAAAATCTTTTGCCATTTTAATAATTACTAAAAATCATAATAAGTCGTTGTCATAAGAAGTGCTTCAGAAGGATTGTTCATTAGGTACTCATTCTTTTGACTTATGTACTCTACCTTAGCCGCTATCCGTAGTTCTTCTTCGTCAACTTCTCGCGCTGCAAGTTCTATACCTTTTTCTATAAACAACTCGTATTCAGAAGAATCAGCTACCAAAACATCCAAGTCAGAAGTACTATCAAGAAGATAAGCTCCCGCGCTTGTCTGCCACCCGTAATTAGAGTAGTAGTAAAGATTAGCAATAACGCCTTTCTTGAATACAATCTGATCGAAACGGTAATTAGTCTCTGATATCTTCCCCGCAGTCTTAGTCATGAAAAGTCTGATGAAAGAACATGAGGTTTCTGTCACTGATCCTGTCTGAGTAGAGCTTCCAAGATCAAACCTAAGAAGGTTCAACCCAACAACAAAGGCATTGTTGTCGTTTGATACCGTTACTGTCTTTCCATAATAATTAGAAGCATCATTACCTATCTGAATAATAAAATTTGTTAGACCTACTGTTGACTGGATATACACATATACAAAAACAGAATGGTTCAAAAAAGGGGTAATATCAAATGCCGTTAGTCCTGAATTAAAGATACCTGCCGTGGTGCCTCCCGCAGCGCTGATATCAAACTTAAGACTAGCAGAGCCTTTAACGTAATTGTCAGAGTCGACAGCAACATTTATTGCATCGCCAAACAATGTCCATGTACCACCTCCTGATGTTAAAGAATCAAGAGAGGTACTTAAGATAGTAGTATCATCAACCTCAGCATGAATAAGCAACTTTCTAATAGCATCGCGATCATCTACCGCAATCGCGCGATTATCACGTCGTCTTGAGAATTCGCTTGTAGGCACGAGATAGAATTCGTCAAGCTTAGAACGATTTACCTGATAGGCTATATCTACTACTTTCTGATCTTTTAAATCAGTGGGAGCCGCGTACTCGTCAATGTCATTAAAAAGAGCCGGGGAAAGTGCTGAGCGTCTTTTAGTTGAGCGTAGATCAATGTCCCTAATTACCTCCCTAACAGCCTGATTCACTGTCTCATTTTCGTCAATAAGGATACCAATCTTATTTTTAATTCCTGCATTTATTCTTCCTTTTAGTGCTGTACGAGTATAGATGAATGCCATATATTTATATCCTTATATTATAACATATTTACAAAAACAAACAATATAATTACCTCTTAATTTTGGTGTAAAAAGCAAAAGCCCCCCTCTTTCTGTGCAGAATAGGGAGACTGTCGCTAAGGTATTTAACACCTGTACTTATATCATATCATAGGCAGGAGACAGAGGACAGATGGTGTCTTTTTTATGTAAATGTTTCACCCGAAGCCCCCTGTACCCTGCCTACGAAACTACTTGATCTCCTTGATGTCCTTGATGCCTTCTACACCGATGAATGCAGCGATGATACCAGCAAGAATACCAAGCTCTCCTGTACTAATTCCCCAGTTATACTTTGAATTAAGGACAGTGATGGTGATGATTGCTACTGATAGCAAGAACTTTCGTGATGATGCTCTTCCAAGAAACTCTTTGACGTTTGCCATATAGTTAAGTTAATTGTTAATTTCCATTCCTCTTTCGAGGTTCGATGGTTAAAAGAGTAGATGCCTGTCACGCATCTACTTGTCCTTCGGTAGCATTTCGTCGGACTCTGCAAAATCTTTTGTATGCTACAAGACGAGTCTTGTGGACACGTCAGGATATTCACCTCCGTTTCTAATGATGCCAATGTGACCACCAAGGTAATGATTGCCAGTAAGTCCAAGACTTATGGTCGTGATTCCAGTAAAACAGTAGTGGCTGAATCATAGCCAGTTTCTGAGTGTAAAGGCAAAGGCGAGCGTGAAGCAAGCGATTGCCAGTGATAGACTCTGCGTCTTAGGTTGTTGTTCCATTTGTGTCGGGTCTTTCTGTTGTTTGGGTTTTTCATGATGTACGGTGACTAAGAATGTCGATAAGATAATCAACTACGATTTCGGGAACTTCGCCTTTGTAAAGGTAGTCCGTATAGCGTTCGATGATAAAATGTTTCGATACTCTTACCTCTGCATATTCGTAGGCTCTTTTGAAAAGTATTCCTGCAAATAAGCCTGTCTCATCAGCAACATTGTGAACGAGGGTAACATATTTCATATTAAAGAACTTCTCTTTTGGTAAGGTGAGATAACCTTATGAGATAACCTTATCTGTTTTCTTCGATGAACTTACGAGTCAATGGACCGAAGAAGCCTACTGATGGGAGTATGTTATTTGAAGCCTGAAACTTTGAGAGAGCTTGCTTTGTTAGGTTGCCAAAGTAAGTAGTCTCGTTTCCTTTTGAACCTGCACCACTTGAAGCAACAGGGAACCCTTTATAGTTTAGGTAGATTTGAAGATTTTTCACATCATGTCCACCGTATCCGAGAGTAAGGTTTCGTGTAAATGCTGGGAGAATTATCGGACTAACAAACTTTGCATCAATTATGGTGCCGACACTGTTTACCCATTTAACATAATCCTCAGTCCAATACCCCTCACCTTTTCTTCCCCATCTATCTGACCACATGTTTATCCAATAGATTTGCTCTTTATCGTACCCGTAGCCAACATAAAAGTGTCCTGAGTCCATAGGGTACCTGTCAGGGGATAGTGGGAGAATGTCTCTTTCTTTCCATGAAGGGCGATACATGTTTTGACCTACCCTTGAAAGAATGATGATTGCTTTGTTTATAAAGATTGCTCGTTTCATTTCTTCAAATGAAGGACTGAATATCGTTGCAAAGCTATCAATCTTTTCTAGTTTTGCCGAAGCTTCCATTTCAGGAGTCACTATTAGGTCTGTGTACTGGTCTAAAGAAAGACTTACGTCATTTCCTGTTAAGTCAAAGTTACACGCACCTTCATTCCTAAGTGCTTTGAGTATTGAATATATGTCGGTTCCTGCAGTACGAGGGTGACCATCTGTGAGTTTTATCTTGTGCCACAAGTAGCGAGGAGAGAGTCTTTTCTTTTCACCTTTATGAAAGGCGAGAATGTTTTTAATTATAGTCCCTGCATGAGATCCACAGGCAGGTATGGTTCCTTGATTTTCTATTTCCATGTCACCAAGACTTGGTAGATACACATCAGGTATTACAAGTGAAGCACCTACTTTTGAAAGGTCGTAGTCTCGTTCATCTTTCTTGACGATGATACCTCCTGTTGAAATTGTTGGTATGTGCATGTTATTTAATTATTACTTTTAATAATCTGATGTTCAACATTCTGCTCAA
>Ga0163154_10010819_pt1 | contig 10060 bp, 5 predicted proteins | sample OliLakLV19MP9P1_FD_148649 | JGI IMG/M metagenome (GOLD analysis project Ga0163154, IMG submission 148649) | Freshwater microbial mat bacterial communities from Lake Vanda, McMurdo Dry Valleys, Antarctica - Oligotrophic Lake LV.19.MP9.P1 | ecosystem: Environmental > Aquatic > Freshwater > Lake >...
ATATTGTTCTATCTTGAAAGTATAGAAGTAGTGACGAAAAGGTCGAGCTTCTTAATTATTAGGATTATAGACGATATTCTCATCGACCTTATCCGTTAATCGCGCCAGTGGCAGCATGATGTGAGCAACGTACGCAGGCTGTAGAGCCTGTGATGCACTGGCGATTATCGCAAGCTTTCACGCGCTGCGTGGATCACCCTGCTCAACTGGTACGTCACCTGCCTCGGGGTTACCATACCAGCTATAGGCCAGCCGACGCGCCGGGTCGCTGAAGCGCATCGCTGCTGGATCGAAGTGGGCTGGATCGTAGCCCTGCGGCAGCCAGACACGCGTATCGTCGTCCCGTGTACCAGCAATAATCTCAGCGAAGGCATGCACGCCACCGCAATCTTCGGGTGGGCAGGCCCGCTCACCGCCAACGCAACGCGGGTAGCGGAGCTTGAAGTCGTGGCGCAGCACCTCAACCAGCCGCACGGTATGCCGCCATTCGTCGCCGAAGTCGTATTCGTAGATCGCCGTATCGTTGCGGTAGGTGAACATCGACGCGATCTGGTGCGCCCAACTCGGTGGGTCATCGCAGTCCTGGCTCAGATTGTGGATGCCGAAAATGCGCTCCTGCTTTGTTCGTGGGTGCGGCATGGTGAAGCGGTGCAAGTGGTAGTCGAGCCAGCCCATCGCGTCCTGAATGGCGACGTGCAGATCCCAGAATGTGTCGTCGCCGGGAACCTCGATCTCCCGCCAGATCAGCGGGTCAGTCTCCTGTAACTCGATACGAAAGCGCAGAACAAGCGCCTGGGTGGGGATCACCGTTTCGTGCCCACCTTTGCGTACCTGCGAGCGGCCATCGGTCGTGGTCATTGTTGCTCCTTGGTTTGTACTAAGCATAGAGGGTGCGCTATTACCCACCGCAACAGTCTGACGTTCGCTGGCCCTGGCGTTGAAGACAACTGTCAATAGTCGGCCGTGAGTGCTCAGGTAGTGTCGGCAATATTGAGTATAGCCCGACGAGTGACAGACAACAGAGTATCATACTAATCATCGTTGATCAGGCACACGTCGTGTACGCGCAAAAAGCCCAGTATTGAAGGAGTAGGGATAACAAGTGTATGTGGCGCGATGGCGCAATACCCAAACAATCGTAGCCGGAGTTGGGATTATGTGGGCATTGCACCAGATGTGCAGCGATCAACGTGGACACTACCAAGCGATGCTCGCTGAAGCACTCAATCTGCTTCATAAAAGAATACGGTAAGCAAGTTCATGCTAAAGCACAGTATGATCGCGCCATGAGCAGATTTCATATAATAAAGGCTCTTCCGAACCCGCCGTGGTAGTGAATTGATGTGTACTGGATTGGGAATGGAAAGCCGTGAAAGCGTTCTCCCTATTTTCTCGGCAAATTGCTCACAAATGGCTTTTAGTACATGGCTCTCTGATGAGCTAAAACGCATTAGAAGAACACATGTTTCTTACAGCAGCGCCGGAAGAGCCTGATTCACCTTCGATAGCTCGAATAGCGATCCTCGTGCTCAATGTCAATCGAGGATCAATGTAAGCCTGGCAGCATGACGGCGGCAGCAGTCATACGAGCACCAGTAATAGTACTTTTGCTGCACATCCGAATCTAAACCCATAACGCTATCGTTCCCTATATGCGCTACAATGTGTCAGAATGATGTTAAAACATGGGACGTCTGCTGTGTCGAAGCAACCTCGGCTCCATCTTACCGAACGCTTTCCTGATCTGATTGCTCAGGCCAGGCTCTCGCAGCGTGCCTTTGCCCGCAAATCCGGTATCAGTTTCTCAACGATTATGGGACTGATCCATCCGGAGCTGCATCCGGGTCGGCGCGGCGGTATGCAACGCCGAACGGCGTGGATGCTGGCACAGGCCTATGGTGAGCTGGTTCATATGGATGCCGATGCTGCGTTTCGTCTGCTGATTATCGAACGTCTGGATGTGCCGTTGACCGATACCACGCCAGCTGAAGGAGATCCGCATGGCGCGTCTTGAAGACCTTACGCGTGGCGCATCACTGCGGGGTATCCTGCCCGATAGCCTCGTTACGATCATCAATGTGAGCTGGTATGGCAGCGAAGCTGTTGAGCTGACCTATAAGGATACCAGTGGTCGCCCTGGCGTCCGGCTGCTCTATCAGGATGACGAGCCATCGCTCGATCTCGTCAGCGCAGGCCGTCCCTGGAGCTTTGACGGCGATGGGCATCTGTTCCGGCTGGTCTCAGAGGCGCACCGCATTCGTCTCGCGCATCTGTTCGATCCGGTGCTGGCGGTGCATACCTCGCTGGTTGAACCGCTGCCCCATCAGATCACCGCCGTGTATGAGACCATGTTGTCACGTCAACCGCTGCGTTTCTTGCTGGCCGATGACCCTGGCGCGGGCAAGACGATTATGGCGGGCCTGCTGATCAAGGAACTGATTGCGCGCGGCGATCTACAACGGTGCTTGATTGTCTGCCCTGGCAGCCTGGCCGAACAATGGCAGGATGAACTGTATCGGCGTTTCCATTTGCCGTTCGAGATTCTGACCAATGACAAGTTGGAGTCGGCGCGCACGGGTAATTGGTTTTTGGAGAACCACCTGGTGATTGCCCGGCTCGACAAACTGGCCCGTGATGAGTCGGTGCAACAAAAGCTCCAGGCTCCCGATTGTCGCTGGGATTTGGTGGTCTGCGATGAGGCCCATAAACTCTCGGCGACCTTCTTCGGCGGTGAGCTGAAATATACCAAGCGTTATCGCCTTGGCCAGTTACTTGGCTCACTGACTCGGCACTTCTTGCTGATGACGGCCACGCCGCATAATGGCAAAGAAGAAGATTTCCAATTGTTCATGGCGCTGCTTGATAGTGATCGTTTTGAGGGCCGCTTCCGTGATGGTGTTCATCAGGTCGATGTCTCGGATCTGATGCGGCGCATGGTCAAGGAGCGCCTGCTCAAATTCGATGGTACCCCGCTGTTCCCCGAGCGAATCGCCTACACTGTACCCTACAAGCTGTCTGATGCCGAAGCCCAACTGTATCGGGAGGTGACCAACTACGTCCGCGAGGAGTTCAACCGCGCCGAGGCGCTCCAGAACGACAAGCGGGTTGGTACAGTCGGCTTCGCCCTCACGGTCTTGCAGCGGCGGTTGGCCTCGTCGCCGGAAGCGATCTTGCAATCACTGCATCGCCGTCGTGAGCGGCTGGAGAAGCGCCTGCGTGAGCTTGCGGTGATGCAACGTGGGGCAATGATTGAACACGCCAGCATCCGCCTGCTTGATGCGGAGGATCTCGAGGATCTGGAGGATGCACCCGACCGTGAAGTGGAACTGGTTGAGGAGGAAATCCTCGATCAGGCGACGGCTGCCCGCACGATTGATGAGTTGCGGTTGGAGATCGCCACCCTGACGCGGCTCGAATCATTGGCGCTCGCGGTGCGCCAGAGTGGCGAGGATCGCAAATGGCGCGAACTGGCCAGCTTACTCGGCGAAATCTTCACGCCCGCTGCTATCGTTAATCGCCTAGCCGATCCGCCGGTTGCCTATACCGTCCGCCCCATCGCACCGCCCACACCATCACCGCACCAGAAGCTGGTGGTATTTACCGAACACCGCGATACGCTGAATTACCTCGTGCAGCGCGTTACCACGCTGCTTGGGCGCAGCGATGCCGTCGTCACCATCCACGGCGGCATGGGCCGTGAGGAGCGCCTAAAAGCCCAGGAGTCGTTTCGGCATGATCCGAATGTACAAGTACTACTCGCAACTGATGCAGCCGGTGAGGGCATCAATCTCCAACGTGCCCATCTGATGGTCAACTATGATCTGCCCTGGAATCCCAATCGCTTGGAACAGCGCTTTGGTCGTATCCATCGGATTGGCCAGACGGAGGTTTGCCACCTGTGGAATCTGGTCGCCGATGAGACCCGTGAGGGCGATGTCTACCAGACGTTGCTGGAAAAGCTTGAACAGGCCCGCCAAACACTGGGCGGCCAAGTGTTTGATGTGCTGGGCAAGCTCCAATTTGAAGGCCAGCCACTGCGCGATCTGCTGATTGCCGCGATCCGCTATGGCGACCGACCGGATATTCGTGCGAAGCTAACCCAAGCAATTGAGAACGCGGTTGATCGTCGGCATATTCAGGATCTGTTGGAAGAGCGTGCGCTGGCCCACGATGCGATGGATGCGCGGCAGGTGGCACGCGTGCGTGAGGACATGGAGCGTGCTGAAGCCCGCCGCCTCCAGCCGCACTATATCGAGTCCTTCTTCCTGGAGGCCTTTGTGCAGCTTGGTGGCACGATTCGCCAGCGCGAGTCACGCCGCTATGAGGTCACCCATGTGCCCGCGCCGGTGCGCAACCGTGACCGGCTGATAGGGATTGGCGATCCGGTACTGCCACGCTACGAGCGGATTGCCTTTGACAAAGCGCTGCTCACACCACCTGGCCAGCCGCTGGCGGCCTTCGTCTGCCCCGGCCATCCGCTGCTGGATGCCACCCTCGACCTCATGCTGGAACGCTATCGCGATCTGCTGCGTCGCGGAACCGTCCTGGTGGATGAGCGCGATCTGGGTATGGCACCACGGGTGCTGTTCTACCTGGAACATGCCATCCAGGATGCATCCCTCACCCCCTTCCCCCTCTCCCACGGGAGGAGAGGGGAGTATGGAAGTGGTGAGCGGCGCACGATTTCCAAACAGATGTTGTATGTGGAACTGCGTGCGGATGGGACGACCCGCAGCCTGCACTATGCGCCCTACCTGGATTATCGGCCACTCGTCGACGGAGAGCTCGCGGTTGACACCCTCCTTGCACGTCCGGAGTGTGCCTGGATCACCCGTGACCTCGAACAGCAGGCGCTGGGCCACGCGATTGCCAACATTGTGCCAAGCCATCTCCAAGAGGTCAAGGGTCGCAAGCTCGCGCTGATTGAAAAGACCCGTGCAGCCGTGAAGGATCGGCTGACCAAGGAGATCGGCTACTGGGACCATCGCGCCGAAGAGCTTAAATTTCAGGAGCATGCAGGCAAGCCCAACGCCCGCCTGAACTCGCAAGAGGCTCGCCGTCGCGCTGATGAGATGCAGGCACGCTTGCAGAAGCGCATGGAGCAGCTTGATCTCGAAGCGCAGATCGCCGCGCTGCCGCCCGTCATCCTGGGTGGGTTAGTCGTTGTCCCGGCGGGATTACTCGCGACGATTACGGGGAGACCAGCGGGCGAGACGCCCGCGCTCCCAGCAGATACGCAAGCCTCGGCGGCACGCGCACGAGCCGTGATTATGGAGATCGAACGCAGCCTGGGGTTCGAACCAATTGATCGCGAGTTCGAACGGCTCGGCTACGATATTGAGAGCCGCGATCCGGCCACCGGCAAACTGCGCTTCATTGAGGTCAAGGGCCGTGTTTCCGGCGCAGAGACGATTACCGTCACCAAAAACGAGATCCTGTACTCACTCAATAAGCCGGATGATTTCATCCTCGCAATGGTTGAGTTTGTGTCCGAGCGTGACCATCGCGTCCATTACCTGCGCCAGCCATTCCGGCGCGAGCCGGATTTTGATGTGACCAGCGTGAACTATACCTTTGCCGATTTGATGGCGCGTGCGACCGAACCCGGCTAGGCGAACGTGCCACCAAGGGCATAGTGCGCACGATCAGGCTATAATTGCAGCGTGGTTCATGATGTTCGGTTAGACGAGCGCAGCGGATCAGCTCGGATCTTTCGTTTCGCTCAGGATGACATGATTTCGTGAGGGATGTACCAATAGCGCGTGGGAGGTGCTCATATGACCAGTCTAACGATTGAATTGTCTCCCGACATGTATGCGCGTCTTCGCGCAGAGGCGCAGCGGCAGGGGAAAGCTGAACAGATGCTTGCACAAGAGCTGCTGGCAGGTCAGCTTCTCTCGGTGAACCAGGTTGAGGTTCCGCTCTATGTGCAGATGTTGCCGCAAATTCGTGCGCTGGTGGCAACCATGAATCCTGATGACCTGATAGTTCCGGGGAAGGCACTGCCTGAAGAGGCGATTGCCCTGCTTCGTTCATGGACAGCAGCTGATTCTGAGGGCGATGATGCGGATGCCGAGTCCTGGGAAGCTGTTCTCCGCTCAATTGATGCCAATCGAACATCGTATCGTAAGCTCTTTCCACACCTGGAGCAGCCAGAATGAGCCGCTTCGTGTTGCTGGATGCTGGCCCATTGGGCTTAGTGACTGGGCCACGCACGCTCGCAACTGCGAACGCATGTCGCACCTGGTTGGAAGATTTGCTGGTGGCGGGAGTAGAAGTACGCGTTCCCGACATCACTGATTATGAAGTACGGCGTGAATTGCTACGCGCCCGGCGATTCACAGGAATACAGCATATCGATGCGCTTCGGGCGCGCATCGGGCATCTTTCAGTTACGAGTGAGTCGCTCTTCTTGGCAGCCGAATTTTGGGCGCAGCTGCGCCAGCAGGGCAAGCCAACGGCACCAGACCTGGCGCTTGATGGTGATGTCATCCTTGCTGCCCAGGCTGCCCTCCTGATTGGGGTCGGGCATTCGGTTGTCATTGCCACCACGAATGTCGGTCACCTATCACGGCTGGTTCCCGCTGAGGAGTGGCAGAACATCACTGCATAATAAGCAAGGAACACGATGATCACCCGCAAGAAACTCATCGAAGTGGCCCTCCCGCTGGAGAAGATTAACGTGGCTAGTGCGCGTGAGAAGTCGATTCGCCACGGCCATCCAAGCACGCTGCATCTGTGGTGGGCTCGGCGGCCACTGGCAGCGGCACGGGCGGTCATCTTCGCCCAGATGGTCGATGACCCATCCGGGTATACCGAAGCGTTGCTGCGCGATCCGCAGAAGCTCGCCCATGCCAAGCAAACCCTGGCTGAACGAGAAGCGGCCTGGGAGATCCGCCGACTCGCATTTGAGTCAGTGCCAATGCTGGGCGCGCATGCAGTGCTCGACCCTGGCTTAGCACCAACGCTGGACGAGTGCATTGCCGACAATGAGCGACAGCGCCTGTTCCGGCTGATCGAGCAATTGGTGCTGTGGGAGAACACCACCAACGAGGATGTGCTCAACCAGGCCCGCGACGAAATCTGGAAGAGTTGGCGGCGCACCTGTGCCGAGAATAGCGATCATCCACGCGCAGCTGAGCTGTTCAACCCCGATACGCTGCCCGCCTTCCACGATCCATTTGCTGGTGGTGGGGCATTGCCATTGGAAGCACAGCGGTTGGGACTAGAGAGCTATGCCAGCGACCTGAACCCAGTAGCCGTGCTGATCAACAAGGCCATGATCGAGATTCCGCCAAAGTTCGCTGGGCAAGCACCGGTGAATCCCGAGGCGAATCTGGGAGCGCGCACGGCTCGCGCGCATAAGGGCTGGCATTCAGTCAACCCTGAGGCGAATCTGGGAGCGCGCACGGGCCGTGCGCATAAGGGCTGGTATTCGCGCGGCTACCTCCCTCACATTGATCAACCTGGCCTCGTACAGAGCATCACATATCGCCTAGCGGACGCAATGCCAGTTGAAAAGCGTACAGAGTGGGAAGGATTGCTCCAGATCATGGATGAGGCCAAGCGCCGCAAACAGATTGAGGAGTACCTTGATGCCAGAAATGGCGCTTGTATCCTGCGCGATTCGCGAGTCGCGCAGATTGTCGAAGAGAATTTACTCCATTTCGATGGTGAGCGCTATCGCCTCATCGCGTGGGTTGTGATGCCAAACCATATCCATGTGCTTATTGAGCCACATCCCGATTTCGCGCTTAGTGAGATTGTGCATTCGTGGAAATCGTATACGGCGAAGGCGATCAACAAGCTCCTCGGTCGCACAGGTGAGCTGTGGCAGCCCGAGTATTTCGACCGTTACATCCGCGACGATGAGCACTTTGCGGCGGTTGTGCGCTACATTCACGAGAATCCGGTGCGGGCCGGGCTGGTGCAGCGCGCTGAGCAGTGGAAGCATAGTAGTGCAGCGATAGCGGGCGAGCCGCCCGCGCTCCCGGCATCTTCTCTACCGGGCTTTGAGCGACAATGGAAAGGCGCACAGGGCCTTGCCGCCGACGTGCGCTACTACGGCAAATGGATGCGCGATGAAGCCGAGAAGCGTATCGGCCACCTCTACCCGAAGATTGAGATTACGGCAGATATGGTTACTGGGAGCGTGGGCGGCTCGCCCGCAAGACCGGATCTGAAGCCCTACCTTGGCCAGAAGCCCACGGTGATCGCATGGCTGTGGGCGCGCACCGTCAAGAGCCCGAACCCGGCCTTTGCTCACGTCGATGTGCCGCTGGCTTCGACGTTTATGCTCTCTACTAAGCCCGGCAAAGAAGCATATGTCGAGCCGGTGATCGAACCTGGGAGCGCGGGCGTCCCGCCCGCATACCACTTCACCGTGCGCGTCGGCAAGCCGAAGGATGCCGAGGCGGCCAAGAATGGGACGAAGCTCTCACGCGGGGCTAATTTCCGCTGTCTGATGTCTGAAACACCGATTGCGGGCGACTATATCAAGGCCGAAGGTCAGGCTGGACGGATGGGCGCAAGGCTCATGGCAATTGTCGCCGAAGGAGATCGTGGGAGAGTCTATCTTGCACCGACGCCTGCACACGAAGAGATTGCGAAGCAGGCGCATCCTGATTGGCAGCCAGAACTTGCGATGCCTGAGAATCCACGTTGGTTCTCGCCTCCACTCTATGGCCTCACAACCTTCGGCGACCTCTTTACCCCACGGCAGCTTGTTGCCCTTAACACCTTCTCCGACCTGGTACAGGAGGCTCGCGAACGTGCGCGCTGCGATGCGCTGGCCGCCGGGCTGCGCGATGACGGGCGAGGGTTGAACAGCGGTGGCAGCGGCGCCACGGCGTATGCGGATGCAATAGCTGTATATTTAGGAATTGCGATCAGCCGTATTTCATCATACTGGTCGAGTATCACGACTCACGATACATCTAGAGAGAAAATTACTTCAGTCTTTGCTCGTCAGGCCATTCCGATGGCGTGGGATTTTATGGAAGGCAACCCTTTCTCTGTGACTTCTGGCAATTTCCTCAACTCAGTTGAGGCAAGTGGAAAGTCATTAATCCAACTGATGCCCCGTGCTGGAGGGAGCGTCTATCAATCAGAGGCTGCCCACCAAACAATAAGCAATGGCAAGATTGTCTCCACCGATCCGCCCTATTACGACAATATCGGCTATGCTGATCTCTCAGACTTTTTTTACGTCTGGTTACGCCGCTCACTACGAACAATCTTCCCTGATCTGTTCGCTACCCTAGCGGTGCCCAAAGATGAGGAGTTGGTAGCAACACCATACCGTCACGGTGGCAAAGAAAATGCTGAGAAGTTTTTTCTCAATGGTATGACTCAGGCCATGCAGCGCATTTCGGAACAGACTCATCCTGCCTTCCCAGTCACGATCTACTATGCCTTTAAGCAGTCAGAGACAGATGGTGTGGACGGAACTACCAGTACCGGATGGGAAACCTTTCTTGACGCAGTTATCCGAGCTGGCTTCGCAATTACTGGCACTTGGCCAGTACGCACTGAAATGCCAGGGCGGGCGCTGGAACGTTCTGGCACCAACGCCCTCGCCTCCTCGATCATCCTCGTCTGCCGCCCGCACCCCCAGGATGCCCTTACCGTCACCCGCCGCGACTTCCTCGCCGTTCTCAAAGATGAACTGCCGGTGGCGCTGGCGAACATGCAGCGTGGCAACATCGCCCCGGTCGATCTCGCGCAAGCATCAATCGGCCCTGGCATGGCCGTCTTCACCCGCTATGGCAAAGTGCTCGATGCCACCGGCAAGGCGCTCACGGTGCGCGAGGCGCTGGCGCTGATCAACGCGACCCTCGACGAGGTGCTGGCCGAGCAGGAGGGCGACTTCGACGCCGAGACGCGCTGGGCGCTGGCCTGGTTCGAGCAGTACGGCTTCGCCGAGGGCGAGTACGGCGTTGCTGAGACGCTCTCCAAGGCCAAGAATACCAGTGTCAGCGGCATGGTCGGCGCGGGCCTGCTTGCCTCAGGCAGTGGCAAGGTTCGGCTGCTACGGCCCGAGGAGTTGCCTGCAACCTGG
>Ga0163154_10010820_pt1 | contig 10059 bp, 14 predicted proteins | sample OliLakLV19MP9P1_FD_148649 | JGI IMG/M metagenome (GOLD analysis project Ga0163154, IMG submission 148649) | Freshwater microbial mat bacterial communities from Lake Vanda, McMurdo Dry Valleys, Antarctica - Oligotrophic Lake LV.19.MP9.P1 | ecosystem: Environmental > Aquatic > Freshwater > Lake >...
AGCTCGCAAGCCAGGCAGTGTGCTCGTTATCTACGACAAAATATGAAAGAGATACATAAGCCGTGTGGTAGAATAAATAACTAAATCTATATGGCTAAGAAAGGCGGCAAACAGCCTGGGGCAGGGCAGCTATGAAGAAGGAAATGAACTAATATGTGATGGCTCATATGCCGTCGCTGCCACAGGTGTCAGGGTTCGGTAGAGAAGGGGAAATGCTACTGTTTCTTCTGTCGCCCGAAAGCCTGATTATCCCCAACCCCACCCATACGCGGTGGGGTTTCTGGTATATACTAGTAGGTATGTCAATCGCCCTCACCGAAGAGCAGGAGAAAGAGCGCCTCACTCAGAAGAGTAAGGAGTTTAATGAGGGTATTGCCGAACTTGAGAAGAAGACTGGTATGACCGTGGTAGCTGTCCTGCAACCATCACGCACCAAACTTGAGGCGACGCTTCTCATTGTTCCTATTCCCGATGGCAAGCCTTTGTAGCGTCGGTTTAACCGACTACAACCCGATATGGTAGATAAAGCACAGATAGCCAGAGAGAACGGAAAGAAAGGCGGGAGGCCTAAAGGCTCCGGCATTAATATCCGTGATTATATGAAGGAGAAGGATATTAAGGTCTTCTTCGAGTTTGTGATGGCTAACTATATGGAGGATACGAAACTGACCGTTTGGGTGGGGGATCACCTCATGGGTAAAGCGTCCCAGGCTCTTGACGTAACCAGTGGAGGCAAGCCGCTACTTATATCCAGTGACGACTAATGAAACGATCCACCTCAAAGACCTCCTCAACTTCAGCCCGAAGCAGGACGAAGCCCGCAAAGCGGCGTTCAAAAACCGCTATGTCCTTTACGGAGGCGCGATGGCCGGTGGAAAAAGTTATTGGCTTCGCTGGATGTTGGTATGTCTACTCATCCGATGGGCTTCCAAAGGGCACAAAGCCGTGGAAGTCGGCCTCTTCTGTGAAGATTACCCTACCCTCAAAGACCGCCAACTTTCAAAAATTGGTGCTGAGTTTCCTAGTTGGCTCGGACAGCTCCACGGCGACCATGCCCAACACGGACGCTGTTACATCCTGGCGGAGGAATACGGCGGCGGCATCATTAAGTTCAGAAACCTGGACGACCCTTCTAAGTACCAAAGCGCTGAGTTCGCGGCCATCGCAGTGGACGAGCTCACGAAAAACACGCGAGATGTTTTTGATGACCTGCGCAATCGTCTTCGTTGGCCTGGTATCACTGATATTCGTTTTCTGGGCGCTACTAACCCCGGCGGTATTGGTCACGCATGGGTAAAGAAGGCGTGGCTCGATAAGCTCTTTGACGAGAACGAGACGGAGCCCGAGGAGTTTGCCTATGTGCGTGCCCTTGCGAGCGACAACCCGCACATTGACAAGAGCTATCTCAAGCAGCTGGAGAGCCTCCCGCCTGATAAGCGCAAAGCCTACCTTGAGGGCGACTGGGATATCTTCAAGGGCCAGTACTTTACCGAGTGGCGCAGGGAGATACATGTTTGTGCTCCTTTTGAATTGCCCGACGACTGGCGACGCTTCGTGGCTATGGACTACGGGCTCTTTGCCCCCATCTCTATGGGCTGGTACGCCATTGCGCCCGATGGCCGCCTCTACCGCTACCGCGAGCTATATAAGACGGGCCTCACCTTCTCTGCCTTAGCCGAGGCCTACGTGGCACATACGCCGCCTGGGGAGCGCGTGGAGTACATTGTGGCGGACCCCGCCATTTGGAAGCACGAGGCAGGCAACAGCGCGGCCTTAACGGGCGCTGAGATCCTGGGCGGAAGGATTGATGAGCTACTCAAGAGCCACAATCCCCAGAAGGCGCTCAAGGCACCACCTCTCATTAAAGCTGACAACACCCGCGTGGTGGGCTGGCAGGCGCTCAGGGAGTACCTGCGGCCCTACCAGGTAGAGCAGGAGGTCGTCGCCAAGCTCCAGGTGTTCTCCACCTGCAGCGAGTTCATTCGCACGTTCCCCAGCCTCATTCACGACGAGCACAACCCCGAGGATGTGGATAGCGACGGGGAAGACCACGCGGGAGATGAGGTACGATATGCAGTGATGTCGAGGCCCAAACCGGGATTGACACAGGCAGAGCGCGACACCGCAGTATTTAACAAGGCCATGAAGGAGAAGCGCCGCATCGGCGGTGGCCGTAAGACCGCATTCTATGATTAAAGCTGGAGCGAAATGGGCAGTGATTGAGTACGAGAAGGAGGATGCGTATGTACCGAGCGCAAGTGGCATCATCGTACCCTCCAAGCGGCAGCAGCGCCTCTCTTTGAAAGGCACCACGCACTACATTGGTAACGACCCTGATGTGGATTTACCCGATATGGTGCGGGCGGGCATCCTGGTATCGGGGGAGATTGGCGTACCCGTGGGCACGACGGTGTTCTTTAACAAGCATGAGGCCTTCGGCTTTACCTTAAATGAGAAATATTACTACGCGATCCGCGCTGACATGGTGATGGCATCACTATCCACACAGTGAATTTGACATGAACTTTCTCTCCTCGTGGTATAATTGGTACAGACAAAGGCTCATTGCATGGTTGCTGTACCTCCTTAAAGTTGAGTTTGCAGAGAAGCAGCTCGAAGCGCTCCCGCCCCAGGCTGAACTGTCGCTTCTAGCCGCGCTCTGGGACAACCAGGGCTTTCGCAAGTACCTTAGTCTGCGAGAGGATTACCTCATACGCGCAGGGATGGAGAGCTTCATAGCCGGTAGTGTTACGACTCCCAATCGCTTTGCCGGGCAGCTCATTGAAGTGCGCGAACTTACCACACGAGCCCGCAACGCGTACCGTGTTATACATCCGCCTAAGCCTAGGACCTAAGTCCCGCGCTCAGGCGAGTACATAACTCGAAGCAGGCGCACGACCTGACAACGTGATTTACAAGCTAGTTTCGTACACTATGTTAACAGACGACCAGAACCCAGGTATGGGGGGCGCTGAGGAAGCGGTAGACCTCACAGGCGAGGGACAAACAGTGCCTTCACCTCAAAGCGGCGACCCACTTGATGACATCAAGGACCCAGACGCCCGAGCAGATGCGAAGAAGCACCGTGCCATTGCTCGCAGGAACGCAGGACGGGAGGACACTCCACCTGCTACCCCAGCAGCGCCGCAAGTAAATGAGTACGTCTCTAAGACGGACATAGCTCGCATCGCGACGCAGCAGGCAAAAGAGATGGTAAGCGAGGAAGTGCGCGACCAGTGGGATGAGCTTACGAGCATACCCCTTGCTGGCTACGACGCCCTCGACGCCAAATCAATTGCCCGCAACATGACGGACCGCCTCGCTATTCTCGCGGCTCGCAAAGGGACACCAAAGAGCCACGCCGGCGCAGGTCTTCAGACGATGGCTATGCGAGGCACCGCAGGCAGCACCACGAGTGCTCCCGCAGCCAAGCAGCCGCCGAACCTGAAGCTCCCGACCCAGCCCGCCGAGTGGTATCCCAAGGACTAGGTTCTCTTTTCATATCAAGCCCGCCGTTCTTACTCACTAACAGAACGTTTATATGGCATTTCATCCACAGACCAATGAGGATGGCAAAACCTTTCGTGGCCTCACGACAGGATCGACCGCGTTTGTCAAAGGCTCCGCTGTGAAGTACACCTCTGGGTATCTGACTGCAGCAGCAGCTGGCGACGCATCGGTAGACTACATCTCCCTTGAGACGAAGACCTCAACGGCAACTGACGGCACGGACTCCCTGCTCGTTATGCGCGTTGACCCTTCCATGACTATCCAGGCGAACACCTCGATTACGCCGGTACAGGCAACCCATGTAGGCAACCGCTACGACCTCGCAACAGGCGTGGCTACTATCGACCTCGCCGCAACGACCGACAAAATCTTCATCATCGACCGCATCGTGAATGCGACGGACAAGATTGTTGAAGGACGCTTCATGCAGGCTATCGCGTAAGGCGCTGGCTCGTATTCCTCATTACCAATCAAATTACTAATCTATGATTTTAACCACTGACTACTCCACGCTGACCCAGAAGCTCAACGAGTGGTACAACGAGAGCGCCAATGAGCGCGTGCAGAGCTGGATTGGCCAGCAGCTGTTCGATGTCTCGACAACCGACTGGCAGACGTACAACTACCTCATCCTCAACGGGTTGGCGAAGTTTGACCGCGTCGCAGAAGGTGCGCAGCTCCCCGTTGCCACTTCAGTTGAAGGCGACAGCGTGACGGCGACGCAGAAGCGCTTCGGCGGCCGCATCTCCATCACTAAGGATATGCGTATGTTTGATCGCTACGACCAAATGCAAGAACTCGTCCATTCGGGCGTTGACTTTGCGTTTGACCGCATCGACCAATCACAGGCTGACATGCTCCTCAACGGCTTTGCCGGCACCTCGTTTACCGATGTGTACGGCTACTCCCAGTCAAACCTCACGCCAGACGGCGTGGTGCTCTTCTCGGCAAGCCACACCAACAACCAAAACGCAACCACCTCACGAAACCTCATTCGCAACTCCGCAGGGACTGCAAACCCTGCACTCTCTCGCGATGCGATTGTAACGGCTCGCAAGGATGCGAAAATTCACAAGGACCCGAACTCAACGAACAGGCCGGTTGACCTCAACCTCCTTGTCGTATCGGCTACGAATGAAGACCTCGCAGAGCGCACGGTCTACAGCTCAGGCGTGCAAGGCACCCCGAACGTTGACCTCAACCCGCTTAAAAGCAAGGTGTCTAACATCCTTGTCTGGTCTCGCCTCGATGTACGCTCAGACGGCACCGATACCTCTGCTTATTGGTTTTTGGCTGATAGCAAGAACATCAAGAAGACCCTCAAGAGCCCGTTTGCGCAGAAGCCTCAGATGGGCGAATCCGCACAGGTCCATGACAGCCTCAACTGGGAGTACCCGATTGATGCCTACTACACCCTGTTCCTCGGCCAGCCATTCAACATCTTCGGCTCAACGGGAGCAAACTAACCGGACCAGTTATTATCAGCTAACAGCTACACTCTTATGTCAATCAACCTAGGACAGCTTGCAAGCCAGGGACGTGCCAAATCATCGTCCCAGCCTTGGGCAACCGAGGAGCTTGAAGCCCTCCTGCTTCTTGAAAAAGAACGCAGCCTCAATCGGCTCGACGCGGCAGACTACGTGCGCAACGGCATCCTCACTGTGGAGGCCTACGACGCATCGAAGGAGGCCGCCTTCAAGCCCAAGACCATTGAGGATGCGAAGGCTGAAGTAGACGCCACTCTTATGAAGGGCGGCGCTCTCTTCGGAAAGGCAAAGGTGGTGAAGCCAAAGAAATAAACGATATGACTGACTTCATCAAACTTATCTGCGTGTTTCTTGCCGGAGCGGCGCTCGGCATCGGCAGCTACCTGCTTATGCAGCCTGCTGCCGATTCCATCGACTTCGGTTCAAACCTCACCACGATCACCAACCCGTGGAAGTTTGGAACGAATGGCGGCACTCTGAACGAGATGCGCGGGGCAACCTGCAACCTTCTCGGCACCGATGTCTCGCATGGCGCATCCACTACCAAGCCTTACAGCTGCGTCGTCACTGGCGTCGCATCAGGCGACATGGTGCTTGCCCAGCTTGCGACCTCGACTGCCGTCGGCGGTTCGAGCTACTGGACCATCATTGGCGCGAAAGCGTCATCGACGGCAGGCTTCGTAGAAGTACTCGTGTACAACAACGGAGCGGCAGCAGTGCCCTCTGTGACCAGCGTCGGCTCTTCGTCCAACGTGTTTTTCCTGGACTTCTAATGTCCTCCCTCTGCCCTCCCTGGGTAGGGATGAGGACAGTAGATTAACAACTAACCTCACACTATGAATTACAAAGCAATCTACCTCGTACTCGGTATCATCATCATGATGCTCGCTTTTATCATCGCGTTCTTTGCGACCCTGACCTTCGCTGCACCGACCTTCCAGGTCCCGTTGTCGCAAGACAGCTACAGCTACACCACGCTTCTGTCGGCAACCACGACCAACGCAACGTCAACCAGCCTCACGAACGGGGGTGGCTACGCGGTCATTGCGGGCGCAGAGCATGTCAACTTCTACTTCTCGCGCGGTGACACGACCGGCACGGGGAACGCAGGATCAACTCGCTTTTCTATCCAGGTCTCTCCGAACGGCCAGGACTGGTACGACTACGGACAGCTCGGCACATCAACGGTAGGAAATACCTTGGAGAGCTTTGCCACCCTGACCGGCACCTCGACCTCCCACTACGACATGGACAAGCTCGGCTACTACGCGGTGCGTTGCAACACGGTTGAGACCATTGACGGCGAGGCGACCTGCAAAGTGGGTATCGACAACTAACCCTGTATGCCGGACGAACTCTCACCAGAATCAAAGGAGGCAATACACAAGGCGAAGAGCGCCGCGCAAGCGGCAGAGCTGGCACGCGAGGTGCAAATGAACTCTGCAATTGAAGCCGCCGCACTTACCACCCGCGCGGCGCTTGCTGACGCCCTGCGAGACGTATTCGGAGAGAACGCAAAATCGGGCCGCTTTATCGACATCACCCGCATTCCCCTTATCTGCGCGTCCATCGTGCAAATGCACGAGGACCTCGCGACTATCAAAAGCCACATGGCATGGGGTGTCCGTATCATCATCGGAGCCGTGCTCGTGGCGGTACTCGCAACTGTGCTTAAATCCTAAACCCCTATGCCTCCCTATCTCACGCATCGAAACCGTAAGTTGGTCCTTGACCAGAGCAGGCTGCTCACGGCCTCCCTTGAGGAGACCTACCTCTCGGCTGACATCGCCGCAACATCGGGCACGCTGACCGTGGCCAATATAAACGGCTACGCCATTAACCAGGTGCTGCTCATTAACCCCTGGGGCGAGAAGGCGGAGTTTGTGAAGACCCACGCCTCAACGGTGCCGACGGGCTCGACTATCACCCTGGCTGCCAACACCGTGTACGCGCACAGCATGGGCGAGAAGGTGTACGTCGTGCAGTTTAACCAGGCCGAGCTTGCCTGGAGCCTGACTGCGACGGGCACGAAGACGGCGCTTACCACGACAACGGGCTTTGGCCTTATCTCCCTTGAAGCCGACAACCAAAAACTCGTCTACAACGAGCGCGAGAAGGAGAGCGGTTACTACTTCAGCCGCTTCGTCTCGAACATTGGCGCGACGTTTACCGTCTCGGGCTCCACTCTCACCTCAACGGCCCACGGCCTCCTCAATGGCGATATTGTGAAGCTCACGGCCGCGACCACTATCCCGACCGGGTTCTCGACTACGATTGCCTACTACGTGGTGTCTGCGGCAACCAACACCTTTTCCATATCTCTCACCAATGGAGGCACGGCGGTCTCTGCCTCAGACAGCGGCACCGGCACCCTCACGTGGTACCGCACTTCAGAATACTCCGACCCCGTACCGTACGGCGGCTGGGAACGCAATACGGTGGGCTTCATGATTGAGCGCGGCCTCTCTGACGTGAAGGTGAAGCTCGGGGAACTCATCACCCTCAACGATTGCTATGAGTGGCTCAACTCCGGCATGAAACTCGTGCAAGGCAAACTGAAGCGCTGGGCCGAACACTGGAGCTACAACGCCGTCCTGGGCCAGGTGCAGCGTGGCACCAATGTGCTCGCCATGCCCAATGACGCCTACGACTTAGAGACCAACCGGAGCCTGGTGCGCTTTCGCATCGGCACGAGGGGAGACCTCTCATACCTCGATCCTGATAGCTTTGACGCTGCCCTCGGCAGTGTTGCGGTGACGAAAGTAACCACCCAGGCAAATGCCGCCGCAACCTCCCTTGACATAAACAATAGCTACGACTACGCCGACAGCGGCAGCGTGCATGTCTATATCTCGGGCACCGCGTCCACCCTGACGTACACCGCCGTGACGCGCAGCGCGACCGCAGGCGCTCTTACAGGGATCCCTGCCTCGGGCACGGGCTCCATTTCCGTAACCATCCCAGCCGATACCTATGTGTGGCAGAACGAACAGGAAGGCGTGCCATCGGTCTTTACGGTGCGCAACGCGCAGATTGAGTGGTATCCGCTTGCCGACGCCTCAAGCGACAACGCAAACGCCTTTGGGGACTACACCAAGGTAGCCACCGTCGTGGATAGCGACAGCGATGTGATCGACTACCAGCGCTACGACATGCTGCAAGACTACCTCACGTGGCGCATGAAGATGAAGTTTAAGAACAACGGCAACCTCGATGAGGAGGACGGCTGGTTTAAGAGCTTCCGCACGCGCATGAACGACGCCATCCGCACCATGCCATCGAATAATCTCTTCCGCATGTCGCCGAAGCTCAACACCATGGGCCGGGGCACAGACCGCACTAATTTGAATATGAGAAATGTGCCGTATGCCGACCAATAACTATGAACATCGGCCCTCTCTTCCAGCGCGACTTCTCGGGAGCACAGTGCAACAACGTCAATGTGAGCTTAGCTCCTGCTTCGACGGTGGAGCTGGCGCTTAATCTCGTTGCCGATGAAGAGATAGGCAGCCTCGTCTCGCGCCTCGGACGGGCCACGGTGGGCGCTCAACTTGTCGCCTCACAGGCCATCCTAGGGCTGCACCAGCACGTCGATGAAAAGACGGCCGCCAACAGCAAGCTCTTTGCCACGGTGAACGCTTCAGGCGGCGCGACGTCGGTTATCTATGACGTCGTTGCCGGTACCACCAGCGTCATAGGCCTGACGGCCTCAAAGAAGATGCGCTTCGTTACCTTCCTGGGTACTACGGCCGTTATCAACGGCAGCAATGCCGAGCGCTCCTACACCTCTGCCGGATGGATCACGACCGCAGGCAACCTCGACATTGCTAACTGGCCTTCAACGAATACCGCGAGCCTCTGCATTGAATTTTTAGACCGCGTCTACACCGCAGGAGACACCGCGCAGCCTGCTCGCCTCTACTACTCGAGCCTGCCCGTTGCAGGCGCTATCTCCTGGACTGCAGGCAACGGCTACGTGGATGTCGAGCCCGAGGACGGCGGAGGGGCTATTACGGCCCTGGGCAAAGTGCCCGGCTACATTTTGATATTTAAAGAGCGCTCCATGAAGCGCTGGAACTACTCAAGTGCCTTCCCTGAAAGCCTCATCCAACTCGGTACCCCCAGCCAGGAGTGCGTCGTGATGGCAGCAGGCCTCTGTGCCTTCTACTCATCTTCAAATGAGAACGCCAAGGGCTTTTACCTCACCGCAGGAGACAGACCAAAGCCTATCTCCCATGACACCACCAGGCCTATCAAAAAGTGGGTAGATGCTATCCCCCAGGCAAGCGAAGCCACGATTGCCGGGTGGGCCACTGACCGAGGGTTTGCCTGGAGCGTCGGAGACCTCACCGTAGACGGCGAGACCTACCTTAACGTCGTGCTCCGCTACAACCGATTGCTGAACCAATGGACGGTACATAGCTACCCCAGCGAGTACCGCGCGTTTGCCAGCTACATTGTAAGTGGCGTCAACACGACCGTCGGGGGTGACGACAACGGGACCATCTACCAGCTCGACAAACCCGGCACCTACAGCGATGCCTCGACCACCACCACGGTGCCTATCTTTTGGAAACTGAGGCAGCAGCCGCTGACCCACGGCTACAACCAGCAGAAGACCCTCACCGATAGCGTGGTTATACGCGCCAAAGGAGCGCAGTCGGCCCGCGTGGGCGTGCGCGTCGACGGCCAGGAAGCGACAGACCTCACTGACCGCCTGAGCGATAGGCCCATCTCTGAAATCCCCATCAATGGCACGCTCACGGGAGCCACCTTGGCGGTGGAAATTGCAGGCGAGACCACTGGGCAGCGCTCGTACATCGCCGAAATTGAACTGCCGAACGTCGAAGCCACCAACACTTATGCCTAGAACCCAGCTCTACACCATTGACGACCTCTTTGTGGGTGATGCCCCTGAAGCCTTTGGTGCGCTCGGCTTTGACGACACACCAGCCTTTGCCAACTCCTTCCAAGATGGACCGGGATCGAGCCTGGGAGCCGGGGAATTTATCGGCAATACCATCATGCAGGACGGCTACCTCAAGTCCTCCAACTTTATCTC
>Ga0163154_10010824_pt1 | contig 10057 bp, 8 predicted proteins | sample OliLakLV19MP9P1_FD_148649 | JGI IMG/M metagenome (GOLD analysis project Ga0163154, IMG submission 148649) | Freshwater microbial mat bacterial communities from Lake Vanda, McMurdo Dry Valleys, Antarctica - Oligotrophic Lake LV.19.MP9.P1 | ecosystem: Environmental > Aquatic > Freshwater > Lake >...
GTCCAATGGGGTTGCCATCCCATCGTATACACTGGTATGGGCGGCGGGCGTAGAGGCTTCTCCGTTGGCGAAGGCGTTGGGCGTCCCGCTGGTCAGAGGCGGGCGTATCCCCGTCGATGAGATGTTGCACCCGGAAGGGTTGTCAAACGTCTATGTGATTGGCGACCTCGCCCACCGTATTGACCCTAAAACCGAACAACCCTATCCGCAGATGATTCCGGTGGCGATTCAACAAGGCAAACATACCGCCAAGAACATCCTCGCGATGCTAAAAGGGCAACCCGCCAAGCCGTTCGTCTTTTTCGACAAAGGGATTATGGCGACCATCGGGCGCAGTCACGCCGTCGCGTACCCCTTCAACAAGGTGCAATTGACCGGATGGTTTGCGTGGGTGACGTGGCTCGGCCTACATCTGATTTGGCTGATGGGATTCCGCAATCAGATACAGGTGTTCATCAATTGGCTCTGGAACTATCTGACCTTTGACAGGAGCGTCCGCATCATCCTCGAAAACACGGCGATTAAGAAGCAATCTGAGGGTAAGCCTTAGCGATTTACCAATCTGGGTTATTTTCGCCGAAATTGGCGGTACTCCAGTTTGGTTTTGTGATGGTCTGAACGATTTGCTGATTCTGGCCTAGTTCACCGTTCATAATTAGCACATCGTTGGTGTTTTCAACGCCGCCTTGATCGCTCACAAAGGCGAAACGATAGCCACTACCGACATATTGCGGATCCCACGCAATGAACTCATCATTTTGGTTACGACTTGAGGTGATGTTGGTATGCGTTCCCCAGCACAATTGGAGCTGTGTCGAACATAGCTCCACTGAACTGGTCGGGATAATTTCTCGGCCAGTTTTTTGTTTTCCCCTTGCGTGCTTCCCCACCTTGATAATCTCATTGCTGAGGTTATTCAGGTAAGCAAAAGGTGCACGCAGTTCCAAACGCGCAATTCCCTCTTCATTGACCACAACCCGGTCTATCACTTGACGTAGGAGTTGTTTCTGTTCACTGCGTTGTAGACCATTATACAGCGTTCCGATTTGTGCGATAACTTGGAGCGCTGCGTCCAGATTATCAATGTGAAACGCACGGTCTTTTTCCAGCAGGTCAAGAGTCTTATGGATTTGCGACCGGCGGTCTTGCCACTCACGCCACAAACCATCCCAGACGCCTTCACTGATCCTGCCCGATGCCAGTAGGCGAACCATGCGCGCCTCTTCCTCATCAATCAATTTGAGCGAGGCGCGGAGTTCTTCTTTTTGATCGGGCTTAAGATAGCCCAGTTTGGCTGCTAAATCTTGTGTGTAAGCAACACGGATTGAGGGGATGAGTTCTGGATCAACCTGTATGCTGCACAGTGCATATGAAATTTGAATGTCGATCTCACTGCACATGAAGCTCACTCCCCCTGCACGCGATATACGATAATAAGCAGTTCCTCCACCTGATCTACCTGCATTTGAGGTTGAGCATGTAAGTGGCTGACATGCTGTACCTAGCGTTGGCTCATAAACGATCACACCTTGCAGTAGATATTCCTGTCGGCGTCGAACACTACGGTATTTGTTTCTCTGATCGAGGATTTCCTGTCCACGCTCAAATTCTTCGGTCGTGATTAATGGCTCCCACTCTCCTCGGATAGTCTTCCCTCTGTGGCACAGAGGGGGGCATGGCTTCTTAGTTGTTGGTTGGGGCAAAATCACGTCATGTCCAGATGCATTAAATCGGATATGGGCTTACACATCGGCGGCAAATGAGAACTATGGTCAGCTATTTCACAGTTTTGAAGACGCAGCTACTGAGCTGATCGTTCCGTATGTCGTTGATTTCTCAGGTGGTATAAGCACAGGTCAATTACAACGTCCCCGTCCTCGCCCCTTCTATTGCGCTCAATATAATGATGAAATGGTTTCTCAAGACCTAGAAGACGACTTCTTTAGACTCCGTGACACTTATCAATTCCTCGGGTATCCATTACTCTCAGTGACAATAAATGCAGATCAGTTGTATATACCACTTGCTTGGAACTGGAAGGAATAACTGAATGCAGTTCACACACTCTTTCTTTCAACTTACATGGTTCCAACAAGCGTTGCGCTTCGGATGCCTCGTTGTGCTGAGTACTATGCTGTCTTTCGCCTATACACCATTTACAGCGTCGGCACAATATAATCGTTTTCAACAGCCTGTGTGGCATCCGTCCCAAAATATTATTGCAGTCTCAAATGGTGTCTCGGTTCGATTATATAGCAGTGACTTTTTTCAGGTTCTCAATGAATTCGAGTTGACGCCTATCCGCAATTCCTTTATTCAAACCACAGCAGTTGTTTGGAGTCCTGATGGCACTATGCTTGCTGTCTCGATACAAGGTAGCGATATCATCCCATCTTTACAGATATGGGGTGTAGGAATGGGTCGGTTGATTGCGCTAATTGAAGGGATTTCTCCTATCGCTACTTTTGCTTGGAGTCCACAAAGTACACATATTGCAGTGAGTTATGAGCGTGGGTTAGGAGACGTAACATTACGAATATATGACTTGCTTAACATGAATACTATTCAGGATTATGATATTGTTTCTCAACTTGGGTATATTACTAATATTCGGTGGAGTCCAAATGGACGTCAAATAGCGATTAATATACGAGATATGCTTTATCTCTTGGAATTACCAAGTGGTCAAGTTCGCAAATCCAACAATCGAATGTATGCTGATTTTGAGTCTCCACGTTTTGTTTTTAGCCCAGATAGCCGTTATTTAGCTGGTATCACAGAAATTGACGCGATAAGTGTAAGGATTTTAGATACTTCAACAGATCAGATTATCGGCACTTTGGTGGGACATACAGATCGAATATTGGGAATCAACTGGATTGAAGGACATATTGTGACAGTCGGATTGGATGGGATTACTCGTCTGTGGAATCCGGTCACATTCGATCAAATCACGGCCTTTCAAACAGGGGTAACAAGCCAACCTTCTTTCAGCTCAGATGCAAGTGCTTTTGTTGCTAGCGCGAACGATTTTCAAACCATTTTAGTACGTGATACTAGCACGGGAGCTATTATCGCTTCCCTCGATCCGATTGAATCTACGCCAGCAACCGTTACCCTCGCCGAATCCGATGATTCAACCTCTGTCACCGAATCCGGCGCGACAGACACATACACTCTCACCCTCGGAACGCAACCGACGGCTGATGTGATTGTCAGTGTGACGGGGACAGACCAACTCACTGTCAGTCCATCGTCGTTGACGTTTACGCCGGAGAATTGGGATGTACCGCAGAACGTTATAGTGTCGGCGGTGGATGATTCGGTGGTTGAGGGCGATCATACCGCTGTCATCACGCACAGCGCGTCCAGCACCGATGCGGGCTATAACGGGATTTCCGTCGCGGATGTGACGGTTCCAATCGCCGATAATGATAGTGCGGGTGTGACCATCACTGAGTTAGATGGAGATACGGCTGTTGTTGAGGATGGGGCAACCGACACTTACACAGTCGCGTTGACCAGTCAGCCTATCGCAGATGTGGTGATTACAGCTTCGGTGTCAAGTCAAGCGACGGTGAATCCGTCCCCGCGAAAGACCTGTATCGCGTCCAGCCCAATCACTTGTCCTTCGCTGCGCTGGTTTTGGGTTCCGGGCCACGCGGCTTATTGACCAGCGTGCCGTCGTGGTGCGCCTTGCGCCAACTGGCGACCTGGGTGTAGGTCAGGCCTTCGCGGCGCAGGAGCGCGCCCATCTCCCCGTGGCGACACTGGTCGGCCTCGATGACGATGCGGCGTTTGTAGTCTGCGCTGAAGCGGCGGCGCTCTGGTTGGGGTTGGACTTCTGGGTTGGTCTTACGGTTCGGATACATGGGTGATTCTCCTCATTCTTCGCCTGTCATTTCTTTACTAAACTTGTTGGGCGAAGTTGTCTCACCTATTGTGGCACAGAGGGCCTTGCGGTAATAGCTTATGATTGATTTCATAAAGACCAACAAGTTCTTTATCTATTTCAGACGCAAAAACACATTCGTGACCAAGTTCACGAAGTGCGAGATGAAAACCACCTAAACCTGCAAAGAGGTCAATGAATCGCATGTGGGTTGCCTATTTATACAGTGGAATTTGGAAAATGGAACTGCTAATAACACTTAAACACCATGAACTTATCTAAAATTACCACAATACCCTATGTGCCACAACCCGCTTGGGGGCATAGATAAACAAGGTGTGGTATACCAAAGCTGAGGTTGATATTGAATTCAAGAAAGATGCCCGACGATGAGTGATATTTTTGGCAGAATCAGAAATCTCAGAAAAACCCTGCTTGCGAGTGGAATCGGCCTATACCTGATTATCGGTCTGTCGCTGAGTGCGTTATGTCTATGGCTGTTTTGGGAGGTCTCGGAGCATGTCATCCGGGGTGGGGCGATTTTTGCGTTTGATACCGCGTTGGCGAACGAACTGTACCGTGAGGCGACGCCCCTCAGCACGACGTTTTACCTCACGATTAGTTGGTTTGGGTCACAAGGCATCATCGTATTGGGGGTCATTTTCGGCGCGTTTTATATCATCCGCCGCCAATGGTTCAACTTGACGTTCTGGCTGATTGCACTGGCGGGGGGTGGGTTGCTCAATAACCTCATTAAACAAGTTGTCGCCCGCCCGCGCCCCTACTTTGTAGACCCTCTGGTGCTGGAGCAGAATTATAGTTTCCCCAGCGCCCACGCCATGACCTCGCTGATTATGTATGGAATCCTCGGCTATCTGTTGTGGTCGAATCTCCGCAATCGCTATGCCAAGATTTTTGTCGTGTTCGGGACAGTCCTATTCATTTTGTTGATAGGCATTAGCCGGATGAAGTTGGGCGTGCATTATTTCTCGGATGTGGTCGGCGGATTCGCGGCGGGCGGAATCTGGCTGGGGATATGTATCAGCGCGATAAATTTCCTGAGACGACATCCCAATCCCTCAACGATAGATGAAACGCGCTAGACGATTTTCGACATATAATCGGGGTATGTCAAAAATCAAATCTGGGCTGTATTTATGAATCTGCGCCTGCTCTACCTGTCCCTATGCTGCCTCGTCATGCTGTCTGCCGCGCCGGTTAGCGCACAGACCGACGTCCCGTTGCGGTTGCCGTCTGACCCGATTATCCGCACCGAGGCCGACCTCGCCGCGATTGCCGCGCTGGATTCCAACATCCCACGCGATGCAACGTTCGACCCGCGAGTCGTCTCGCATGTGCAAATCCCGCTGACCGTCAACGTCGGGATCACCCCTTACGCGCATTGCAGCGATTGGGTGAACAATGGCCGCCCCATCACCGAAATCGTGACGATGGACTTAAAGACCTACATCAAGAACGTGCTGCCCAATGAATGGCCGAACGCTTGGCATCCCGAATCGCTCAAGTCTGGCGCGGTAGCCGCCAAAATGTTCGCGTGGTGGCGCATCAACATCACCGAGACGTACCCCGGCATCCGCCCGCCGGGGGTGCATGTGGTCGATAACACTTGTGACCAAGTATTTTTCGCCAATAGTCACCGCCCGACCACCGACGCCGCGATTGACGCGACATGGCCTGTCCGCATGACCGACGCCGAGAGGGTGGTCGAAATTCATTATCTGGCGTGGGATTGGCAATGCGCCGACGCGCTGGCGGCCAACGGTGGCGGCTGGTGGCGCTGTATGGGTCAAAATGAAACCCGCACGATGGCCGAATCCGGCGCGGGGTATCAGACCATCCTGAACACGTACTATGAGCCGGTACAGTTCAGCGTCACGGCGGCCATGCCGCAGACCAAAAATGTCCTGCTCAACCCCAAATTCACCGATGGGATGGGGAGTTGGTTTGTACAAGGCGGCATCGGTGCGGGCTACGGCATCAGCGACGGGGTATTCAAATTCCATCGTGCGACAAACAGCGCAGAACCGGCCACGCTGTATCAAGATGCCAACGTCATCGTGAGCGCAGACACGCCGCTAAAATTCATGGTCAAACTCGGCAACCCCAGCGCCGTCGCCAAAACCGTCCGGCTGCGTATCCGCGCCATCGAGACGACCACAGGCTCAACCGAATGTACGTTCACGCTGGCGGCGGGCGCGCCGCTACTGAGTTATAGCGTGGTCGGCGCTAACCCTGTCGGTTGGATGGGCGTGCGCGTCACCCTTTCGGTCATGACCGCCGACGGACTCGACGGGGTGACGGTGGACGACGCCACCCTGAAATTTATTCCGACGGCAGATACCGGTATCCCGTGCCTCACGCCGCGCCCCGGCAAACCGACTATGACCGCGCCCTTAAACGCCCAAGCCGTGCGTTCGCCGTTCGTCGTAACCCTCACCCCCGGCGCATCGAATTTCGTGCAGGGGTATAGCCCGTCATGGCAAGTGCAAGTCGATAACAACAGCGATTTTAGCTCGCCATTTTATGACAACGCCGCTTCGTTGAGCATTGAACCGAGTATTTCCGTCGCGGTTAGCGCCGAGACATGGTACGTCCGCGCCCGCCAATATGACGGCGTGAGTATGTTCAGTGCGTGGACATCCAGAATCAGCGTATCGGTCAGCCAACTGCCCGCCGCGCCCATACTCATCGCGCCGATTGGCGACGCGGCTGCCGTCGGGCAGTCGTTCGTCTGGCAGACCAGTAACCTCGCAACGCAATACCGACTGGTGATAAAAGATGCGGCGGGCGTGATTATCTACAATCAGATTAACCCCCCAGCGACATGGGGTTGCACGGCAGACTCGTGCGCGGTGGCGCTCGATTCGCTGGGCGTGACGTTCATCAGCGGCCTGCCTTATTCGTGGAAAGTGACTGCTCAGAATCCCAGCGGCAAAGGCATGAGCAAATTCAAAGCGTTCACGCTGATTGACTCTGTTCGCGTTATGCCGGAGGGATTTCGTCGCTAGGGAGATTGATTTGCAATACATCTAAAATATTCGTCCCACTCTTGTTGTCGAGGGTGGGACAAGGCTGTAGCCATTACTGAATGCCTTTAACGACTAGAGTTTGCCTAAATCCCCCTTGTTTTTGTGATATATTGGGTGAAACAAACTTTTCTTGGGATTACGGGCATGGATATCTTGCTGGCGCACGCTTATGTGTTGAACGACGACCCGCACGAACGGCAGGTCATGAAGCCGTATCCGCCGTTGGGCGTGCTGTCGCTGTCGGCTTATCTCAAGCGTCAGGGATTCGGCGTGGCGGTATTCGATGCCACCTTCCAGTCGCTAGATGATTTTCCGGCTGCGTTGGCGCGTGAAAAACCATCCGTCGTCGGGATTTACGTCAATCTGATGACCAAGTTCAACGCGCTCAAGCTGGCAAAGGTCGCCAAAGAATCCGGCGCGTGGGTGGTGTTGGGTGGGCCAGAGCCGCCATATTACGCCGCCGATTATCTGCGTGCCGGGGCGGATGTGATTGTGATTGGCGAGGGCGAACACACCCTAGAAGAATTGACCGCTTCGCTGATTAAAAACGGGCGGCGCGAGCTTCATAGCATCAACGGAATCGCGTTTTTAGATGACGACGGCCAATTGGTCGAAACCGATGCCCGCGAGATGATTAAAGACTTGTCCAGCTTGCCGTGGCCTGACCGCGACTCCATCGACATCCGCGCTTACCTCAATACATGGAAAACGCATCACGGCACGGCGTCAATGAGCGTCATCCACGCACGCGGCTGCCCGTATACGTGTAAATGGTGCAGTCACAGCGTGTACGGCAACACGCACCGCCGCCGCAGCCCAGAACACGCCGCCGATGAGATTCTTTACCTCAAAGAGGTGTATAACCCCGACCTGATTTGGTACGCCGATGACGTGTTCGCCATGAATCACAAATGGCTACGCGCTTATGCCGATGCGCTAAAAGTGCGCGGAATCAAAATCCCGTTCGAGTGCATCAGCCGCGCTGACCGCTTGACCGAGCCGGTGATCGAGTTATTGGCCGAGATGGGGTGTTTCCGGCTGTGGAACGGTAGCGAATCCGGCAGTCAGCGCATCATCGACGCGATGGATCGCAAGGTTGATGTGGCGGATGTCCGCGCCAAAACCCACCTGCTGCAAAAATACGGCATCCAAGCCGGCATGTTCATCATGCTGGGGTATACGGGCGAGACCATACAGGACATTATCGAGACCACCGAACACCTCAAAATCGCCAATCCCGATATTTTCCTGACCACGGTGGCTTATCCCATCAAAGGGACGGCTTTCTATACTGAGGTCGAGTCCAGTATTTTGACTGATAAGCCGTGGGATGCCCGCACAGACCGCGATTTGACTGTGGCGGGGCGCTATAGCCGCCGATTTTATAGTTTTGCGACGCGCTGGATGGTCAGCAGTGTGGCGCTGCATCGGGCGCGGACGCACGGCGGAGTCTCGCTCAAACGTCAGGCTAAACTAGCCTTCAATGTCGCGGTTGGGCGCGTTGGCATGGCATTGACCCAAAACGGGCGCGAATCATAAAATCATCTCAATGGGGGCATCCATGAAACTACTCGACTCGTTGACCGTGCAATCGGCCATCGGTGAACATCGGATCGAATTGTATCTGGGCGACTTGAGCGATATGCCGCCCGAACACGCCGTCGATGTACTCGTCGTCTCGTCGTTACCCCAATAACTACTTTCCGACGCGAGGGACTTTGATCGGGGCGCTGGGACAGCGTGGGATCAGTGTGCGTCAATTGGCCGATGATAAAGCCATCGATATGCGCGAATTCGCCTCGTGCTGGTTATCAAGACCGATTGAAAACCCTGAACATGCGGGGATTCAATTCAAGCATCTGTTGTGTTTTGAGCCAAAAGAGCGCGGCAAAGCGACTGAGGTGGTCGGGGATATTTTTCGCGCCTTGTTACCTTTCGCGTTTGGCCCGCCCAATATCCGCAGCGTTGCTATGCCGTTGGTCGCCAGCGGGCGGCAGGGTACTCCTGCTGCTGACATGCTCGACGCAGTGATTGATAACGCGGTCAATTGGTTGTCACGCGGGACGCCGATTGACGTGATAAAGGTCGTCGAGTTCGACCCGTTCAAGGCCGGAGAGATGAAAGGGGCGTTCGGCTTCCTCAAAAAGCGCTATCGCAAAGCGGCCAGCACCCCAGCCACGTTAGATGGCGGGGCGGATGGCTTCGATTATGACGTGTTCATCAGCTACAGCCGCAAGAACCAAGTTGAGGCCGACTGGTTGTATGAGGAACTCAAGCGCCAACGCCCAGAACTCAAAATTTTCATTGACCGTGTTTCGATGCGGGTCGGCTCATCTTGGCAGCAAAAGCTGTATAAAGCGTTGGACGATTCGCGGCGGGTGATTGCGCTGTTGTCACCGGATTACATCGCCTCAGCCATCTGTCAGGAAGAACTCAATATCGCCATCTCACGCAATCGTGACAGTGAGGGCGTCCTGATGCCGATGTACCTCTATGACGCCAAACTGCCGACCTATATCAAGCTGCTGAATTACCTCGACTGCCGCGAGGCCGACCAAGATAAACTGTCGGCTGCACTGGGCAAGTTGGGGATTTAGGCCGCCGTGCTGCACATCATCGTTGCCGCGCTATTCACATGGTTGGGCGCGTATCTCATCAAACGCGCCCCGCGTGATGTGCCTCTTGTTCACTGGACTCGGGGCGTTGGCTTATGCGGCTGGCGTGATTGCGGATGCGTTCGCGCACCCTATCGGAGTCGTGCTGGCCGCGTTGCCTGCCGTATTTTGGGCGGTGGTCGCCGTCCGCCTGTGGTCACGCCATGCAGACTCGCCCGCGCCGCGTTCTATTCGCGCCATTTGGATACTCTTTACGCTGTTCATCGGGTTGGGCGCGGGCTTATTGGTGTTGCCGCTAGACCTTATCCCCAAAAGTTGGCTACTCGTCTCGGCGGGGACGGATGTGCTGATGCTAGGCATCGCTATCGCCGCGTTTGACGCCTTCAATCAAGGCGAAAGCCTCCGGCGCGATATGCTGGGGTCGGCATTGGCCTCGGCGCGGGGATGGGCTTGGCCTTTGGCGGGCAGGCGGGGCTATTGGGCGCACCGCTGGCCGTGGT
>Ga0163154_10010827_pt1 | contig 10055 bp, 5 predicted proteins | sample OliLakLV19MP9P1_FD_148649 | JGI IMG/M metagenome (GOLD analysis project Ga0163154, IMG submission 148649) | Freshwater microbial mat bacterial communities from Lake Vanda, McMurdo Dry Valleys, Antarctica - Oligotrophic Lake LV.19.MP9.P1 | ecosystem: Environmental > Aquatic > Freshwater > Lake >...
GTTCGCGCGTAAGTCGGACGGCAACTTCCTCTCCAACTTCCCCGGCGGCGACAAGCGTCCGCAATGAACCGCACGCTGCTCCTCTCGATCCACGGCCTCGTCGCGATCCTCGTCGTCGGCGGACTCGTCGCGCTCGCCCTGACCGGCCGCGTGACGATCGGTCGCGCACCGCAGGGACAGCGCGACTACTTGCTGTGGACGGGTTGGATCGCACTCGCGCTCTTTTTCGCGGCCTACGCTTACGTGCTGCGCAAGTACGCGCACAAACTGGGCTATTCGCCGGAGTTTCGCCGCCAAGTCGCGCGCAACGCGATGGATCAGGCAGAGCAGCGACTCGGCGTCCTGCGCGATCGGATCGCCGCGAAGACGCTCACGGATCGCTCGCAGATCCTCGACGCAGCGCGCGCGATCTTGCGCGAGACGGGATGCGGTCGCGTGCTCGTCGTGCGTGTCGCGAACGACTCGGCGGGCGGGCCGGCGCTCTTCACGCAACGCACGGAGCCGCTGGCGCGGACGGCGCGTTGGATGCACGCGCACGTCTACTACGGTCTGGGCGCGGGAATCCTGACGTTCGTGCACGGCGGCGGACATTTCTCCACGCCGATGGGGATCGCTCTGAACGGACTGACCCTCGTCGTGGTCCTGACCGGTCTCGTCGGGCTCGGATTCTGGCTCGTCGGACCCGGATGGTTGACGAAGGAGGAGCGCGACCTCTCGATCGAGGAAGCGTTCGTGTTGGATCGCCACTACACGCGGCGTGTGGAGGCCGAAGCTGCGAAGCTCGGGGAGAAGGACAAGGAGCTGGCGGCCGCGCTCATGAGCGCGGCGCCGCCCGGCAATCTCGCAGGCCGACTCATCGCGGTTCTCGCTCCCGCGCCGGATGCGGAACGCCGCGCGCGCGACTTGCTCACGCTGATCGGGCAGCGTGGTCGCGTCGCCGCCGAACTGGCACGCCTCCAGCGTGTGAAGTTCGCGATGAACGCGTGGCGCCTCGTTCACATTCCCGCATCGATCGTCTTGCTCGCCGTCATCACCGCCCACGTCCTCTCCATCTGGCTCTACTGAGACACCATGAGCGCCACCCCCGACGCCACCGTCTCGCCGCGCGACGAGTTCCGAAAAAAGGGACTCGATCGAGTCCAGCTCCTAGCGACGATCGCCAAAGACGCGTCGATCGCAACGCTCCTGCGGGGCATCGAGTTCCATGCGTGTGCTCCTGGCGTGTCGCTCGTCACGCAAGGTCACTACACGAATCGGCTGTGGATCCTGCTGCAAGGATTGGCCGATCGCTATCGCACGGAGCCGGGCACCGAACGGCCGCAGCATCTCGGCGCTTTGCAGCCGGGAGAGTGGTTCGGCGAGGGGAGCGCGCTGTCCAATCAACCGGCGCTGTTCTCGATCGAGGCGAAAACGGCCTGCACTCTGGTCAGCGTCGACCCGGCTGCCTTCAAGGCGCTCTATCGCGGCGAGAAAGCCTTCGCGCAGTTGGTCGACGAGCGCTATCGCGTTCAATCGTTGGCCGCGCACTTGCGCATCGTTCCGCTGTTTCGCGTTCTTCCCGAAGACGTCTTGAAGCGCTTGCAGCCGCACGTGCAGTTCGAGCTGCTGCCCGCCGATCGCGTGATCGCCGAGGAAGGGGTTGCTGCCGACGCGATCTACCTCGTGCGCAGCGGTGCAGTGCAATGCACGACAGTCGGGAAGGACGGCGCGAAGCGGATCCTCGGCTTCTACATGGACAATTCGTGCTTCGGCGAGACGTCGCTCGCCGTAGGCGATCCGCGGTGGATCGGCACGTACCAGACGATGGCCCCCACCGACGTGGTGAAGATCCCGGCCGCCATCCTTCGAGAAGTCGCCGGTCCCGACGCGACGGGGCAGTTGCAGGGCACGGCGAACTTGCTCGCGCGGCAAGAAGCCGGCGGCGCGCCGGGCTTGTTCGACCTCTTGAAGAAGGCTGGGCGCGAGGGCGCGCCTACCGCGGATGAAGTCGAAGTCATGGTCGCCAACGAGTCCGCGAAGGGCGGGCACGCGCTGGTCATCGATCTCGCGCGCTGTGTGCGCTGCAACGCGTGTGTCGAATCGTGCGTCGCGGTTCACGCGGATCGTGTGCCTCGGTTGTCGAAGACGGGCAACCGCATCTCGACGCAGAAGACGCTCGCTTCGGCCTGTTATCACTGCGAAATCCCGGAGTGCATGATGTCCTGCAATTACGGCGCGATCCGTCGCGACGTGCGCGGGACGATCGAGTTCGTGTGGGACAATTGCGTCGGTTGCACGTCCTGCGTCAGCAACTGTCCGTACAACGTGATTCGTATGACGCCGCCTCCGGACGAAGGACCGCGTGACGTCACACCTTCGATCCTCGCGAATCTGCCGCTCGTCGGGCACTGGTTCCGATCGGAGGCGTTGTGCGGCTCCAAGGGCCAAGAGGCAGGCTCGAAGGTCCACAAAGTCACGGGTCGCGAGGAAAAGGTCGCCGGCAAAGCCGTCAAGTGCGATTTGTGCGCGGGGATGCCGTTCGAAGCGTGCGTCTACAACTGTCCGTGCTCTGCGATCGAGCGCGTGGCCCCCGAAGCGCTGTTCCGGGACTGATCCGTGGCCCGCTTCAAGATCAAGAGCGGCAAGAGCGTGATCGAGACCGACGTCGAGTCGGTCGAGATCGGCACGCACAGCTCCTGCGCGCTCTACCTGAAGGATCCGATCGCGTCGCGTCATCACGCGCGCATCACGCACAGAGCTTCGAGCTTCGTCATCGAGGACCTGAAGACGGCGACGGGCACGTGGCGCAACGGCGAGGAGTTGCGTGACACGGTCACGCTCGGCCCGAACGACGTGATCGTCGTCGGTTGCACTCGGATCACGGTGTCGGCTTGCGGCGCGACGCTCGAGCTCGAGGTCGACTCGAAGCCCTTCTTCTTCGAGCCGTCGAGTTCCCACAAGGATGAGAACGGCAAGCTCGTGGTCGGCGGCGACGCCGAGAGACTCGTACGCGACGAAGTCCTCTTCAGCCGTTTCGGCGCCTTGTCGCTCGTCAACAAGATCGCTGCGGGAGCGGCCGTGCTGTTCGTACTCGCGCTATGCCTGCCGTCCGGACGGGAGGAAGTGCTGCAGCCCGGACCGCTCGCGGCCGTGCACGCGCGACTCTTCGAGACGGAGGCCACCGCGGACACTCCGGCTTGGCTCGCGAAGCACCACGACAAGGCGAGCCGGGAGGGTTGCAGCGCGTGCCACGACACGTTCGGGGGGGCTCCGGCCGAGCGCTGCGCCAATTGCCACGACACGCTGCTCGCGCAGAATCACCCGTTCTATTCCGACCCGAGTAGCGTCCGCGCGGCGATGGGCATCACGCTCGACGTGGACGTCTGCGCGTCGTGCCACTTCGACCACAGCGGTGCGAAGCCCGCGGACGGCACGTTCCTGCCCGATCAGGAACAGCTCGAGGCGTCCTGCGCGCGCTGTCACGAAGGTGGTCGACCCGCGACGGAGAACGTCGTGCGCAAGCCCGCGCGCTTCGAAGCGGTCGAGCACGAACTCGTGTACGACCGCTTCCCGCACGACGAACACATGGAGCAGGCGTGCGAGATCTGCCACGTGCGCGACACGACCGACGCCGCGATCGCCATGGGTCGTGACTTCGCCAAGGTGGAGTTCCGGCGCTGCATGGACTGTCACTCGGCGGACGACGCACCGACGGGGAACAACGCGTGGGGACGCGACCCCGCGCTCGCCGCGTTCGCGGACAAGGTCGAACCCGAGCATCGCGTCGCCCTCGCGTGGCACGGATCGGGCACGCGCTCCGCCTCGAAGTTCGGAACCGACGAATCCGGGTGCACTGCGTGCCACACGACCGTTCACACGGCCGAGTTGCGCACATCGAAAGTGGTCGAGTCAAAGAGCCTGGCTTTCGCGCTCAAGCGTCGCGCGCACGGAGACAAGTTCGACCAAGGCGCCAAGGTCACCGATGCGATGGGTGCTCAGCGCGGCTGCGTCGAATGCCACCCGAGCGGCAATCCGCTGCACGCCGGAGAGACGATCGACGGCCGCTTCTGGCACGAAGTCCACATGCGCAGCGTGCGCCCGGCCGGTACTCCCGCATCGGATGCGCTGAGTGAGGATTGCGCGCAATGTCACGCCGAGATCGCGACTTCGACGCGCCTCGCGGGGACGAGCACGGGAGCGCAGTCGTACGACGGACCGTCGCTCGGGGCGTGCGCGGAGTGTCACCACGAAGTGCGCAACGGATCGCGCGACGCGCTCGTGCTCGCCGCGAAGCCTTCCGAGATGAAGTCGGAGAGAACGCGAACGGACTTCCCGCATGCTCCGCACGTGCGCGCGATGAGCGGCGCTCCGGACGGCCCTCTCGCCGACGGTTGCTTCGCGTGTCACTCCTTCGAGGCCGGCGAACTCCCGTTCCAGGCCGAACCGAAGACGCACTCCGACGCGGCCAACTGCATCGCTTGTCATTACGACCACGAGAACGTCGGCGGGCCTTCGGCGACCGGTTGCGCGTTGTGTCACCCGGACGATGCGAACGGTGCGGATCCGCTGTGGTTCGGAAAGAAGGCGAAGCGGATGCGCGCCGACACGCCCGGTTTCTCGCACTGGAGCCGCGGCCACGCGCAGGACACGAATTCGAACGCGTGCGCGACGTGCCACGGCGGCGTCGAGAACGCACGGACGGTCGCCGACGTGCCGATCCCGTCCGAGGCCGACTCAGCGTGTTTCGCGTGCCACGTTCGCGACCGTTTCCATTGGCGCGGCGCACCCGCGAACACATTTTCGAGCCCCCGCTGAGCAGCGACTTCCAAGGCTCCTCGTGCCGCCCGATCACGGAGTTCGGGGCGCCAGCCAGCGCCGGCAGCCCTCCAAGGAATTGAGCTGACGGGATCTCGAAGACGGGTCGCGACGCTCCCCAGCGCGCGATCCCGCGAATTCTTCACGGACTCTCGCGCTGAGCCTGCTCAGGGCTCCAGCCGCGCGTGCTCCACGGTCGATCCCGCTCCTTGTGTAGCGTGGTGAGGAGGCCTACCGTCGCGAGACGAAAGCACGGTATGACGATGGTCGACCCCGAACGCATCGATCCGATCGAGAACCTGATCGCGGACTTTCTTGCGCGTCGCGCGCGGGGCGAGCGAGTCGAGCCCGAGGAGTTCGCGCGCCAGAACAGCGGCGGTGACGAAGGCGCTCGCACGCGCATCTTGAGCGCCATCAGGGCAGCGCCGCGCATCGACGCGACGATGGCGCTCGATGCGGAGGCCGGCGGGACCGTCGTGCTCGGAAAGCCGACCACGAGCGATGCGAGCACCGGCCGCCGCATCGACAATCGCTATGTCGTCGAACGTCAACTCGGCGAAGGCGGCTTCGGGGTCGTCTATCTCGTGCGTGACGAGGTGCACCGCGGGAACTTGCGCGCGCTGAAGACGCTCCATGCGGGACTCGCGCAGGACGCCGATCTCTCGCAACGGTTCCGCAACGAGATCATCACGGTCAAGGCGATCTCGCATCGCTACGTCCCGCGTTTCCACAACGACGGAGCCACGGGCGACGGCGGGCTCTACTACGTCATGGACTACGTCGACGGCGTTCGCCTCGACGACGTCCTGCGCAAAGTCGGGCCGTTGGCTCCCGAGCGCATCGTGCAGCTCGTGCGGCAGATCCTCGATGTGCTCGAGTTCGCGCACCAAAAGGGTGTCTATCACCGCGATCTGAAGCCGGCGAACATCATCCTCGTCAAAGCGGGGACGCCCGAAGAAGAAGTGCGCGTGCTCGACTTCGGCATCGCGAAGATCACGTCGCGCGAGGGCGAGTTCAGCGAGATGGAGTCGATGCACACCATGTCGGGTGGCGCGATCGGCACGCCGCACTACATGGCGCCCGAGCAGGTCACGGGGCAAGGGAAGGTCGATGGGAAGACCGATCTCTACGCGCTCGGGATCATCATCTACCAGATGTGTTCGGGGCGCGTGCCGTTCACGGGCAAGACCAGCATGGAGGTCGCTGCCGCGCGGCTGACGCAGGCGCCGCCGCCCCTCGACGAGGACACGCCGGAGTGGTTGCGCACGCTCGTCATGCGCTTGCTCGAGCGACAGAAGGACAAGCGACCGGGCACCGAAGAGTTGCGCGTCCAGCTCGACGGCATCTCGGGTGGACAGAGTGAGATCAGTCGGACGCTGAAGTGGGTCGCCGCCCTGGGCGTCGCGATCGCGCTCGGAGTCGCTTGGATGCTCTGGAGCGGAACCGAGAAGAAGGACGCTGACACCATCGTGCAGCGTCCGAGTGAACGTTCAGGCGTGTCGCCAGTGCCCGAAGTCGGGAGGCCGACTCGCGCGACGTCCGCGAAGCTCGGGCCGGTCGCATTTCGATCGCCCGCGGAATCCGCGCGCGTGGCGGATCCCGACATCGACGTCACGGTGGAAGCTCGCGGCCACGAGAGCATCGAGATCGGCGATCGCGCAGTCGACGTCGACGCCGACGGTTTCGCGCGCGCCAAGATCCGCGTCCCGACCGACCAAGTCGCGCGCATTCGAATCCGTGACGAGAACGGTGTCGAAATCGGTGAGCGCAGTGTTTTCGTCGATACGCGCGCGCCTTCGCTCTCGGTCGACGTGCCGGATGGTGTGGTCGAGTTCGGCGGCCGTTGGCTGACGAGTCGACGCGAACTCGAGATCTCCGGCACGATCGCGGACGGCGAGAACGGCCTGTTGTCCGAGCGGCCGGCGCTGATCGGGAAGGACTCGCCGCAGTCGGTCGACCCGAGCGGACGATTCCGCGCGACATACGTGCCGATCGAGGGGCCGCAAGAGCTCGTCGTTCGTGCGACGGATGCGGTGGGTCTCGTCACTTCGGTCACGCGCACGATCGTCGGCGATCTCACCGATCCCTCGATCCGCTTCACGACGGCGACCGGGCCCGTGTCCTCGGACCGAGTGCGCATCGACGGCGTCGTCACGGACATCACGACGTGCACGTCGTCGATCGTTCGCACCGGAGCTTCGGAACCGTCGAGCCCGCTCGTGCTGGACGTGAACGGGCGTTTTTCGCAAGAAATGGCGCTCGCTCCAGGCCGCAACGCCTTCACGGTCGAAGCGCGGGACGCGGTCGGTCACGTCGTGCGCGAAGTGTTCGCGATCGAGCGTGCGCGCGCTGCGGCGGCGATCGCGACGATCGAGCCGACGTCCGGCCGCAGCCTGTCGGCCGGCGACGCGACCGTGCGCGTTTCCGCGACGACGAACGTCTCACCGTCACGCGTCGAGGTCACGCGCGGAGGCTCGCGCCTCGATGTCGTCGCGAAGCCGAGCGCGAACGGGTTCACGATCGAGCTGCCGCTCGCGTTCGGCGCGAACGTGTTCCAGCTCGTGCCTTACGACGATGGCGGACAGCCGGGCGCGTCGTTCGACCTGACTTACGTGCGCGCCGCACCCGCGGCTCCCGCGGGTTGCACGATCCCCGCAGATGCCGAACTCGACGAGCGCGGACGACCGCGCAGCGTCGTGCACGATCGATCGACCTTGGAGTTCGTGCTCGTTCCCGGCGATTCTCGCTTGCCGGCGTTCTACATCGCACGACACGAGTTCACGGTCGGCGACGTGTCCCGCCTGCGCGACGGGTTCTACTCCGAGGACGATTCGCGGCCGCCGTTTTGGGACGACATCGCAGCTCGCCGCGACTCGCATCCCGCCGTGTTGATCCCGTTCGATCTCGCGCGCGGCGTGTGTCGCGACCTCGGCCTGCGCTTGCCGACGCAGCGCGAGTGGGAAGCCGCCGCCGGTGCGAGCGACGGACGCGAATACCCGTGGGGAGCGGATTGGATCGCGGGCGCGTGCAACGCCGACGAAGCAGGCGATGCATTCTCGAGGACGGCGCCCGTCGGATCGTTCCCGAAGGATGTCGCCCCGTGCGGCGCACTCGACATGGCCGGCAACGTTTCGGAGTGGTGCGAAGGCGAAGTTGCGGACAAGCCTGAGATCCGCGGCGGGAGCTGGAACTCGTCTCCCGATTCGTGTCGCATCGCATTTCGGCGCAATTCCGCGGCGAAAAAGGCGATCTACCTCGGCTTCCGGCCCGCGCTCGACGCGCCGGTTCTTCCACAGTGAGTCCGAACGGCATGAACCGATTCCTCCCGCTGATCGCGCTCGGCCTCGTCGCTTGCGGATCGACCCCGCCCCGGAGCAGCGTGTCCTCCTCCGGCATGGGCATCGTCCCGGTCGGCGAAGCGAGCGTCCTCGCCTTCTCCGCGGTCGGCGTCGAACGCATCGATGGCGCGCACCGCGCCCCGTTCGCGACCGAAGCGCCGCTCTCCTCGCCGCTGGCCGTTGCCAACGATCCGACATCGGGTTGGTCCGCGCTGACCTACCGTGACTCGATCGTCGTCGTGAACACTTCGGAGTCGCGCGTGAAACGCGTCGACGGCGTGAAATGGTCCGCGCCGCCCAAGTCGCTGGGCATCGGCGGGACGACGGTCGGCACGATCGAGGACGACACGATCGCGCTGTACGACGCGCTCGAAGGCAAGCATCTGTGGAAGGCCGACGGTCGCGATCTGCTCGAACGGCTCGGCCTCGAGGATCTCGAGTACGTGATGCCCGTCTCGCCGACGCGGATGCTCGTCGTGGCATTCAAGAAGATGAGCGCGTTCTCGAATCCGCAGGCGATGGTCGTCGATCTCGACCGATCGAGCGGGCTCGTGACTTCGCAGGAACGTCCGTTCGGGTCCGAGCTGCACTGGCTCGAAGCGTGCGCGGGCGATGGTGAAAGCCTCTACGTCGCGGGCACGCAACAGGTGACGGAGAACACGGGTCCGCGGCAGCAGCGCCAGTACAAGCACGTCGTCGTGATCCGGCACGATCCGAAGCGCGGACGGAACACGACGATCGTGAACTTGCCGCAGCCGCAGTCCCCCGACCTGCACGTCACGCACCTCGCGGCGGGACACGGCCTCGTCGCGTACGCGCTCGACGATGGCCGCGTCTGTGTCTACGACGCACAGGGTGACGGAAAAGCCTCGTTTCGCTGGGGAGAACCGCGGCCTGGCCTCTCGGCCCTGGTTTGCGTGGATCCGTCACACGTTGCGTTCGTGATCGGATCGGACGTGCAGATTCAGCGCCTACCCTGACCCTGCGGGTCGGGTGCTGGGAACTGGCCGACCAACTCGAGATCCACGGCCTGCGGTAGTTCGACGCGAACCGTGGGGCCACCCCACGCGCACCAGACCGCGTAACTTCCCTTTCCCAGTCCGCGCACGGTGAATCGGCCGTTCACGTCGGCGATGGCGCGAAACGGGTCGTCGTGATGCGATGGGTTGTACTCGCGTTGCCGTACGAGAACGGGACCACCGACCGGACGTCCATCGTCCGTGCGGACGACACCGCGCAAGACGCACTCGGGCTCGAGGGCGAGCATTCCGAGCGCGTGCGTCTCACCCGGGGCCAGCAGGCGGCGAACGAACATCTCTCGCCGACCCTCCGCCGCGATCTGGATGACGACCCTTCCGGGCTCGACACCGATCCGTGCGACACGGTCTTCGTTGGCGATGCGAATCACCTGGTCCTCGCGGCCGTCGATGCTCACCGTGACGGTCGTCGATCGCGGGGCAGGCTCAGGGACCTCGAACGTGATCCAAGCCGCGTAGGCGCGGATGCGCTCGACGTCGGCGGTCAGGACGAGCTCGGTCGCCCCTTCCTCCGGACGGACTTCGTCGAGCAGCGCCGTTCCGATCATGAGGCGCAGCCGCGGTGACGACCTCTCCACGATCTGGATCGAGCCGCCCCCCACTTCGATGAAAGCGCGCGCCGCGCGCGGCACGATCGTCTGGCCCGGCACGTGCACGAGGATGCGTCCAGCGTGCGCGGGCCGCAGGTCGTTCGCCGCGAGCGCGACACCGAGCGGGCGACCTTCCGAGTCCACGATGCGCACCGGGACGGTCCGGACTCGCTGGAGGACGACGTCGGCGCGACCTGTGCCGTCAGGGGCGCTGAGTTCGACTTGCGCGATCGCATCGACGCGATTCGGAGCCACGACACGCACGGTCCAACGCCCGGGAAGCAGCGCCTCGAACG